>Ga0134124_10001555_pt1 | contig 18463 bp, 17 predicted proteins | sample KB304_FD_96880 | JGI IMG/M metagenome (GOLD analysis project Ga0134124, IMG submission 96880) | Terrestrial soil microbial communities without Nitrogen fertilizer from Kellogg Biological Station, Michigan, USA - KB3-0-4 | ecosystem: Environmental > Terrestrial > Soil > Unclassified ...
ACGTTGGGATCGATGAGCAACTGCGGCTCGCGGCCGTTGAGAGAAACCATTGCGCGCGCCCGCACTTCCACATTCGCATAACCTTCAAGCCTCTTCAGCTCAGCAAGATAATGCGCGAAGTGCAGGATCAAATCCGGCTTCGTAATCATCTTCATCACCTGATGAGACTTCAGATGCTCTTCCGGCTTGATGGTCCAGGTCTGCCCGCTCTGAGGATGTGTGACGGTAAAGACTGCCTCGCCAGTCTTTGTTCGCAACTTCATGTGCCATGAAAAATTATGTCCCTCTTCGGTCCAACTTACGTTTCCCGGATAGAGGTAATGGCGCAGCGGTAAAACAACCTGGACCGCAAGGTAGGCAGCCAACAGTCCAACAACTAATTTTTGCGAGGTTGATAAGGACGGGTTGCCGGCTGTTTCGATAGGTCTTGGCAATGGCTCCGCGTCGAGGACATCTTCTCCTGACGACATAAACGCTCGAGCAAAGCGCCGCGGCACGTCAGGTGGAAAAAAAATCAAAAGCGCACCGAGCATCAACCACGGGAAGATGCCTATATCGAACAGCACTGAGTTGATAAGATTGAATGAAACTGCCGCTACGAATGCGAAGAGCCGCGTACGTCGCCACAGCAGCAGTGGTACGACCAGTAAGTCGAGCAGCAATCCGCCGATCACGAAACTGTTAACTACCCAGTCGGCCGCGAAGATATGGCCAAACGCCGGGATTTTGGCTAGAGGACTCAACCATATGCGCATTGGCTCGCCGCCATAGATCCAATCGCTGTTGATTTTGGCGATCCCGCCGAAAAAATATGGAATGCCGACTTGTAACCGTAGCAGCCACAACGTCCACGCCGGAACTACGTCTGAGCGAATTTTCCGGCGCAGCAAGGAGTCAACTGAAAACGCCCGTTCTGCCGGAAGGAAACACATCAGAAAACTGATCAGGCAGACCAGGTAGAAGTGATTCATAAAGCGCGTCTGGTCCAGCAGAAAAGAGTAGGTGAAGGTAAGAAACAGAACCGGCGCGGCGAGGCGGTAAAGGAATCCCACCATGACAAGAGCAGCCGCCAATCCGAGCACAAAGAAGTGAACGTACATCCCGGAGCCCGGCCACGGCTTCACCCAACTGAACCCGTAGTAAGTAAAGTTGACAGCCGGCTCGATGAAGTAACGACTGATCCAACCGTGAGTGAAGTACCGGTAAGTTTCCCACAGCATGATGCCGCCGAAGACGATGCGGAAGAAAACAAGGAACGAGATATCGACCGGCTCGAACAAAGCTACGCACAGCCGTCGCAGGACACTTGCCTGCCCGCGGCTGGAAACCACCGGCGCAGCGATCTGCACGTCTTGCGTTGGAACTGTTTGCATTCTTAACGTCGCTTCAGCCGCGCACGCTCAGTTGCGAGGCGCGAAAGCTTCTTCCACTTTTTCTTCTCCACGATCTCCGACAGTTTATCTCTTCTACGAGCCTGGTATTTCAACTCTTTCTGTAACTTCTCGTAGCTCTGATATCGTCCCGCGTCGATCGTTCCTGCTGCTAATGCCTCACGGACCACACACCGTGGCTCGTCCTGATGTTGGCAGTCACCGAAGTAGCAACGCTCGGCAAGCGCCTCGATATCGTCAAAGACGAGCTGCAAGCTTTCGTCGCCATCCCATAACTGCAATTCACGCATGCCCGGCGTGTCGAGCACGAGTCCTCCGGCAGGCAATAAAACCAGCTGGCGATGAGTTGTCGTATGTCTTCCACGATCATCGTGCTCACGCACCGTTTGAACTCTCAAGCGATCGACGCCGGCCAGATGATTTATCAGAGTCGACTTGCCAACACCTGATGAACCAAGGAGCGCAACCGTCTGCCCGCGCTTAAAATACTGCTCGATATCCTGAAGTCCGCTCCCCGTGACGACACTGATGGCGTGAATGGGCACACCACGCGCAACAGACTGAATCTCGTTGATTGAGTCAGCCACCCGGTCGCACAGATCCGACTTGCTTAGAATTATGACCGGCTTGGTACCGCTTTCCCACGCAATAATAAGATACCTTTCAATCCTGCGCAGGCTAAAATCCTGGTTCAGCGACGTAAGCAGGAATACCGTATCGACGTTCGCGCCGACAATCTGCTCTTCAGTGCGCGACCCGGCAATCTTGCGCGCAAAACTGGTCCTACGCGGCAGGACTGCATGGATCATTACTCTGCCGCCTTCCGGCTGAGCGCGAATCACCACCCAGTCTCCGACCGCAGGCAAATCTTTTCGACTCGACGCTTCATGCCGCAGCTTGCCCGAAATTTCTGCGTTCACCTCTCCGTTTTGAGTGTAGACGCGGAAGAGATTCCTGTGTTCAAGCGTGACGCGACCGCACGTGAAGCCCATGTCTGCATATGATTTAAGATTAACCTCAAAGAACTCATTCCAACCAAAGGTGGTCAGATCAGCAACGTTCATGATGATTTCTCCAACGAGAGAAGCGGCTGCAAGATGTGCACCCGGCGATTTATTCGGATGTAGTTGTTGATTGAGCGTTGGAGATAGTTACTGCGTTGGCTGTGAACACACTTCAGAATATCGGTTCACAGAATCAGTTCACAGAAACCGCAGCAACTTTTTTAGCGGGCAATCATAGGCACGGGCGGAATTGTAGCACCCCTATCCACAGATTACGCGGATTTTTACGACATCTGTAATCTGTGGATGAATGCATGCAAGTCGGCACTCTCTCATACGTTCATTACCAGCAACACCACTCCCCTCCTTTTCCATGGAAGAAATCGTCCACTTAAACGTCCAATTAAGGGAGAGTGCAACATGAGCAACACAGTCGCCGATCTCTTCAACGTGCGTTCGCATAATCCATCCTTTTTTTCGGTCAAGGAAAGTGCAGTCTGCAAAGGTCCACTGCTGGATTTTTGCATACCTGTTAATTTGCACTTCCCGCCCCCGCAAATGGTCCAACGCATCGGCGAGCATTTGCCTGAAATTCTTCGATACTATCCCGACTATGCTGAAGTGCATGCGAGATACATTGGAGAAATTACCGGCGTTTCACCAGCGTGCATCGTGCCGGCAAACGGTTCGACAGAAATCATTACGCGCCTGTGCCACCTTACTCGTGGTCCAATACTCACAACGATTCCCACCTTTAGCCGTTGGACGGATTTGCCGAACGAGTTAGGCATTCCACTCCATACGATTAAACAGGACGTGCGTAGGAATTTTCGTCTCGAGGTTGCGGAAATAGTCTCGCGCGTTAACGAGCTCGGGGTGCGAATGCTCGTGATTTCAAATCCCAGTAATCCAACCGGCGCATGGTTCGAGTTTGATGAGATCAAAGAGCTCGTACTGAGTTTGCCGGAAGTGGAGCTTATTGTAATTGACGAGTCGTTCCTGGACTTCTCGGATCTCGAGAGCGCGGTGAAGTTAATACCGAGCGCTCGAAATCTGGTGGTGGTTAAGAGTCTTGGCAAGTCATTAGGTTGGCATGGCGTTCGACTCGGCTACGCCGCAATGAATGCACGCGGCGCCGATCTGCTCAGATCTGAACTGCCGTTCTGGAACGTCAATGGGTTGGCCGCATACATTCTGAAAAGCATGTCAGAATTCAAGGACGAGTTCCTGCAAAGCCTCGCCCTCGTCGCGCAAGACAGAACGTATATGCTGAATCAACTCGAAGGGATTTCCGGCTTAAGAGTCTTTCCTTCAAAGGCGAATTTTCTCTACGTTGAGCTGCCCTCGAACGTAGCGGGCAGAAAGCTTCGAGATCGATTGTTGGAAAAGTATGGATTGATGGTTCGTGAATGCAGCAACAAGATCGGTTCGTCTGAGCAATACTTGCGCCTGGCGGTACAAACGAAAGAAGCAGTAGACCTCCTGGTCCAGGCGTTGAGAGAGTCGTTGGACAGGATTTACTAGATTCACATGATCTATCTCGTTCATCTTGTAAATCCTGAAATCCTGTCCAACAACGATCTACTTCTGCAGTTCCGCGATGAAGTAATCGAGATCAAAAAACTCTCTCTCCAATTCGATCTTCCCCTGCTGGTTCAACCTGAAGAAGCCGATGCCTTCCAGGAAGAAAACATTTCCGGTCTTGGTGACGAAACGTATCCGCCATTTGACGGCGGCTTCATTACCGCGCACCTTGATGTCCAGTGAGTAGAGTTTCATTTGATTGAAGAGCGTCGGGAACGATTCCAGATAAGTGGTGATCGCTTGTGTTCCCTGCATCGCCGGAGTTCCGACCGGATCTTCAAGCACTGCGCCAGCGGCGAAATTGTTCATGACTCGGGGGACGTCGAACGCCACTAAGCCGGCGAATGCGTCCTCAATAACCGCCTCGACCTGCTGCGAGGTCAGATTCGGCGTCGGAGCCGCTTCAACGCGCGTGGCGTTCGTAACAACCAAAACAGTGAGCGCCATCGCCAGCGCCGTCATCTTTGCAAACAGACTTTGATTTCTCATTCTCTTCCCTTTCGCTATGAGGTCATAAAATTGCTACCGTAGGGAGAAGTTGCTGAACTCTTCATCGTATTACCGCGACGCAATTTTTTTCGTTTGACTCAGGGCAGGATGGGCGTTTTCAATGTAGAGTTTGAAACGGAGGATCTCGCTCATGCGCTTTCATTCGATCTGTATTCTGCTGCTCTTCCATGTGTTGGCTTCAGCGTGTACGAAAACCGCGTCCACCGCTGAAGTAAAACAATCCCCTTCCCCTGTAGCCGCCGCACAAAACATCGATCACGAACTCGAGCGTCGTCTAAAGATCCTCTCCGGTGGCGCACAGGGAACAGTTGGTCTCTCCGTGGTTCATATCGAAAGCGGAAAGACTGTCTCCATCAACGGCGACTCTCGATTGCCTCTGTATAGCGTTTACAAACTTCCCCTCGCGATTACTGTTCTGAAAAATGTCGAAGAGAAACGCCTGCGGCTGGACCAGAAGATTCATGTGACACCCGCAGACGTTGTGCAAGGCACGGCCGCAAATGCCCAGCTCTGGCAAAAGCCCACTGACTACACGATCGAACAGCTCCTTGAGTTTTCAATCTCACGCAGCGACAACACCTCGAGCGATAAACTCGTCCAACTCGTCGGTGGTCCACTCAAAGTCACCGAGCGCATGCGTTCCCTCGGTTTTCAAAATCTTGACGTTCATATATCGAGCGGTGAATTCGCGAAGACCCGTCAAAACCCAAACACCGGATCCGCGGATGATCTTGCGCAACTCCTCGTGCAACTCCACCAGGGAAAGATCCTGCAGCCTGACGAGGTAAACCTGCTCAGAGGATTCATGCAACGCGCCACTACCGGCTTGCATCGACTGCGAGGGGATTTGCCGCGTGGCGCAATCGTCGCCGACAAGACCGGCTCCGGCGAGCCAGATGCGGTTACTAAAGTCGCGAAAGTGACGAACGACGTCGGCATCATCACGCTTCCTCCCGGTCGAGGTCATCTTGCTATCGCGGTTCTGGTGAGTGGATCGAAACTGCCGGACGCAGCCCAGGAAAAGTTGATCGCCGAGCTGGCGCGAGCGGCGTATGATGCGTATTCAAAGGACGTGGCAAAATAGCTGCGTGATTTCGTAATCAACTCAGATGAAGTTTGTCTTAGTCACATTACTCTTGCTTGTGTGTTGTTCGGTCGCCGTCAGAGCGCAGACGTGCCTCACTGACGACGATGTGAAGCAGATGCTCGCTCGAGTTGACGCTTCACCAGCGCCTGCGCCCAACAAAAAGCTCAGAGAAGAACTGATCAAGATGGCCAACAAGCAACGCGAGTTACTGATACAGGTGGTCGACAAGGATCAGACAAAACAATCAGACCAGGAGAAGCTCCACAAGACCTACGAGGAGAACATTGCCAGACTCTGCCAGTTGATAAAGACGCATGGTTGGCCCACGAGCGCCGTGGTCGATCAGGATGGCGTCTTCGCTACGTTTCATATTCTCAAAAACGCCGGCACTTACGAGCTTCAACGCGACTTACTGCCTGTAATCGTCGCCGCCATTAAAAAGGATCCACTTCAGAAGCGTGAATTCGCCGGTTTGTATGATCGCCTTCGCGTGAGCGCCGGAATGAAGCAACTCTTCGGAACGCAGGCCGTGAGCATGGGCGGCTTTCTGGTACTTTATCCGGTTGAAGACGAGGGACGGCTGAATGCAAGACGAGCAGAGTATGGTTTGTCATCGATCGACCAGTACATGAACTCTCTCGAGGGCGCTTATCGCAAGCCAGTCATCAAAGCACGCCAGCCACCCAGCAGTCAGTTGTCAAAACAATTAACCGATTCGCTGACAAAAGCCATCGGCGAGACTCAACTCGGTGAAACTGACGTCGATCCGAACGACGTTATCAAGACGGAGACGAACCTCGTCAGTCTTAACGTCAGCGTTTTCAGCAGCAAACTGAAGATGTTTGTTGGTTCGCTGGCAAAGGAAGATTTCCGCGTACAGGAAAACGGACAAGAGCAAACCCTGACCTACTTTGCTTCGACTGACGTTCCCTTCGATCTCGTGTTGGTCATTGACCTGTCAGGGTCTACCCAGGAAAAACGTGGCCTGATTAAGAAATCGACGCTGCGATTTATCGAGGCAGCGCGTCCGAAAGACAGGCTCGCGATCGTAACCTTCTCTGGCGCCACAAACCTGATCTCGCCCCTCACGTTAGACCGCGCCCAACTGGCAGCCAGTGTCTTGAACATGGAAGGCGGAGGCGAATCGCACGTGTGGGATGCAGTGAAATTCGCTCTCGACGACGTGCTTGGACCAAAGACGCTGGAACGACGCCGCGCAGTGGTGCTGATGACTGACGGCGTAGATGGTCTTTTGGTGCGTATGGGTCGAGTCTCTGGTTCGAAGACAAGCTTCGCCGATCTGCTCGAGCAGGTGCGGCAGACAGATGCGCTTATCGTGCCGATTTATCTGGATACAGAGAAGGATTGGGGCTCTGGAGGCTTCGCGGATTCGTACGAAAATGCGCGTCGGGCGCTTAACCTGCTCGCGCAGGAGAGTGGCGGTTCGTATTACCGCGCAGGAAAGATATCCGACCTTAACGGTGTCTACGAGCAAGTAATAAACGATCTCGGCAAAGTTTATAGTTTGGGATACAAGCCGACGAATGCGACGCGCGACAGTACGTGGCGCCAGGTCGTGGTTTCGATCTCAAATCGGACGGACCTTGTAGCACGCACGCGTCCGGGATATTACGCGCAATGAAGTCTGAATTTCCCGCAGCAGTGCCTGAGATACCGGTGACCGATATGAACGCGGCGCTGGACTACTATGAGAGCAAGCTAGGCTTCAACATCGATTGGGGCGGGGCCGGCGGCGGTATAGCTGGAATCTCAAAGGGCGACTGCCGGATGTTTCTCACCGATCGTGACTTCCGCGCGCCTCACGGCAACGCTCCGCCAGTTATGATCTGGCTCAATCTCAACAGCAAGCAAGAGGTAGATGAGCTGTACGAGATCTGGAAGGCCAGCGAAGCAACAATCATCTCAGCTCCGGAGTCGAAGCCGTGGAAGCTGCACGAGTTCACCGCTTCAGATCTGGACGGCAATCTATTCCGCGTGTTTTATGATTTCTCCAGAGATCCTTAACCACACATATCGGAGGTCCTCATGTCGGAAGAAAACAAACAACTGGTCCGTCGTTGGTTTGAAGAAGTTTGGAACAATGGGCGCGTCGAAGCGATCGATGAGATGTTCGACGAAAACGGCATCGCGCATGGATTGTCTGATGATCCTGAGAACCCGATCAGGGGTCCGCAAGGGTTCAGACCGTTTCATACGGTGTTTCGCGAGGCGTTCCCGAACATGATGATCGTTGTCGAGGACGTGGTGGCAGAAGGTGACAAAGTCGCTGCGCGTTGCTCGGTGCGTGCCAAGCACGAAGGAGAGTTCATGGGAAGAGCTGCGACTCAAGCTCCGGTCGAGTTCACGGGCATCACGATCGTCCGCATCTACAACGGAAAGATTGTTGAAGCGTGGAACAACTTCGACTTCATGCAATTGCACAAGCAGGTCGGGCTTATCGCTTAATCAATCAGCTCAATGACGAATGAAGAATTGATTCAGCGCGCTCGTGCGGTTGTAAATCGGAGGGAGATTGCGCACGGATGTACCGTCGGCGACGTGGGCTGTGCCCTGCTTACCGAAAGCGGGAAACTCCATGTTGGTGTTTGTATCGACGCCCCTGGCGGAATGGGATTCTGTGCTGAACACAGCGCCATCGCCTCGATGATTACCCACGGCGAACAAAGCATCAGGAAGATCGTTGCTGTCCTCGGTGATGGAAAGATCTTGCCGCCGTGCGGTCGTTGCAGAGAGTTCATGCGTCAGGTCGATGAAGGCAATATGGATCGCACGGAAGTTCTACTTTCTAACGACAAGACAGTTAAACTCCGCGACCTTTTGCCGCACGCGTGGGATGAGGTCTTGCAGAGTAAATCCTAGTTAGAGTCTTGCATTAAATGATCAGCGACCCAAGCCTTAGCTCTTCGGAAGGTCATCGCCCTGCCCGTTAAGCACATAATTGATGGCATTAGCTACACTACGTTCAGTCCACAAGAGTTTTTTGCTGCCCTTGTGAGCCCATTGCCTCAAGAGTATCAAGGTCCAATAGGAACAACTGTAGGGGCGGCCCTCTGTGGCCGCCCGTGGGTCAAAAACTCGAGCATTTACTCCTGAACGGGTGGCCACGGAGGGCCACCCCTACAGTTGCGCCCTTAAAAATCCGACTTTTGAGGCAAAGCCCCTCAAAGTAGTAGTCGCACTTGGGCCGGGTCAGTACAGTGAGCGGTAGCGACCTGGTCAGATGATGGACCCGATCCAAGGATGATTTCCGACTTTTAAGATCTGCGTTCAAACAGGACGTGGGCTAGCGCGAGACAGGCGGCGGCGAGAGCAAGACAGTAGAGTCTGTAGGCGAGCATCGTTGCGTCGGTGAGATTACTGTATGTCCAGAGCTGGTACAGCAGCGGGTTGTAGCTCCAGTGCTTATACCCAGTCTTGTATAAATAAATGAGACTGGCGCCTGCGCCAACGGCAACCACGTAAACCAAATACTTATTCCGCAGTAACGCATTCAAGGCAACAACGAATGAGGTGAGAAAGACCACCGCGGGCACGACCACCACGCCGTTGATGATCAAGTACGCTGAGACATCAACCGGCGTAAACCCTCTAATCACTTGAGTCACGATTGTCGTTAGGCCACCTACCAACACAAGCGCAAGCGACACCAACGTCATCGCCAGCCACTTTGAGAGCAGCAAGACGCTGTTCGGCGCGGGCGTCGACCATATAACGGATTCAATCTTCAATTCTCGATCGCGATGCATTATTTCGCCGGTGTAGAAAACGATCGCACAGGCTAAAAACAGTAGCAGCATGTTTGCGGTGTTAGTCGCTGAGCCGACGGAATATGAGACTAAAGTCGCAATTGGTGAAAAAGGAACTGATAAAAACGAGAGCAACATCACCAACGGCACAAGAACAATAAGGCCTCGTTCCGCGCGAAGCAGTCGAAACTCAACGCCCATTGCCGTGATTATTTGGAAGCGGGTCGTCGCTGGTCCTTTAGTTGAAGTGACTTTCGGAAGTGTTACTCGATCGCGAGCCGGCGCTGCTTCGATTGGTAAGTCGAATGATCCATACGACGGAGCACTGTAAGCAATCCTTTCAGGCGCCTCTGAAAGCGTCAGCGTTGTGAACGACTCTGTATTTCGCTCCATCGGGTCGATTCGAAACCGAGAGTAAACAAGCAACAAAAGTAGACTGCTGAGAATAATTTGCGACGCACGGTTGGCATACTGTTCGAGACTGTAGGTGACAACGTATTTGTTGAGGACATCTGCGTTCTGATTCCAGGGGTTGACCGTAATCACTGGCCCATATTTGCCGGCCCCCATCGGGTCAAAAAGTATCCTGAATATCCTTGGCAGCTTCATCAGCACCAACAGAAGCAGCGTGATGTAAACCGGGTAATAACAAGCGGCCAGCCCGTAAACTACCTTTGCGTTGCGAGTAAGCGTTCCGGCGGCGAAGTAAATGGCCGCCAGAATCAGATGAGAGATAACAACTATGATCAAGAAGTGTTTGAAGTAAGGAACCACCCGCACCGGCAGGACCACCATTCCCGAGAATGGAACCCATTGCAGCAGAAACAACGTGATCGCAAAAACTGAATAACAACAGACCAGTACAAAGAAGCTGCCCAGGAATTTTCCGAGCAGATATGAAGCTCGGCTAACCGGTGTCGAAAAGATCAGTGGATCTACACCGAGACGAAAATCCCTGACGACAATGTCGCCCATCAGGATCGCGGTGAATATCGGAAGCCCCAGAATGAATGAGAAGGCTCCGTGGTTTCTTTGAATGTAGAAATCGCTGTTGGTGGCCCAACCTTCCCCTACGGCCGGACCCCATCCCCACCACAACACCGCATTCGCGGCGAACAGCACCATCAGTACGTACGGAGCAACGCGCTTTGCGTTTAGCAATACCTCGTTACTGAAGACTGCTGCGAAAGGAGTATGAAAGGGATTTTTCATTGGTCCTGTCGATTTACTAAATCGAAGTAGTAGTCTTCCAGAACCGGCGTCGCTTCAGTGAGTTCTTCGCTCGGACGCTGACCCTTCGAGATCACTCGCACGCGCGCCTCGCCATCGACCGTCCGCGAAGAGATCACGTTGAATTCAGACTTGAACGCCGCGAGTTGCTCGTGCGAGACAGCCCCTTCCCAAACAGATCCTTTCAGTTGATCGACTGCCTGCCGCGGCGTACACGTGGAAATAATTTTTCCCTTCCGAATGATCGCCATGTGGCTGCAAAGGTTGGCGACGTCCGACACAATGTGCGTCGACAGGATCACTACTGTGTTTTCACTCGCACTTTCCGAAAGCAAATTATGAAAACGAAGACGTTCTTCCGGATCGAGTCCTGCAGTCGGTTCATCGACAATGATTAGCTGCGGCTCGCCGATGAGCGCCTGGGCGATGCCTAAACGCTGTCGCATCCCTCCTGAAAATCCGCCCAGCCGTTGCGTGCGTTCGGACGAAAGATTGACTCGGTCAAGCAGCACATCGATCAAAGCGTGACGTTCTTTCTTGTCTGTGACGCCCTTGAGCTTCGCGAGGTAATCGAGCATCTGCCAGGCTGTGAGTGTTGGGTAAAGACCAAAGTCCTGCGGCAGGTAACCCAGCCTGCGGCGCGTATGGTCCTTGCGACTCATCAAGTCAGCGCCGTTCATCTCGACTGAGCCCGAGTCAGGTTCCAACAGCGTCGCGACGATCTTCATCAACGTTGTCTTACCGGATCCGTTTGGTCCAAGTAAGCCAAAGACACCGGCAGGTAGATCGAGGCTGACTCCTCGCAGCGCTTGAACGCCGCTGGAGTAGGTCTTCGTCAAGTCTTTGATTACGAGCATTCAGGCTTCTCTGAGTTTCTGGTGGGAAGGGTTAAGCCGCGCACGTAAAGCAACAAGCGGCCCGCGATGGCGATCATGATTAACACGCTTCCCATGCGCCCGACCTTGTAATCCGAGCTCAGCAGATGTATTGCGAGACCAGCGACAGCAATAAGGATTAAGGAGATCTTGAGGACACGTTGAAGAGGACTGCTGCGTTTTCTTATGGTCACGCACTGTCTTTTGACTGTTTCGAGATTTCCAAAACGTCTCGATGCGGCCGCCCTCGCTGCTGCGGCTGGCATTCCCTGTTGGGTATATTTACGCTCGAGCATCTCGATGTGAAACTGCAATTCCTCTTCGACGTCGAGTGAAGTTTTTCTGGTTTTCATGGTTAGGTAGCCTGGAGAATCCTGCTAACTGCTTTGGAGATGCGGTTCCAGTTGGCGCGTTGAGCTTCGAGCTGTCGTTGTCCGGTTTTGGTGAGTTTATAAAACTTAGCCCGTCGATTGTTTTCAGACACTCCCCACTCCGACTTGATCCAGCCGCGTTCCTCCATACGGTAAAGCGCCGGATAGAGCGAGCCATCCTCGACTTTGAGCAAATCTTCCACAGCCTCGTGTATACGCTGGACAATACCGTAGCCGTGCATCTCCCCACGCGCCAGAGTATTCAAGATCAACAACTCCAACGTCCCCTGCATCAAGTCCGTCCGCTCACGTGACATCGATTCTCTCCCCTAGATTGTCGTGGGCAAAGACTAACGGAGGCTCCCTAGACTGTCAAGGGGAAACTCTGCGTAGTCTCTGCGTCCTCTGCGCCTCTGCGGTTTACATGTTTTTTTCGTTTTCCTTTACCGCAGAGGTGCAGAGGACGCAGAGACTACGCAGAGTTACGAAAACGTTACCTCACGTTTACTGCAAGATTATGACTGCAAAACGATGGCTCACTATTGTTGTCCCTGTCATTAACAGTTCAAGGAACAAACAAGAGAGGACAATTTGATGAACCGCTTTTTATTTAAGAACCTGCTGGGCCTGGCACTAATCGGAGTTATTTCGCTGACGGCTCTCGCGGGTCCAAGACCGTTCCACCTCGTGGAACACGGTTTGATATCAGCAACTCCCCGCGATGCCAGTGGCACCCTGTTGGACGTCGTTGCTAGCGGGGGAGGGACAGCCACGCATCTTGGTGCGATTCAGGTGCAGCGCACGGCCACTCTCACGGCGACATCTACGCCGGGCGTATTTGATTTCAAGGGAGAAGCTACGCTGACTGCCGCCACCGGTGAGTTGCTCACCACAACGATTACCGGCACTTTCAACGCTAACGTGGGCCATGCCGATTTGATCTACCAATGGACCGGCGGAACGGGCCGGTTTGAGCACGCAACTGGTACTACTATCTGGTCCGTCGATGTTGCGAATGGAGAGTACGACGCTGTCGCTACCGGGCAGATCGTTTTTTAGGATAAAGCCATCCACAGATTACACAGAAATTTTTTCTGCGTAATCTGTGGATGGATCTATAATCCCAGCATGAATCTCAGCATGCAAAAATCATTTCTACTCCTCGTTATTGTCGCTGCGATGTTCGTATCAATGCCGGCGCGAGCGCAGCAGTCTCCGGGACCAGACGATATCGCGCGCGGTTTTTATTCCTGGTACTTGCATCAACTCACCCTCGAAAACAGCAATCCACTCAAGCAGAAGGCGACGATGCTGAAGTATCTGACGCCGCAGCTTTACGCAAACGCGCCAAGGTTGATCCGCCGCATGGACGCAGACATATTCATCTGCGCACAGGATTGGGACAACGGTTGGGAGAAGAATTTCAGCGTCAGCACACCGCAGATCAAGAACAGCAGCGCCACCGAAAGAGTGACGCTACCCTCCGGCGAGACTGACAAGGTCAAGATAGATTTGACCCTAGTCAAAACCGCTTCCGGCTGGCGCATCAACAAGGTCGCCTGCGCGAATTGAAGTAAAAACCCACTCGCGGCTGGTCATTAGTTTCCTCCCATTCATCACACTTCGGCTACCGCACACAACTAAACCGTGCTTGGTCTGAGAGTCTTCTGGTAAGTTCGCGCCGTTTCGTCCCACTGCAAACGAGCCAGGAGAAAGCCATGTTTAAATCCTTCTGTTCACTCTTAATCTTAGTCATCTTCATCAGCATCGCCGCCGCGCAAAGCCCGGCTTCGGAAACACTGATCCCACTCGAAGGTCTCGATCCGGTGATGCTCTCGCAGGGCAAAGAGGTCCAGGGAGATATGAAGTACAAAGTCACGCGAGGCCGGTTCCAGTACCTCTTCGCCAACGAAGAGAACAAGGCGACGTTTGAAAAAGATCCGTCGAAATACGAGATCCAGATGGACGGCCACTGCGCGCGGATGGGCGCACCCACGGGCGGAGATCCGGATCTCTATGCCGTTCACAACGGGCGCATTTACATCTTTGGATCCGAGGAATGCCAAACGCGTTTCAAAGCCACGCCCGAGAAGTATCTGGAAGTTCCGGTCGCGCCCAGGTCGCCCAGCGCGGAGATGGTCAAACGAGGACAAGCGCTCATTGCAAAGGCCGCTGAAGCTTTGGGCTCCGGATCAAAACTGGATCAGCTACGCAGTTATCAACGGACGAATCTGCGGGAAGATAAAATCAAGAATAGTTTGGTGCTGTCGTTTCCTGACACACTCCGCCAGGAAACAGTTAGACCAAACTTTACGCTGACCTCGATCATCACGCCTTCCGATTCGTTCACTGTGGTAAACAACGCAGCCAGGCCGATGTCGGAAGCCGGCCGCACCGCAATCTACAAGGAGCTAAACCACGATCTAATCGTTCTGCTTCGAGCGCGCACACGACCCGATTTCAAGGCGTCGCTCTCAACCGAAGATAAATCAGCGGTTGACGTTGAGCTACCAGGGTTCACCACAACGTTAAGCATCGATCCGGGAACAGGTCGCGTGGTTAGCCAGAAGTACACAGGACGCGGGCCAGGCGGTGTGGTGGGCCAGATCGTCATCAACTATTCCGACTGGCGAACGGTTGAAGGATTGTCGTTGCCATTCAAGACAACGGCGACGTTCGACGGCGAGCCCTTCCCTGCTCTATCGGCGACGAGCGAAGCGATGACAATCAATGGCCAAATCGATCCGTCGGCGTTCAAGAAACCACAATAATAAAATTTCTTCTCTGTGCAACCTCTGTGTTCTCTGTGTCTCTGTGGTTAACAATCGTCCAGGGAACCACCACAGAGACACAGAGAACACAGAGGTTGCACAGAGGAATTCGGATCAAGGTGACGAAGATGTTCTGTTTCAAAGAACAAACTCTGAAAGCGATCGTGCTGCTCTTGTTGATGTCGCAAACAGCAGCTCAGGCGCAAGACTGGTCGCAGTGGGGTGGTCCACACCGCAATTTTACCTCCGAGACAAAGGGTCTGGCGCCAAGCTGGCCCGCCACAGGACCGCGGCGGCTGTGGCAAAGAGAGCTGGGCGAAGGTTACTCCGCTATCGCCGTGGAGCGCGGCATGCTCTTCACGATGTACCGGAAAGGCGACAACGAAATCGCTGTGGCGCTCGACGCTGCCACCGGCAAGACTCTCTGGGAATACAGTTACGCCGCGCCTTTTTCAGAAGGCTACGACATGTCGAACGGGCCCGGTCCTCACGCAACTCCTCTAGTTGTCGGAGAGCTCGTCATCACTTCCGGCGCCACTGGTAAGCTACATTGTCTCGACAAGAAGACGGGTAAGCGTTTGTGGTCACACGATCTACTCAGCGAGTTTAACGGCACGTTGCGTGTGAATGGTTACTCGTGTAGCCCGCTCGCTTACAAAGACAAGGTTGTGATGATGGTCGGTGGGCCGTCCAGCTCGCTCATTGCTTTCAATCAGAAAGACGGTACGGTGATCTGGAAGAAGCACGACTTCAAGAATTCCACCTCGTCTCCGATCATTATCAACGTCGACGGTCAGGACCAGCTTGTCGCTTTCATGTACAGCGATATTGTCGGCGTCGATCCCAATAACGGTAATTTGTTATGGAGTCATCCGCATCCGGTCGATTTCGGGCTGAACACCAGCACGCCTATTTGGGGACCTGACAACTTACTCTTCATGTCGAGCGGGTATAACGGCGGCAGCCGCGTTTTGAAGCTCACTCGCGCTGGAGACAAAACGACTGTCGAAGAGGTGTGGGCCAATCGCCTAATGCGAGTTCACTTCACGAATGCGATTCGCGTCGGCGATTTGATCTACGGATCGAGCGGCGACTTCGGACCGGCGCCCTTCACCGCGATCAACGTCAAGACTGGAAACGTTGTCTGGCGTCATCGCAGTTTTCCGAGGGCCACATTCCTGTTTGCGGACGGCCGTTTCATCATTCTCGACGAAGACGGTCATTTAATACTTGCGACTGCGACGGCTGAAGGTTTGACGGTGACATCAAAAGTCGAGCTACTCAGCAACCAATCATGGACTGTTCCTTCCTTATCAGGAACGCGGCTCTACACGCGCGACCGGAAGAACATCGTCGCGCTGGAGCTCGGCGCGCAATGAAGCTTCCTTCCTAGTAATTCTGACAGTATTAATTCTTTCGACCGCATCGATACTAGAAAGCAAATTCTAGTAAACGGTGAGGTCCGCCATGTCCAACAATGAAAATGATGATTTACTAAATGACACCAGCAATCTCCTCTCGCAAGAGATTCCAGCCGGTGTGGATCGCCGTACTTTCCTGATGCGAAGCGCTGTAGTCGGCGCGACGGCGGTGATGACCGGCCGCGTTGTATCCGCACAGGAGAGAAACGAGAGGTCGACTGCCGATCCTCCGCTCGCGCAGGATCTGAACGTCGTCAAGAAGAGCAAAGGTCCGGTGCTGACTACAGTCGACGAGTTCTACAAGGTGGGGCCCGGGCCATCAAGCTCGCACACGATAGGTCCGATGCGCATCACCTACGACTTTTATCAACGCGCGACGAAACTGCCTGCGGACAAACTCGCCAAAGCAACCGCCATGAAGGTGCATTTGTTTGGCAGTCTCAGCGCGACCGGCAAGGGACACGGGACGGAACGCGCCGCCCTCGCAGGCCTCGTAGGAAAAGAGCCGGCCACCGTCGACCCAGCGTTTCTGGACAGCCTGCGCGACAAGCCAGACCAGGTCTTCCCGATGAAACTCGGCACCGCATCGTTCGACGTCAGTCTCAAGGACGTCATTTACGACGCGACCAAGGGCGACTTCAAGCACCCCAACACGATGACCGTAAAGCTCATGGCCGGGAACGACGTGTTGCTCGAGCAGGAGTATTACTCGGTTGGCGGCGGCTTCATCGAGTGGAAGGGTTATACACCGCCGAAGAAGAACGCTCCGAAGTATCCGTTCGCAACGATGAAGGAGTTGCGGGCGCACGCGGATAACAACAAGATCTCGATTGCGAAGGTAATACTTGCTAACGAGATGTCGATCATGGGCAGGACGCAGGAAGAGGTTTACGCGTTCGTCGATAAGATCATCAACGCGATGACCGCGACGGTCAGGTCAGGACTGAAGATGCCGGAAAACGATGTGTTGCCTGGTCCGATCAAGCTGCACAGCAAAGCAGCGACTGTTTACAAGCGCGCGATGGACGATTCGTATCAATCAGATCGCGGCATCGGGGCGCTGTCGGCTTATGCGCTGGCGGCGTCCGAAGAAAATGGTCGCGGTCACCTCGTGATCACGGCTCCGACCGGCGGCTCTGCCGGCGTGATGCCGGCGCTAGTGTACGGACTCATTGAGAATCGGAAGGTGCCGCTCGAGAAGGTCCGCGACGGCATGCTGGCGGCGGCGGCGGTTGGTTATCTTTGCAAGCACCACGCAACGTTGTCGGCGGCGGAAGGTGGTTGCCAGGCGGAGATCGGCGTGGCGTCGTCAATGGCGGCGGCATTGGTCGCGACTGCGTACGATGCAGAGTCACGTGTGGTGGAGAATGCTGCGGAGTCTGCACTCGAGCATCATCTCGGAATGACGTGCGACCCGGTTGCCGGATACGTACAGGTGCCCTGCATTGAGCGTTGCGCGTTCGGTGCGGTCAAGGCCTGGACCGCCTACGCGATCGCGAGCAACGAGATCGCATCCAGACACCGCGTCGACTTCGACGCAACCGTGCAAGCGCTGGCCCAAACGGCGAAGGACATGAACAGTAAGTACAAGGAAACGAGCGAAGCCGGTCTCGCCCTTTCGGTCGTGCTCTGCTGATAAATCGAGTCAGTATTATTCTCTGCGCAACCTCTGCGTACTCTGCGTCTCTGCGGTAAATTTTAACCGCAGAGACGCAGAGTACGCAGAGGTTGCGCAGAGAAGTGTTATGCTCCTGAAACATGATTCATATCGGACGTGTTCACGAGCTCACGCGGTATCCGGTCAAGTCGATGGCCGGCGTTGCGACGAACTCCGCCTTTCTTGGCTGGCATGGGTTGGAGGGGGATCGGCGGTTTGCGTTTCGTCGACTCAACGACAAGAGCGAATTTCCGTGGCTGAGTGCGAGTCGCCTTCCCGAGCTTCTTTTGTACCAGCCAAACGGTCTTGAAGAGCCTACCCATGTCCGAACACCGGAAGGTTTGGATCTCGCCATCGGAAGCGCAGAGTTACAGAATGAAGTCGCCGAGAAGTTTGGCAGCCCGCTCGAATTGATGAAACTCAAGCACGGAATATTCGATGAGGCGAGCGTATCCGTGATCAACTTAGCCACAATCGCCGCAATCGGACGCGAGGCCGGACAGGATTTAGACACGAGGCGATTCCGGGCAAATATCGTAATTGCCTCAGACTCGACTGAAGCATTTCTCGAGGACGGTTGGATTGGCCGCCGACTAATCTTCGGTGGCAACGGGCCAATAATCAGTGTCACGACGCCAGATCCGCGCTGCGTGATGATCAACCTCGACCCGGACACCGCCAGGCAAGACCCAAGCGTCATGAAAGCTGCCGTCCGATTGAACGAGAACAACGCCGGTGCTTACGCAACTGTCGCCCGCACGGGTCAGATCACCGTGGGGCAATCAGTGAGTTTGC
>Ga0134124_10001556_pt1 | contig 18455 bp, 18 predicted proteins | sample KB304_FD_96880 | JGI IMG/M metagenome (GOLD analysis project Ga0134124, IMG submission 96880) | Terrestrial soil microbial communities without Nitrogen fertilizer from Kellogg Biological Station, Michigan, USA - KB3-0-4 | ecosystem: Environmental > Terrestrial > Soil > Unclassified ...
GCCGCCGCCTGCAGGACATTGCCCCGGCTTTTTTCCAGCGCCTGACGGATGATGTTTATTTCAAAATTCATTACCGCATCATCCAGTCCGGTATCCAGAGGCAGTTGAACCGCTTGAGAGGATTTTTGAGCGGTCTGTGAACCGCCAACCGGAACAACTCCCCGTATTTCAAGCGGTAGATACTCCGGAAGAAGTGTCGGGCCGTGGTTCATGATACAGATGCGCTCAATGACATTTCTCAGTTCGCGGATGTTGCCCGGCCATTTGTACTCCTCCAGCAAACGGGCCGCCTCAGGAGACAATACCTTGAAGTCGCGGCCGAAGGAGCGGCTGAAGGTGTCAAGGAAATAGGAGGCGATGATGCTGATGTCTTCCTTGCGCTCCCTGAGCGGCGGGATATGAATCGGAAACACGTTGATGCGGTAATAGAGGTCTTCGCGAAACGAACCGGATGAGATTTTATCCTGCAGGTTGCGGTTCGTCGCGGCAATGATCCGGACATCGATGTCGATATCCTTGATCCCCCCGACACGCCTGATCGTTCTTTCCTGAAGTACCCGGAGAAGTTTGGCCTGCAAGGCCAGGTCCATTTCGCCTATTTCATCGAGAAACACAGTACCATGGTGAGCCTCTTCGAACAGTCCGGTTTTCCGCCCGGTAGCGCTGGTAAAGGAGCCTTTCTCATGGCCGAAGAGCTCGCTCTCCAGCAATGACGCCGGGATCGAAGCACAGTTAATAGCTACAAAAGCTGCTCCGTTACGGTCGGAAAGGTCGTGGATTGCCCGGGCGATAAGCTCCTTGCCGGTACCGGACTCTCCGGTTATCAGAACTGTTGAGGGGATACGGGCGATCCCCCGGACCTGGTCGATCACCTCGCGAAAAGGCTTGCTTTTGCCGATCATCGGTGAGCTGCCGGGCAGAAAACCGTCGGAGCGCTTCAGGTTGCGCACCTCGCGCTTGAGAGTCTGAGTTTGAAGTGCAAGTTTAACAATAACTCGTAATGCATCAGCCTTGAATGGTTTTTTTATATAATGAAATGCACCGAGTTTGAGAGCATCAACAGCACTTTCGACCGAGCCGTAGCCGGTGATGATAATAACCAGCAGGTCGGGATCGATTTCCTTGAGCGACTTCAAGACATCGATACCGTTTTCCGTGCCCAGATTTAGATCCAGCAGGGCCAGATCTATATCGTTTGCCAGCACTATTTTCCGCGCCTCGCCACCCGACGCAGCCGAACAGACATGATAGCCTTCTTCGGAGAGGATGCGCTCCACGTTCTCGCAGATAAACGATTCATCGTCGATAATCAGAATTTTTTCCATAGCGTGTCGGTGTGCGTCCTGTATTAGTTGTCGAACATCAGTTTGCGCTCAAAATCCATTGAATGGGTCAGGCGCTGGGCGTCCTGCAGGGAGATCAGATCCTGGCGATAAAGCTGCAGAAGGTGCATGTCGAGCGTTTGCATATGATACTGTGATGCGCCATTTTCAATATGCTTTTCAATCTCGTCGAGGCGCCCTTCGCGAATGCAGGCCTGGATGGTGGTCGTTGCCCGCATGACCTCGACGGCCGGCAATACGTTTTCTCCGGATTTATCCTTGATCAGACGGATTGAAATCGTTGCAACCAGAATATCGGCCAGCCGTTGGCGCATTATTTCCTGGGCTTCGGGCGGAAAGTGCCCGATAATTCTGTTAATTGTGGATACGGCACCCTGAGTGTGCAGGGTAGAGAGCACCAGATGTCCTGTTTCAGCCGCCTTGATACAGGAATCGATGGTTTCCCTGTCGCGCATTTCCCCGACCATTATTACGTCCGGATCCATCCTGAGCGCCGCCTTCAGAGCCGAAGTGAAACTGTCCGTATCGATCCCAATTTCACGTTGAATAATGCAGCTTTTTTGAGATGTAAATAGAAATTCGATCGGGTCTTCGATAGTTATTATATTATAATTAAAGCTCTCATTGAGGTACCTCAGCATTGAGGCAAGCGAAGTTGACTTGCCGTTGCCGGTTGGACCGGTCACCAGTATCAAACCGTTTGGAACCCGGGCAATCTCCCCCAGAACCGGCGGCAGGTTCAGATCTTCAAACGTGCCGATAACCGGTGGAATCACGCGCATGACAATGCCGAAATGCCCCTTCTGGCGAAAGATGCTGACCCTGAAACGCCCCCCCGATGCAAGTGAATAGGAGGCATCGCACTCCTTGAGCTCGTCGCTTACCTGGCGGCCATTATGGGCAAGAACAGTTTCGGCAATAAACCGGGTGTCGGCCGGCGTCATATTCGGCATCTTGGCGCGAACCAGCTGTCCCCGCCCTCTGAAAAAAGGGGGGTTGTCTACCTCGAAGTGGAGGTCGGAAACTTTCTTCTGGAAGGCTATTTCCAGAATCTGATGCAGAATATTGGCGTCTATCATCAAGCCCCCCTGCTGAAATCATTTATTGGCATGTAAGAGGTATACTAATCAGCCGGACTTTTCAATACTCTTCCGATACAGGGCGTTATCCAGTATCGCCCCGGCGTACCCGGCAAGAGCTTCAAGCAGATCGATCCGGGGTTGTGAAACCGTTTTGTCGCCAAAATCCGCATAGGTTACGGCAATGACCTTGCCACGGCTGATCAGCGGAACTACCATGACTTTCCGGCTGCGTGGCGCTCCGATCTCTTTGTACAGGAAATCTGCAAGCACGGCGTCGCTCGGCTGGCCATAAAAGGCGCGCGCTTTTTCAACAACCTCCTGCAGAACCGAATTTCCCTCAAGCGAGATTCGAAACAGGAGCGGTGCCGTCGGTCCATTTGATTTGGCTGCGGAAATACCGATTGATTTTTCCGCGATCAATTCGGACTTCGCAACTACAAAGGTCAGGGCCCGTTCGAACTGGAGCGCAGCGAACCGGAGCATTTCCAGTGCAATTTCCGGTGGTTCGGATAGCGATTTCAGCTGATTGAGAGCCGCGATGAACTCGTGGCCTGTATCAGCATGCGGCGCCGGGAGAATAGTTTTCAGAAAAGAACCGATTTCGGAAATAAATCCGATCAATTCGGGTACATATGAATTTTCATGACAGCGTACACAGGGACGGGATATGATTGATCGCGCCCCTGCTCCCAGAGCGTCCATGCTGATGGAACTCCAGGTATGACTGCAGGCGGTAAACAGGATTGAAATCTGCGGGTGTGCAGAAATCTTCTGTCGCACGAGTGCCAGTAACTGCAGGCCATCGTTATCGTGAGGAATGTCGATGACCAGAACCGGATGCAGGTCTCTGCCGAGTGATTGTTCGATAACAATGTCCAGCCCGGTTTCTTCGTCTGAAGCAAAAACAAACAGATTCTCGTGCTTGCAGGCCGTGGATATCGCATGGGAAAGCAGTTCATCCTGAGTCATCAGGATAATCGCCGTAACCGGCGCTGAATCCGATGCAACCTGTGTGGAAATCCCGGTCAGAAAAGAAACCAGCTGTTCCTGCTGATCGATGGTCGCTTCGGGAAGCGACCGGGTAACCGCCTGGCGATGTTCGTCAGCCGGATCATGAACTTTCAGGCCGCTGAAGACATCCGGGATTTTCCGGGTAATCGTGTCGATTGCATCAAGTCCGAGCAGATCGGCTGTTATATTCAATGTTCCCATGTCGGGCGAGGGGGGCGCTGTGTCGCTGCCGCTTTCCGCGGTAAAAAAGATCTTGCTCAGCGTTCCGTCACGCATTTTCTCATCATAAATGCGCAGTGAATCCATCAAAATCCCCTGTGCGTTCAGCAAGACCTCCTGATGAAGTTTTTCGGGAAAATATCGATATTCATCCGACACATATTCTTTTGAAACATCGAGTGAAAAAGTACCGCTCGACCAGGTCAATACCTCTACGATGGTCATCTCGATCAGAGTTTCAAGCCCCTTGAAGGCGGCATCCTTGTCGATCATACCCTGCTCGATCAAGGTGGCAATCAGAGGCTTGCGGTTCTTTCCGGCCTTCTTTTGCTCCACGAGCGCCTGATCGAGTTGCTCCCCGGTAATAGCATCCATGTCTATCAGCACCTGGCCGATGCGGACACTGTTATTCAGATGATTCGCACTGACAAAAAAACCCTCGTGAAAAACAAGCTGGCTCTCTCCCTTTGGGCTTTTTAAATACAGGATGCCGGTTTTACCGGTCATATGCAGAAGTTGAATGACATCTACCAGCGGAAAATGTTCGAGGTCACCGTTGAATGACATGCAGAGCCCTCCGTTTTGGATCTGAACAGTTGATACTGAACCGCTGTTGAAAATCTCGCACCGTTTTCAGCTCCTGAACCGTTTCAGCAAATCGCCGTACTCGTCAATCCTTCGGTCGCGCAGGAACGGCCAGATGCGCCGTACCTGTTCGTTCCTCGCACAGTCAATATCAACAACGACAATTTCCTCGTTTTCGTGAGAGGCTTCCGCCAGTATTTCCCCTTGAGGGCCGGCCGCAAAACTGCCGCCCCAGAACTGAATCCCGACATCCGGCTGCTGAGGTGAACTTTCAAAACCGACCCGGTTGGCGGCAAGAACCGGCAGACCGTTGGCAATCGCATGTCCTCGCTGAACCGTGAACCAGGCGTCAAATTGCCGCTGCTGCTCTTCGGCAGTATCCTCCGGATCCCAGCCGATGGCGGTAGGATAGATCAACAGGTCGGCTCCAGCCAGGGCCATCAGGCGTGCCGCTTCAGGATACCATTGATCCCAGCAGACCAGCACACCCAGGGTGCCGACCGAGGTTTTGACCGGGTTGAAGCCTATGTCACCGGGGGTGAAATAATATTTTTCATAGAACCCCGGGTCATCAGGAATGTGCATCTTGCGGTAGATTCCGGCAATTGTGCCGTCTTTTTCGAGCACAACCGCCGTATTATGGTACAGCCCGGCCGCGCGCCGCTCAAACAGTGAAGCAACTATTACCACCCCCAGTTCACCGGCCAATTTCCCCAATATTCCCGTGGAAGGGCCTGGGATCGGCTCGGCCAGATCAAACAGGGCAGGGGACTCGACCTGGCAGAAATAGGTGGAGGCATGCAGCTCCTGCAGCACTACGAGTTGTGCTCCGGAGGCCGCGGCCTGCCGAATCAGCTCCGAGGTTTTGGCAAGATTGTCATCACGGGAAATGGAGCAGCTCTGCTGAATCAATGCCGCCTTGATCTTTGTCATGCCAGAACCCCCTGGGGAAGCTGCATGGTCACGCAGTGCAGGGAACCATGCTGTTCGAGCAGCGGCAGGCAGTCGATGCCGATAGTTTCGCGCCCCGGAAATGCCTTGGCAACTCGTTCCAGAGCAGTATTGTCGTTTTCCGGGTCACGATAGGTCGGCACCAGTACCGCACCGTTGATAATCAGGAAATTGGCATAAGTCGCCGGAAGCCGATGGGCCTGCTCGTCAAAGCGGGCCTTGGGGAGGGGGAGGGGAACCAGGCGATAGGGGGAGCCATCCGGAGCGGTGAACGTCATAAGTTCACGTTCCATCAGCTTCAACGGCTCAAAATGCTCGTCAACCGGGTTGTCGCAAGCCTGATAGATAATGGTGTTGTTCGGGCAGATGCGGGCCAGGGTGTCAATGTGGGAATCGGTGTCATCGCCGGCCAGAGCTCCATGGTTAAGCCAGAGCACGCGTTTTGCCCCGACCAGAGAGGCCAGCGCCTGCTCGATTTCGCTCTTGGCCAGCTGGGGGTTGCGGTTTGGCGAGAGCAGGCATTCCGTTGTGGTCAGGATCGTCCCGAGACCGTCACTCTCCAGGCTGCCCCCCTCCAGGATCAAGCCGATCGTGTTCAGGTTGGGTAGCAGCGCCCCCTGCTGTTTGAGCCGTTTTGAAATCAGGTTGTCAAGATTGGCGGGAAACTTGAGCCCCCAGCCGTTGAAGCCGAAATCCATCAGGACCGGCTTGTTGTTGTAGATAACGGTGATCGGCCCGAAATCGCGCGACCAGGTATCGTTGTTCGGAATCTCGCAGATGGTGACTTTTTCGAGATCGATACCGGCCGTAGCGAGACAGTCGGCGGCGGAGGCGGCATGGGGCGCGGTCAGCAGCACCCGTTCGAAGCGGGTAATCTGGCGAATGATATCGACAAAGACGGGACGGACGTCCTCAAGCATATAGGCCCAGTCGGTCCCTTCATGCGGCCAGGCCATCAGCACGCCGTCCTGAATTTCCCATTCGGCGGGTAATCGTGGATTCACGGTGGATATCTCCATATTTGAATATTTGAAGTTTAATGCATGTGGGTCACTCTGAATTTGTAACTATAGAACATTTAGCTGCTGTCTTGCAAGACCAGACGTAATTCCATAGATTTTGCTTTCGGGTGAAACCGCACTGCATTATTATGTCGATGCACTTTATACTTACACTACATGTCTTAATTAAAGACAAAACAAAAAACGTATGTTTTTCAAGACATTCAAGCGAAATATGGTATACATAAGTTTATTCAGCGAAGATATTCATACCGATAATGGATCAGTCAGATATGGGCAATGACCGACCCGGTTTTACTCAGGTTCGGTAAATAACAATCAAAGTGTGATGACGGACAAGGGGGAGAAGCGTGAAAACTGTAATGATGATTACAATTCTGATCGGAATCGCAATTTTGGGCTTAACAACTCCAAAATCAGTAAACGCTGAGACAACATATCATTACACTGATGAAAACGGAGTAACCTACATAACAGACAACAGGGAAAATCTCCCGGAAAGCTACAAAAATGAATTGAAAGGGAAAACGCCAATAATCGTAAAAAGTAACTCAATATATGTATCCGTGGAAATTACATACCAAGGAGATACAACAAAAACATACCTGATACTGGATACAGGTTGCTCAGGAATATCGATATCACCAGCGCTGGCCAACAGAATAGGATTAAGTAAAGAAAACGGAAGGCCTGGAATGACAATGGTTGCAGACGGGTCGAAGGTCGAGACATATAGCGTAAAAGTAGATAGCATCCAAGTCGGGCCAAAAATAATGAAAAAACCAGAACTACAAATATTACCAAATAAAGAAAACGTAGAGTTTGGCCTTCTAGGAATGAGTTTCTTGAAGCAATTCCCTCACATCATAAATACAAAGGCGAAAGTGATTCAATGGATGTGAACCGCTACAAATGGCCAAGAAGCCTAGATATTATGTCAAGCACTTTGTACTTGACATAATATATCTTATGGGACATTTTGCTTTTATGTAAAGTTTTTGTAGGCAGATCGTTTTCAACGCCGGAGACTACCTTTGGGAGTTTTGATCTCGTTCGGAAGCTTGGGAAGGTAACGTGTCTTGCTGAAATTTGTCTCGATCGGGATGCATGCAAAAGTAATTTATCTCTTTCCCATAGCCCAGACCATACGTGCATCTGACATTTGTTTTCATCAGACAGAGATGAAAAATGCTTTGATTGTGCCTTTTGACTACGCATTTATAATAATTAATCGTTTCGCTCATGGATATTTGTTTAACAGGTATTTTTGAAAAATCAAATTTAACAGGGATTGCCTTTCGTGCGGTAATGACCGGAGAGAATGAAAGCCGTTTACAATTTGCTTGCATTTTCAAGGTTCTATCAGTAATGTACAGAAATTCGAATCAATCGCATTATGAGGAGCTGGGCAAGGTATGAGTAAAGAAGAAGCAATTGAAGTTGAAGGTACCGTAATCGAGCCGTTGCCAAATGCAATGTTCCGGGTGAAACTTGAAAATGAACATGTGGTTCTTGCTCATATATCCGGCAAAATGCGTAAATACTTTATCAAGATTCTTCCTGGTGACAAGGTTACCGTCGAGCTTTCTCCTTACGATCTTACTCGAGGCCGTATTACCTACCGCGCCAAATAAGCTGTTCATTTTTCCGATAATATAGAACAGGCCCGTCCATTATGGAGGGCTTGTGTTGTTTAAAAATACACTGTGCGAGGAACGTATGTATACTGTAGCCGATTTGAAAAAGGGATTGAAAATAACGCTGGATGGCGACCCGTATCTGGTTGTGGCTTTCGATTTTGTGAAGCCGGGCAAAGGCCAGGCTCTGTACCGCACCAAGATGCGCAATATGATCAATGGATCACTTCTCGACAGAACTTATCGTTCCGGAGAATCATTTGAACCTGCCAGCCTCGAAGAGCGTACGATGGAGTACCTCTACAAGGAAGGCGACCACTACACCTTCATGGACCAGCAGACGTATGAGCAGGTCGTGATGGAAGAAACAACACTGGGTGATGCCAAGAACTATCTGCTTGAGAACCTGAAGGTCGACGTCATGCTCTTCGGAGAAAAAGCGATCGGAATTTCTCTGCCGAACTTTGTAAACCTGCGGGTGACTGAGACCGAGCAATGGGCCAAGGGCGATACCAGCGGCAATGACTCCAAGCCGGCCACGGTCGAAACCGGCTATGTACTGCGAGTCCCCCCTTTCATTGAAGAAGGTGAGCTGATCGTCATCGATACCCGTACCGGCGAGTATTCGACTCGCGTCAAGGGATAATAGTCCATGAAAACGGACGCCCTGCGGTTGCGGGCGAATGTGATCAAAGCGGTACGTGATTTTTTCTGGGAGAGGGGGTTTCTCGAAGTTGAGACCCCCCTTCTTATTCCTGCAAACGCCCCCGAAGAGCATATCAATCCGATCTTCGCCCTCCCCTCCTGGCAGCTTCAGACCTCACCCGAAATCTGTATGAAGCGACTGCTCAGCAAAGGCCACCAGAGACTGTTTCAGATATCCCGCTGCTGGCGCTCCGGCGAGAGGGGCTCCCGACATCTGTCCGAGTTTACCATGCTGGAATGGTATCGGGCCGGATCTGATTACCGGGACCTGATGACCGATTGCGAAGAGCTGCTGCAGCATGTAGCCGCAGTATGTCGGCCCGACAGCCCCGGATTTGTGAGAAATTCGGCAAAGATCGATCCATTTGCCCCCTGGCGTCGAATCAGCGTCCAGGAGGCGTTTTTGCGATTCGGACAGGTGCAAGTATGGGATTGTCTTGAAAAAGGGCTTTACGAGGAAATTCTGACGTCGGCGGTCGAACCGGCCCTGGCCGAATTTGACTCGCCGGTCATTCTGATGGACTACCCTGCAGAGCTGGCAGCCCTGGCTCGCACCAAGCCGGGAAACCGGGAACTGGCAGAGCGGTTTGAACTCTATGTCGGCGGATTGGAACTGGCTAACGGCTTCAGCGAACTTAATGATCCACTCGAACAGCGCCGCCGTTTCGAAGAGGCCAACCGGGCGCGCAGTAATTCCGGGCAAACAGCGTTGCCGCTGCCGGAGCCGTTTCTCGGCACGCTTGCCGCGATGCCGGCGTCGGCCGGAATTGCCCTGGGGATTGACCGGCTGGTCATGCTGACCGCAGGGGCCGATACCATCGATGAAGTCGTGGCGTTTACTCCTGAGGAGTTGTGATGTCCTGGTAGGTTATCCGTTCACCGGTATAGGTTCGGAGCAGCAAAGTGCCTCCCCGTATTTCGACATCATCGGGAAGAATTGCCACCTTCCCCTTTCCTCCCGGAAGATCGATGACATAATGAGGCACAGCCAGGCCGGATATGTGGCCGCGCAGCCCCCTCACTATTTCCAGGCCGGTGCTTACCCTGGTCCTGAAGTGAGCCGTTCCCCGGACGAGGTCCATCTGGTGCAGATAATACGGCTTGACCCTGATGGCCAGCAGTCCGGTCATCAAGCTCCTCATGGTCTCGACCGAATCGTTTACCCCCTTGAGCAGTACCGTCTGGTTGCCGAGCGGTATGCCGGCATCCGCCAGCAATGCGCAGGCGGCCCCGGAGTCGGCTGTTATTTCATCAGGGTGGTTGAAGTGGGTATTGACGTAGAGCGGATGAAACCTTTTGAGCAATGCGCACAGATCCGGCGTTATCCGTTCAGGAAGCGTAACCGGTACCCGGGTTCCGATACGGATTATTGCAACGTGAGGAATAGCCCGCAGACCGGTCAGAATTTTTGTCAGCGACTCATCGTCAAGCATCAGCGGGTCGCCGCCGGACAAGATGACATCGTGGACTGAAGGATTCGCGGCAATATAGTCCAGGGCGCCACGAAGCTCATTTTTTCCCATTGGAGCATCGCCGTTTCCTACAAGCCGTTTTCGCATGCAAAAACGGCAGTACACCGGGCAGCGGTTGGAAACCAGCAGAACCACCCGGTCAGGATAGCGGTGAATAAGCCCCGGCACCGGACTTAAAGCCTTCTCGTCCAAAGGATCGGGGCATTGGGAGCGATCTTCCAGTTCACGCACATCCGGCATGCACTGTTTCCAGATGGCATCGGCCGGGCGCTTGATAAGAGCGGCATAGTAATCGGTTAAGCGGACGGGATAACGAGCAGAAACGGCTCTGAAATCGTCTGATATTTCAGTTGTTATCGATTTATTATAGATAGTTGAAGTGTTATATGTTACGTATCGCATTAATAATAGTCCTGTCGTCTGTCAATTAAATAGAGGCTGGTCCGTGGCTGCATTCGGACGAATTTGATTTTTCTTGAAAATAGTCAGCTTTTATGAAATACACAACTACTTGTTGAAGAGCAGTTATTCATAAACGAAAAACTCCTGATAATCCACGAAATCTGCCATCTTAATGGTCACCTGCCATGTACACAAAATACTATGGATTCAACGAAAAGCCGTTTACGCTGACGCCAAATCCGCGTTTCATCTACCTCAGCAAAAATCATAAGGAAGCCTTTGCCCATCTGCTTTACGGCATCAACAATCATTACGGTTTTATCGTGCTTGCCGGTGAGGTGGGAACCGGAAAAACGACGGTGCTGCGTACGCTTCTCAATCAGCTGGGCGAAGATAACTACCGGTCAGCATTGATTTTCAATCCCTGTCCGACTGCGGTAGAACTGCTCCGCAGTATTAATCATGAATTCGGTCTGAATTCCACAAGCGAATTCACCACCGAGCTTCTCGAAGATCTTAACAGTTTTCTTCTGAAAGAAAATTCACGGGGAATTACCGTCGTTCTTGTCATTGATGAGGCTCAGAATCTGTCGCCGGAGATTCTTGAACAGTTGCGGCTTATTTCCAACCTTGAAACCGAAAATGACAAACTGATCCAGATCGTCCTTGCAGGCCAGCCCGAACTGTCAACCCTCCTGAATCTTCCGGAATTGAGACAGCTGAACCAGCGCATCACCGTACGTTACCGGCTTCAATCCATGAGCATCGATGAGACCCGCACCTATATTCGTCACCGAATGATGGTAGCAGGCGAAACGGGAGGAGTATCTTTCAGCCGCCCCGCACTTAAACTGATCCATCTGTATACCCGCGGATTACCCCGTCTGATCAATAATCTCTGTGACCGGGCGCTGTTGATCGGCTATGGCGACGAACGCCGGCGTATAACAGCAGGCATTGTCGCCAGGGCCATCAAGGAGCTCCTGATCAAGCAACAGGGCAAACGGCTTGCCCTGGCAATTGCCTGCATTGCCATCGCGTGCGTTGCCCTCTCCCTGGTTATCAGTGGCTGGCTGCCCGGCAAGCCGGCTACCGGCATTCAGAGCAAGGTACATTCCACCGCAGCAGCAGATAATTCGCCGGCAAGCACTCCGGCAACCGCCCAGGCTTTAATAAAACCCGAACCGGCAGTTGCCGCTCCCACAATGGAGAATCAGAATCTTCTGCGACTTCAGCAGGAAGTCCTGTCGTATGACCAGAATGAGGTACACCGGCTTGCCTTTAATGCCATTGCAGGCAAATGGGGAGCCCGTCCGATAACAATGTTCAGCGGGCGCCTCACCGTTCCAAAACAGTTTTCACGCCTCGCCGCAAAAAGGAACTTGAAGATTACGGCTTTCAAGGGGACCCTGGACGAAGCGATCCGCTTTGACCTGCCTTTCCTCGTATTGACCAAGGTTGCCGGCAGCCTGGACGACGGTTACTGCCTTGCGGTTACGTCAGCCGGTAACAATTCGGTATCGATCGCTCCGGCGCTGTTCGGCAGCGGCACCCTTTCCAAAAACGACCTCAATTCAATTGCCGGCGGCACATTCTATCTGATATGGCAGAATTCAGGGCGAATTCCTGACAAGATAGATCAAGGTAACAGGAATTATGAAATTCGCACATTGCAGCGGCTTCTCCGGAAGGCCGGCACATACAACGGCGCCATAGACGGCAACTACAATACGATTACAGCCAGGGCGGTCGGTGATTTCCAGCGGTCGGCCGGAATCCCTCCTGATGAAACGGTAGGGGAATTGACTCTTGCGGCACTTACAAAATATTACCCAAATCAAAAAATGCCGTCCATTACCGCGACCGGAAGCTCACAATGAGTTCGATTCTCAGGGCACTCAGAAAACTTGAAGATGACAAGGCTTTGCTAAGGCCGGATGAATTGAAGATAGATTCGGAAATATTGCGGGCTGACAAGTCTCACCGTTTTTCCCCGGCAGGCATGATTTTAACCTCCCTGCTGCTGTTGGCGAGTGGTTCCGGCGCTACCTATATGTATATGAAGCATGGCAGGTCGCCAGGGGTTGAAAGTGCAAAAACGCCCCCGGCAACCGGGCAACCTCGACGCCCTTTTTCAGCAGCAAATATCGAAACGGAACGGCTGCCGGAAGCGGTGGTGGTTGTACCGGCAAATCAGCAAAAAAACTTTAAAGTTGAAAAATCCGGGAAACGCCAGCCTCCGATGCCTGCCGAAACTGCTCATACCGGTACCGGCTCCAGACCGGCAAAGCCGGCTGAGCAGGCAAACATTTCAGCTGCACCCTCCCCTGCTCCGTCACCTGCACCAACACGAACAGTCCCGCACCTCAGGGTAAACGGCATAGCTTTTCAGGATGGCGTAGACAGTGTGGCGATGATTAATGGCGTGCCGGTCTCAAGCGGGTCGGTGATCGATGGGGCCAAAATAGAGGAAATATATAAGGACAAGGTGAGATTCAGCTATAACGGAGAAATTTTTGAAATTAATCTGGGACAATCAAACCGATAATAACGGCGTCATCGGGTGATAACCTTAATAAACCTTACCAGATAATCAACGCCTGACCAGATAGTCAGAAGTGTCGCGATCCAGAGAAAAAACATTCCTACATTATGCATGTTGACTGTCAGCAGCGCATGTGGAATGCCGAAAAACCAGTTATAGTCATAATGCAGAACAAGACCCAGTATGGCAACAATCTGAAAGATGGTCTTGTATTTGCCAAGGTCACTCGCCTGAATAACAATTCCCTCGCTCGATGCAATCCCGCGCAGCCCGGTTATAATGATCTCACGCCCCAGAATCACAAGCACCATCCAGGCCGGGACCCGATTAAACGGCAGAATCATGATCAGTGCCGCCATGACGATCAGTTTATCGGCTATCGGATCCAGAAATTTGCCGAAGATCGTGACGATACCCATCCGGCGGGCCAGATAACCATCCAGCCAGTCCGTAATGGACGCTACGGCGAAGAGAGCGGCCGCCAGAAAACCTGCTGACCTGGATGGCGACATCAGAAGCGCAGCAAGTAGCGGTATTGCGGCAATTCTCATCATGGTGAGAATGTTGGGCAGATTAAGGATCTGGCTCGGCTGACTGGTGGTCATTATTAAATACCGCTTTCCTGATAGGACTTCATGTAGGAAAGAACCCTGCTTACATAGGTTCGTGTCTCGTTATAGGGTGGAATTCCGCCATATTTTGCGACCTTGCTGAGCCCGGCATTATAAGCCGCAACGGCCAGTGAAACATCGCCCCGGAACGTATCAAGCAGAAAGCGGAGGTATTTCACGCCACCCTCAACATTATCTTTTGGGTTAAAGCGATCGACAACTTTCAGGGATTTGGCGGTGGCCGGCATTAACTGCATCAGGCCGCCGGCACCCTTGCTGGAAACCGCATTCGGGTCATAGCCGGATTCGGCATGAATAACAGCCTTTACCAGACATGGATTTACGCCGTATTTGACCGAACAGGTCTTGATCAGCTGTTCAAATTCAGCAGAATTAACCGATGAAGCATACTTTAATTTTGTTCGCAGTTCCTTGTCTTTTTTGAGGTCGCGCAGGAAAATCTTAAAGCGCTTGTCGGTGGGTGCATCGGTGAAATGGACGATATCTTCCTCATCAACATACCGGTAGATATCCGCAGCGGCATAACGAGGCGCTGTCAGCGCACTCAGAAATGCTACCGTGAGACAAAATACGGCACTGAAAACATATGACGAGAGTCTTGACGGCATTTTACCAATAATCCCGAAAGCTGCGGATTTGTCAAGAGATATTCTGTTTAATTTTTTTATTGGCGCCAGTTTGAAATTGACTTTTCAAGGGCCATGCTCTACAAAGATTCTTTGCCCAAGGAGGATATCTGCATGAGTGTAAAACCTGTAACCTATAAAGATTCCGGGGTCGACATCGCTGCCGGAAACAGTTTTGTCAACCTGATCAAGCCGCTGGTTAAAGCCACGTCACGACCGGAGGTTCTGGCGGATATAGGTGGTTTTGGCGGTTTGTTTTCCCTCAATACTTCAAAATATAAAAATCCGGTTCTGGTATCCGGAACCGACGGTGTCGGCACAAAGCTCAAGGTCGCCTTTCTTGCCGACCGCCACGACACGGTCGGCATCGATCTGGTCGCCATGTGCGTTAACGATATAATTGTCCAGGGGGCTGAACCGCTCTTCTTTCTTGATTACCTGGCCACCGGAAAGCTGCTGCCGGAAAAAGCCGCCGAGATCGTAAAGGGGATCGCCGAGGGCTGCAAACAGGCCGGTTGCGCGCTGATAGGCGGAGAAACCGCCGAGATGCCCGGTTTTTATGCGGATGGTGAATATGACGTTGCCGGATTTACCGTCGGCGTCGTTGACCGCGACAATATTATCGACGGTTCGTGCATAGCTGTCGGTAACCGCCTGATCGGCATTGCATCCAGCGGTTTACACAGTAACGGCTATTCTCTGGCACGGACATTGATATTTGATCGCCTTGGTCTTTCCATTCATGACACTTTTCCAGGCTCGGACGCAACCGTGGCCGACGTGCTGCTGACGCCGACCCGGATTTATGTACGCTCGATTCTGAACCTGCTCAAGGACTTTTCCATCAACGGTATCGCCCATATCACCGGCGGCGGTCTGCTGGAAAATATCCCGCGGGTACTCCCCAATGGTTGCCAGGCCCACATTCACACAAACAGCTGGCAGCGTCCGAATCTGTTTACGGTTTTACAGAAGGCCGGCAACGTCGAACGCGATGAAATGTACCGCACCTTCAATATGGGAATCGGCATGGTACTGGTGGTGGCGGAGGATCAGGCCGAAGAGATGATCGATCGCCTGAACGGCCTGGGGGAATCGGCCTGGATCATTGGTGACATTACGGCGTGTGGAACCGGTGATGAGCGGGTCGAGCTGGTGGAGGAGTAACAATGTCAGCGAACGCACCCTGCCGTCTGGGTGTCCTGGTCTCGGGAAGCGGCACCAACCTTCAGGCAATCATCGACCGGATAGAATCGGGAGAGATCCGTGCCGAGATCGCCTGTGTCATCAGCAACAGAGCGGATGCCTATGCCCTTACCCGGGCGGCACGGCACGGGATACCGGTTGTCGTCCATGAAAACTCCAGTTTTTCCGATCGACGCTCTTACGATGCCGCCACAGTTGAAATATTGCGCCGCCACGAGGTCGACCTGGTAATTCTGGCCGGTTTCATGAGAATTCTGACGGATGTTATGGTCAACGCCTTTCCAAATGCAATAATGAACATCCACCCTGCCCTGCTTCCATCCTTCCAGGGTCTCCATGCCCAGCAACAGGCTCTTGACTACGGGGTTCGCTACTCCGGCTGCACGGTCCACTTTGTCGACTGCGGCACGGACACCGGCCCGATCATCATGCAATCGGTCGTTCCCGTAGAGCAGGACGACACGGAAGAAACCCTCTCTGCCCGGATTCAGAAGGCCGAGCATCAAACATTCGCCGCGGCAATCAAACTGTTTGTAGAAGGGAAAATCCGGGTTGATGGGCGCAGAGTAAGGATTTCAGATTAGTGGCATAGAGGTTTCCATGTTTAATAAAAGTATGCTCTGCCCGTTGCTCATTATGCTTGTAATTGCAGCGCCGCCGGCCTTCGCGGATTCCACCACAAAGCCGTACGTCGGCGTGACCATCGGTACCCCTCTGACGTCGATCAATAAACTGTCGGACTCCAGCGGCTCGCTCAATACCGATTCTAATCCCGGATATTTGGCCGGACTGGCAGCCGGTGTCCGCTTTGATTCGTGGGAGAGCTGGAATATTGAGAAAATTCGCATGGAGGCTGAAGTCGGCTATAGATCGAGCGAACTGATAAGGCTGAAAAATGCCCAGGGACTGAGCTCAGACGTGAGTGGCAAGGTAACCGTTACAAATTTTATGATAAATGGCTACCTGGAAAACACCAGCATGTTATCACAGGATCTGCCGGTAATCATTTTTTTAACCGCCGGTGCCGGTGCCGCCATGGCGTCAATCGATTCGATTACCTATCGGGGCGCAACACTCGTAGCAGCGGCAAGTGATACCCAATTGGCCTACCAGGGAGGATTTGGGGCAGGATACGAGTTGACAAAACACCTTACGCTTGACGCTTCATATAAATACCTGGGTACAACCGAATTTAAATTTGCAGGGATTAAGGCGCAGTATGGCAGTCACAATATTTTGCTTGGGGCACGGTACCTGTTCAAATAGGAAATCTACTGCAACATGAAGGTCTCATATTCAAGCACTTCCAGGTCCCGATCGAGTAACACCAGACCTATGGAAATGACAACGATCAGCGAAACGGCAAAGCCGTAACCGTAATAAACCGGCCCGGCCACGATAGAGATATAGCTGAAAACAAAATTCAGGAGCGCAAACAGCCCGGTCAGAAACAGCGCCCGACCCCGTTTGTCCAGATAAAAATATATATTAAGTATTCCCAGAAACACCACCTGAAAGCTGGCTCCCACCACATCCACGGTCAATAGCGGCATGTGAATCTCCGGTATCCCGGCCTTGCGCAGCAGGGCGGGTCCCGCCAGGATCACTACCATCGCCGCGATCGCCTGTATCTTGATGATGTCATAGATTCCTTCCCGCGCCATCCGCACCATTTCATCCTTCATCTCGAAAATGTACTCCAGTGTTCCGCCTTCGCGGACCGCGTCGTAGAATTTCTGGTAATATTCAACAAAGTCGGTTTCCATCCTTGTCAGAAACACAGCCATTCCGGGGATTATGGCCAGATAGGCCATGAAGATAGGCAGATCATATATTTCCGAAGCACGGAGCGGGCCGATAACGTTGATAGAGGTATCGGGGTGAAACCAGAAAACGAACTTGTCGGCCCAAATCCCCAGGTTGTAGAACAGGCCGGTAAACAGCAGCGATTTGTACATCTTGCCGCTACGCAGAAAATCGAATTCGATGAAACTGGCTGATGGGTACCCCGTAAAGATTGTTCTGAGCATCCCCATGAACAGCACAAACTGACCGGCCAGAAAGGAGAACAGGAGCCCTTCCAGGTTCCAGTATCTCAGAAACAGCGACAATATCAGCGCCGTGCCGTATCCCAGCAGAAAGTTCAACAGGATCGCCTTATACGCCTTGAGTCCCGAAAGCAGGATAGCTGCCATCCAGACATTGCAGAGGGCTACGAAGGTGGATGCAAACAGCAGCCGGAACAGCATTGACTCACCGGTGAAAAAATATATCGCAAAAGGGAAGGCGATTCCGCCGCTTACGGTGGTGACGACAAATATTATCCCGTTGAAATTGGGAATGATCCGGTTTCTTTCCCTGGCAAATATCCGGTCGGCGCAGTAGCGCGTGAAACCGAGCTGAATGAATCCGGTCAAGGTCAGGCTGGATGCGATAAGATAGGTGATTGCGGTCTGGAATTGGGTTACCAGGTATGCCGGGATGACGACCGGGATTGAGAATATGCCGATCACCAGCATCGAGATGATCGAAAGAATCCATGGTCCGGAGCTGATAAGCCCGGCATAGGTGTAGGCCTGGATCAGGGAGAAATATGAATCCCTGCGAAGCAGCTTTCTGAGCTCAAACCCGATCCCGGCCATGAGCCAGCCCTCCCACATACAACTCCCGATATGCTGCCACCATGCGTTCCTGGGAATAGTAGCGTTCCACCCTGCTGATGGCGGCTTGCCGGGCCGCACGCCATTTCTCCGGCGACTGGAGCAGATCGAGGCAGGAGTCCGCCAAGGCCTGGGGATTGTTGATGGCCACGACCGCACCGGCCGGGCCGATGGCTATATCCTCCTCTCCGAAGCCCCCGGTTACCAGAAGACGGCAAGCCCCCACGTCGGTCGCCACCACCGGCAAGCCGGAGGCGAACGCCTCCAGAATTGCCAGCGGAAGCCCTTCACTTATGGAACTCAATACCAGTACCCCGGTGCCGGCCAGCGCATCGGTTACATCCATGAAGCCCTTGA
>Ga0134124_10001557_pt1 | contig 18423 bp, 18 predicted proteins | sample KB304_FD_96880 | JGI IMG/M metagenome (GOLD analysis project Ga0134124, IMG submission 96880) | Terrestrial soil microbial communities without Nitrogen fertilizer from Kellogg Biological Station, Michigan, USA - KB3-0-4 | ecosystem: Environmental > Terrestrial > Soil > Unclassified ...
GTCTTTGTTGAATTTTGCGGTGGTGGTGCCGAAGTAGCGATAACCCAGATCCAGGGAAAGTACCCGGTTTACGGCGATTTCCACTCCGCCGCCGACCTGGTAGGCAAAGACCGAATCGAAGTCGAACTCATACAGCTTTTTTCTATTCACTGCGCCGCCCCTTGTATCGGTACCGAAAGTATCACTGATATAAAGGGTGGCAAAGCCGGCACCGCCGCCGAAGTAGGGGGTTACAATCGAATCGTTGTGCAGGTCGACAAAGCTGTTGAACATTACAGCCAAAGCTGCAGTATTACCGTCCACATTGCGGAAACGGAAATTATCCGACTGATCGATAATTTCTTTCATTTCACTATGCTTGTAAGACAGTTCGCCTTCCATGCGGAAATAGCCGAAATCGTAGCCGCCGGTCATGCCGATATTGATCCCGGGATCAAGTTCGATCCGGTCCCTGGAGGTTTTGTTCGTAATGAAGTCATCGGTCGTCACAGTTGTGTCATTGGGGGCAGTGGCACCGATGAAGCCGGACATGTAACCGCCGGTTCTGATGGATTCTGCCAGGCAGACGGCCGGGATCATGAAGATTACAAGTGTGGTGATAGCGATGAGTCTGGTTTTCATGGTGGATCCTCCTGGCGTGTCGGGAATGATTCCGGTCATATTAACAGACTTTTAACAGTTTCCATCCAAAAAAAACCTCTCGATTAACTGTGGTATATTCCACACCTGCGTTGAATATTCCCCTCATCCTGTTCCGGATACTGCCTCTATTCACCTATCATAAATTCAGTAAAGTGCGTGATATCGGTATGTTATGACCAGGTTGCCCACTTGGCACGACTATTGATATGTACCTCGTATCAGTCAGGGAGGATATCTCATGTCATTCAAGAATGTTTCCACAGTTTTACTGATAATTGCCGCTACGGTTCTGCTTACCACGCTTGCTCTCAAGGTAAGGCCCTGTACCATGGCAGAACTTGCCGGCAAGGGTCAGACGGTTTCGAGAGGGTGTTGCGGCGGATGCGCTTCAATCAAACAGAATCAGGCTAAAGGAGAATGAAATGAAAAACGGCAAACTTACGATTGTTTTAGTTGCAGTTGCAGCGGTTATTTTATCCGGTGTGCTCACGGTCGGGGCGTTCTCTCTCGGAAAGTATGAGAAAGTGAAGGCAAGTAACGGTGCAGTAACGATACCGGTTGCGAAGCTGTCCGACGGCAAGGCTCGTTTTTACAAATTTGAGGATGGCGGCAAGGAGATCGCCTTCTTGGCGGTAAAGGCGTCCGACGGCAGTTACAAGACCGCCTTCGATGCCTGCGATTCCTGTTTTAAAGCCAAAAAGGGATATGAACAGCAGGGTGACAAGCTGAACTGCAAGAACTGCAACCAGAAATTCGCCATAGGTCGTCTCGGCCCCAATGCCACCGGCGGCTGCAACCCGGGCTACCTGCCGCATCAGTTCAGCAACGGCACCATTACGATCAAGCTGTCTGATATCAAAGACGGTGCGAGATACTTCTGATGAAACTGCATAACATCTCGATAAACAATCTCAAACGCCGCAAGGCCAAGATGGCCTTTCTGACCATCGGCCTGATGGTGGGGATCGCCACGATCGTTACCCTGGTTACCCTGACCCGCTCCATGTCGAGCGATATCGAGCGAAAGATGGACGAATTCGGCGCCAACATCCTCATCACCCCCCGGAGCAACGGACTGGCAATGAACTACGGCGGCATCAGTCTGGGCGGCGTCACTTTCGACCAGCGCGAGATACTTGAAAGTGACCTTGCCCGCATCAGGACCATAACCAATCACAGGAATATCTCCACCATATCGCCTAAGGTGTTGGGTGGGATCAGGATTGGAACGCACGATGTTCTCCTGGTGGGTGTCAACTTCGAGAGCGAGCTGAAGATGAAGCAGTGGTGGAAGATTTTCGGAGAAGCACCTGAAAAACAAAGTGAACTTCTCCTGGGAAGTGAGGCTTCCAAAATTCTTAATCTGAATCCGGGAGAAAACCTCACCATTAAGGGAGAGATCTTCAAGGTCGCCGGCGTACTAGACCAGACCGGCTCCCAGGATGACTCCCTTGTCTTTGCCAGCCTCCCCAAAGCACAGAAGATCCTTGGCAAGCAGGGGAAGATAACGTTGGCAGAAGTAGCTGCCCTTTGCTCCGGTTGTCCCATCAGCGACATGGTGACCCAGATTGCCGAGAAGCTGCCCGACGCAAAGGTGTCGGCCATTCAGCAGGTTGTGGAAGGGCGTCTCAAGGCACTGGACCAGTTCAGGCGCTTCTCCTGGGCCATGGCCGCTGTCGTCGTGTTCATCGGTTCCCTGATCGTCTTCGTCACCATGATGGGGAGCGTCAATGAGCGGACCACTGAGATCGGGGTCTTCCGGGCGATCGGTTTCAGGAAGAGTCACATCATGCGGGTCATCCTGCTCGAAGCCGCTCTAGTCAGCCTGCTGGCAGGTTTTCTGGGCTATGGAGCCGGTATGGCAGGAGCAAAACTGGCTCTGCCGTTCATGGCCGAGAGTAAAAATGTGCACCTTGTGTGGGATGGCTGGGTGGCAGGCGGCTCGATCACTCTGGCGCTGTTGCTGGGGCTGGTGGCCAGCCTTTATCCGGCGCTGCATGCAAGCAAGATGGATCCCACAGAAGCCCTCCGTGCTCTTTGAATCGAGGAAATAATGGCTCTTATCGAAATAAACAATCTAAAAAAGCACTACACAAGCGGAAGTGAGTCAGTCGAAGCCCTTCGCGGTGTTGATATACGCATTGAAGCGGGACAGTTCATCACCATCATGGGACAGTCCGGTTCCGGCAAGAGCACTCTTCTTTCGGTCCTCGGGGGGATGAATCATCCGACAGAGGGGGAGGTCGAGATGGCAGGAGTGAAGCTCTATGAGCTCCCCGCTGAACATCTGGCCGACTTCCGGGCGCAGAAGCTGGGGTTCGTCTTCCAGGCTTTTCATCTGATCCCTTATCTCACCGCTATCGAGAACGTCATGCTGCCTCTGGCTATCGTCAGGATGAACAGCTTGCAGAAGAGAGCAGCCGCGATGAAGTCGCTGGAGAGAGTCGGACTGGGCAAGAAAACCGATCGACTCCCGAATCAGCTCTCAGGTGGCGAGCAGGAGCGTGTTGCCATTGCCAGGGCCATCGTCAATAGCCCACAGATACTGCTGGCTGACGAGCCGACCGGCAATCTGGATTCCCGGACCAGCGAGGATGTCATGGCTCTCCTGAGTGAACTTAACAGTGCCGGTCAGACCGTTGTCATGGTTACTCACAATCCTGAGAACTGCCGCTATTCCGACAAAAGCATTCTGCTGCGCGACGGCCTGATTGTCGAAACATAGAGGGCTGCCAGGTAGCTATACGAAACTGCGGTGGTATATTTAATCGAGACTTACGGAGCTTGCCGACTGCCTTGAAGAGGGAATTTCGATGAAACGTATTATGCTGGCAATAATTCCGGCTCTTTTATTAGCAGCCGGTTTATCCCGTGCCGAAGCCCCGGCAGGATGCGAGTCTCTGCCCGATCTTGTCAAGAGCGCTCAGGAAAACAATCCCGAGCTGAAATCGTCCGATGCGCGCTGGCAGATGTTTGCCAGCAAGGCCAAGCAAGCCTCTGCTCTTGAAGATCCGATGCTGATGCTTAAGCTGCAGAACCTTGTCGTTCGCCAGCCGACCTCCTTCGACAAGGATCCCCAGACCGCCAAGGTCATCGGCATAACCCAGCAGCTCCCTTTCTGGGGCAAACGGGCCATCAGGCAGGAAGTAGCCCAATACGAGGCTGAATCGTACAAATGGGCTATTGAGGAGCGAAAGCTGGAGCTTTCCCGGATGGTCAAGGAGACTTGTTATCAGCTCTGGTCCGTTGGCAAGCAGCTGGAGATCGTCGACAAGAACCTGAAGATCCTTACCGACTTCGTGACCATTGCCGAATCGAAATATTCTGTAGGGCAGGGGGTGCAGCAGGATATCTACAAGGCCGGGCTGGAAAAATCCAAGATGCTCGACATGCAGATCACCCTTCGCCAGCAGCGCAAAAGCCTGGAAGCCAACCTCAACTATCTTCTTTATCGTCCCGGAACTGCCACTGTCGGAATCATTGCCGATTTCACACTGCCGGAGGTTTCTCAAACGGTCGAACAGTTAAACCGCGCCGCCCTTGAAAACCGGCCACAGATAAAGAGTCTGCTCAGCCTGACAAACAAGGCACAGGCATCCCACCGCCTGGCACAGAAAGAGTTCTATCCCGATTTCAACCTGTCCTTCGAATTCATGTTCCGTGAAGAGTCGATGAATGATCCCGGCTTTAACATGTACAGCCTGGGAGTAACCTTCAATCTTCCGTTCCAGCAGGAGAAGCGGCGGGCAATGCTGGCCGAATCTACAGCCGAGACGGGTATGGCGGCCGAAGAACTGAATGCCCTGAAAAACACCATCGCATATACCGTCAATGACACCCTTGCCCAGATGGACCGGCGCAGGAAGCTGGTGGAACTCTACAAGAGAGGCATTATCCCCCAGGCCGAGCAATCCCTGGAGTCTGCGGTGATCAGCTACAGGGTGAACAAGGTGGATTTCCTGACACTGCTCGACAACAGGATGAACCTGTTCAATTACGAGCGGGAGCTGTACGAGTCGCAGGCAGAGTATATGATGCAGCTGGCGAGGCTGGAAGCGGCTGTCGGGATGGAACTGCACTAAAAGGCAATTATGAGTTTTGAATTATGAATTCAATTCAAAATCAAGAATTCAAAATTTAGCTTCAAATATCGAGGAAATTCCATGGCCCTGAACAAGAAAATCGCGATTCCCGTGCTCATCCTGACTGTCGTCGCTGCTGTCGGAGGGGGCTGGCTTTATAAAAACGGCTGGTTCGACAAGGATGGACATGGCCATTCCAGGCTGGAACATGAGGTTAAACAGCTCTACACCTGCCCCATGCATCCTTTCATCATCAAGGACAAACCTGGCACATGTCCGATCTGCGGCATGGAGCTGATCAAGAAGGTAGACGGCGCTGCCGGCGGCGCACAGAGCACGGAACAGAAACAGCAGGCCGACATGCTCGGTCACGTCTCGCTCTCGCCGACCCAGCGGATCATGGCAAATGTCGCTACCGTGGCGGTAAAACAGTCCACCCTGAACAAGGAGATCAACGCCGTCGGCATTGTCCAGTACGATCAGTCGCGCCAGGCCAAGGTCACCGCCTGGATCGCCGGCCGGATCGACCAGTTGCATGTAAACACGGTAGGCGCATTCGTCAGCAAGGACAAACCGGTAGCCGAGATCTATTCTCCCGATCTGCTGGCAACCCAGCAGGAGTACCTTCTGGCAGTCAGGAGCCGTGACCAGCTGAAAAGTTCGACCATCGCGTCCATCGCCCAGAACGGTGAAGGTCTGGTGGCATCTGCGAAACAGCGGCTGATGCTCTTCGGAGTAAAGGAGAGCCAGATCGCCGAGCTGGAAAAGGCGGGCAAGCCGAACATCCGCCTCTCCATCTACACGCCTCTCTCCGGCATAGTTATCGAGAAGCTGGTGCAGCAGGGCCAGTACGTCAATTCCGGAGAGGTGCTATTCAATATTGCCGATCTTTCAAAGGTCTGGATCGAGATCGATGTTTTTGAAAATGAGGTCCCTTACGTGCGGGTCGGCCAGCAGGTCGAAATCCGTTCTGCCGCGGAACATGGAGTCTCTTCGAACGGCACCATCAGCTTTATTTATCCTTTTCATGATCCCAAGACCCATACCGTCAAGGCCCGGGTCGAGATGTCAAACCGCGGCCAGAAGCTGAAACCGGACATGTTTGTCAATGCGATCATTCGGGTTCCGCTTGCCAGGGGACTCGTCGTCCCGGTGACGGCGGTCATCGATACCGGCAAACGCCAGGTGGTCTGGATCGAGACCTCACCGGGTATGTTCGAGCCTCGTGAGGTGCAGGTAGGAGAACGGGTCGATGACAAGGTCCAGATAATTTCTGGACTTAAATCAGGCGACAAGGTGGCGGTATCGGGAGGCTATCTGATCGACTCCGAATCCCAGCTGAAAGGTGGCAGCAGCCAGGATCACAGTCAGCATTCGGGTGGGACGAAAGCACCTGCAGCACCACCGGCGAAGAAAGATACACTGAAGATGGATGATATGAAGATGTGATTACACCACCCCCCAGCCCCCTCCTTATCAAGGAGGGGGAGCTTATATTCCCCTCCTATTTTAGGAGGGGCTAGGGGTGGTAAAAAGGGTCCCAATGATCGAGAAAATTATCGAATATTCCGCCCGTAACCGGGTCGTCATACTGCTGCTGTTCGGGGTGATCATTGCCTGGGGAGTCTGGTCGGTCTACAGGACACCGGTTGATGCCATTCCGGACCTCTCCGACAATCAGGTGATCGTCTTTACCGACTATCCCGGACGTTCTCCCCAAGTGGTGGAGGACCAGGTGACCTATCCGCTGGCGGTCAATCTTCAGGGTTTGCCGCAGGTTCGTGCCGTACGCGCTTCGTCGGCCTTCGGCTTCTCAATGATCTATGTCATTTTTGAGGACAAGGCAGATATCTACTGGGCACGGACCCGCGTTCTCGAACGGCTGAACTACGCAGCCTCCCTGCTTCCTCCCGGTGTGGTCCCAACCCTTGGTCCTGATGGCACCGGTGTCGGTCATGTCTTCTGGTACACCATCGAAGGCAAAGGGTACGACCTGGAGCAGCTGCGCACCCTGCAGGACTGGTTCGTGCGCTACCAGCTCAACACCGTCCAGGGGGTGGCCGAGGTAGCCTCCATAGGCGGCCTGGTGCGTGAATACCAGATCGACCTCGACCCTGCAAAGCTCTTCGCCTACAACATCAAGGTCGCCAAGGTCATGGATGCGGTCAAGGTCTCCAACAAGGATGTCGGCGGCAAGCTGATCGAGCAGGCCGATGCCGAGTATCTGATCCGTGGCAGCGGCTATGTGAAATCCAAGGCCGACCTGGAGAACATCGTCGTGGCGGCCGACATGCGCGGCACGCCGATTTACCTCAGGAACCTGGGGACAGTGCAGATGGGGGGTGCCATCCGGCGCGGCATGCTCGGCATGAACGGCGAGGGTGAAGCCGTGGGCGGCATTGTGGTCATGCGCTACGGGGAAAATGCTCACGACGTCATTCACCGCGTCAAGGACAAAATAAAAGAGTTGGAGAAGGGGCTGCCGCCAGGCGTGAAGATCATGGTTTCCTATGACCGCTCCGACCTGATCATGCGGGCCATCGACACCCTGAAGCGCTCGTTGACCGAAGAATCTATTGTCGTCTCGCTGGTGATCCTGGTCTTTCTGCTGCACTTCCAGAGCGCCCTGGTGATCGTGCTGACCCTGCCTATCGCGGTCCTGATCTCGTTCATCACCATGAAGCTGATGGGGGTCACCTCGAACATCATGTCCCTCGGTGGGATTGCGATTGCCATCGGCGTACTGGTGGATGCCGGCGTCATCATGGTGGAGAACTGCTACCGGCATCTTTCCGAGATACCTCCGGGGGAGCGTGCCCGCAGACGGCTTGAGGTCGTCATAACTTCGGCCAAACAGGTCGGTCGGGCGATCTTCTTCTCTCTGGCGATCATCGTGCTCTCCTTCGTGCCGGTATTCATGCTGGAAGGACAGGAAGGGAAACTGTTCCACCCGCTTGCCTTCACCAAGACCTTTTCCATGATGGGTTCGGCCCTCATTGCCATCACCCTGGTGCCGGTGCTGATGTACTACTTCATGCGGGGCAAGATGCCTCCGGAAAGCGCCAATCCGGTCTCCACCTTCTTCATCAAATTGTATTCGCCGGTTATCCGCTGGGTGCTGGTCTGGAAAAAAACCACCATTGCTCTCAACATCGTGGCGCTGGCGATTGCCGTGCCTATGTTCATGAAACTGGGAAGCGAGTTCATGCCCCCTCTGGATGAGGGGTCGCTGCTCTACATGCCGGTGACACTCCCCAATGTCTCCATTACCGAGGCCAAGCGGCTGATTCAGGTGCAGGACGCGATCATCAAGAGCTTGCCAGAGGTGGAGCATGTCCTGGGCAAGGTCGGCCGCGCAGAGACTTCCACAGATCCGGCGCCGGTATCCATGTTCGAGAGCATCATCATCCTCAAACCCAAGGATAAATGGCGACCGGGGCTCAAGAAAGCCGACATTGTGGCCGAGCTGGACTCCAAGCTTCAGCAGATCGGCGTGCGTAACGGCTGGACCCAGCCTATCATCAACCGGATCAACATGCTCTCCACCGGGGTGCGGACCGATCTTGGCGTCAAGATCTTCGGTAACGACCTGAATGTCCTTAAGGATCTGGCGATCCAGGCCGAGGCGCTCCTCAAGCCGATTCATGGCGCAGCCGACGTGGTGGCTGAACGGGTCACCGGCGGCAACTACATCGATATCGACATCGATCGCGAAGCAGCCGCCCGCTATGGCGTGAATGTGGGCGACATCCAGGATGTCATCGAGACCGCCCTTGGCGGGGAGATGCTCTCCACCACTGTCGAGGGGCGCAACCGCTTCCCGATCCGGATCCGCTACCTGCGCGACTACCGCGACAATGTCCCGGCCATCCGCCGTATCCTGGTTGCCGGAATGGAAGGCGCCCAGGTGCCGCTCTCCATGGTAACTAAGCTGAAAATCTCCACCGGCGCTCCGGAGATCAACAGCGAGGGGGGGCTGCTCCGCTCACTGGTCTTTCTCAACGTTCGTGGCCGGGATATGGGCAGCTTTGTGACCGAGGCAAAGCTGGTGCTGGAAAAGCAGCTGAAGCTTCCACCCGGCTATTATGTAATGTGGTCCGGTCAGTGGGAGAACCAGCTCCGCGCCAAGGCCCGCCTGCAACTGCTGATACCGCTCGGGATGGTGATCATCTTCATACTGCTCTACTTCACTTTCCATTCGGCTTTGGAAGCCTCCATGGTCATGCTCTCGGTCCCTTTTGCCCTGGTAGGGGGCGTCTATCTGGTATCTGCGCTGGGGTATAATCTTTCGGTGGCGGTCTGGGTCGGCTTCATCGCCCTGTACGGCATCGCCGTGGAGACCGGGGTGGTGATGGTCATCTACCTTCATGAAGCGCTGGACAAGAAACTGAAGGACGGTCCCTGCACGGAACAGGATATCTACGACGCCACCTTCGAGGGGGCGGTGCTCCGCCTGCGGCCCAAGCTGATGACCGTAGCCGTGGCGCTCCTGGGACTGATCCCGATCATGTGGTCGACCGGCACTGGAGCGGATATGATGAAACCGATCGCCGCACCGATGATCGGCGGGATGATCTCGTCGGCAGTGCATGTTCTGATCATGACGCCGGTAATCTTTGTGTTGATGAAAAAGCGGGATCTGAAGAGAGGGAAATTGAAGTATTCGGGGATGAAGCACTAACACACCAAGCAAAGGAGAATACGTTACATGAAAAAAGTTACCGTACTGATCGCAGCACTCTTTGCCCTTGCCGCTCCTGTATCATCTTTTGCCGCCAGCCATGAAGGTCATGACCACGGTTCAATGGATATGAGCCATGGAGACCATTCAATGATGGAGAAGGGTGATGTTGCACACCAGGAAGTTGTGGACGGCGTCAAAGCCGTCTTCAAGGTACTCTCCATGAAAGAGCACATGAAGGTCATGAAGATGGAGATGCCGAAAGACGTGAAAGAGACCCATCACATCATGGTCGAATTCAAGGATGCCAAGAGCGGCAAAGCCCTGACCGAAGGTGAAGTCAAGGTCAAGGTTCAGGGTCCCGACAAGGTTGAACAGACCAAAGACCTGATGGGCATGCAGGGTCACTTTGGTGCCGACTTTGATCTGTCGAAGAAGGGGAAATATGGCGTGATGGCCAAGTTCCAGTTGAAGGATGGAAAAGTGCGTAGCGCCAAATTCTGGTATGCGGTCAAGTAAAGCTCCTCAGAGCACTGTACATTAAAGCGGGCCGCTTTCTCTCGGAGGGGCGGCCCGTTGTTTTTTTGAGTTTTACGAAATTTGGCGAGCAGCTCGTGATTCGCTGAGGCGTTTGACAGGCTTCTGAAATAAAAGAGGCGAGCAAGACAAACGTGAATGGTGGGCATGGTTGGGATCGAACCAACGACCTGCCGATTAAGAGTCGGCTGCTCTACCAACTAGGCTACATGCCCGGTTCTGCAACAAATCGTATACTGACGTATACTGACAATTATTAGCAGAAATCTGTAGTATTACTTTCCTTCTACCGTCAATTCTTTGAATGGCCAGCCCTGCATGCCTTCCTTGAGGATGAAAATACGCTTTTCACTGATACCTTTCTCCTTCAGGTAATCATAGGTATTCTTGGCGCCGCCGCCACCACGAGGGCAAACAACTACTATATCGTTCTGGGTTGCAGACAGTTTCGGCAATACTTTGTCCAATTTTTGTTTGTCTTCAGCCGCCTTGACGGGATAGGCATTGGTCTCCAGCGAACCTTTGAAGTGTTGTTTCCGGAATTCAGCAGGTACCTGAATATCGACGATAGCCAAATCCTTTCCATTTTCCAGCCATTGTTTGAACTGGTCCGGCTGAACATAATTGTAACCGCTGGCCATGACTGTGGCGCTACAACAAAGAAGTAAAAGCATTAGCAAAAGAATCCGTTTCATATCCATCCTCCGTTCGATTCTTACGTAATATTACAGCGTGCACCCGCAACAGTACTATTCCTTCTTTCCACTAGTGCAGTATGTGCTGATGTTAACCAAGGTTCATTTCGCCGTATAAATGATGCTGTACTTGAACGTTGCCGGGTCGAGCCAGTCGACGGTATTGCCGCCCACCTGGGCGAAGGGATACATCAGGTAGTTGACCGGCCCTCCGGCCTGGGGAGGGTTCAGAGTCAGGTCGCGACCGACAGAGAGCTTCACCCGGTACGGATCGATGCCGCCCCAGAAGTAGGCACGAAGCTCGGCTGTCCTGGCATCGCTCAATTTCAGATTTTCCGTCAGCATGGCCTTGCGCACGTCCGCAGCGTCCACCGGTACCCAGCCGTATCCGGGAAGGAAGAACTCGGCCCAGCAGTGCTGCCAGGTCGAAACATCTTCACGATCCTTTTTCCCCATGCGTATGCCGAAAACCTCTCGGGCCGGTACTCCTGCCGCCCTGGCCAGGGCAACGAACACCGAATGAATGTCGGCACACTTCCCGCCCGGGTTCTTCAACAGCGCACATACATCGCCTGTTCCGCAGCCGCGGGTTTTTGGGTCACGAAAAGTATTCTCGCAGGTCCAGTCATAGATCGCCCTGGCCTTCTCCAGAACCGTTTTTTTTCCTTCGATTATTTTCATGGCCTGAAGCCAGACCTCGCCATCAATCGGCGCAAATTTCGTAGGAGCAAGGTATCGTGCATAGTCTGCAGGATCCCAGGCTGTCTCCTTAAGCGGAAAATCGCGCCTGATGATCTCTTTGCGGTCAGCCTTGAACGAGAAGGACAGTTTGCGGCTCTGGGAGCCTTTGCCCCAGCGGGCATAGAGCATGGGTGTACTGTAGGTGCTGTCGGTGTAAACAGCAGAGGTGGAATAATCTCCGGAGATCTTCACATCGGTGATGTTCTGTTCCTGGTCGGAAACGGGGTAGGGGATCCAGAGTTCCGCGTCATCCTTCATATTTTGCCCGGAAAGGTCTACAGACATGGTAATGGTCCCGGAATGGTTCTTGGCCGGGACGGCGGCTGAGGAAACGGTTGTTGTGAGCATGAAAACGGAGATGATGACAAAAAGCTTCTGAAAACGCATGAGATTCTCCCGGATGGACAGTGTAAAGCAGAGCGGAAGAGTAGAGCAGGATACGTTTTCAGTCAAATGGATAATATCGATCATTACGGTGCAACTTATCGGTTTGATGAATATAGTGCGCAAGACAGGTTTGACGTTGCTCATCAAGCTTTTAGTGGTACGCTTTCCGAGAAATGTAAGCACGGTCCGTATGATGTCGGCTTTTACTCAAAAACAAGGAGAAACGGCGATGAAAAAACTTGCACTGATTTTGGCAGCAATATCCTGTCTGGCTGCAGCTGCTCCGCTGATTGCAGCTGAAACCGACCATGTTGGTCACGGGATGAACTACGGCAATTATACCCCGGGGAAATCCGCTCATCAGGAGGTCGTTGACGGCGTCAAGGCGACTTTCAATGTCCAGACGATGAAGGACGCCATGAAAAGCATGGGGATGGAGATGCCGAAGGGGGTCAAGGAGACTCACCATATCTCCGTATCTTTCAATGACATGAAAACGGGCAAGGCGATCACAGCAGGTGAGGTGACGTTGAAGATCCAGGCTCCTGACAAGAGCGAGCAGACAAAGGATTTGTTAGCCATGCACGGTCATTTCGGAGCTGATTTCGAACTTGCCAAAAAGGGGAAGTACGGGGTAATGTGCAAGTTCAAACTCCCCGACGGCAAGGTGAGGAGTTCCAAATTCTGGTATGAAGTAAAGTGAGACCCAATAGTCGATGCTCGGATATCTTTTAAACAGAATCCTGTTGCTGATTCCCCTGTTCATAGGCATCACGCTGATCACTTTTCTGGTGATTCATCTGGCGCCCGGCGAACCGGTCGAGATGCAGACGGCTCTCAGTCCGAAAGCTTCCGCCAAGTCGAGAGAACGGCTGCGCGAGTACTACGGACTGGACAAGCCCCTTCATGTGCAGTATCTGAAATGGCTTGGCCGCCTCTCCAGGCTCGATTTCGGGAGATCGTTCGCCCCGGATGGCCGTCCGGTTACCGACAAGATCAAGGAACGCATCCCGGTTACCCTCTCCATAAATTTCATTGCACTGATTCTTGAATTCGGGCTGGCCGTTCCGATTGGCATCCTGGCAGCACGGTTCCGTAACAGCACGCTCGACAAGGCGATAACCCTCTTTGTCTTTCTCGGGTTTGCTGTACCGACCTTCTGGCTCTCCCTGCTCCTGATGTACGTTTTCGGTGTCAAGCTCGGTCTGCTCCCCATCTCCGGTCTCCACTCTTTCGGTGCGGACAGGATGTCGACAGCAGCCTGGCTCATCGATACGGCCAGACACCTCATACTCCCACTCGGAGTCGCTACATTCGGGGCTCTGGCCGGACTTTCCCGTTACACCCGCTCAACGATGCTGGAGGTGCTCGGTCAGGACTACATCACGACTGCCAGGGCCAAAGGGCTTACCGAACGGATCGTCATATTCCGCCATGCTCTGCGCAACGCGCTTCTACCCATCATCACCCTGCTGGGTTTCTCACTTCCGGGACTCATCGGCGGGAGTGTGATCTTCGAGACTATTTTTGCGATCCCGGGGATGGGACAGCTTTTTTATATGGGGGTCATGTCCAGGGATTATCCTCTGGTCATGGGGATTTTGGTGATCGGCGCTTTCCTGACCCTTGCCGGAAATCTGCTGGCAGACATATCCTATGCTTTTGCAGATCCCAGGATCCGGCACGGCAGCACCTGATATGTTTATTAAGGTAATTGTTTAATATGGCTACTGAAACCTACCGGTATTCAACGGATATTTACAGGAAGTTCACCTCGAACAGGTTCGCGGCGGCAGGTGCACTCATCGTGCTTGCCCTTTTTGCGCTCTCTTTCCTGGCTCCATACATAACACCCTATTCACCTGATGACCTGGATGCCTATCGTGTCCTTCTCCCCCCCTCGGCAGATCACTGGATGGGGACCGACGAGCTCGGGAGGGATGTCCTGACCAGGATCGTCTACGGTGCCAGGATCTCTTTGAAGGTAGGTTTCGTGGCAGTCGGGATTGCTGCTTTTCTCGGTACCATTGCCGGACTTCTTGCCGGCTATTTCGGCGGATGGCTCGATCAGCTGCTCATGCGCCTGGTTGACATCATGCTCTGCTTTCCAACATTCTTCCTCATCCTTGCCGTGATAGCGATGCTTGAGCCTTCCATCTGGTACATAATGATCATCATCGGCCTTACCGGCTGGATGGGGGTGGCAAGGCTCGTCAGGGCAGAGGTCCTTTCGCTTCGCGAGCGAGACTTCGTCGTTGCCGCCCGGTGTATCGGCGCTTCTCACACCCGGATTATCTTCCGCCACATCCTTCCGAACGCCATGTCGCCGGTTTTCGTCTCGGCGACCCTCGGGGTGGCCGGCGCTATCCTGACGGAATCCGCACTCTCTTTTCTCGGCATCGGTGTCCAGCCTCCTGTCCCGAGCTGGGGCAACATGCTGACTGCAGGGAAGGATTACCTTGAATTTGCCTGGTGGCTCTCGCTCTTTCCCGGTGTTGCCATCCTGGTGACGGTAATAGCGTATAACCTGGTCGGAGAGGGGCTGAGAGACGCACTCGATCCCAGAATTTCAAGAATGTAAACAGAGGAAAGCATGAAACTGGTTGCAAAGGATTTTGATATAACAACTCTTGAGGATGAGCTGAGGGTCGATGAGCTCTGCCGCGAACTGCTCCTCGCATTTTATCATGAGCGGGTAGGGGCCGGAATCGGGGAGCACGAAGCGACCCTCTTTGCCAGCAGTGCGGATTACTATCTCAGGGACTACCTGATCGGAGCGCGGCAGATCAATCCCCTCGATCCGACTCCCGGCAATGTCAGGCGCTTTGCGGGAAACTGGTATATCGTCAATAATCTTGAGCCGGATCCGGCGGAGCTGAAGACCCATCTTGAAGGCATCCGGGAGTTTTACGCCTGGCTGGCGAGGGAAGGGGCCATAGAGGAATCGTTCCGGGCATCAGTCGAAGCCGACTGTTCCACGCTGGAGTATTACAAGGAGAGGATAGACGCTTTTTGGGAAATCTCCGGAGACGGTTATTTTGCCTGGGAGCGCGAATGCTCACTGAAATTGCCGTAGCAGGAAACCCTGGTGCAGGGGCGACGCATGCGTCGCCCGATTGGGCGAGTCATGACTCGCCCCTACGAATGATATGTTTAACTACCGGCACGATAATCCGATTCCGGATTCAGACCAGTTTTTTCAACTCGCCCAGCAGCTCTTCCAGTATGTCGTATCCTTTCTGCCAGAATCCGTGTCCGGTAATGTCTATCCCGGCCAGAGCCGCGGTTTCCGCCGGCGATCTGGAACCTCCGCTCGAAAGCAGGGCGTCGTAGCCCGGTATGAACCCTGCGCCCTTCAGCTGATACTCCCGGTAGATCGCCAGCACGAGCAGCTCGGCGAAGGTATAGGAGTAGCAGTAGAAACGGGTGTGGATGAAGTGGGAGATATAGCTCCAGCCCCATCTGTAGGCATCGATCATCTCGACCGTATCGCCGAACAGCTTGCCGTTCTCCTCAAGCCAGAGTTCACAGATCCTGGCATCGACCAACAGCCCCTTGTTCCGCTCCAGATGAAGCCGCTCTTCGAATCGGGTCAGCACGATCTGCCTGAAAGTCGTAGCAATGATGTCCTCTATCTTAGCGCAGAGGAGCGAAATCTTGACGCCGGGGTCGGTTTCCGTGTCCAGCATCTTTCTCGTCAGGAGCATCTCGCCGAAGACGGAAGCAGTCTCTGCAAGCGGCAGCGGCGCGTGATAATTGATCATGCTCTGCTTTCCGGCGAGTATGAAATGCAAGGCATGGCCGAGTTCGTGGGCAACGGTCGCCACATCGCGCAGATTCGCAGTGAAATTCAGGAGAACATACGGGGTTACATCCGGCGAGATCCCCATGCAGAAGGCCCCGCCGCTCTTGCCGCTGCGGGGATGAACATCGATCCTCCCCTTGTAAAAGAGCGGTTCGATCAGCTGCCGATAGCCGGGGTTGAAGCTGCCATAGGAGTCGAGTACGAGATCCCTGGCCTCCTCGAAGGTGTACTTTCTGGAGTTCTCGGCCAGAGGGGCATAAATGTCGGTGTTCTTGAGCTTGTCAACTCCGAGCAGCCTTGCCTTTAGCCGGAAATACTCCTGGGCGAGCGGGTAGTTCTCTTCGGTCACGCTCATCAACTGCCGTACCGACTCATCAGGGAGCTCGTTCCCGATATTGGTCGACTGCATCGGATGGGTGTATCCTCTCAGCTCCATCTCTTTTGCATGATCGAGGGCGATCGTATTGAAGATGGTGCCGTAGACCAGGCTGTTTTCTCCATGCCGTTCCAGAAAGAGCGAGAAAGCGCGCTCCCTCAGCTCCCGGTCTGGATGATGGAGATAGCCGAGAAGCTCCTCGCCCGTCAGTTCGCGACTCTCTCCCTCGATCTCCATGGTGAAAGTGAAAGAGGCGGAGAGTTCGTCAAAGAGGCGGACGAATGCGGTTGCCCCGGTGAGATCCTTCAGTTTGAGAAGCTGTTCTTCGCGTTCCGGCAGGGTAAAGGGGGTGAACTTTCTGATAATGGAGAGGTAGTGACGGTAATTCTGAAGAAGCGGATCTTTGTCAAAGCTGTTGAAACGATCTTCCGGAATATCCATTATTTCGATATCGAAAAAGAGCAGTTCCCTGGAGAGGCGGTTTCCGGCTTCCGCTGCTTCCTGGGAGAGTCGTCTGGCCACATCGGAGCCTGAATCCTCGGCAAAGAGGAGATGGGCATAGTATTGCGGTTTTATGACGTCTATCTGCAGCTTCTCGTAGCAGAGCAGTGCTTCCAGCAGTTCATTCGCATCGAGGGAGGCGATGTTCCCGCGATACTTTTCCCCGAGGGAGACCGCTTCTGCAACGGATCTTTCAAGTTGAGCAGTGAACTTTTCAGGCGATTCCGGGGCAAGTGAAGAAAGATCCCATCTGGTCGTGATCTCTTCGGACATCGGCAGCTCTCCTTAAATAGAAAAAGGGGACAATTGTCCCCTAATAATGTTGATTAAACTATCCGGTTGAATGCCGACTTCAGATGAAGAGCTGATCGTCCTGATCATCAGACACAACACTCTTCACTTTTCTTGAATCGATAATAAGTGCAGCAGCGATGCCGGCTGCAAGACCGGTTATGAATGAAAGGAGAAGTGTCCCGGTTCCTATGCTGCATTGATTGTTTTCCACTTGCTGACCTCCGGCGTTACTGAAATGGCTGATGACTGTATTCATATCAGAAAAACAGGGGAAATGCAAATCTGGAAGTTGCATTATTTTCTGAAATTCCTGCTTCCTTCGGTTTTGACCTTCGAAGGCGGCTTTCGGGCAACCGCAGCTTTATCCGGCTTCTGTTCACGTGCCTCCGAGACGGTTATTTTCCGGTTGTCGAGCAGGGCGCCGTCAAGCGAGTTGATGGCATCCTTTGCCTCCTCTATTGTTGTCATTTTGACGTAGCCGCAACCTCTCGACTTTCCGGAAATCTTGTCAGTTATGATATGGACAGACTGGACAGTCCCGGAAACCGAGAACAGCCGCACCAGGTCCTCTTCCGCGGTCTCGAAGGGGAGGTTTCCAACGTACAGTTCTCTTCGCATTGTTTTCTATTCCCTCCACTTTTCATAGTGTACGATTTCTTCGAGTGGCTTGCGGGGAGGACCGCCCTTCGGCTCGGTAAGCGGGTAGCCTAGCGGAAAGAGCCCGACGATCCTGACGCCGGGAGGGACGGAAAGCAGGTCTCCAAGCTTCTCCTCGTCAAAAACGCCGACAAAGACCGTTGCCAGACCGACAGCGTGTGCCGCCAGCATCAGATTTTCGGTAGCGATACCGGCATCGGTCAGATAATACTGCTGACCGTTCAATTCACCTGACTGATCGGGGAAAGCGCAGACTACGATCACAACCGGAGCACCAGCGATCCCCTTCTGGGCCGGATTTGACTTGTAGCCGTAATTGGAGAAAAATGATTCGACATAAGATAATTCACTTATCTTTGCCCTTGTTTCAGCGGATTTGACAACCACCATCCTCCAGCACTGCATGTTGGACCAGGAAGGGGCTGCCTGTACCGCTTCGAGAACGGTCTGCAGTTTCTCATCTTCAACCGGTTTGTCGGAGAACTTGCGAACGCTTCTTCTGGTCCTGATGGCTTCAAGAGTATCCATGATTTCTGCTCCTTGATTGCGTGTGAAGATTTACGAATGATTATGTCATGTATACAGAGTATTGCAAAAACAAAAAAGGGAGCCCGTCGGCTTGGATTTTTGAGTTGCTGTGGCTGACCGGGGTTCTTACAGCCCTGCAAAAACACTCGTAGCGGTCACACCGGTCAGGGTGGCCGGAGAAGCTTTCGGGTCGGCCCCGCCGCTGACCTGATTCAGGGCCACGGTGAATGTTGCAGTGCCGGGTTGGCCATCGAAATAAACCTTCAGGAATTCACCGGCAGCAAAGCCGGGCTGTACGTTGGCGACAATGATGTGGAGGGTGTTGGCCGTTTTGTCGTATTTGCCGCTGACTATGGAATTTGGCAATGCAGCGGCTGCACCCGACAACACCAATACGGTCGGATCTGCCGCTCCGCTCACTGCATCCGCCTTGACCGTTACCCCGGCCGGCAGGGTTATCGTCATATCGATGCCGTTGATGGTGGTGCCGGCAGGAA
>Ga0134124_10001559_pt1 | contig 18421 bp, 14 predicted proteins | sample KB304_FD_96880 | JGI IMG/M metagenome (GOLD analysis project Ga0134124, IMG submission 96880) | Terrestrial soil microbial communities without Nitrogen fertilizer from Kellogg Biological Station, Michigan, USA - KB3-0-4 | ecosystem: Environmental > Terrestrial > Soil > Unclassified ...
CCTGCAGCTCCAGGTCGGTGAGAGGGTAGCCGGTCAGACAGCCGGAAAGGCAACCTTGACGCAGACTCTCCTCCACTGCTGCCAGGAGCTCCGGAGTAAGGGGAGGCTCTGACGGCGGCAGAACAAACCTCACACCGCTCCCCCGCGGGAGGGGCGTAAGACGCAGCAGCACTTCTGCAATCTCCGGACGCCGCTCCCCGGTACGCTGGAACGTTTCAAGACGGGTCACCTGGCGCCGCAGCGCCTCCCGATAGACCACCCGTGGATGCCCTGTCATGACCTGCACCCCGTATTCGCGGGCTAGCCGGTCGATTATGATTTCCAGGTGGAGTTCCCCCATGCCGGTGAGGATCGTCTGGCCGGTTTCCCGGTCCTCGTGGACCCTGAAGGTAGGATCCTCCCACTGGAGCTGCTCCAGGGCAACGGAAAGATGCTCCCGGTCCTCCGCCCCCCTGGCTTCCACCGCCAGCGACACCACCGGTTCCGGCACGGTGAGCCCTTCGAGGACCAGCGGCCGGTCCGGGTCGCAGAGGGTATCGCCGGTCAGTGTGCTCTGGCAGCCGGGGACGGCAACGATATCGCCGGCCTGCGCTTCACCGACCTCCTCCCGCTTGTGGGCGTGCATGCGGAACACGTGTTTGATCCGTTCCGGCGAGCGCCGGGAGCTGTTAAACAGCGCCATACCGGTTCGAAGCGTGCCGCTGTAGATGCGCAGATAGGTAAGCCGCCGACCCTCCTCCGCCATCACCTTGAAGGCAAGAGCCCGCAGCGATGCGGCCGGGTCACAGGTCAGCGTCTCCCGTATGCCGGTTTCGGGGTTGTGCCCGTTCGGCGGCGGCACCTCCAGTGGCGAGGGGAGGTACATGCCGACGGCGTCCAGCAGCGGCTGGATCCCCTTGTTGCGCAACGCCGACCCCAAAAGGACCGGGAAGAGTGAGCAGGAGAGCGTCCCCCGCCGCAGCGCGCTCCGCAAGCGTTCCGCCGTCACCCGTTTTCCGTCCAGGAAGTCGGCCATCACCCCGTCATCGAAATCGGCGACCGCCTCGGTCAGCTTCAGGCGCGCCTCCTCCACCTCCTGTGCGGAGCCAGGCGGAATCGGCCTCTTCAGCACCGTGCTCCCCTGATCGGACTCATCGAAAAGTAGCGCCTCATCACCCAGCAGATCAATCACGCCGGTGAAGCCCCCCTCTTCTCCGATGGGAAGCTGGATGAGCACGGGGCGGGCTTTCAGGCGCTTTTCCATCTGGCACAGGGTCTGGCGGAAATCGGCACCGATCCGGTCCATCTTGTTGATGAGGCAGATCCTGGGGACCGTGTAGCGGTCCGCCTGGCGCCAGACCGATTCGCTCTGGGGCTGGACCCCCTCCACGGCACTGAAGATCGCCACGGCTCCATCCAGGACCCGCATGCTCCGCTCCACCTCGATGGTGAAATCGATGTGTCCGGGAGTGTCGATCAGGTTGATCCGGTACTTCCCCCAGCGGCAGGTGGTGGCGGTGGCGGTGATGGTGATCCCCCGCTCCTGCTCCTGGGGCATCCAGTCCATGACCGCCTGACCGTTGTGCACTTCCCCCATTTTGTGGGTCTCGCCGCTGTAATAAAGGATCCGCTCCGACACGGTAGTCTTCCCCGCGTCGATGTGGGAAATGATGCCGATGTTGCGGATGTTGTCAAGGGAACCGTCCGTCATGACGAAAGCCTGCTCCTTTCCGGATGTTTGAAAATGGGACTATGCCCGGCAGGTTAACCGCAGTGTACGCGGTGGAAACCGGAACAACAGACGGTAAACCAATAATCCGTAAAACCGAAAAGGTAAACCATTTTTTCACCGCCTCGATGCTTTCCGCCGCGCACCCCGACCCTCCAAGGCCAGTGTACCACGATACAGGACGTGACGTAGCAGCAGACCCGGACAATCAGACGAGGGAATCTCACAATTTTGCCGACCTGCGGAAGTGCGGTATAATGTTTGTATGAGACAGCAAACAGTTCCGAACGGAGGGCAGGATGAACGGTCCGAAGGATGAAAATGTTCGCATCAAACGTCTGATCGAGCTTGACAAGAGTTCCCTGCCGCCTGACGGCGGTCCGGAGTTCAACCGGCTCATCTTCGCCACGAGCCCTTATCTGCTCCAGCATGCAGAAAACCCGGTGGACTGGCACTCCTGGGGAGAGGAAGCCTTCACGAAGGCTGCTGCCGAGGACAAACCGGTCCTCGTCTCCATCGGCTATGCCACCTGCCACTGGTGCCATGTCATGGAGCATGAATCCTTCGAGGATGCGGAGGTGGCCGCGGCCATGAACCGGAACTGTATCCCGATCAAGGTGGACCGGGAGGAGAGGCCGGACATCGACGAGCAGTACATGAAGGCTGCCCAGATGATGACCGGCAGCGGCGGGTGGCCGCTGAACGTAATCATGACCCCCGACAAACAACCGTTTTTTGCGGCAACCTACCTCCCCAGACACTCCCGCGGCGGATTCCTCGGCATCGTCGAACTGATGGATAAAATCGGCGAGTTGTGGCGCAATGAACGCCGCAAGATCGGGGAAAACTGTGAGGCCATTGCGGATGCTCTTGCCCGGCTCGGCACTCCCGAGGTTTCCGACCTGCCCGGCCAGGAACTGCTGGTCGATGCGTACCGCCAGGTGGCTTCACTCTACGATGCCGAGCTGGGCGGATTCGGCCAGGCCCCCAAGTTTCCGATGCCGGTGTACCTGGCGTTTCTGCTGCGGGTCCATAACCGGAGCAGACTCCCCGAGGCGCTGGAGATGGTGGAGCACTCAATGCGGAGAATGCGATCGGGCGGGGTCTACGACCAGGTCGGCTTCGGCTTTCATCGCTACAGCGTGGACAGGCAGTGGCTCGTCCCGCACTTCGAGAAGATGCTCTACGATCAGGCGCTGCTCGCCTTCGCCTTTATCGAGGCGTACCAGGCAACCGGCAACGGCTGGTACCGGCAGACCGCAGCCGAGCTTTTCACCTGTGTGCTGCGTGATTTTGCGGCGCCGGAAGGAGGGTTTTATTCGGCGGAGGATGCGGACAGCGAGGGGTCCGAGGGCACCTTTTACCTCTGGACCCCCGGAGAAATTCAGGCTCTCCTGGGAGAAACGGCCGGTGCGACCGCCTGCGCCCTGTTCGGAGTCACTTCAATGGGCAATTTTGAGGGGAAGAACATCCTGCACCTGCAGGTGCCGATCGAGGAATTTGCCCGGAGGAACGGCGTCATGCCGGAACTGCTGGCTGCCGAGCTGGAGCGGTGGCGGGAAAATCTGCGTGCGTCCCGGGAGCACCGGGTGCGCCCGTTCCGGGACGAAAAGATCCTCGCCGGATGGAACGGTTTGATGATTGCCGCCCTGGCCAGGGGTTTTGCCGCATCGGGGGATCCGGCGTGGCGGGATGCAGCGGAGAGAACCGCCCGGTTCATCAAGGAGCGGCTCCTGACGGCGGAAGGCCGGCTTCTGCGGAGCTATAATGCCGGAAAGGCCGCCATCCCCGGATTCCTTGAGGATTATGCCTATGTTATCTGGGGGCTGATCGAGCTGCATCAGGCAACCCTGGAAGAGGGGTTCCTTGTCGACGCCCTCAGTCTCTCCCGGGAGATGCTCCGGCTGTTCGGGGCGGATGGCGGCGGGCTCTACGACGTGGGGGCCGATGCGGAGCAGCTTCCGGTGCGGATGCAGAGCGCCGGCGACGGGGTGATGCCGTCCGGGGTGTCCGTCGCGGCCCTCAATCTGTTGCGCCTCGGCCGGATCGCCGACGATCGGGAGTTGTCCATTGCCGGAGAGGCGCTGCTCCGTTCTCACATGGGGAGTGTAGCACGCCAGCCTGCCGGCTACCTCTTCCTCCTGGCGGCGCTTGACTTCGCCCTGGGCCCCCAGCTGGAGCTGCACGTGTCCGGAGGAAGCGCGGAGGAGCGGGAAACAATCCTGCGAGCCGTGGGGTGCCGGTTCATTCCGGGGCTCGTGGTTCTTGACGGCGAAACCGGAGGTCCGCTCCGTTTCGGGATATGCGCCGACGGCGCCTGCCGGCCGCCGCTGGCCGGGGTGGATGAACTGATGCGGACCCTGGACGAACTGCTGGCGCATTAAGAGAAACATTAATCTTGCCGCTCCGATAATATGGCCGGAGCAAGGAGGATCCCATGAGCGATAAAATTCATGTAATCAGCAATGTTGCAGCGGCACTGGAGCGGGAACCGTCCGTCAATCTCCATCAATTTCCGGTAACCATCGAATTCAATGATGGTGTGCTGACCCTTGAGGGAGAAGTGGAGCGGATCACGGCCAAAAAAAAGGCGCTGGAGGTGTCTGCTGCTGTCCCCGGCGTTAGCGGGATCGTTGACCGGCTGCGGCTGGTTCCCGCCACGCAGATGGAGGATGGTGCAATCCGGGACCACGTCTGCAACGCCCTGCTGGCCGAGAGCATGCTGGACTCGTGCGCCATTTGGGCCATCATCAAGAAAAAACCGGAGGTGGTCAGGGAAGCCGATCAGGGGGTGGACGGAAGTATCGACGTGGAGGTGAACGACGGGGTCGTGATCCTGAACGGGGCGGTGACGAGCCTTACCGAGAAACGGCTGGCCGGGGTCCTCGCATGGTGGGTTCCGGGAAGCAGGGACGTGGTCAACGGAATCGAGATCGCTCCACCCGAGGAGGACAATGACGACGAGGTGGTGGATGCCGTGCGCCTGGTCCTGGAGAAAGACCCGTTCGTCAATGCGGCACAAGTCAAGGTCACATGCCGCAACTACGCGGTAACCCTCGAAGGTCTCGTGAAGAACGAGATCCAGCGGGAAATGGCCGAGGCTGACTGCTGGTTTGTTTTTCGCGTCGACCGGGTCATTAACCTGTTGCAGGTCGAGGAATAGCCGGATACGCATCTCCACATGTTGTTCATGATAAATTACTTATGTAATGGCGATCACAATGAGGTATAATAATTAAGGGTCCAGTAGGGCTCTGCCGCCTTCGGAAACAGACGGGAGGCATATCATGAAAGTATTAGATATTGTCGTAACAGCCCTTCTTCTCATTGGTGCCCTCAATTGGGGCTTGATAGGTTTTTTCGGATTCAACCTGATTGCCGCGGCCTTCGGTGAAGCCGGAGTATACAGTCGGCTCATTTACGCAGTTGTGGGTGTAGCCGCTCTGTACGAAATCGGCTGCTTCACGTTTGGGCTCAAGGAAACACAGCATCGCTGGTGCGAATCGCTTGCCACCGGCAAACATTAACTTAAACAGATCCGAGGGCGGATTAATTGATTTTTTCCGGGAGAGTTTCGAAAGGTTACATGAAATGAATGCAAGGGGCGGCGGTGGCCGCCCTCTTTGTGTCCGGTTTATATCTGAACAATCTCATCATCGCGGAGCGCCACCCCGTGGGATGCATGGTCCACCAGATCAAGCATCCGCAGGTAGCGGACCAGTTCCGCTCGCTGAGTCGTCTTGACGCCGTAATACGGAACGGGGGCGGAGACGTCGACGACGATTTTGTTGTCAAACACCCCGAAGTTGTAGGAGCAGTCTTTTGCCCACCCTACCTCTTCCCCCGCAGGCAGTTCGTCCCGATAGGCCACTTTCACCTCGATCCCGTCCATGTGGTGAGTCCTGAGCAACTTCTGCACTTCGGCTTCGGCAAGCTGGTCGCGGCGCATAACGAAGGTCCGCGTAACCTTGACCCCCCGCTCCAGTGCGCGCCGGTTTGCCTGATAGTACTTGATGATCACCCCCCTCGTATCCCATCCCGGTGTCAGTGGGTTCACAGATCTCAGCGTCTGTTGCGCCGCATCAGCCGCCTTGGTTGCTTCCATCATGAATTCGGTTTCATCCATCGGAATGAACCCCCGCTGCAGCAGCGACATGTTCCGCGTAATCCGCGCGATAATCTCCCGCGCCTTTTTAAGACATTCCGGATCTTCGATCCTGCGCATGGCATCCGGCAGCTCATGAAACTCGCGGTACTCTTCTAGCAGCTTCTCCCGGATTTCATTGATGTCTTCCCGCAAAAGCCAGGTTGCAAGCGAAAGCAGCAGCCCGACCCCAAAAACGGTTAAAGCCACCGCCTGCTCGTGGAGCGCCATATGAAAAAAAACTGCCAGCACCGCACTGACGACAAACTCTATCAGCGCCGCCATCTTCTGCATTCTCGCTTTGACCTTCATCGATTCTTTCTCCTTATATCCGTCCTATTTCTAAGTATAGCGTAAAACCCCGTTTCGGCACCATCACCACGCAGATATTTTCAAATTAAACGGCAATACAACCGGGATCGACTATGCGGGCAACGATTGAACTCCTGAAGTTGTCTGTTACTATTAGTGCGAACGCCACCGGAATTCAAACCCTGGCGCACGAGGAAACCATGGAACGCTATATCTGCATACACGGCCACTTCTACCAGCCCCCCCGCGAAAACCCGTGGCTGGAAACCATTGAAATCCAGGATTCGGCCTATCCCTACCATGACTGGAATGAACGGGTGACCGCCGAATGCTACGCTCCCAACTCCACATGCCGCAAACTGGACAGGGACGGACGCATACTGGACATCACCAGTAACTACAGCCGCATCAGCTTCAATTTCGGCCCGACGCTCCTCTCCTGGATGGAGGAGTATTCTCCCGACACCTATCGGGCGATTCTCGCTGCCGACCAGCAGAGCGTGGCGATGCGTTCCGGACACGGCAACGCCATTGCCCAGGCGTACAACCACATGATCATGCCCCTGGCCACCAGGCGTGACAAGGAAACCCAGGTACTGTGGGGAATCAGGGATTTCGAGCACCGTTTCAGGCGGTCCCCCGAAGGGATGTGGCTGGCGGAAACTGCGGTTGATCTGGAAACGCTCGAAGTTCTGGCAGAGGCGGGGATAACCTACACCATCCTCTCGCCGCATCAGGCACGCCAGGTAAGAAAGTTCGGCGCCGCAACATGGCATGAGGTAGCCCATGGGCGGATCGACCCTACCAGGGCCTATCTCGCACGTCTTCCGTCGGGACGGAGCATTACCCTGTTCTTTTATGACGGTCCCATTTCCCAGGCGGTTGCCTTCGAAAAACTGCTGGATAACGGCGAGGTATTTGCCTCCCGCCTGGCGAGCGGCTTTTCCACCACCAGGGAGTGGCCGCAACTCGTCAGCATCGCCACCGACGGCGAGTCCTACGGCCATCACCACACCTTCGGCGAGATGGCGCTGGGACATGCACTGGACTACATTGAGAAGCGAGGGGTGGCCCGGCTCACCAACTACGGCGAATTTCTGGCCCTGAATCCTCCTGACCACGAGGTGGAAATCTTCGCCAACACCTCCTGGAGTTGCTGTCATGGCGTGGAGCGCTGGCAAAGCGATTGCGGATGCAATTCCGGCGGGAACAGCGGCTGGAATCAAGAGTGGCGGGAGCCGCTGCGAAATGCCCTCGACTGGCTGCGGGAGCAGCAGGAGACGGTATTCGTGGAGAGGGGAGAAAAATGGTTTGTTGATCCCTGGGCGGCGCGCAACGCCTATATCGAACTGATCATGGACCGGAACGAGAGCAATGTCGCCGCTTTCCTTGCACGCTACACCGTGCCGGAACTCGGTGAAGAAGAATATGTCCCCGTCCTGGCCCTGCTGGATATACAGCGCCATTGCCTGCTCATGTTTACGAGCTGCGGCTGGTTTTTCGATGAACTGTCCGGGATTGAAACCGTGCAGATCCTCCAGTATGCGGGGCGGGCAATCCAGCTGGCCCGGGACCATTTCCGGGTAAGCCTCGAAGAACCTTTTCTGGAGAGGCTGGGTTTGGCACGGAGCAATGTCGCGCAATTCGGCGACGGTGCCCGAATCTACAAAAAACAGATCAAACCGGCCATGCTCAACCTGGTCAGGGTCGGCGCCCACTACGCGGTCAGTTCGCTGTTCGAGAAGTATCCCGAAGAAACGTCAATCTTCAGTTATCGGGCGAACCGGGAAGATTTTCTCCTTAATCGGGCCGGGCAGGCGAAACTGACTGTGGGGGTGGTATTCATAAAATCAAAGGTAACCTGGGAGTGTGACCGGATCTGTTTTGCAACCCTGTATTTCGGCAGCCATGTCATGAACGGCGGAGTCCGAAGCTATCCCGGTGCTGCGGCATACAATACCATGAAGGAGGAAACTGTCCGGGCATTCGAAAAGAGCGATTTCGCCGACATAGTAAGACTCATGGATATCCACTTCGGGATGCACACCTATTCCCTCAAGGAACTGTTCCGCGATGAACAGCGCAAGATTCTGCGCCCGATCCTCGGTTCAACGCTGGAAGATTTCGCAAACAAGTTCGTCACTCTTTACGATCATAACCGGATCCTGATGAATTTCCTCCGGGAGACAGGCTACCCGGTGCCTCGGCGTTTCCTGGCGACTGCGGAGGTCGCCCTGAATCTGGAACTGCAGAAGGCTTTTGCCGCTTCTACGCTGGACGTCGGAAAAATCACGGATGTGATCGAGGCGATCCGGCTCTGGAATGTGCATCTGGACGAAATCGACCTCGAATTCCTCATACGCCGCAGACTCGAGAAAACCATGTCCGATGTACTCGGCAATCCCCGGGAGACGAATCACCTCGCGGAAGCGAAACGTCTGATGGAACTTGTCGTGCTTCTCCCCTTCGACGTTAATGTGTGGCAGGCTCAGAACCTGTTCCACACGCTGGTGCATACCTCTTATCCGGAATATCTTGCGAAGACAGCCTCGGGAGAGCGGGGCGCCGCCCGGTGGCTGGAACTGTTCACCGCCCTCGGCCGCCTGCTCAATTTCACTTTGCCGGCATGAAGGCATAAGGAGCGGCCGTTTCTCCGGCAATGCCATTACATCCGTATCCTGGTTGCGGTCTCGAAGGGAATCGAGGCATCGTCTCCCCAGTATTCGTCCGGGACACACACGCCTCTGAGCGACAGCAGTTTCATGACCTCCCGCATGAACGCCGGAATATCTGCCGGCTGCCTGGAGGTTACCAGACGGCCGTCCACCACGACTTCGCTGTCCTCATATAGCGCGCCCGCCTCCTGCAGCTCTTTCACCATTGTCCGGTAACAGGTCGCCCGACGATCATGCAGCACTCCCGCCGAAATCAGGGTCTGGGGCCCATGACAAATAGCTCCCACCGGTTTGTTGCCCGTAATAAAATGGCGCGCGATGGCAAGCGCCGTCTGGACCTTACGCACCGTTGCAGGCGCCTTGCCGCCCGGCAGGATCAATACTGCATATTCTTTCGGGTCGACATCGGCGAACCCTTTTACGGCCTGGACCTCGTAGCCGTGCATCCCGCGTATAACGCCCCTGTTCTCCGCTGCGACATCCACCGTATATCCGGCTTCCAGCAACCGGTAATAGGGAACCAGGAGTTCCGAGTCTTCAAAATCATTCGCACTCAAAATAAGGGCTTTCATACCTGCCTCCTCACCCTCTTTATACAAGTGACACACAGCCTTGCCGGCTGCTGCAATCCCCACTTGATCATCATCGTTATTATAGCATTTCCGGCAGCTGTTTGCGGTGGCAAACATCGATTTTTGTCCCGGTATTTCGTGTTTCAGTCGGCTGTACATCAAGCGGTCAGAGGAACCCGGCTCTTCAATTCGGGAGAATTAAAACTTTGCTATAATCAGTTGCAATTTTTTCTATTCCTTAGTATTATGGTCAAGTACAAAAACAGCCGCAGAGAATGATGGCATTACCAAATCATCCACGTGGGTGGTGGCTTAAAACCAGCAAACAACCTGATCAAGCCGGCCGGTATGCCTGGGTATCTCTGCGATATTCTACATCCCGGTCTATTTTTTTGTGATCAGGAAGAAAGCAGGGGATTGATGGCAGGTAAAATGAATAAGGTTGGCTGGACATTTGCTATAGTTATTTTCTGCGGCGGGGTTTCCCACGCCGCGATGCCGAACAGTACAGGAGGAAAAGGGGCGGAGTACAAGCCGGGGGAGTTGATCGTCAAATACCGTTCCGGTGGGGAAGGACGCAGGGGAGAGTTTCACCGGCGCCACGGTTCCCGCAAGATGAAGGAGTTTCCCTCCTACGACATGGAACATGTCAAGGTCCGCGCCGGAGCCTCCGTCGACGAGGCGGTGCGTGAGTTCGAGAGCGACCCCGAGGTGGAGTATGCCGAACCGAACTTCCTGGTGCAGGCCCTGGTTGTTCCCGGCGATCCTTCCTTCACCCAGCTCTGGGGGATGGAGAAGATCAACGCGCCGGCTGCCTGGGACACGACCACCGGCAGCCCGGAGGTGGTAGTGGCCGTCATAGACAGCGGCATCGACGTCAACCATTCCGACCTTAAGGCCAATCTCTGGATCAATACGCTGGAGCTGAACGGCAAACCGGGGGTGGATGACGACGGCAACGGGATCATAGACGACATCCACGGCTACAACGCCATCACCGGCAGCAGCGATCTCACCGACGACGTCGGCCACGGCACACATGTGGCGGGGACTATCGGCGCGGCCGGCAACAACGGTGTCGGCGTGGCGGGGGTTAACTGGAACGTGCGCATCATGGCCTGTAAATTCCTCGGCGCCACCGGGGGGGGCACTGACGCCGACGCCATCGCCTGCCTCCATTACGTGGCGCAGATGAAGCGCAGCGGGGTTAATATCGTCGCCACCAACAACAGCTGGGGAGGAGGAGGTTATTCGCGGGCGCTCCACGACGCCATCGCCGCCCAGCAGGATATCCTCTTCATCGTCGCCGGGGGCAACGACGGCACCAACAGTGACGTCACCCCCACCTATCCGGCCAGCTACGACCTTCCCAACATGGTCGTCGTGGCGGCCACAACCTCCACCGACTCCATGGCCACCTTCTCCCAGTACGGCCGCCACAGCGTCCACGTCGGCGCCCCGGGCAGCGCCATCTACAGCACCGCTCCCGGCAACAGCTACGCAACCCACTCCGGGACCTCCATGGCCACACCTCACGTTACCGGTCTGGCTGCCCTGATCAAGGCCGCCAAACCCGCCACCGACTGGCGGGGAATCAAGAACCTCCTCCTCACGGGGGGGAACCCGCTCCCCTCTTTGGCCGGCAAGACGGTGACCGGGAGGCAGATCGACGCCTTCGGCTCGCTGACCTGCCTCGACAGCCGGATCTTCTCTGCCCTCCACCTTCCGGCAGCGGTCACACCGGGGAAACCCGAGACCCTGAGCGTCCTGAGCATCAACTGCGCCGCGCCCCTGGGCCCGGTCACCGTGACCCTCTCCGGCGGCGAACTGTATCAGCTTAAGGACGACGGCATCTCTCCCGACCTCGTAGCCGGTGACGGTATCTTCACCGCCACCCTCACTCCGACCCGTAGCAACGAGACCTTCAACTTCTCGTCTCCGGCGGGGTCGGAGCAGATTGTGATATCGGCGCCCCCGGCGCCGGCAATCTGAGCGGAGAGCGGTCGGGCAGAGCCGATTTCTTGTCAATCGCTCCTGAAAAGGAGCTATTATAAGCACAGAAAGAAAAAAGAATATTACTGGAAAGAAGGTCATAATCATGGCAAACAAAAGCGAGAAACTATGTGCTATTCACGACAGGGCAAGGGTTAAGGCCCTCTCGGCCAACGCAATAGTAAGCTGCTCCATATGCGGCGCCATGGCCGGCGATCCGGCTAATGTCTGTGATCCGGTTCAGTACCCGGTGGACGGTGTTTTGGGCGATTAGCAGGTGAGAAGATATTTTCTGCAGAAATAGAGCGGAAATGGGGGCGATTGAAAATGCAGCGCCCGGAACCAGGGAACAAGGTCGGATTGATCGTGGTATTGACCGGAAACGGGAAGGGAAAGACCACCTCTGCGCTCGGGATGGCCCTTCGTGCGGTCGGCCACAAGCTGCATGTCTGCATCATCCAGTTCATGAAGGGTAATCTTTATAGCGGCGAGATCGACGGACTGAAATGGCTGACGCCGCTGATCGAGTTCCATCTGGCCGGCAAAGGCATCTGCGGCATACAGGGTGACCCGATTCCATACCATGAGCATCGCGCCAACGCCCAGTGCGCCATCGGGCTGGCTCGGGAGAAGCTGCATTCCGGGCAATTCGATATCGTCATTCTGGACGATATCAACAGTGCCCTTAAACTCGGGCTGGTGGATCTGCCCCAGGTGCTGGAACTGCTCGATACCAAGCCGCCGGACGTACAACTGGTACTGACCGGAAGGGACGCCCACCCGGAAGTTTGCGGACGGGCGCATACCGTGACCGAGATGGTCGAGGTCAAACATGCGTATCGGGACGGGATCGAGGCCCAGCAGGGGATCGACTACTGAAGGAATGTTGAAAGATGCCGCACAGCCCATGACTCTTCCGGTCATGGGCTTTTTATTGCGTCACGCTTTGCCGGACTTTTCCAGGAACATCTTGATCAGGTCGATCGGGACCGGGAAGATGGTGGTGGAATTCTTTTCAGAGGCGATCTCCGCCAGGGTCTGCAGATAACGGAGCTGCAGGGCGGTCGGTTCCACCGCGAGGACTTTTGCGGCCTGGGCCAGTTTTTCCGAAGCCTGCAACTCGCCTTCGGCGTGGATAACCTTCGCGCGCCGCTCACGTTCCGCTTCGGCCTGCTTGGCAATTGCCCGCTGCATCTCCTGGGGCAGGTCGATGTTCTTGACCTCGACGTTAGCGACCTTCACCCCCCACGGACCGGTATGGCGGTCAAGGATCTCCTGCAGTTCCTTGTTGATCTTCTCCCTGTTGGAGAGGAGCTCGTCCAGATCCACCTGACCGAGCACGCTCCGCAGGGTGGTCTGAGACAGCTGGCTGGTCGCGTAGAGGTAATCCTCCACCTCGACGATAGCCTTCTGGGGCTCCATGACCCTGAAATAGATAACCGCCGACACCTTGACCGTGACGTTGTCATGGGTGATAACATCCTGGGGAGGTACCTCGAAAGCCACGGTCCGCAGGGTCACCCGAACCAGCCGGTCGACACCGGGGATGATGAAGAAAAGTCCCGGCCCCCGCACCCCCACCATTCGCCCCAGCCGGAAAAGCACGCCCCGCTCGTACTCCGGCAGGATCCGCACCGCGCTGCTGACGAACATGATGCAGATGGCGAACAAAAAAATTATCGGAATATAATTGATGAAATCGAACATGACGTACCTCCTATAAAATCTTTTTCACCTTGAGCCGCAAGCCATCCACAGCCTCCACCGTAACCCGGCTCCCGGCGTCGATCGGCTCATCACTCCCGGCATCCCAGTATTCGCCGCGGATAAACACCTTACCGTCCGGGTTGATCCCGCTTTCAGCCTTACCCTCCAGCCCGATCAAGCCCTCTCTCCCGGTTGTCGGCCTGCGGCGATGGACGGCCACGGCCTTGGTCACGACTACGCCGAAGAAACCAGCTACGGCCAGCACCGTTACCAGGATCACGCTCCAGGAAACGCGCAGATAGGGTTCCGAAGATTCGAACAGCATCAACGATCCCAGCACCATGGCGATCATCCCTCCCAGCGTCAGCATCCCGTGAGACACCACCTTGATCTCGGCGATAAACAGTATCAGCCCCAAAAGGATCAGCAGAACCCCGGCATAGTTGACCGGCAGGGCCTGAAAGGCAAAAAAGGCCAGGATCAGTGAGATGCCGCCGATCACACCCGGCAGGATCACCCCGGGATTCGAGAGTTCGAAGAACAGCCCCATCATCCCCAGCATCATCAGCACATAGGCCACGTTGGGATTGCTGATGGCGTTCAGGACCCGCTCGACCGAGCCCATATCGGCCGGCACCTGCTCGGCGCCCGCCAGGTGCAGGACCAGCTGCCGACCATCCCTGCTGACACTTCGTCCTTCCAGTTGCCGCAGCAGATCGCCGCGATCTCTGGCGATCAGATCGATCAAGCGACCTTCCAGCGCTTTTTCCGCACTCAGGGAGATGCTGTCACGGACCATCCGGCGAGCCAGCGCCTCATCCCTGCCCCTTTTATGGGCAATTCCCTCCGCGTAGGCCTCGGCGTCGTTGACAACCTTGGCCTCCATGGTCTTGTCCGGCTTTTCGCCCAGGGAAACCGGGTGTGCCGCGCCGATATTGGTTCCGGGAGCCATGGCGCACACATCGGCGGCAAGGGCGATAACCGCTCCGGCCGAGGCAGCACGGGCACCGGACGGCGCCACATAGACCACCACCGGTACCGGGCTGGCCATGACATCCTTGACGATCTCACGCATGGCCGTATCCAGGCCTCCCGGGGTATCCATCTCGATCAGCACCAGCCGATCCCCCTGATGGGCGGCCGCTTCCAGATGGCGGTGTACGAAATGTGCCGTCACCGGCGTAACCGGGTCATGGATTCCGATCAGCCGGATTCTGTCTTGTGCCGCAAAAACCAGGGTGGCGCAGACAAGCACACCTATGACCGTACTCATCACGATGCGCATAAAAGCCTCCTTTCCGGCTTATTTAATTATACTCCATAATTCTGCTTTGTCAGATAGCGGGAAATCCCCCCTAATCCCCCTTTATGAAGTGGGGTTAGGGGGGATTTCTCTTTGCAAAAGAGGAGGGACTGTGAAGCTTCTTATACAAAAGAGAGGGGCTGTGAAACTGGGGGATTGTAAAGCTTCCACCTGTATAAAAGGACCGAAACGTGGGCCAAAAGGGGACCGGGGGGGCAGACAGTATCTTGTTATTGCCAACGCCTATTTCTGTCCGATGCGGCATGAACCTGAAGCGCAGTCTTTGCCCCGCTTCGGCAGGTAGCCGCGGATGCCGGCAAACGCGCGGTAACAGAACCTGGCCATCGGGTTGACCAACGGCAGCATGATCAGCTTGCCGCACAAACCAAGGAGAGTCGAAGACGGAAAAGCCTGCCATATTGCCCAGAAGGCCTCCACCCCGCGAAAGACCCTGCCGCCCCGATCGATAACATGCATCTGATACATGAACTCCGGCAGGGTAATTCCGAACGGAGCGGGATCGAATCCTGAATCGCTGACATCCACGAGGATCAGGCGGCCATCACGATCCTTGAGCCTGTAATGTTCGATCCCGGTGGCGCAGACAGAACAGGAACCATCGTAAAAAATACGTAACGGGAAATCGGGTGTACTCTTCATGTAAAAGCCCCCTCTGCACAAAAAGTCCGATTGACAGCAATAAAAAAAGCCCCTCGGCAACAGTCGAAGAGCTCAGGTAAAAATGGAAGTAGCAAGTGGCGTTCTTACTTTGATAACAACCTTTCGATTACTATCTTTGTTTTCCCGTCTTCTTGCTGCCTCTATGTTTAATATACTCTATTCTTGAAAAAATTCAACTAAAATTTGCAAACCGGCAACCCCTCACCTGCTGCACGGCTCCAACTACCGTTTTCACGGTGATACCTGCTATACTTGAAGTAAGGAATTCCCTGATTTTTGGGGAGGTTGCCGTCATGGAAGGAACGACTGGATATTGGCTGACACGGCTGCTGCTGCAGCGCAGCCTGGGGCTGGTGTACCTGCTCGCGTTCTGCGTCGTGGTGAACCAGTTCCGCCCCCTGTGCGGCGAGAAGGGGCTCCTGCCGGTCGGGCAGTTCCTCCGTCACACCACGTTCGCGGAGTCGCCCGGCATCTTCTTCCTGTTTCCCCACGACAGTGCCTTTGCCGCGTGCGGCTGGCTGGGGATTGCGCTTTCGGTGCTGGCCGCGACCGGATTGTCGGAGCGTTTCGGCGACCTCGTCTCCATGACGGTCTGGACCCTGCTCTGGCTGCTGTATCTCTCCTACGTTAATATCGGCCAGACATTTTACGCCTTCGGCTGGGAATCGCTCCTTCTGGAGAGCGGTTTCCTCGCGATCTTCCTCGGCTCGGCGCGCACCGAGCCCAGCGTCGTCATGATCTGGCTGTTCCGCTGGCTCCTGTTTCGGGTCATCTTCGGGGCAGGCCTGATCAAACTGCGAGGAGACCCGTGCTGGCGGGACTTCACCTGCCTCGACTACCACTTCGAGACACAGCCGATGCCCAATCCGCTCAGCTGGTATTTCCACTGGCTGCCCGGCTGGGTGCACAAAGCCGGAGTGTTCTTCAACCACCTGGCAGAGCTGGCGGCTCCGGCGGCTTATTTCGCGCCCCAACCGTTTGTCGCCGGCGCGGGTATACTGACCATCCTCTTCCAGGGTTCGCTCATGGTGAGCGGCAACTTCTCCTGGCTGAACCTGCTGACCCTGATCCTGGCCTTCAGCACTTTCAACGACGCACAGCTTGCCAGGGTCATCCCGCTTGGTCTGCCGGAGCTTGCCCCGCCGGCAACGCTTCACGTCTGGGCCGTGTGGGGGGTGGCGCTGCTGGTGGCGGCACTGAGCGTCAAGCCTGCGCTCAACCTCTTTTCGCCGCACCAGATCATGAACACCAGCTTCAATCCTCTGCACCTTGTAAACACCTATGGCGCCTTCGGCAGCATTACCCGTGAACGCATGGAGATCGTCCTGGAGGGGAGCGACGAAGCCGTACCCTCCCCTGCCACACGCTGGCGTACCTACGAGTTCAAGGGAAAGCCAGGCGATCCGGACCGTATGCCATCCCAGTTCGCCCCCTATCATCTCCGGCTCGACTGGCTCATGTGGTTTGCCGCCATGCCGTCGCCCTACCTTGATCCATGGTTCATCCATCTGGCAGAACGCTTGCTGCAGGGAGACCGGGCAACGCTGTCGCTCCTGAAGAGCAATCCCTTCCCCGATACGCCGCCACGCTCGATCCGGGCAACATATTACCGCTACCACTTCACCACACCGGCGGAACGCAAGCGCACCGGCTTATGGTGGCGGCGTGAACTTGTGGGGGATTACTTTCCCGCGGTCTCGCTTGCCGATCCATCGTTCCGCAGGCTCCTGGACAGACTCGGGTGGCTGAATGAGTGATTCCGCACCCTCCCCTGTTGCGAATTGCAAGCACCTAACCATAACCTGCATGCGACTTTCTATGCTATCATGTAGATGCAGAGTGCAGACCGGCCTGTTACAAGGGCCTGATTCTCGAAAGAGGGGGTGTCATTCATGGCAAGTTTTTACGATACCGTTAACGATGCGGATTTAAAGAGGGTTGAAGGCCTGCTGAGAAAAGGCGGCATAGTATATACATTGCGGGACGTGGGAAGCAAAACTGTCTTCAGGCAAGTTCAGGTTGCCGAGGAGGATCTGGCTGCAGCCGAGAAAATTCTGTACGGCGGCTCCTATCTCACTAATTGAAGCGGTTTCCGGACAGCTTTCAGCCCGGTATGTTGCATGATCGGAGGGATTTCAGGATGGACGGTAAAAAGACATACTTCGGACTTGGAAAGAATGTCTTCTTTGCCGGAGTAGTCAGCTTTTTCATGGATATCAGCTCTGAAATGATCTATCCGCTGATGCCCCTGTTCCTAGCCAACGTTCTTGGCATCAATAAATCAATGATCGGTCTTATCGAGGGGATCGCCGAAGCCACGGCCAGCATGCTCAAGGTCTTTTCCGGCTGGCTCTCCGATCGGCTCGGCCAGCGCAGGAATCTGATGATCGCCGGATATGCCGTCTCGACCCTGAGCCGGCCGGTCATCGCCTTGGCCGGCGTCTGGCAGCAGGTACTGGCGGCGCGGTTCATCGATCGGCTCGGCAAGGGTATCCGCACCGCGCCACGTGACGCCATCATCGCCGAATCAACCGAATCGACCCATCTGGCGCGGGCCTTCAGCTTTCATCGTGCGATGGATACCGTGGGTGCCGTGGTCGGCCCGGCCATCGCCATGCTGCTGCTCCAGCTGCACAGCGGGAACTACCAGATGGTGTTCTGGCTTTCCATGGTGCCAGGTGTCATGGCCGTACTCACCATCATTCTCTTCATCAGGGACAAAAAAGAGGCCCGGCACACCGCAGCCGAGAGACCGAGGCTGACGTTTCGCCACTTCGACTGGAGGATGAAGTTCTTTGTCCTGATTACCGCCATATTTGCCCTCGGCAATTCCAGCGATGCCTTCCTGATTCTGCGTGCCGAACAGGTGGGCATCGCCCCGGTCATGATACCCGCGGTGTATCTGACCTTCAATCTGATCTACTCCCTCTCGGCCATCCCGGCCGGCATTGCCGCGGACCGCTTCGGAAAAAAACCGCTCATCCTACTCGGCTTCCTGCTGTTTGCCGCACTGTACTATGGCTTTGCCGTTGCGGGGACTCCAGCCTCGATCTGGGTGCTGTTCTCCTGTTACGGGCTGTTCATGGGATTGACTGAGGGGATTCAGAAAGGATTTTTGGCGACCATTATTCCGCCCGATTTCAAGGCGACCGCATTCGGAGTACACGCTACCGCCGTCGGGATGGCCACTCTCCCGGCCAGCCTGATCGGCGGGCTGCTATGGGACCGGGTGTCGCCGGCTGCGACCTTCTACTTCGGGTCGGCAACGGCGACCGTTGCGGCGGCGCTGTTTCTGATATTGATCGCGGTGGAAGGAAAGGCAGCAGA
>Ga0134124_10001560_pt1 | contig 18417 bp, 11 predicted proteins | sample KB304_FD_96880 | JGI IMG/M metagenome (GOLD analysis project Ga0134124, IMG submission 96880) | Terrestrial soil microbial communities without Nitrogen fertilizer from Kellogg Biological Station, Michigan, USA - KB3-0-4 | ecosystem: Environmental > Terrestrial > Soil > Unclassified ...
ACGGGTGTCAAGCCCCGTTAACGGGGCTTGAAAGACGCTTTAGCGATCTTCGATGCTGGAGAAAGCCCGATAAATCGGGCTCGAAGATGAGATCAACCGTCGTCAAACCCAGGCGTAAACGCCTGGGCTAATGTAAAAAGATCGGCCGTGGTTTCCGAGGAGGCCGCTTGTTTCCATAGCCCAGGCGTTTACGCCTGGGATCGTGAGCGGCCACGGGTGTCAAGCCCCGTTAACGGGGCTTGAAAGACGCTTTAGCGATCTTCGATGCTGGAGAAAGCCCGATAAATCGGGCTCGAAGATGAGATCAACCGTCGTCAAACCCAGGCGTATACGCCTGGGCTAATGTAAAAAGATCGGCCGTGGTTTCTGAGGAGGCCGCCCCTACAAGGTTCCAGGCTGGTAATGTTTTACTCGGGCGACGCGATGTTTCTGTCGTGGATTATTCTAAGACCTTCGAGCGTGATATCCGCATCCACCCCGCTGATCAACCTGGAGCCGCGGCTGATTAGCGGCGCAAGCCCACCGGTCGCGATGATGCGAGTATCGCCGCCAAGCTCCTCGACCATCTTTTCCAACAGCCCATCTACCAGCGCAATGTTCCCGTAGTAGAGACCCGATTGAATGCTCGTGCTCGGATTAGTCCCGATCAGCTTCTCGGGCCGGCGTATTTCAGTATTGCGCAACCGCGCCGCTCGCTGGAACAGCGCGTCCGCGGAGACCTGTATGCCCGGATAGATGATTCCACCCATATACTCGCCCGCTTTTGAGATCGCATCGAAAGTAGTCGCGGTTCCAAAGTCGACCACGATGCATGGTCCGCCGTATCGCGCCAATGCCGCTACGGCGTTTACGATTCGATCCGCGCCTACTTCCCGGGGGTCGTCATAGAGGATAGGCATGCCGGCATTGCTCGCGTTCACGAACAGCGGCCGTATGCCGAAATAGACTTCGGACATTTTGTGCAGCGTGAAATCAAGAGGAGGCACGACCGAAGAAATGGCTATGCTGGCGACGGACGAGGACTCGAGCTTCGCAAGCTGCAGCAAGGTCCGGCACATTATGCCGTACTCATCCACCGTTCGCTGGCGTTCCGACGTGAGCCGCCAGCTATGCGTCAGCTTCGCGCCGTCGTAGACGCCAAGCGTGGTGTTCGTGTTTCCTACGTCAAGAACCAGAAGCATATTGGTCTGCGCGCGGGTACTTAAAGCCGGACTTCCACGTAGTAACGAATTTATTCGTTTCTGAGAATCCCAACGAATAAATTCGTTACTACGTGCCCGTTATCCGTTGCAAGTCCCACCTTTAATCACACCCTTTACGCGCCCGCCGCAACGACTCCTGCGTGGAGAGCGGGCTTAAACATTCAATGGGCTGCGCTCACTGCGCGAAGGCTCACTTCCCCCGAAACGATGTAGCGAATCTCACCGCTGTCCAATTCCAGTATCAAAGCTCCGCGCGAAGTGAGTCCTCGAGTGGCGCCTTCAATCGTGCCCTCCGGGGATTCAACTCCAACGCGGCAGCCTCGCGCATACGAGGAAAGCTCCTCCCATCGTTGGATTACCGAGTCGGGATGATTGATGGCGGCCGAGTACCAACGCTCGATCCGCTCGAGCATGGGCCGCGCGAAATCCTCCGGCTCAATTCGCCGGCCGGTCTCGAGCAAGAGCGACGTTGCGCTGTTGCCGAGATCGTCGGGAAAGGAGGCTTGCGCGATATTCACTCCTATTCCCATCACCGCGAATTGAAGCTGGTCATTTTGGACGGCGGACTCAACCAGAATGCCGCAGATCTTACGGCCCGACACCAGTACGTCGTTCGGCCACTTGATGTCCGCCGGTACCTCGAAGTCCAGCCTCAATGCCTCAGCTACGCCAACTGCCGCTGCGAGCGTCACCATCCCCGAATCTGCGGCGTTGATTTGCGGGCGCAGGATCAAGGAAAGGTACAGGCCTTCGCCGGGCGGCGACGACCACAAACGGCCCTGCCGCCCGCGTCCCGCCGTTTGTTCGCGCGCGATGACACAAAGACCTTCAACGGCGTCCGACGCCGCTAACTCTCGCGCAAGATCATTAGTGGAAGCCACGCTGTCGTAGCGCAATATGATCGAGCCGAACTGTGCCATGATCTCTAATCCACGATCCGCAATCATTCCTCTCTCATCGCAAGTTCGAAGAACCGATTCGTTGCGTTGAGCGCCGACTTGACTGCTGAATCGATATCGGAATCGCCTATCTGGCAACTGCCGAAAACCTGCGCGTCTCGTCCCTCGAACTTTACGTCCACCAGCACGGCGATCAGGTTCTTCCCGAGCGCGTTTACGTGGTCCAGATCCGCGAGGGAACAGGTGAACCGATCCGCCGCAGCCTCCTGCACCGCCTTCAAAGTGGCTTCTGCAGCCGCTTTCAAGGGGCCTGGATTTTCCACGGATGACGTTGCGCCGGCTTCGAATAGTTGTTCGCCCAGCGAAAGCGTAACGCGGACGCGGCACTGCCCGCCGGCCTCTTCGGTTACGGCCGCCCGATCAAATCGCAGACGCTTTCTGGTTGAATCCGTCGACATAGTAACGGTCTATACGTTCAGCAGATGCAGTCTAGACGACCTCGCGCCCGTTGCAAAGAGAATACGGCGAATGGCGCAAACAATGTGCGAGAAATCACAGTGGCCGAATCTTCAAACTTACGTCAACCGCTGCGACTGAATGGGTGATGGCGCCGGTTGAAATCAGGTCTACCCCGCACTCGGCATACGAACGAACGTTCTCGAGATTGATTCCGCCCGAGGCTTCGATTATTGCGCCCGGCGCCTGCTCGCGGATCATTTTCACCGACTCACGAACTTCATCGACCGGCATGTTGTCGAGCATTATCACGTCAGCCGTTGCAGCTATAGCCTCGCGAAGCTGCGCTTGATTGCCGACCTCGACTTCGATCTTCATCAGGTGCGAAACTGCGCGGCGGGCAAGCTCGACCGCTCGCCGCACGCCGCCGGCAAGCGCGATGTGATTGTCCTTTATCAGCACGCCGTCATCCAGACCGAACCGGTGGTTGTAACCGCCGCCAACCGTGACCGCGTATTTTTCAAGCAGCCGCAACCCCGGAGTCGTTTTGCGAGTGTCGACTATGCGCGCGGCGGTTCCTTCGACTCTATCGACGAATGCTTTTGTTATGGTAGCGACGCCGGAAAGTCGCTGCATAATGTTGAGCGCGGTGCGCTCGCCGGTTAGAAGGACTGAGGCGGGGCCTTCGATGCGCGCGAACTCGGTGCCCGAGGCAATCGTGTCACCGTCGTAGACGCGAGACTCGAGGGTTACGGTGTTGTCGAGCGCGCTGAATACTGCCTCGCTGATTTCAAGCCCGCACAGCACGAAGTCTTGCTTGGCGAGGAATCGCCCCCGGCCCTTCACTCCACCGCGCACGACGCTCTGCGTGGTTATGTCACCACGGCCGAGGTCTTCCTTCAGCAGATCGGTGGCAAAGGCATAGATTATTCCAGGGTCGAGTTCCATAAGAAGTTACCTGGGAGCGCAGGCATCCTGCCTGCTCTTAATCGCGCATGCTGCAGGCAGGATGCCTGCGCTCCCAGGCCTGCATGTGCCGGTTACTTTTCGCTCAGGGATCGAAGCGTGTCTCTCAGCTTTTCTATCTCGGCGATCATCTCTTCATGACGATTGCGCGCCTCCTCGACAACTTCCGCGGGCGCGCGCTCGACAAAGGAAACATTGTCCAACCTCGACGCCAGGCCCCGAGCCTCGTTTTCTTTCTTCGCCATTTCCCTGGTTACGCGCTCGCGCTCTTTCTCGAAGTCGATCAGTCCGCCGAGCGGGATAGCCAGGTCCATTCCGCTCACGATGCCGCGCGCGGCCGAATCCAACTCCGGCAATGTATCGAACATTTCAATTTGTTCTACTCGCGCCAGGCGCTTTATCCGGTCCGAGCTTTCGTTCACCACCGCGCGAGCCGCCTGATCCCTCGTCCCAATGTACAGCTTCGGCCGGCTCTGCGCGGGAATGTTCATCTCCGAGCGAATGTTTCGCACCTTCGTGATCAGCGCGATCAGAGTTTCAATCTGCTCGCGAGCCTGCTTGTCGTCGCGCGCCGGATCGGCCTTCGGCCACTCAGCCAGCATTATCGATTCGGCCCCCTCCGGAAGCCGGGGAAGAAGCTGCCAGATCTCCTCGGTGATGAAAGGCATCAACGGGTGCAGCAATCGCAAGCTCGTCTCGAGCACGTACACAATCCTGCAGCGAGCCGCCCGCACTTCTTCGGTGTTGTCCTGGGATGCGACCAGCGACTTGCTCAGCTCGATGTACCAGTCGCAAAACGAATCCCAGAAGAAATGGTAGAGAGTTTGCGCCACTTCGTTGAGCCGATACTCCTCGAGCGCGCTCGTGACCTGCTCGATAGTCGTGTTCAGCTCGGCAAGTATCCAGCGATCCGCGAGCGCGTCGGACGGGACCCATCGCGGCTCGATGCCCGTTGCGTCGCCCAGGTTCATCAACACAAAGCGTGATGCATTCCAAATCTTGTTGGCGAAGTTACGAGCTTCCTCGACCTGCGGCTGGCGGTCCTTCTCGATCTTTGCGAAGCGAATGTCCTGGCCTCGAGCGGCCCGCACCAGCAGCGCGAAGCGCAGCGCGTCCGTTCCGTAAAGCTTGATTATTTCGAGCGGGTCGACTCCGTTGCCGCGAGATTTGCTTTGCGGCTTGCCAAACTCGTCAAGCACCGTTGCGTAGATATACACGTCATCAAACGGAATATCCTTCATGAAGTACAGTCCCGACATTATCATCCTCGACACCCACAAATAGATGATGTCGCGAGCAGTGCACAACACCGCCGTCGGATAATAAGCAGCGAGATCCTCGGTTTGCCTTGGCCAGCCCAACACCGCCTGTGGCCACAGCCCGGAAGAGAACCACGTGTCGAGCACGTCTTCGTCTTGTGTGATCTTTTTGCCGGCCGCTTTCTCGATCGCTTCCTTCTCCGAGCGCGCAACGATGTATTCGCCGTCCTCGGTAGTCCACACCGGAATGCGATGGCCCCACCACAACTGGCGAGAGATGGTCCAGTCTCGAATGTTTTCCATCCAGTCGAGGTAAGTTTTTTCGTAGCGCTCCGGGATGAACGTGACGCGCCCTTGCTTGACCACGTCTATAGCCGGCTGAGCGAGCTCTTTCATTCGCACAAACCACTGCTCGGAAAGAAGAGGCTCGATAACGGTGTGGCATCGATCACACGTCGCTTCGGGTACGATGTAATCCTCGATCTTCTCTATCAAGTCTTGCGCCGAGAGATCTTCCAACACGCGCTCTCGAGCTTCGTAGCGATCGAGTCCAACATATGAACCCGCATCGGCGGTCATCTTTCCGTGCTCGTCGATTACGATGACCTTCTCCAGGTTATGGCGCATTCCTACTTCGAAATCGTTTGCGTCGTGAGCCGGCGTAATCTTTACCGCACCGCTGCCGAAGTCGGACCTTGCATAATCGTCGGCGATCAACGGAATATCCCGCGCCACCAGCGGCAACAGGACCGTTTTGCCAAACAGTTCCTTGTAACGTACATCTTCAGGATTGGCCGCGACGGCAGTGTCGCCCAGCATGGTTTCTGGCCGCGTAGTCGCAACTACCACAACGCCCGAACCATCCTTGAACGGATAACGAATGTGATAGAGCTTGCCGGGTCGATCCTCGTGGTTGACTTCGATATCCGAGATCGCGGTCAGGCACCTCGGGCACCAGTTGATGACGCGTTTGCCGCGATAGATCAGGTCCTTCTCCCACCAGGTAACAAAACATTCCATCACCGCGTCGATGTAGCCCTCATCCATCGTGAATCGTTTGCGGTCCCAATCAAACGAGCAGCCCAGCCGCTGAAGCTGAGAGAGGATCACGCCGCCATACTCGTGAACCCACTGCCACGTTCGCTCGATGAACTTTTCGCGGCCCAGGTCCTGCCGAGCGATGCCTTCCTTCTTCAACTGCTTTTCGAGGACGTTCTGAGTAGCGATGCCGGCGTGATCGGTCCCCGGCACGCAGAGCGTGTTGTAGCCCTGCATACGTTTCCACCTAATGAGCACGTCCTGGATCGAGTAGGTCAGCGCGTGACCGATATGAAGCGCTCCGGTGACGTTAGGCGGCGGGATAGTAATACAGTAAGTGGGGCGGTCGAGATGAAGAGGCTTAAAATATCCGCGCGAATTCCAGATGGGATACCACTTCAGCTCAGCGCTGTGAGGTTCGTAAGCTTTTGGGAGTTCGGTAGCTTTTGGGAGTTCAGTCATAAGAATTTGAGTGCATGAAGTTAATGAGTAATTAAACGGGATAGGTGAATGAATGGTCAACCTCCTGGGGCGCGAGGCGTCCAATCAGCAGTGTTTCGCTGCGGTCTTACTCTTCGCTTATCTCCGCGCGGTTTTCTGTGGATGAAAGCTTCCTTGGAATGGGCAATCTTCGGGACCCTGGATAGTTGGATGTTCACGGTAGTGAGTCATCTCGGGACTGTCAAATGAGGCTGACTTGTGTTGGAAAGTGCAAAGGATCAAGTGTAGACTAGCCTACTCTCGACTCAATGCAGAACCCAATTCTCCTGACGTGACCACTCTCTGAGAGGTGATTCTTGCCGAAAGGTACAACCACACTAGCGCCAAGACCTTTCTGGCCTATGCTGAAGCGCCTATGGCTGGGGATGTTAGTCACACTGCTGCTGATGACAGCCACCAAGTTCATTGAAACAACCTCCCTTGGGCATCGCATAGAGACCTTCTTGTTCGAAGCCCTTCAAAGTCAATTGCCCTCATTCGACAGCAAAGAGCAAATGGCGATTCAGGTTGTGGACATGACCAAGATCCGACGTGGCAAGGATCAAGTCACGTTACGAGACGCGTTGCGCAAGACTATTGAAGCCATAGTGGCCCAACATCCAAGTGCCGTAGGAATAGATGTGGACTTTTCCCCGGGCGCAAGCGGTTGGCAAGACGACGACGATCCAAACTTTTTCGACTTCTGCCTCAAACTGAAGCAAGACAGCAACGTGCCGATATTTCTAGGTGTATACAGGACTATCGGAGAAAGATCAGACACTTGGTTGGGATCGGACAAATACAAAGCGCTAGCGGCAGCTTTGAGGGTGGATGAGGACACCAAGAGACTGCCGCGCTGGCTACTAGCGAAGGGTTCGAACGAGAAGCTGCCTATGATGAGCGCGGCACTCGCTACTAGCTATCGGCCATCGCTGCCCGAACTCGCGTGGAAGCTGTCGCGAACGGTTGAAGTAACCTCGGATAACACTCATGGGATTGAGCGCCGGGGCGAAGACCAGATGTTGCTCGGGCTGAGTCTCATCAACTACAGCAAGCTGGAAGAGATCCAACGCGAGACCATTTTCACGATTAACCCTGATGCCATTGCCGATTCGGAGAGGGCGCTTGCGGGAAGAATGGTGTTACTTGGTGACGCAACAGAATTCGAAGATCCCTTCCCGGTTCCAGGTCGTGATACACGAATCGCCGGCGTGTACCTCATCGCTAGTGCAGCGTACACCCTCGCGGTTGATCCGTTGTATGAACTCAACGGCGGCGCGCGACTAACCCTTGATCTGCTTATTTCAATCCTCATCATTGTCAGAGTAGAGTGGCTACGGTTTCGCTACGTGAAGGTGCGTGCGGGAAGCCGGTTCGACAGGGCGCAGAGTCGTTCCATTTGGATCGCTATTGTCGCGGTAACTCTCATCGGCTTCCTAATGACCCGTTGGTTGAACATAATGTGGTTTGACTTTCCGTTGATTGTATTCGCTCTGCTACTTCACCCGAAAGTTGAGCACCGCCTGCGCAGCTTTTGGAGAATGAAAAAGGCATCGGCCAAGAGTACCTCATGAACCAAATCATTCGAGTCGCAATCCTCATCCCTTTCCTTTTCATTGAAGCGCCGGCGCAACAAGAGACTTCCAAGCGCGGACCAGATCGATTTGCTGCTTCTGTGGTTGAACTGAAGGGTAAATGCTATATAAGAGATAACGAGAATGGAAATCCCCGATCACTCAAATCGGATGACGTACTCCAGCAGGGGCAGGAGTTGCAGTGCGAAGCCAAAGCCTACCTGAGAATCCGATTTCGTAATAGCGGCGCTGAAAAAGAAATCAAGGAGATTCATCCAGATTGGTATGTCATTGGGAATGTTCCAGGCCCGGCGTCAAAGGACAGTGGTCCCAGAGCAGGCCGAAAGAAAGGCAAAGATTCTCTTCCGCTTGCAAGGGCGATAGGAGGCACGCCGAATCCACAGGCACCGAGCGAGTCGGAAGCCGCTCGTGCTCAGACTGTCCCGGCCCACGGAAGGGGAGAGCTTGGCGATGCCGACATGTTTTGGAAGGGCCGGCAAAAATACTTCCTCATAGTCGCTGCCTCAAAGACCGCTGGTGCCAGCAATGATTTACCTTTTACCAAGGTAGACGCGCAACGAATCAGCGTAGCTCTAGCCAAAGTTGGATATCAGAAATTGGAACTCCTGAGTGATGAACTTGCCACGCACGACAACTTTGTGACTCAGTTACAGAAGATCCGTACTTTACCTCCCAATGCACTGGTCATCGTTTACTACAGCGGGCATGCCGTTACGGATCCGCAAGGCAAAGATTTGTGGCTCCAACTCTACGGCCAGAAACAGTTCGGAGATCATTTCGGACTCTCGGTCAGTGGCCTTGTTGAGTCTGCTCGCGGCGCGACGTATAAGGGTGACCTCGCGATAATCCTCGACACCTGCTACAGCGGCCGTGGCGCTTTGACGAGCCAACTCTCTCTGCGGGAAACCGAAAACACAGTCATTTTCGCTTCGAGCGCATCTTATCAGCCGTCCTATTCAAAGGTACTTCCGTCCGGAATTGAAATGAGTGCCTTCACCTATTACTTATTACAAGGCCTCGAGTCTGATTGGGCCGAGGTTGATGGGGACGCTGACGGGATCATTCTCTATAGTGATATACAAGGCTACATTGGAAACAAACTATTAGAACAATCACGTGAAAGGGGCATCTTGGGACCGATGCAGCCCCAACTGTTTTCGCAGTCCCCAAAGATTTGGGCTGCTTACGACTTCACAAGGGCGCACAACGTCGTCGAAACGCCACCGCTAAAGTATCTGCGCTTGGAGCGGACTCTTCGGATACAGAACCCAGAGAAGGTAACAAAGCTTCTGCAGACGCCCCTACCGCCTGACGCCCCTGCCTATCATAGAGCCTTGAAGGCGCTTGAGGAGGAGCGATTTGCTGAAGCTTGGAAACTGTTCGAAAAAGCTGAATCCGAGCAGTGGGTTTCTCCGGCAGAGATTTATTGGGCGCGCGCATTACTGAAAAGTGCGCAGGGGGAACTCGGCAGCGCCCGCGATTGGTGTGAAAAAGCGTTGGCGGTCAGCCAGCAGGAAAATGTAGAGCTACTTGAACTGACGGCTTTGACGAACTGCGCGGTCGGGAATTGGGTCAGAGCCGAACAGCAATTCAAGCAAGTGATAGACCTCCTCGGCGAAGAAAACAATCCCGAGATGTTCTTGAGCCTAATGTCCGTAGCGATGTTGAAAACCATGTCAGGAAATACGGTTGAGGCCGAGATATACATAGGGAGATTAAGAAACATTGATCCAAAAGTTATGGAGGAAAAGGAAGCAGGATCGAGTCAAGTACCCGCCTTCTTAGAACTGTTACTGGACGTTTTTCGGGGTAAGAACGAAAGGGCGAGTCGCAGGTTAGCTGAGCTGCGGCAAAACCTCGCCCTTGAGAAAGGTGAGATGCAAAAAGCATTGGGCCGTATCCTTCACCTGGCAGATGCTGTGCTGAATGCGCAGGACGCCGATGCTTCTCAAGTAACGAGTCTAGCGAACGATGTATTCAACCAGTGGGAAGAAGCGATACAAAAAAGAAAGGTGAATAACATTCTTCTGTTGTTGAACCAGCTTCAGGTAATCGCTGATGGTTCAGCGGACACGCAGTTCCTGCGCACTAATGACGTGGAAAGTATGCTCAGACGTACTGTTGATCTTGCGCGGCAGCATAAATCAGAAAGGCAAAAGATAACCGTCGAAGGAGTTGGCGAAACTGAGATTGCGAACAGTGAAGAACAGTCTGCGATCGAGAGTGCCAATTTACTAACCGGAGCCGCCGTGATCTATGAAGCTCGAAAACAGATTCAGGAAGCTGAAAAACTGTTTAAGGATGCGATTTCGCTCGAGGAACAAAACAAGAGAAGTCCCTACCAAGATCTTAATTCGATAATTAGACTAGCCGGGCTCTATGTAAATTCTGAACGCAGAGCCGAGGCAGAAAGTGTATATAAGAAGGCTCTCACCCAACTCGGCGGACAAGGAGGGGAGCGGAGTTGGCAAGCGCTGAGTATTCAAAACCAATTAGGTGAATTATATGAAGGCCGGGGCAAATGGGAAGAGGCGGAGCAATGTTATCAGTTCGTTGCGCGCATGTCTCAAGCTGAATTTGGTGCCGACAGTATTGTTGCGATTGCCGCACAAGAAACGCTGGCGACTTTCCTTTTTCAACGCGGTCGCTATGCGGCGGCGATTCCGTTGTTGGAACCAGTCGTTCGTTGGTTCGAGCGGAGACGACAGAGTGAAGCCCTGTGGGTTGAAGTGTCTCTTTTGAAAGTCGATTACTTCCAATTGGCCAAGAGCTATTACAAAGTAGGCCGCTATGATGAAGCCGAAAGCGCCTTTCATAAAGGTTCTGACTTAATTTCAGAGAGTGAGGACGCTGATCTGTTGCGTAAATCGGCTTGTCGGGTATGGCAATGGTTTGCTGCAGACGCGTTGAAGAAACCCGAGGAGGCCAAGCGTATTTACCACGACCTTGTGCAAATGATTCAGTTAGAGCTTGCGCAACTCCATCCTAATGGAATGATCGGTGGAAAGCTCCTGGACTTTGCTTCCCAGTTTACAGATTCGGAGGAGTACACCAAAGCCGATGAGCTTCTACGATTTGCCCTTGCCATTCAGGAAAAAGCATACGGTGCTCAGAGTCCCGAGACTGCCTCTGTCTGGACAGCTCTGGGTGACCTAGATATCTCACGAGGGCAGTACAGGAACGCGATTGTTTCCCTGAAGACTGCTCAGAACATCGCTGAAAAGCAGTCTCCGTCTCCCACGTTCTGGCTTTCATATGTCGAGTACAGGATCGGGTTCGCCAATTATTCACAATTGGATTTCGAGGAGGCCCGGCTTCACCTAACGCGATCAGCGGAAATGCTCCAACAGGCACGGGACTCCGAAAATTTCGCAAGACGTGAGCTTGGCAGAGTGGAACGACTGTTAGGGCATCTTGACGCGGCCAAAGAGATCATGAAGTCCGTTCTGTATGAAAGGGAAAAAGCCATGCCGCCCGACCCTCACTCCGTATTTTTCGATTTGCTGGAATTAACCTCGATTTCGCGTTTGCAAGGCGATCGTGAGGAGGCCAACCAATGGCTTGCGCGCGCGCAAAAAGCTTCGGAAGGAGTTGATCCGGTAGAGTATCCAGTTCGTTGGTCGCTCTTCGACTATGAAAAAGGAATGGCTGCTTTTGGAAAAGGGAAAACTAAGGAGGCGGCAGAACTACTCCGCGTCGCGATCGACAAACACGAGAGGGCCCCACAGATGGACCAGCCCTCGCTACTCGAATACATGCATGACTATGCGCGAGTTTTGCGCCAGCTCCGTAAGAAAAAAGAAGCCGGTGCCATCGAGCAACGCGCTAACCAGATTCGAGCTAGACTTAAGAACTGACAAATGCCAAGCCCGCTAGAACGCACTGATAATCGCAGCATCGTCCGTCCGATAGATCAGATCATGCCCAATGGCAGCTTTACTAATCACTTGACTCACACTTGACTAATCTGTGCCGCAAAGAAATCAGGGCGATATGTGCTTGCATAACGAAGCAGGAAATCGAATCAAGGGTTCAGTGCGCACATCGCATTCCGCGCGGCGGCGATCGTCTGATCGATCAACTCATCAGTGTGCGCAAGACTCACGAAAGCGCATTCGAATTGTGACGGCGCCAGGTAGATTCCTTCTTCGAGCATCGCTCGGAAGTAGCGAGCATAACGATCAGTGTCGGACTTCTTTGCGCTCGGCCAGTCCGTGACAGGGCCTTCAGTGAAGAAGGCGGTCATCATCGAACCGACTCGGTTCACTGTTGCTTGAATGCCGGCTTCGGCAGCGGCTGCGCTCAAGCCTTGCTCGAGCTTTGAACCGAGACGATCGAGTTCGGCATAAGGATTTGATTCTCTCAACAGCTTCAGGATCGCAAGCCCCGCGGTCACCGCGAGCGGGTTTCCAGATAACGTGCCCGCTTGATAGACCGGGCCCAGCGGCGCCAGCTTGTTCATCACCTCGGCTCGTCCGCCGAACGCGCCGACCGGCAAGCCTCCGCCGATGATCTTGCCCAGGCAAGTCAGATCGGGCTTCACTCCATACAATTCCTGAGCGCCGCCGTACGCAACTCGAAACCCGGTAATCACCTCATCGAAGATCAAGAGCGCGCCGTGACGCGATGTGATTTCGCGGACCGCTTCAAGGTAACCCGCGCGAGGCGCAACGCAACCCATGTTGCCCGCAACCGGTTCGATTATCACGCAGGCAATTTCGCCGTTCTCTTCGTCGAAGGTTTTGGCCAGAGACTCTGGATCGTTGTACGGAACAACTATCGTGTGACGCGCGAGGTCAGCGGGCACGCCCGCGCTATCCGGAGTTCCAAACGTGGCAAGCCCCGAGCCGGCCTTAACCAGCAAACTGTCGCTGTGACCGTGATAACATCCGTCGAACTTCACTAAGCGATCGCGTCCCGTGAAGCCGCGGGCGAGACGGAGGGCGCTCATCGCGGCCTCGGTGCCGGAACTGGTCAGGCGCACGCGTTCGATGGAAGGAAAAGCTGAGATGATCTCGGCCGCAAGCTCGACCTCTAATTCAGTAGGCGCGCCGTAGCTTGTTCCACGCCCGGCCGCTTCTCGAATGGCTTCGATCACGACGGGGTTGGCGTGCCCGAGGATCATCGGTCCCCACGAGCCTACGTAATCGATATAACTGTTTCCGTCGACATCGGTGATAGTCGGTCCGGAGGCTTCGCGAATAAACAGAGGCGCTCGGCCGACTGCTCGAAAGGCTCGCACGGGACTGTTGACGCCGCCGGGAATCACCCGCTGGGCGCGGTTGAAGAGGATGTCCGACTGTTCTGAATCGAGTTTGCTCATAGAGTTTGCTCAGGTGCGCGCAGAGCTGCGGTCTGTGACGTCGTTCTTGCAGCACGTGGTGTATAGCGTGTGGCCCGTAAGGCAGTCCTCTGCGTCCCCTGCTTGGTTAATCCTACCGATGACGAGACGGCTGGTGAGAACTTCCAAAGACTACACCAAATGTTCCTCACACGCCACGCTGGCGGCAGCAGGTACTGTTCGTTGCGTAATGGCCTTCGCGTGCTTTGCGGTCCTTTGCGCCTTTGCGCTGAGTATTGGGTATTGAAGGAGCAAGAATACTCAGCGCAAAGGCGCAAAGGACCGCAAAGAACGCGAAGGAATGACCAGGCGCTCAACTCGATCAATCCTATCAATCGCTCGAAGCGTTCGAGTATACTGCTCGCCGTAAAGCACGAGTTGCTGGATGAAAGCGAAACATCATTTCTGGTCATCGCTTGCCGCAGGGGGCGTTCTTTATTGGGCTACCGGCTCGGGCGCCGCGGTGGCGGGCGCGATGGCTGGAGGGTTCCTTATTGATTCCGGTCACGTCGTCGATACGCTATGGTCGATCCGTCATGGAGCTCCGTTCAGACGAAAACAGAGACCGGATGTAGAGGCGCATCGCGGTGTACGAGCCTGGGCGATCAATCATCTTGGGCCTCGCAAGCTGCTGCGTCTGCCGTTGATATTTCACTCCTACGAATTGCTCGCCGTTATCGCGATTACGACTGGTTATTTGCGCACGCCTTTCTTGATAGGATTGTTGTCAGGCTACGTCCTGCACCTGTCGCTTGATCTGTTGCGTCATCATCACGAGTTTCGCTCGCCGTTTTTCTATTTGATTTCGTATAGACTGTTTCACGGGTTTCGACGCGAGGAGTTGATCAAAGCAGACTATCTGTGAACTGGATTTTAGAGGTACTCGATGTATTGTCCAAATTGCTCAACCGAAGCGTCATCGGAACAGAAGTTCTGCCGTTCATGCGGACTGGAATTGCTCGAGGTTGCCGATCTCATCAGCAGGCAAACCGATATTGCAAATCCACGCACGCGGAAAGAAACATCACTGGACGGGCGACGGCGCGCAATGCTTCTGTGGGGAATGATTCTGTCGCTCGTTGCTCTTGCGGCGGGATCGAGTTTCAAGATTCTCTGGAATGAAAATGTCCGGATCGCCGGAGACTTCACACCTTACCTCCTCCCGATCACACTGCTGCTCCTTTTTCTTGGGTTCGGCTTGATGTGTTATCCCTTCCTGCGCTCGATGGCTCCGCGCGCGAAGCCGGGCCAACCGTTATCGTCGAAGCCTGAGCGAGCCACCGATCAAACCAGCGAGCTGACCGATCCTCTTACGCCGGAGCTTCCGCCGATTCAGGCGAGCGTTACCGAACAGACTACGAAGTTTCTTGAAGAATCCGAGGCGCGAATTCCTGTGCGCAACACCGGGTCCGTCTCTAAGTGAAAAGTCCGAGCACTGCTCGCGGGAAGAGGTTCCGGGGCGCGCGGAAACGGGCCCGTATTCGCAGACATGTTAGTGATTGTCAGTGAAGCGGACTTCGCCTATAATCGCCCTTCATCGTGGCCACTCAGATAGACAAACGCGACCTGCCGTGGGTTGCCTTCACAGCCGTGTCCTTTGCCGGAGGCCTCGCTGTGTCATGGCACCGCTGGGGTAACCCGCTTGTAGACTGCGGGCGCGAGATGAATCAACCACTCCGACTCATCCGCGGTGAGATGCTGTATTCCCAGGTGCGCCACATCTACGGCCCGCTTTCTCCTTATGTCAACGCGACACTCTATCGGGTATTTGGGCCCTCGCTTGCCGTGCTGTACGCCGACGGTATCCTGACTGCAATTGGTATTCTGGCGGTGGTGTACTGGCTGTCGCGCCGGTTGATGAGTCCCGCGGCATCGACGGCGGCTACGCTGAGCGTGATGTGGCTGTGCGCTTTCAAGCAAGCCGGCAATTACATATTGCCTTACTCTTATTCTGCGCTTCACGGTTGTGCGTTAGGCTTGGCGACTCTTGCGCTGCTGATTCGATTTGTCGAACTGAGCGCGGGAGCGCAGGTCGCGCCGCCTGAAGGCGCCGAAGGCCGCGTCGCCGGTTCAGTATCTCGACGCGCTTCTGTTGCATTGTTGCTGGCGGGCGCAACTGCCGGGTTGGCGGCGCTGGCGAAGACCGAGATGGGGCTTGCGGCGCTTTGCGCGGGTGTAATCGCGGTGGTGCTATCGGGTTATCCGAGTTGGCGGCGGGCATCGATTTGGGGAGTAATGTTCATCGCTCCGGCGGCATTGCTTCTTGTTGGTGTTTACGGATACATCAGTTCGCTGGTTGGGTGGCGAACGCTCGCGGAAGACAGCTTACTGTTTTTGCGTCACTTGCCGCCGGACCTGGTTTATTTTAACAAACGGGTATCCGGGTTCGATCAGCCGGTGCAGTCAACAATTCAGATGATCGGGGCTGCCGCGCGTCTCGCGGCGCTTGCGGTCACCATCGCCGCAATCAGCCTCTTGCTGACGCGTGGAAGGAAGACTGCGGCGGGCGCTCGCGTTGCGATCGTCGACCATTTCAGCGTGAGCGATGCGGGACGAGCGAGCCACGGCCAGATCTGGCTGCTGCTCGCGGCTTCGATATTAGTCTTCGTGTTGATACCGTTCACCGGCTCGCTGGCCTTCGAGACAGGTCCATATCTGGCGATGCCGCTTCTGCTGCTCGGGCTGATGGGGCTGGCGTTTGCAAGACATCGAAAAGAGATTTCCAGCGGCGCATTCAACCCCGCCACAATATCGCTGCTGATCGTCCTGGTTTACGCGCTCGCGAGTCTTGCTCGCGTGATTCTGCGGGTCCGAAGTGGGGGCGCTTACAGTTCGTATTTATTGCCTGCGTCGGTAATCATCTTCACTTATGCCTGGGCGCATCCGTTCGCCAACCTGTTTCGCGACCACAGGACCAGAAATCTCGCGCGCAACATCGGGATCGGTTTGATAATGGCCGACGCAGTACTGACCGCCGGACTCCTCTCATATCGCTTTCTGGATAAGAACACATATACACTGGAGACCGCGCGCGGCCCGATGCTGACGATCCCCGACGTTGGCGCGGCGATGAAGGAAGCGATCATCCTGATCAACCGCGAGACCGTCGAGGGAGAGTCGGTCGCCGTCATGCCCGAAGGAACGTCGCTGAACTTTTTTACCGGCCGGCAGAACCCGCTCCGGGAAGAAATAACAACGCCGGGCTACCTTGATCTCGATGGCGAGCGCCGAGCCATCAATCAACTCGAGCAATCCAATACAAGATTGGTGCTGATCACAAATCGGCCGACTTCGGAGTTTGGACCGAAGGTATTCGGAAAGGATTACTGCAAGGTGTTAATGGGGTGGATCGAACAGAACTTCGAGGAATGCGGGATCCTGGGACCCGACCACGATCCGAACCTGCAGATCGGAGACAAGACGTTCTTCATTCGAGCATACCGAAAGCGGACCCTGGGAGCGCAGGCATCCTTGCCTGCAGCTTTTCGCTCAATTCAATTCTAGACCGCCTGCAACGGGCATAATCGTGAACCCGCAGTATCCGTGAAGATCCGTCAAATCAGCGTCATCCGTGGCCTATTCTTCAGAGGAATTGTTAGATAACGTCGCATAGACCACGGATGACGTGATTTGACGAATATTCACGGATCATTTAATCCCCTGGTCGCACGGTATCTTGATCTGCTTCTCCTTCGCCGTTTGGATCGCGTCGGCATAACCGGCGTCGGCGTGTCTCGCGACTCCAATCCCAGGATCGTTGGTGAGAACGCGATTCAACCGCCGCGCTCCGTCTTCAGTGCCGTCGGCCACAGTCACCTGTCCGGCATGAAGTGAATAACCGATCCCGACGCCTCCGCCGTTGTGAATTGAAACCCAGCTCGCGCCGGATGCTGTATTCAACATTGCATTCAGCAGGGGCCAGTCGGCGATCGCATCCGAGCCGTCACGCATCGCCTCGGTTTCGCGATACGGCGACGCAACCGATCCAGTATCGAGATGATCGCGCCCGATGACTATTGGCGCTTCGAGCTTGCCGGTTCGCACCATGTCGTTCATCGCTTCTCCAAACTCAGCGCGCTCGCCGTACCCCAGCCAGCAGATTCGCGCGGGCAAGCCCTGGAATTTCACGCGCTCGCTTGCCAGCTTCAGCCAGCGCGACAGCACCTGATCGTCGGGAAAGAGCTCGAGCGCCAGATCGTCCGTTTTGCGAATGTCATCCGGATTACCCGAGAGTGCGACCCATCGAAACGGCCCGCGGCCCTGGCAAAACAGCGGCCGAATATACTCGGGCACAAAGCCGGGAATCTCGAACGCGTCTTCGAGGCCGGCTTGCTTCGCCTGAGCGCGAATGTTGTTGCCGTAATCAAACGTCACCGCGCCTTTTCGCTTAAGCTCGAGCATCGCTGCGACGTGCGAGGCCATCGAGTTCATCGAGCGGCGCATGTACTCGTCGGGATTCTCTCGCCTGAGACTATCAGCGTCTTCAATACTGAGACCGTTGGGCACATAGCCATTCAGCGCATCGTGCGCGCTCGTTTGATCCGTCAATACGTCGGGCACAATCTCTCGCCTCGCGAGCTCAGGTATGACGTCGGCGCAGTTGCCCACCAGGCCAACCGAAATCGCTTCACCTTTTGAGCGAGCCTCGTTGATAATCCTAAGCGCGGCGTCCAAATCCGTCGCGAGTTGATCGCAATAGCCCGTCGCGAGTCGTTTCTCTATTCGAGCCCGATCGACATCGATGCCAAGAAAACATGCGCCGTTCATCGTGGCCGCAAGCGGTTGAGCGCCGCCCATACCGCCCATCCCTCCCGAAACGATCAGCTTGCCTTCGAGCGACCCGCCGAAGTGCTTTGCCGCCGCCGCTGCAAACGTCTCGAACGTTCCCTGAACGATTCCCTGGCTGCCAATGTAGATCCACGAACCCGCGGTCATCTGTCCGTACATCGTCAGGCCCATACGCTCGAGCCGATGAAACTCTTTCCAGTTCGACCATTGGCCGACGAGATTCGCGTTCGCGATCAACACTCGCGGCGCGTATTCGTGCGTTCTGAAAACTCCGACGGGCTTGCCGGATTGAACGAGCAGCGTCTCGTCGTTCTCGAGCTGGCGAAGTGAATTCACGATTGCGTCGAAAGATCTCCAGTCGCGCGCGGCCTTGCCGGTGCCGCCATAGACGAT
>Ga0134124_10001561_pt1 | contig 18414 bp, 13 predicted proteins | sample KB304_FD_96880 | JGI IMG/M metagenome (GOLD analysis project Ga0134124, IMG submission 96880) | Terrestrial soil microbial communities without Nitrogen fertilizer from Kellogg Biological Station, Michigan, USA - KB3-0-4 | ecosystem: Environmental > Terrestrial > Soil > Unclassified ...
TCGGCGAGATTTTTTATTCCGAGTGTTTCGCCGGCTCGATTGATCCCGCCCTTTGTGGCTACGGCTATGATCTGTTGTCCGATCTTTTGCGCGATCATCGTTGCAAGCTGGTCGTCTTTCACTCCCGTTATCCGCCAGCGGTCGCCGCTTCGCTGCATTTTCATTTCAAACGGGTGATCGGGGATCTTGCTTTTCACCTGCGCAGTGTCACCGTCGATCTGAATATCCAGATAGCGGTCAGCTCCGACCGCCATCGCGAAGAACGGAATATTTTCCAGCTTCTCGGTCCGTTCGCGTATAACGTTCGGTAATTCGGCCCTGGCCCGCTCCTTTACCGCGGGCATCAACGGACGAGCGACGTTTGCCATCTTTGCGATGGCGTCCGGGGGAATGCCCCGGCCGTAGAGTTCGATCGCTTTCGATGTTATCTGCGGAACAAAATCATCAACGACCGCATCCGTATCGACCAGAGCATTAGCCGCGTCCTTGTCCCCTTTTCGCGAAGCATCGATCAAGAGCGCGAGCGAATACTGGGGTGTTGTTTTTAGCCGCTGCCAATAAACGAAACCGGCTATGCCGGCGATAACGATTCCCGATAAGACCACCAGGCCGGCCACGCGTAAAAGCTTTCTTCGCCTTGGCTTAGAAGCCGTTTCTTCCTGGGGTTCGACCATGGCTGGTGCAGATTCGACAAACGCCGGTTCAACCGCCGTCGCCTCGCGCAAATTGAGTACAAACTTCGACATCAGGGTTCAGATGACAAAACTTCCGCGTCAAGTTTCCCATTTGCGAGTTTAATTTTCAATTTATCGCCCTTCGCGACCTGAGCAGCGTCGCGGATGATCGAGCCGTCCTCCTTTTGCGTGATCGAATATCCCCGATTTAGCACGGCAAGCGGTGAAAGCGAATCAAGCCTGGCTGCGAGATTGCCAAGTTCTTGTCCCTTACGCTGAACAGCAGCACTCGCAGCCTGCAAGTGCTTCTGTCCGATCAAGGCGAACCATGCCTTTTTTTCGCCCAACTTACCCGTAAGCCTTATTGGCGACAATCGAGCATTAGTGCGCTCGAACTCCGCAAGCGATCTTTTAACAGTCTCGCGGGTCTCGGATCTGATCCGGGCAGCGCACTCGTCGACGCTCCGATGCCAGCTCTCTATTTTTTTCGGAAACTCGGCAAACACTGGTGACCAGGCGAGCGTCTGGAGGTCCGATCGCAGCTCAAGCACTTTTCGCTCGGCTAGCTGACCGAGTGTTCGTTGCGCTGCTCCGATCGTTGACACGATGTCAGCCTCTTTTGCGGCCACCATCTCAGCCGCCGCCGATGGCGTAGCCGCGCGAACATCGGCAATATGATCGGCGATCGTAAAATCGATCTCGTGACCGACCGCCGAGATCACCGGTATCTGCGAATCCCGGATCGCCCTCGCGACGCCTTCTTCATTGAACGCCCACAAGTCCTCCGCGGAACCGCCGCCGCGTCCCACTATCAGAGCATCGATCCGCTCTGTAACATTCAGCGTAAGGTTGAATTGATTGGCTCGTTGAATAGCTATCCTGATCTCTTGCCCGGCCGCTTCGCCCTGAACGCGCGTCGGGATCAACACGATACTCACGGAAGCAGCCCGGCGTGAAAGCACATGCACAATGTCATGAAACGCGGCTCCCGTCGCGCTGGTGACTACGCCTATGCGTCGCGGAAAAAAAGGCAGCGGCCGCTTTAATTCCGGGGAGAAGAGCCCTTCTCTTTCCAGCTTCGACCTGATCTGTTCAAAGGCAACAGCAAGTGCTCCGTCACCAACCGGTTCCAGTGACTCGACCGACAACTGAAGATCGCCCCGCGGCTCGAACATCGAGATAGATCCGCGCACCCGCACCTGAAGTCCATCCGAAGGCCTGAATCTTATCCTGTAATTCGAGGTTCTGAGGCACGCCGCTCTGATCTGAGCGCTTGCGTCCTTCAACGTGAAATACCAATGGCCGGACGCTGCCACCTTAAAGCTAACGATCTCGCCCTCGACCCAAACATCACGAAATCGCCGTTCAACCTCTGTCCTCACCTGAGCGTTCAGCTCCGACACAGTCAAAGGTTTGGCCGTTTCTTCGTCAAAAAGGAATTGTAAAATCGGCTGGCTCAATTCCTCAGTGCCCTCCTCCAAACGTGAAGCGTCTACCTATTATCATTTTTACCAAGAGATGGTCTGTTGCTGGCGTAACGCCTATCCCAACCCCAAAGTTAAATTCCCATTTTGGAGACACGTTTAGGTCCATCGAGGGAACAAACTGGTGTTCCTCTTGCTGAATCGGATCAAATCCGGTTACCGGCCCCATAGCGCCGTAGTATTCGAGCCCTCCAGAGACCTTCTTGGTGAAATCGTAACTCACTTTGACGTTAGGTGAGAATTCAAATCCTCGCTTAATGTCCGGCCCCTTGAGCGCCCGCTCCAACGTCGGATTAAAGGCCAGATACCAACGGCCCAGTTGTTTATCGATGATCGGCCGCAGCTCCAGCGACCATGTATTGGCGGAATATCTGCTCCTCTGATACCCGATCTCGCCGGACAGACTCAGGCCAACCGGCAGATGCCATCTTTCTGGCGCTCTTACCCGGGGACGAATGTGGCTTCCGACCCAATGCCACCCGTTCCCGGAACGAGCGCTCGTGAAAACATAAAATCCGACCTCGAACCACGAATTAAATCCATGTGTGATCTCCAGCGTTTCATGAAACGCATGGTTGGTCGGTAAGACGCCATCCTGGATTTCCTTCGATCCGTTGATCGTGAAGTTACTGTGCAGTTCGACCATCGTGATGCCTTTCGGGATCGTCTCGGAACCATATACCTGTATCTCATAATTGTCCTGCGCAGATACACCGGCGACTGAAAGACAAAATAAAACTCCCGCGGGCAACACCATCATTAGCAAGGAAAGGAAGACAGGCTTTTTCTTCATTTATACTTTAGCTTTTCCAAGCTATTTCGGCAGGGTGCCTCAAGTGGTTAATACAGAGCCCCCTGATCACGTAATTCTTCTGCTTGGAAGCTTTCCTTTTTGGTTCAAATTCGAGTTTTGGGACCGGGAACGTTTCCACCGACTACTTCAGCTAATTCGAACTCAGCGCAATCACGCTTGTGACTGTAACTGTAGCTCCTTGCCGCGCGGTCTTTACCCGCAACTTTGGCGACCGGCCTGAGTTGGAGACTCCACGGTAGGTGACGTAATAGGCGGTCCTGAGCTGTTCGACGATGTCGTTGTATGCGGCTTGGATCTCCGATAGCTGCGATATCGGATAATACTTGCCGCCTGAGATCTTGGCGAGTTGGTCGCCCTCGCCTTCCGCCTTCGTCGTCAATCCCATATACCTTGTCCTCAGCGGATCGACAGGAGTAGTGAAATCACCTCCAGCGGCCGATGCTGCGATCAGCGTTGATGGAACATACAGCGGATAAATTAACGAGCCACTTTCCTGGATCGAACCCTTAAGCGAATCAAACGGAAGGAACGAACGATTGTCGTCGCCGTCGGTCAGCACGACAATCGCAGTGCGCTCTCCGCGGAAAGGTCTTAAGACATCGGCAAGCGTATACGCAAGCGCATCGTAATAAGCGGTCCCGCCACCGGCTTCAAAACTATCAAGACTCGTCGAGAGATACACCTTATCCGTGCTAAATGGAGTGAGTTGCTTCACATCGTCATTGAACGTAATGATCGCAATGCGGTCATTCGCGCTTACGGTATCGACAAAGCTTCTCGCGGCTTTACGAATGAACGTCTCGTAGTTCTCCACACTGCCGGAAACGTCAAGGAGCAGTATGAGATTTACTGGCGCGGTCACCTTTTGCACGGAGACGATCTCGCGGTCTTCGCCGCTCTCGGTAACGCTAAAGTCCTTCGAGGCCAGATCTGAAACCGTACGGTTATGTTCATCGATCACCCGTACCAGAGCACGCTTGACCTGAGCGATCGGCACCTCGGGCAAAGCCGCCTTCTCGGCAAACGCTGGTTCAAGCTTGATCGGCGGCAGCGTCTTCAGATAATCGCCGAAATACTTCGGGCTGGCCCGCCGGATCGCGTCCATCAAAAACGAATCGCCGCTGCGGATAATAGCTTTTGCCGCATCGGTCAGCGGCCGTTCACGCAGATCGCTCGAAACCTCGTTCGGCGGCACGTTCAGCAACATGATCCCGCGGGCAGTAGTAAATCTAAGTGTCACGCTGTCGCCTGCGTTTTTACGTTTCTTCTTCTTGTCCTTTTGTTTTTCTTCGTCCAGCGGCGGATCGTCGGATTCCGAGGGATCGGCGGCGGCCGTATTAGGCGTTGCTTCGTCCGATCCCTTCTTTGATTTCGGATCGTTGGTCGCACCCTGGATGACAAATTTGCCACCCGACCTTTCCTTCATCTTGTTCAGCTCGATGTCGCTTACGAACCGAGGCCGTGATTCCGTCCAAAGCAGGTCGTACTTCAGATTGTCCGGCGGCACATCAACCGCAACGGTTCCCGTTACAGTCGTTGCTTCTATCAACTCCGGGTCGCCCGAGATAGTGACCGCTCCATCGGCAGTTTCGACCAAAATCGAGCTTCGGTCCGGCAGCGTCAACCTGAGATCGATCCTCTTACCCGAACTCACAGGTTTAACTTCTATCTCGATCCGTCCAGGCTTGTTCGCAACGACGACTTCCCTCTCCTGAACAACTCTGTCCGAGGTCGCCGTCAAACCGCACTTCGTGTTTGTCGAACCAGCTGCGGGTTCGACCGTCTGTATCTCGATCTTGCCGTATCGATTAACGATCGAAACTGTCGCGCCTTTGGGCACGGATAGAGCCCTATCCAGACTCTCTCCGAGTGTCGTGAGAGCGGCCAATACTAAAAGGATTGCTGGAAGAAAAAAATGAACTAACTGACGATGCATCTGCTGTGGCTTAAGTAGGCTTACTGGTGACCCTTCCTGATTGTACCAAACGTTGGCGGACGCGCTCCTGCCATTTCCTTCGCGGCAGGTCATCGTCCTCAAATCTTTCCATGAGCTGATTGAGCGTTTCGCCGCCGGAAAGGCGAGTCTTTAAATAAAGGAGCGCCACAATAATAGAAGAAAACGAAATAACAAGTATCTGTATCGGCAGCCACACGACCTGATTTATCGACTGCAGAAGCGTGCGCTTTACCTGCATCTCCATGTCCTTATCAGAATCCTTGACTTTAACCGACGAACCTCCAATAGTGATGTTGAAGTCGTCCGACTTCTGTTCATCTTTTCCAGCCGGGGGTTGAGCATCCGTTTGCGGCGTGTCGTTTTGTCTGTTTTCAACACTTTTCTCAACCTTGGCTTGTTCCTTGGACAGCTTCGGGTCGAGAGCCTTGGCCGCAAAGTTGATAAACAATGATATTGTGCCGGCAAGGACCGCTGGGATAAGGAACATGATCACAGCGGCTGCGGCCGAAGTAACAAGCGATCGTCTCACAAGTTGGCTCGACCTTCGAAGAGCTGCCCTCCCCCGCAAATTCTCCATCATCACCACCGATGAGACCAGTCGCCAGAAGACATCCGCGACGAACCATGTGAGCGGGCCGAGAAGTCCGGCCAACACGCCTGCGAATATTAGTTGGCCTTTTGTCCATCCGTAAAACGGAACGCTGACCAATGACAGAATCAGGCCAATGATGCATCCGCCGATACAGCCGACAATAAAAGCGACCGTCTGCATCAATGTGCTGAACATCCCCGTGCCGGCAAATGTTTTCCACCTCTTGCGAGTTTCCCGAAGTGCAGGCCTGACCCTGACCGGACGGAGCGGTATTGCCAAATACTGCGTAACTACCCACGTGATCGTTCCGACGATCAGGTAGTAGCAAAATACGCTGAGCAGAAAGAGAGAGATCCCGATGATGCCGCTGGCTACATTCGCGGTCATATCACTGATCGATCCGCTGACTTGCAGAAAAGCAACCACCATCAACACGAACGTCAAAAGAATTATCGGCAGCGAGAAAAAGGTTGTAAGGATCACGAACTTCGGTAAATGCTCACTGTAAATGACCATCGCCCGCCGGAGCAGCCCGAAGATGCCCTCCGACCGGGCTCGCATTTCGCTGGCAAATGCCTCGGCAGTCGCGGGCCTGCCATCTTTCTCTTTTGAAAGGGCCCGGTGAATCGCCATTCTCATTTTCCGTCGAGCTTTCTTCACCCGCAGCGGAGCAGGCTCTATCAACCTGTGAGCCTCCATCACCTGCGTATATTCCCCGTTGAAAGGTGTGGCTCCCGACAACATCTGATACGCGATGATTCCGAGACTATAAATATCCGACCGAGGATCGAGCTTTTCGCCGCGACATTGCTCAGGCGACATATAGAGCGGAGTGCCCAATACCGCTCCAACTCGAGTTAGGTCGCTGCTTGTTCTTCCACGCACATCAGGCGTGTGTGATCCGCTCTGTTTTTCGTCTGTATCGGATACCAGCCGCGTTCCATTTGGTTCTATTGCCCCGTCACTACCGTTATCCCCGAAAATGGCCGTGTCTGCTTCGGAGTGTTCTGGTGTCTGTATAAGCGTTCCTGCCTCTGAGACTAGAGTGCTTCCTTCGGGAGCCAACGCTATTGTAGCGGCCTCGCCAAAAACCGTTTTCGGATGAACATCGGCCATCGTTTCCGATGCGCCCAGATCGGCGAAGGTCCGCTGTCCGTGGCCGGCGTTTCGTAGTTCGTCCGCGCTTGATCGGTCGCCATCGGACATCGGTTCTTCGAGTTTTGCGATTCCGAAATCAAGGACCTTGACGGTATAGCCGCCCCGTTGATTTGGCTCGAGCCATATATTGTCGGGCTTAAGATCTCTGTGAATGATTCCCTGGGTGTGCGCTTCATGAACGGCCGAGCAGACCTGCTCCAGGATATCGAGCGTCCAGCCTACCGGAAGGTTTTTCTCTTCTTCCAGTATCTCCCCTAGCGTGCAGCCGTCGAGATATTCCATGACCAGGTACGCAACCCGGCCCTCGGATGTATCCGCAAATCCGAAATCGGTGACATTTACAACGTTCGGATGACGAAGCCGCCCCGCGGCTCTTGCCTCACGCCTGAACCGTTCGACAAATTCCGCTCGCCGCATATACTGCGGCGAAATGATCTTCACTGCCACCGGCCGCTCTGTGCCCACATGGGTGGCCAGATACACAGTGCCCATGCCGCCACGTCCTAGCTCCCGCTCGATCTGATATTTCCCGTCAAGCGCCTGGCCGATGTAATCAGAACTTCCCATAAAGCTATCTGCAAACTCTAACCGCTTTTTAAACCGCGACGCAAGTGATTACGGAAGGGCGCACCCGGAGGTTTGTATTTAATTCAGGATATTGTAAGCCGCATTCCTACGACATCATATTTATGTAATAAAACCAGACGGTTTTAATTGCACCTTGAACGCATTGAACACAATTGAACGCCTTGAACACGTTGAACGCCTTGAACGAATTGAACGCTTTGAACACTTGAACATTGAACATTGAACGACAGACTTAAACTTTTGACCTTTGAACACTAGACTTTGGACCAGCGTCGCCTTGAACTTAAAACTGATCTGTTCTAAAATTCCCCCATCAAGTAACATCGGCTGACAACCCATCAATTTTTCAGCCAAATCAAGCGTTTCATTGTTGCAACACCCTTGCTTCTGTGTTAATCTGTATTCCGTCGAGCGGGAAAGCTTACTTAATACGGGAGCACGAAAATGTTAGGAGAAGCCACCGGAAAATATATGGATAAAGGAAAAGCGATCGAATCTGCCCTGCTGCAGATCGAGAAGAAATTTGGCAAAGGCTCGATAATGCGCCTCGGCGAAAAGCCGCATGACGACGTTGGAGCCATTTCGACGGGTTGTCTTAGTTTGGACGCCGCGATAGGTATCGGCGGTTTCCCGCGGGGACGTATTGTCGAAGTTTACGGTCCGGAGAGTTCGGGAAAGACGACTCTCGCGCTTCAGGTAGTTGCTTCCGCTCAGAAGCTGGGCGGAATTGCAGCCTATATCGACGCCGAGCACGCAATGGACCCCGAATACGCTGGAAAACTCGGCGTAAATATCGAGGACATGCTCATCTCGCAGCCGGATTCCGGTGAACAAGCACTGGAGATCGCAGAAACTCTCGTCCGTTCCAACAGCGTCGATGTGATCGTTATCGATTCTGTCGCCGCTCTTGTGCCAAGGGCCGAGCTCGACGGCGAAATGGGCGACTCGCTGCCTGGACTTCAGGCTCGTCTAATGTCACAAGCGCTGAGAAAACTGACAGCCATTGTCGCCAGCTCGCGTACATGCTTTATCTTTATCAATCAGCTTCGCGAAAAGATCGGTGTTTTCTTTGGTTCGCCTGAAACCACCACCGGCGGCAAAGCCTTGAAATTTTACGCAAGCGTTCGTCTGGATATCCGCCGCATCGGAGCGATCAAAGAAGGCGACAAGAACGTAGGCAATCGGACCAGAGTGAAAGTCGTCAAAAATAAAGTTGCCCCGCCGTTTCATGAGGCCGAGTTTGACATCATGTACGGCGAAGGTATCTCAAAGGAAGGTGATCTTCTCGACCTTGCGGTCAATCACAACGTGGTCGAAAAGAGCGGAGCATGGTTCTCATACAGCGGCGAACGCCTCGGCCAGGGACGCGAGAACGTAAAGAACATGCTTAAGGAAAATCCCGATCTGACCGACCGTATCGAACACGATGTCAAAACGGCTCTCGGCTTGATCAAGTCAGAAGCTGCTCCGGCTTAGGCTCACCTGCGACCCATTAGAAAACTCGCGATTACGGCCGTTTCCAACGGTCGTAATCGCGAACATAATCTTCGAGTCTCTGCGACTACTCAGTTGGCTTTTTCTTCATCATCGACGGCGACGCGTTGGTATTGGTTGGAGCTTTCCTCATCATTGGTGAGGCGGCATTCGCATTCGATGGCATTATATTCGTTGTGTTCGAATTCAGAGCGCGTCGAAACTCCGGCGGAAGTTTGTTAGCGTCGACCGGAGTATTCATCTGTCTCCTGATCGTTTCCTGATCCGGAATCCCGGGAATCTTCTCTCCCGGCTTGATCGTTCGGACCGCGTTCTTGGGATCGAGTCCTGGTACAACCGTGTTCGCCAGATTTGCAGGCACTCCATTCGCGTTGGACATCGGTTGCGTTACGGAAACCGGGTTTGCGTTGGCGTTGACGTTTGTCGGGGGGCGGCGCACCGGCGTGCCGCTGGTCGTCACTTCCGAATTCGCCGCCGAGGATGTTGAATTACAGCCGAAACTCACGGCCAATAATAAGAATGCGGTAATAAACAGTAATACTCGTAACATAATCTTGAACAACCTCTTTTGCTTTTAAAAATATCAATGCCGATTTGAATGTTGCGCCTCTGGGGGACAGCGACGGCGTTCAAATCGGCACAGGCAGGTGTTAAACGGATTCGGAAGGTATAATGCGGTTTGTCATAGGCAAACAACCGCAAAACGAATTATAGTCCTCCCGCCGGTTATGTCAACACCTTTTTATCCTTGTGCCTCATCCTCTTATTCGAACAAATTCGCTCGCAGGATTCAAATTTGACATCATGAAATCCGTTCTTTAGACTAATCAACTTGCCCTCGAGTTGTACCAAACAGTGGCCAGGTAGCTCAGTTGGTAGAGCAGCGGACTGAAAATCCGCGTGTCGGCGGTTCGATTCCGTCCCTGGCCACCATTTCTTTAGGATTTAGAGACGTTTCCTGCTCCCTCAAAACGCAAATTCCCAGCTACCGACAAATCAAGAACTTATCCAGAGTTCACACGATCTTATTGTAGAAACCAGACCTGTGGAGTTCGCGATTTCGTGCGAAAATTGCGACACCTGTCAGAACTAACAGCTATCATTCCTGACTCCGGCATTTATAATAAATCCAAAGGGTACGACTATTTGAAGCGGCTCTAATAGCCGCGATTCACTGGTGCTGGCAGATCGGTGCAGTTTCGAGTCCCATCTCGGCGATACGGTCCAAATTGATCGAACGGATCGGCCGCCGCTTTTGTACTCCGATATCATGGAGAAACCGATTATTACTAGTACCCTGCACCCACTTCTCCATCTTTGACTTACCGACCCAGCAAGATCGGGTCGGAACGCACTTCTTTTCTTTTCCAATTGATCAGATAGTACGTTTCGTCTTGAAAAACAAAAGCGTGATCCACCGATCATTTTTTGCGGGATTGCGTGCGGACTTACAAAGGAGATAATTATGTCTTTTAAAGATCCAGTGGAAATGTTTGTTAATTTGCTCAGTCATGTCAGAGCAACCACGGAGCGTTCGGGCAAGATTTACGAAGAGTTAGCAAAGGTCGCCGAAAATGACGAGATCTCGGAAGCCCTTAGTGCTCGTGCTTTCGCCCGGACGACGGAGCTTGAAAAGATCGACGAAGCTTTCAGGCTCATCGACAAAAAACCGGTAGAGCTTTCCGGCGACAAGCAGAAAGCTTTTGTTGAAAACTTTCGCGAGGATCTCGCACAGATAGATAACCCACTCGTTAAGAAGATCTTCGTGTTGTCGAAGGCGATCCATCTTGCTCACTGGCGAGCCGGTGAGTGGAAGGTTTTGGTAGCCGCAGCAGATTTCACCGGCAATTACGGCGTCGGAGTGCTGCTTGAGACATGCCTGGCAGACGATCTCGCCTTTGCCGAGAGGACCCACCGCATACTACGCAGAATGGCAGAGGCCAAGATCGCCGCAAGGGCCTAAGTTCTTGAATATAGGTACTAGTTTGTGCAGCTTGCCAGCAACCTGACGAAGGGCATAGATAGCTGCAAACCCCAAGTATTTGGAAAGAAGGTCAACGTGACATTTTTCAAATGCTTGGGGCTTTTTTCTATTTATCGTTTCCCTTCAAGTTATCGTTTCCCTTCAAGATTTGCCCATTCGCCTGTTTGGATGAAGCTGGCCCAATAGAAAGGGTGTCGCCGGTCCGGGCGTTTGAGAGTTGCGAGCTGCACCTGGCGTAATGCTTCACCGCGGCCAATTCCTTGTTTGAGGTTCTTGTAGTAGCTGATCATCAAGTCACGCGTAAATACATCGCTCACCGGCCAGAGGCTCATCACAAGCGATTCAGCCCCGGCTTCGACAAACGAACGGCGGAGCCCGTAAACTCCCTCACCGGTCTTGACCTCGCCAACTCCGGTATCACAAGCTGAAAGCACCACCAGCTTAGTGCCCCAAAGATCCAGTCCCGAGGCTTCGAGAGCACTCATTATTCCATCATTTCCGGCTGCTCGCCTATTGGCTCCCGCGAGGGCTAAGCCAGATCGAGCAAGGGGATTTTCCATCAGAGCCCTCGAAATGACAGGCTTTCCTCCCCGGCCACGTGTTTTGCCGAGATCCTCATCGGTCAGGAAAAATCCGTGCGTCGCGATATGCAGCATCCGCGGCGATACAGCTTTTTTGAGCGAGGCCTTGGACGCCTGTTCGGCCACAAGAAGCGTGGCATCCGGAAAAAGTGCCTTGATACTTTGCCCTTCCTGAGCGGTGGCGCTCAAAGGCGCAAAATATGTATCCGACAGGCTGCGCGTTGCCGTAACGCTCCGTCCACCTGTCGACCTTAAGCTCGCCATTTTCCCATCAGGCGAACCGTACGCGGGATTAGCAATGATCATCGGCGGTGCTTTTGTTGTGCGGGTCTGGCCCATTCTGAGCAGGTCACTGCCGCCCGTAAGATAAGTGATCCGGTAGTCTTCGATCAGGTACTTCTTGTCCTGGCCGATCAGGGCTTCGAACGGCACCAAGTTAAGCCCTCCTTCTGGCGAGATCAGAAGATGCTTAGCGTTCCCGAGAACCTCCCGTATCGGCTCGATCACTTTGCCGTCAAGCGAACGGGCAAGCGTGTTGACGTCATTTCGCTTTGGATCGCGAAGAGCGTTGCGCAGTTCTCGTATCTGCGATTCGATGGCTGAAGCTTCGCCAAGATCGAGCCATCGAACATCCCCGCTATGATGCAGAACGCAAACGACATACCTCGCCGTACGTGGGTCCTGGCGATCAGGTGCGACTTCTTCAGTACCTGTAAACGCCTTTGGATCCACCGGGTGATAAAGCGCAAACTCGATTAGGGCCGCATCTTCGGGTATCGCGTTGCGGACCGCATCCAAGGTCACCGATCCGTTAACCGAAAAGTAGCCTTTGCCGAGATTGCTTACCCGGTTTTCGATCTCTTCCCGTTGGGTGGTCAAGTCGTCAACCTGTCGCCTGTAAGCGTCAATACTGCCTCCTGCCGGGCCGTTGATGACAAGAGCCGCGAGCTTAGTGGTTACGTCATTCAAGCGTTCGACTGTCGTCCGGCCCTGGTCGTCAAGCCGGTTTCTTAGAGCGACCATGCTATCGGATACCGCGTCGAGCACTCGCCCCTTACGCCGCAGGACAGTTGTTATAGCAAGGTCCGCCGCCTTCTGATCTTTATTGGCAAATCGCAGACTGAGGGTCAGGGTTTGATCCTGGTTAAAGCCGAGCGTTTTTAAATACCCGATCTTTTGTCGTTCGGAACCAACCGACATGTTGAGCGTCGTATTGAATTCAACTATTTCGTTGGCGCGAGTCTGCGCGGCGATCGCTTTCTCCGTTTCACCGGTAGCCATATAAAGGTTCGCAAGATTCATCAGGACTCCGCCAAGATCCGGATGATACGGTCCCTGCAATTTTTCCTTAATCGCGATCGCCCGTTTAAAAGCTGCCTCGGCTTCAACGAACCTACCTTCCATTTTCTCGATCCCGCCAAGAAGACTAACGGGGTAGGACGTATAGTAATGATCGGGACCGACAACCTTTTCAAATATCGCGAGCGATCGTCTGCAGTAGTCCTCCGCCTTTGCGTAGTCTCCCGCCGTCGAATACATGACGGCAAAGTTATACAAGGTCTGTGCGACTTCCGAGCTTTCGGGACCAAAAGCCTTCTCCCTTATCGAAAGAGCCTGTTTATAGAGGGGTTCCGCGTGTTCTACATCATCGTATGTATCAGCAATATTGTTTAGTACTGTCGCGATGTCCGGATGGTCGGGAGGCAGGTTCCTCTGACGAATTTCAAGAGCTCTCCGGTACAGGTCAACTGCCTTTGTGTCGTTCATCAACCGATAGGCGTTGCCAAGGTTCAGCAGAGTCGACGCTACCAGCAGATGATCCGGCCCGAGAGCTTTTGTCCTTATATCGAGAACCCGCTCAAGTATCGCCGCGGAAGCCGGATAATCTCCCTTGTCCTTCAACACAATGGCGTAGTTATTAAGGATCGAGGTCATTGAGATGTGGTCCTTTCCGACCGCCTTCTCCTTAAGCTCGATGCCCTTCTTATAAAGCTCGGCGGCCTTGTCCAAGCCGCCGTTATCGCTGTAAATATTGGCCAGCACGAACAACGCTCGCCCGTATTCAAGGCTATCTTCCCCCAGCTCTTTCTTAGTTATGTCGGTAGCCTTTTGAGCAAGCGGCAGCGCCTCATCATATTTCCCCGCTCGCCAAAGTGCGGTCGCCTGCTCGACGTATTGACGGGCATCAAAAAGCGTGAGGTCCTTATCGGTCGCCGCACGAACTTCTGCTAGCTGAACGGTTATGCGTCCGGGTGACGCCGTCTTCTGAGTCGGCTCGATAGTAAGCGTAATAACACCCGCATCCCGAACCGCGATCTCCGCATCTTCAGTCCCCCGGAGCGTTGGATCGTCGTTAAAGTCAATGATCCTCTTACCGTCAGATCCTATGATATGGACAACGACGTCCACGCCCTGCTGTTCGACGTCAATGTGCGCGAACTGATTCGCCGCCAACTCTATTCGAAATTGAACGTCCTGACCCCCGGCGAGCGAGCGCTCCATGAGCTTTCCGACTTCGAGTCTTGTTGCTTCTGTACTTACGGGAATAGTTTGAGCGCACAACAAATGAATGCCCAGCAGGACGGAGAAGGATATCGTCAGAATCAAAGAAGTGACTCTCTTTAACGCAAAAAATCTCGAGCGACACTGAAACATAGGAATTCCTTTCTTCAGAACGGATTATTATCAATGGATTTGCGGCAATTATCTCACAACGCGAAAAGAATAGTCACCGATATTCTCGGATGTTCCGTCCTGTTTCGTGCCGGAAACCGCGAACGAATAAACCTGGGAGTAGAGTAGTTTCGCGGGGAGTTTTATGGAGAGAGATGGAGAACCGTTTCCGCGCGGCTTGAGCGACGCGGCCTGCCAGATATGTTTCCCGGAACTCTGGTCAATGAGGGCAACCTTATACGACGCATAATCGCCCGCCTCGATGTCAAGGTTAAAACTGGCCGAGGTCGTCTCGGGCTTTACCTGCAGCTGCGGAAGTTTTTCCCCGCCTCGCAAAGGCGGAAGTAGGGTGATCGAGGCGATCACGGGCTTTGGCTCATCGATAACCTTCTTCGGCGTGGGCGACGGAGAAGATTGGTTCACATTGGTTTCCGGCTTGACGTTCGAGCCGCTATTGCCCACTCGATTTTCTATGGGCGACGGAGCAGGCGAGGCTGGTGGCGGCAAAATATTTACGAGTGGAGCTGTATTTTCGTTGGTTTTCGCGATCTGAGCACCGCCTTGATTTCTAAGACCGACGATCACAAACCAACTGCCTATACCGAGCAGAGCAACAACTAAAACGGCTGCTCCGAGAGCAAATGCCGGCCGGCCGCCAAACAGCCCTTCCAAGGCACTGATGATCCCGGCGAAGATTCCGGGTTTCTCAGAGCCCGCAACTGCGATAGCCGAATGCCCGTTGGACTGTCTGCTAGCGAGCTCCCGCAAGGTCCTCGCAAATTCTACATTCTGCCGTCGTTTGGGCGAGGAGAGGTAATACGACTCGAAGAGCGTGAGCATATCACCCGTCAATTCGCCGTTTACGTACGAGTCAACAAGATCCTTTTCGGCGGCGTCAACCTGATCCGCAAAACTCGGATCCGTGAACGTCATCTCGTCAAGGCGTTCTGTGTCTTCGTTCGGCAATGAGCCCAGAAGATATGCATATAGCATCTGATTGTCGTAACTCTTCGTCATTTTGTTCCTTTTGGGTGAAGCGGACGGCTTCAAAGTTTGGTGAAGCTGTCGGCTTCACCTACTTAAGACAAGATCCCAAAAGTATTTCACGCCCGTCCCGCACATTTTTTTACACAGTCTTCCAGCTTGTCCCTTATGCGGCACGCCCTAATGGTTAACGCATTCGTTGAAATACCAAGTTCCTTGGCCATTGCCCGTCGATTTTCGATCTTAACCCGTTCTTTTCCATGGTAATAGCGGATGATCAGATCCCTGCTCGCAGGGTCGAGTTTGGCCGTACATTTCTCCAGACAGCCCAACATCAACTCCTTTAACCGGTGCTCCTCCGACTCGTCCTCTCCCCCGATATCCTTATGCCGTTCTGACACATCATCCAGGCCAACCTCTTGAGAAGGCTTGGATCTGAGACTTTCAAGGAAAACGTATCTGGCAACCGTGTAGCAATATTTAGCGGGCGTTTCGCTTTCGATGGCACCCTCTTCTTCCAGGCGGCGGGCTACGCGGTTAAGGGTTTCATCGGCAAGGTCATCGGGAGCCAGGCAATTTTTTCGGTCGAAATAAGTCACCAAACGGCGCCGCATCTCAAGGTATTTCTCACCGTGGGAGTTCTCACCTTCGTCCAGCCACTCCAAAAAGCGGTTGAACGACGATTCGCTCAAAGACCAGTCAGCCTTTCTTTGAGTTTTAGTGGAGAACTCCTTCATCCTAAATCCCGTAATAGGCACAAGTACCAGCGATAGGTGAACAAACATTATAGATACTTATGGCTAGCGCTTCCACTCCGGTTTGCCGCTTGTCGTTTCCGGAACTCATTGTGCTAAATTGAACGAAATAGAATGGAACCGCTTGCGAGCAGGATCAGGCCAAAGAATCTTGATGAATTTGTTGGGCAAGAGCACTTGGTCGGCGCCGGAAAACCTCTTCGGCTCGCTGTCGAAAATCAACTCATATTCTCCTTTCTCCTTTGGGGGACGCCCGGGACGGGAAAAACGACCCTAGCCCGAATCTACGCGAATGCGGTCAACGCCGAGTTCCACGAGCTCTCGGCAGTTTCTGCCGGAAAGGACGACATCAGAAAGATCGTTAAGACCCCCGTGATGGACGGCCGCCCTCGAGTCCTGTTCCTCGACGAGATCCATCGATTCAACAAAGCACAGCAGGATTACCTTTTGCCGTTTGTCGAGAGCGGCGATCTGGTACTAATTGGCGCGACCACCGAGAATCCGAGCTTCGAGGTAATTCCGGCTTTGCTGTCCCGCATGCGCGTGTTCGTCCTGGAAGAACTCACCGAACCTCAAATGGCGGCGATCATTGATCGAACCGGTTTCGAATTAGATCCCGCGGCGAAAGAATGGCTAATCCAGATGGCAAACGGCGATGCACGCCAGGCTATTACAATGATCGAAAATACGGCAAAGCTTTATGACGAGATCAACAGCGATACCCTAAAGGAAACACTGCAGGCAAAGTTTCTCCGGTACGATAAGAAAGGCGAGGAGCATTACAACGTTATAAGCGCGTTTATTAAATCGATGCGGGCATCCAAACCGGATGCCGCTCTTTATTACCTCGCTCGCATGATCGACTCGGGTGAGGACCCGAAATTCATCGCTCGCCGTATGGTGATATTCGCTTCCGAGGACATCGGGCTTGCCCTGCCGACTGCACTTGTCGTTGCAAATGAGGTTTTCCGTGCCGTTGAAACAATTGGACTGCCCGAATGCGTTCTCAATCTCGCACACGGTGTGGCATATCTCGCCAACGCAGCCAAGGATCGCTCAACAACTGCCGCGATCGGGTCAGCCATGGAGGATGTTAAAAAATTCGGGAATCTGCCCGTTCCAATGAACATCCGCAATGCCCCGACAAAACTTATGAAAGGGCTTGGATATGGGAAGGGTTACGAGATGTACCCGGATGAAGACGACCTTTTGCCCGAAAAACTGAAGGGCAGGAAATACTTAAAATAAGAAACGCTAGAGGAACATCTATTATGAATCGCATTACGGTGCTAAGCTGTTTGCTGCTCACTCTTATATCTACGGCCATGGCTCAAAACACAAAAGATTTTGTATCGACTCGTGAAATGGAACGGATCAATTGGATGGAGTTCAAAGAGGTCGTTCCATCTAAGGTAAACACTGTTCTGCTTCCGACCGGAACTCTCGAACCGCATGGCGTTATCAATAACGGGGCCGATAACACCGCTCCGTTTGCGATGGCAAAGACGATCGCCCAACGAACCAATGCATTGGTCGCCCCGACGCTGCCTTACGGGATCACCGGTTCGCTTGAAGCATATCCCGGCGCATTCCAGATAACCGAAGCCGCATACCGGCCTTTCGTGAAACAGATCCTCGAAGGGCTCGTCAAGAACGGTTTTCGCAACATAATCATTCTCAACGGCCATGGCGGCGGCCAGACCGCCGTATTGCAATCGGTTGCGTCAGAAGTTGCCATTGAAAAGCATGTCAGAACGCTCGTCATCAATTGGTGGACCTATTGTTCCGATGAGACGAAAGAAGTGTTTGGCGAGGACGGCGGACATGCGGGCAACAACGAAACCGCGTTTATACAGGCGATCGATCCAACCCTGGTCCATCCAGATCGATACAAGGGTCCCGATATGACAACTGCCCTGCCGTCGCCGGCTGGATCGTGGTCGGCCGTACCATTTCCATCATCGATCGAGCTTTATCAAAAAAACCAGGGTTACCCCGTCTTCGACCAGGCAAAAGCCGATCTCTACTACAAGAAAGTAACCGATAAGGTCGCGACACTGATCGTGGACACCGTCCGGAAATGGGATATGGCTGGCCTCTGATCTTAACTGCGACCTCTGATTAAACCCCAGTTTTGACGTGGATTTCGCGGATTTTCACGGAACTGCTGGTTTCCGTGGTTGATCCGCTCGATCCGCCAAATCCGCGTTCAAAAGATTCCGTGAAACCTTTACGACTTCCTTTTCGTCTATTATGATGACTAAAATGCGATTCTGGTCATCAGTCATATGAGAGATTCGGTTCAAACTAGAAGCACCCGCGACGCCATCCTTGATGCAACCGATCGGCTGCTCGCTCGATACGGGTATAAAAAAATGACAATCGACGATCTTGCTCAGGAGGTTGGCATCGGAAAAGGCAGCGTTTACCTTCATTTTTCCAGTAAGGAGGAGATCGCTCTATCGCACATTGACAGGATCATCGAAAGGCTGAAGAAAACCTGGCGTCCATCGCGGAAAAACCTATTCCGGCGGACGAACGGGTGAAGCAGATGCTTGTAGAACGAGTGCTGTTCCGCTTCGACAGCGTTCAGCACTATTCACAAAGCCTTAATGACCTGCTCGCATATATTCGGCCGAGCTTGCTGGAACGCCGAAAACAATATTTTGAAGAAGA
>Ga0134124_10001562_pt1 | contig 18410 bp, 14 predicted proteins | sample KB304_FD_96880 | JGI IMG/M metagenome (GOLD analysis project Ga0134124, IMG submission 96880) | Terrestrial soil microbial communities without Nitrogen fertilizer from Kellogg Biological Station, Michigan, USA - KB3-0-4 | ecosystem: Environmental > Terrestrial > Soil > Unclassified ...
CGATCTCGAGCGGGACGCCGAACAGCAGGTTGAGCCCGATCGCGGTGCCGATCACCTCGGCGAGATCGGTGGCGCAGATCGCAAATTCGGTGAGCAGCCACAGCGGCCACGACACCGCCCGCGGAAATGCGTCGCGGCAGGCCTGCGCCAGGTCGCGGCCAGCGCCGATGCCGAGCCGTGCGCATAATGCCTGCAGCAGGATCGCCATCAGGTTCGACAGCAGCGCGATGGTGAGCAGCGCGTAGCCGAACTTGGAACCGCCCGCGAGCGACGTGGCCCAGTTGCCGGGATCCATATACCCGACCGCGACCAGATAGCCGGGCCCGAGGAAGGCGACGAGCTTTTTCCCGAACGAGCCGGTGGGCCGCGTTGCGATGGAACCGAACACTTCGGCCAGGGCCGGACGGCCACGTTCACGCCGCCACCCGAGACCATCCATGTCGCCGTTTACCTCGCGCGTTGCTACGTCCACCATGTCATGACCCGAAAAGCGGCTGATTTCAACAAACTGTAGCATTCTTGCAAATCGTTTGCAATTGCAATTCGGATTGGAACTTTCAAGTTTCCTCCGGGTTATCGGACGCTTGAGAGCCGGCTGAGGGCGTCCACCACCTACGACCACGACTGTTCCGCCGCCGCGTGACGCGGAGGCGACGGGAGAAGCTTTCAACCGATGACCAGCGCCACCGCCCCGCGCCAGCGACTGGGTTGGCTGCTCGTGCCGTTGATCGGCGCCGCGCTGCTCGCCGGCCCCGTCCTGGCGGCCGAGGGAGCGCATAAAGGTCCCTCCGAACTGCTGTTCGTCGCTCAACTGCTGGCGCTGATGCTGGTCGGCCGCCTGCTCGGCGAAGTCATGCTGCGCATCGGCCAGCCCGCCGTGATGGGTCAGCTCATCGCCGGACTGATCCTAGGGCCTTCGCTGTTCGGCGCGCTGGCGCCCGAATGGCACCAGATGCTGTTCCCAAAGAGCACCGACCAGAAGGCGATGCTCGACGCTGTGTCACAGGTCGGCGTCCTGCTGCTGCTCTTGCTCACCGGCATGGAGACCGACCTCAAGCTGGTGCGGCAGACCGGCTGGGCCTCCGCCTCCGCCTCGCTGTTCGGCATCGTCATTCCGTTCGTCTGCGGCGTCGCGCTGGGCTGGTTCATCCCGGAATCGCTACTCGACGATCCAGCCAAGCGGCTGATCACCGCCCTCTTCCTCGGCACGGCGCTATCGATTGCCTCGGTGAAGATCGTGGCCACCGTGATCACCGAGATGAACTTCATGCGCCGTACGGTCGGCCAGGTCATCCTCGCCTCGGCGATCATCGACGACACGATCGGCTGGATGATCACCGCGGTAATCTTCGGCCTGGCGCAGCAGGGACAGGTCGACCCGTGGAGCGTGGGCAAGAGCCTGATCGGCACCATCGCCTTCATGGGGCTGAGCCTGACCATCGGGCGACGCGTGGTGTTCATTATCATCCGCTGGGTGAATGACACCTTCGTCAGCGATTTTGCGGTGATCACCGCGATCCTGCTCATCATGATCGCAATGTCGATCGTCACCGATCTGATCGGCGTGCATACGGTGCTCGGCGCCTTCGTCGCCGGCATCCTGGTCGGTGAATCGCCGATCCTCACCAAGCACATCGACGAGCAACTGCGCGGGCTGATCTTCGCCTTCTTCATGCCGGTGTTCTTCGGCGCCGCCGGCCTGTCCGCCGATCTGACCATCCTCAAGGACCCGGTCCTATTCGGTCTCACCGCCGGCCTGATCGCCATCGCCAGCATCGGCAAGTTCGGCGGCGCCTCCCTCGGCGGCCTGTTCGGCGGACTAACGCAACGCGAGGCGCTGGCGCTCGGCTGCGGGATGAATGCACGCGGCTCGACTGAGGTGATCGTCGCCACCATCGGGCTGTCGATGGGCGCGCTCAGCCACGACCTCTTCACCATGATCGTCACCATGGCGGTGGTCACGACAATGGCCATGCCGCCGACGCTGCGCTGGTCGCTGAAGCGCCTGCCAATGCGCAAGGAAGAGAAGAAGCGGCTGGAGCGCGAGGAACTGGAATCGCGCGGTTTCGTGCGCAATCTCGAGCGCCTGCTGCTCGTGGTCGACGACAGCGCCAACGGCAAATTCGTCTCGCGTACCGCCGGCATGCTTGCCGGCACGCACGGCATGCCGACGACCGTGCTGCACATCGCCGACGCCGCGAAGATCGAGAAGCCGACCGAGCCTGCGGCCAATGGTAAGAACGGCAAGAGCACCGTTAAGGCGGCGGAGATCAAATCCGAGACCAAGAAGTCCGAAAAGATCGACGACAAAAAGAAGACGACCAAGAAGCGCAAGGCCGAGGAGAAGAAAAAGGCCGCAGAGACAAAAATCGAGGAAAAGAAAGCGGAAGAGACCAAGGAGGTGCTTGAGGAAGCCGCCGCGCAGATCAAGAAGCGGCAGAAGAAAGAAGAGAAAGTCGACACGCCCGTCGATGTCACCACCATCGTGCATGAGGCGCCCGATCCCGACTTCATCAGCGAGGAAGCGAAGAAAGGCTACGATCTGATGCTCGTCGGCCTCGCCAAGGCCTCAGACGAAAAACGCGAATTCCACCGCAGTATCGCCGACGTCTCGCTCGGCTTCGAGGGCCCGCTGGCGGTCGCCGCCACGCGCGGCGAACTCGCCAAGACGCCGGACGGCGATCTCAGCATCCTGGTGCCGGTGAACGGCACCGAGCAGGCGCGCCGCGGCGCCGAGATTGCATTGACCATCGCGCGCGCCACCAAGGCGCCGCTCAGCGTGCTCTATGTGGCACAGCGGCCGAGCAAACGTGGACTGCGTCGCGCGCTACGCAGCCGCCGTCATGAAGAAGCGATCCTCAAGGACATCGTCGCCATTGCCGACGGCTACAACATGAGCATTCGCACGGCGGTGGTCGCCGAGAAGGCGGCCGACGAGGCGATCCGCGCGGAATGCAAGCGGCGCAAGCACAACCTCGTCGTGCTCGGCGTCGCAAAGCGGCCGGGCGAGAAGTTGTTCTTCGGCGACACCGCCGCGTCGCTGCTGGAGAAGGCCGACGTCTCGCTGCTGTTCGTGGCGAGCTGACGACTTCGACGCCGATTACTCGCCCTCGTCCCGATCGCCGTTCGTCTTGCCGCCGCTTGGTGCGGAACGGAATTTGTTGGTGGTGAGGAAGCGGTCGGGCCGGATGCGGCCGGCATCGCCGCGGTTGCCGCGCCAGTTGGCGAGCTCCTTCAGCGACAGCGTGAAACTGCGGCCGGCGGAGTCGACCCAGACGAGGCCATCGGCGCCCTTGAAAGTGGTCGCGTCCGACAGGCCGCCATCCTTGTAGCGCTGCAGCCGTACGCCGCGCCCGCGCGTCATCTCCGGCACCTGGTCGAGCTTGAAGATCACCATCTTGCGGTTCTCGCCGACGGTGGCGATGAGCTCGCCCTCGACCAAGGCCAGCGCGGCCGCAGTGTCGTCCTTCAGGTTCAGGACCTGCTTGCCCTTGCGGGTCGACGCCAGCACCTCGTCCTCCGGCACGACGAAGCCGTTGCCGCCGTGGCTGGCCACGAGGAATTTGCGGCCACCCTGATGCGCGAGCGCGGCCACCACCTCGGCGTCCTGCTCGAGATCGAAATACATGCGCACCGGCTCGCCGTGTCCGCGCCCACCGGGAAGCTTCGAGGCATCGAGCGTGTAGAAGCGCCCGTTGCTCCCGAAAATGAGGACCTTGGAGGTGGTCTCTGTCGGAAAGGCAAATTTCAGCGAGTCGTCGCTCTTGAACGTGAGGTTGGAGAAATCGGTGACATGGCCGCGCAGCGCACGGATCCAGCCCTTCTCCGACACCACGACGGTGATCGGCTCGCGCACCACCATCGCCTCTTCGATCGCCGCCTCGTCGTGCGCGGGCGCGATGCCGAAGGTGGTGCGGCGCTTGCCGAGATCGGTCTTGGGGCCGAACGTCTCTTTGATCTCTTTGATCTGGCCGGCGATGGTCTTCCACTGCTGGTCGGTCGAACCGATCAGCGCCTTCAGCTTCTTCAATTCGTCGCGCAGCGCTTTGTCCTCGGCGCGGATCTCCATTTCCTCCAGCTTGCGCAAATTGCGCAGGCGCATGTTGAGGATGGCGTCGGCCTGCACGTCCGTGAGCTTGAAGGTCTTCATCAGAACGGGCTTGGGCTCGTCCTGCGTGCGGATGATCTTGATGACCTTGTCGAGGTTGAGATAGGCGACGAGATAGCCGCCGAGCACTTCGAGCCGATGCTCGATCTCGCCTTGCCGGTGCTTTGAGCGGCGCAGCAGCACGTCGCGCCGGTGGTCGAGCCACTCGCGCAGAACTTCGGCGAGCCCGAGCACCTGCGGGATGCGGCCCTTCACCAGCACGTTCATGTTGAGCGGAATTCGGCTTTCAAGCTCGGTGAGCTTGAACAGCGATTCCATCAACAACTCGGCGTCGACCGTGCGCGAGCGCGGCTCGATCACCAGCCGCACGTCCTCGGCCGATTCATCGCGCACGTCGGCGACCAGCGGCAACTTCTTCTCGTTGATCAGTTCGGCGAGCTTCTCGACCAGACGCGACTTCTGCACCAGCCAGGGCATCTCGCTGATGACGATCACATACGTGCCGCGTCCGGTGTCTTCCTGCTTCCAGCGCGCGCGCACGCGGAACGAGCCGCGGCCGGTGTTGTAGGCCTCGGCGATCGACTCCGGCGTGTCGACGATGATGCCGCCGGTCGGGAAATCGGGACCCTTGACGTATTTGAGCAGGGTGCGGCTGCGCGCCTTCGGATTGTCGATGAGGAAGAGCGCGGCGTCGCACAGCTCGGCCGCGTTGTGCGGCGGGATCGAGGTCGCCATGCCGACCGCGATGCCCTGCGAACCGTTGGCCAGCAGATTGGGAAATGCCGCCGGCAGCACCACCGGCTCCTCGCCGGAGCCATCATAGCTCGGGCGGAATTCGACCGCGTCCTCGTCGATGCCGTCGAGCAAGAGACGCGCGACCTCGGTCATGCGCGCCTCGGTGTAGCGCATGGCCGCGGCGTTATCGCCGTCGATGTTGCCGAAATTGCCCTGCCCGTCGACCAGCGGATAGCGCTGGGCGAAATCCTGCGCCAGGCGGACCAGCGCGTCGTAGATGGCCTGGTCACCATGCGGGTGGAAGTTGCCCATCACGTCGCCGACCACCTTGGCCGACTTCTTGAAGGCGGCGCCGGGGTCGAGCCGCAGCGTGCGCATGACGTGCAGGATGCGGCGGTGGACGGGCTTGAGGCCGTCGCGCGCGTCCGGCAGCGCCCGGTTCATGATGGTCGAGAGAGCATAGGCGAGGTAGCGCTCCTCGAGCGCCTCGCGGAGTCCGACCTCTTCGACGGAGCCTTTTTCGGGGGGAATCAGTCGTTTACCCATGGCCGATAGCTACTGCCTGGCAGGCGGCCGAACAAGCGAGGAACTCCCCTGCCTGTGCCCAAAATCGGCGGTATCCATTGCCAAACGGGGCCGTCCGGCCGCAGAAAGCAGCCATGATCCGTTCCCTTCTGATTGCGCTTTCCCTGGCGGCCTTGCTCGGCCGGGCCGTAGCCGACGACGCGCCGAAGCTGGGCACCAACGAGGCTGAAATCGCCGCGCTCGGGGCGCGGCATGATCTAAAACTCGACGACCCGATGGCGGTGTTCACCTACGTGCTCGGCAGCCTGCCCGAGCGCGTGAGGGTCCATCCGACCGAGAACCACTATTACTTCTGGTTCGTGCTCAACGGCACGCGCTACGCCGGCAACATCAAGATCGACGCGCACCTGCGCAGCGAGGGCAAGATCGTGTTCTCGTACTACGAGGACCGCCCACCCTGGCTCTCCGACAAAGACGGTCCGGCGCTGATCCTCGGCGCCGAGCAAGGCGTTGGCGTGGAGAAGCTCGATGCCCTCGCCTATCGCGTCAGCTACCAGGGCAGAAACGTCACCTTCGCACTCAACGACCTGTCGCAGGTGAAGCCGCCGGCCGCGGCGCTCGCGCCGGACGACAAGTTCATCGGGCCGGTGTTCGACGAGTCGGGTGTGCGCTTCTTTCTGCTGTTCAACACGCGGCTCAAAATCTTCCATTATGTACTGGACGAGACGGTACCGCCTGCGGACATTTTTGAGCCGGCACCGGTCGGCGCCGGGCGCATCGTTATCGGCAAGCGCACCGGCTTTGCGTTCTATCGCGACCAGCAGCGGCCGCGCAGCATCATGATTGGCGCCTATCGGCCGAACGTGCTGGCAAACAACTATTTCGACGGCCCGTTCGACCAGATGCCGGACAATTTCGTCGAGGGCGACAGCTTCCGCGACGCCATCGTGGCGGTGGAGCCCGAGATGAAGGGCAAGATCAACCGCTACGGCAGAATGGCCGACGGCTCCCGCTTCGCCGTAGCGCCCTACATGGAATACGACGACCCGAAGGACCTCGCGGTCTTCCACCGCTGCGCCACCAATCCCCGCATTCCCAAGGACCGTACCGCAGCCTGCTTTGCCTTGCCGCTGGAGGGAAAGCACGACCGCACAGCCCGTCCGATCGCTCTGCAAGGTTCCCGTTGATGGAACCCGAAAAGCAGACGGGCCGCCGGTTGAAGCCGGCGGCCCGCGTAGCAGCTCTAGAGCTAGCCTTATCCTACCAGCACACCCGGCGCGAACGCCAGCGATGGCCGCAAGCACGGCGACGCCGCCAGCGGCGCCACTGAGCCTTTTCGACCGAAGCCATGCCGTCCGCAGCGTTGCCGATCGCGGCGCCGCTGGTCGGATGAGCCTGAAGTGCAGGCATGCTGAAGAGGCCAAAGGCCAACGCCATCAGCGTTGCAATCAAGGTCCGTTGCATCGATAGCCTCCCTAAACAGCCGAGCAACAGGCCTTGCGGCCCGGGTCCCGGCCCAGTCCACGGTCGCGTGACCGTCATTAACTAATACAATAGTCCCGCTCCGGTTCCAACGGACCCTTTTTGCGCCGAACAATTTCCTACGGGAATACCGCCGGGCTTCCGGTGTTAGTCGGTCTCGTCCCGATTGACGTATTGGGCCTCGTACCAGATGCGGACGAACGGCGCGAAAACCTTGAAGAAGGCGCTCTTTGCAACCAGCGTGTCGTGCAACACTAGGTAGTCGATCCCGGTGTAGACGAAGCAGTTCATGGCGTCCTGTGGGGTCTCCACGATCGGCTCGCCCTTGATGTTGAACGAGGTGTTGACCAGCACCGGCACCCCGGTGAGCTTCTCGAACTCGACCAGCAGGTCGTACATGCGTTCATTATGCTCGCGCCGGATGGTCTGCACCCGCGCGGTTCCATCCACATGAACGATGCCCGGGATGCGATCCTTCCACTCCGGACGGACCTGCTTGGCGCGCAGCATGAAGGGCGATTCGTCCTCGCCAATGAAGATGTCTTTGGCCCGCTCGTAGATCACGATGGGCGCGAAGGGCCGGAAGGGCTGGCGGAACTTTACCCGCCGATTGAGCGTGTCCTTCATCTCCGGCCGGCGCGGGTCGCCGAGGATGCTGCGGTTGCCGAGTGCGCGCGGCCCGAACTCGCAGCGGCCTTGGTACCAGCCGAACACGTTGCCGTCGGCCAAGAGCTTTGCCGCCTCGCGGCACATGCTGTCGCCCGGACCGTTGAAGATCTTCTTCGTGACCAGCAACGGATTGCCGACGCTGGCGATCTCGTCATCGCTGTAGATCTTGCCGAGGTTGGCCTGCTTCATAACGAAGCTGCGCGGCTTCTTCTGCACCGCGAGGTGGCCGTAATAGGCGCAGCCGATGGCGATGCCGTTGTCGCCGGCCGCCGGCTGAATCCACACATTGTCGAAACCGCACTCGCGCACGATGCGGCCATTGGCGACGCAATTGAGCGCGACACCGCCCGCCATCACCAGGTTCTTGGCGCCGGTCGTCTCGCGCAGCCAGCGCGCGCGCTTGATGAGCACTTCCTCGGCATCATGCTGCGTGCGCCATGCGAGATCTTCCCAGTGGCGCATCGAAGGGCTGTTTTCCCACTTGTCGTCGCCGGGAATCCAAGGCTGGTTGAATTTCTGATCCCACGCCGGAACGTCGAGTTCGCCGTCGTCCTTCATTGTCAGCACCGGCGGAAAGCTGTCCGGCCGCCCATAAGGCGCAAGCCCCATGACCTCGCCGCACTTATTCCAGTCGGCGAAGATGTAACTCGACACGCGGCTGTAGAGCGCGCCGAGACCATCCATGTTGAAGAATTCGTCGCTGAGCATGCCGCGGCAGGGCTGCAGCCAGAACTTCTTCACCGGCGTAAGTTCGCTGCCTTTGAAGGTGTAGTAGCTCTCCGATTCACGGGCGAGCGGATTGACGCCTTCGGTGAGCTGCCCCGGCTCCTTGATGTCGGAGGCGTAGCTGCCGACGCCGTCAACCACCATCACGGCGCCATCGTCGAACGGACTTGCGGCAAACGCGCTATAGGCGTGCGCGACGTGATGCGAGACGGTCAGAATCTTGTCCGACTTCGACATGAAGAGCGGACTCTTGGAAATCTGTTCGCGTTCGTTGGTGGCGATGTCGCCCTGGTAGAGGATGCGTGTCTCAAGCTCTTCCACCGGCAGCACGTAGCAATTGCGCACGATGAGATCGACGTCGTCGAGCGTGATCCCTTCGGCGGCGAGGCAATAGTCGACCACTTCCTGGAAGAAGCCGCCGGCATGCTTGCGGCGGGTGACTCGCTCCTTCTCGATGCCGATAACGATGGCGCCGTCGCGCAAGAGACAGGCGCTGACATCGTGGTCATAGGCGTTGATTCCGAGGATATAGCTGGGCTTCGGCATCGGGCTCCTTCACGTCCGGTGCGACGCCGCGGCTGCGGCTGTGCAAAAACTTCAAATCGACGGCACTAGTATCCGGCGCGTCTTAACGATTTAGCCGCGAGAATGTTGCATCAAATCGCTTGGCCGGCGCAATGCCGCACCCTGGCATAGTCTTAACCGGTGCGATTAAGATCGGTACTCCTGCCACCGGATTACCATGCCATGGCCCCCGTCAAACGCATCCAAGCCGGCCGCTGCTGCGGCGCGCTGATCGACGTCCAGGGCTTCTTCCTTGCCCAGGTCGAGCCGCGCCTGCGCGCCCGTCTCAAGACGAATACGGTGAGCTTCGTGCGGCTGCTCGACTACTTCCGCATCCCCCTGCTGGTGACGCTGGAGCGCCCGGTGGAGGCGAAGGGCTCTCTGCCGAAGGAGATCGCCCGCCACCTCGGCACGCGGACGCATACTTTCGAAAAATCGTACTTCGACCTCAGTAAGGAGAAGACCATCGTTTGCCACCTCGCCGGTCTCAAGCGGCGGCAGATTCTGGTCGCCGGCTGCGAGACCGATGTCTGCGTACTGCAGTCATGTCTCGGCCTGCTGGCGCGCGGCTACGAGGTCTTTCTGATGGAAGAAATGGTGTTCTCCTCCTCGCGCAATGTCGACGCTGCGCTAACGCGGCTGCACGACGCCGGCGTCACCATGCTGACGTACAAGACGCTCTATTATGAGCTGATCGAAGCCGTGGACGGCGTGCGCGCTTTAGAGAAACGCTTCGCCGCACTCGGCCCCTTCCCTGACGATTTGCCGGACGCGGCCGTGTGATTTTAACCGTCGAATTAACGGCCGAAATGCGCAATGGCGCGGCCAAACATCATGCGGTCTCGGTGACTTGTACCGATTGCCGACTCCACCGGTAGATCGGATGAACGGCCAATGAACGAAACGTCGTTTCGCGCTCGAAGTTTTTCGTGCGTCCGTCAGCGTGTTGCACCGAACCTGCCCTATACTAGTCGCGTTCGGATTCGGTCGGGTTCAAAAAACGCCGACCGCAAGGGCGCGCTGCCCAGCCGGGTCACGCGCCGCAACACCATCAAACACTGGAGGAAATCGATGCGCACAATCGTTTTATCCGCTCTTCTTGCGGCCGGAGTGGGCCTTTTCGCCATCGGTAATGCGTCCGCGATGACGGCCGGGCCGGCGCTCGGCAACGCCGCGACAAATTTTTCCGCCGTTGAAACCGTGGCGCTGGTCTGCCGCAAGATCACGACCTGCCACCGGGGGCACATGCACCGGAAGGTCTGCCGTACCGAGCGCGTGTGCAAGCACCGCTGGTAGGCTGAACGGCAACACGATGCGAAGCGGCCCGGCGCCAAGCCGGGCCGTTTGGCGTTTCAGGCGACCTTTGCGAGCGCGCGATTGAGCGCCGTGATGAAATGCGCGCGTTCATCACCGAGCGAGAGGCCGCGCGGCTGCAGCACGTGGCGTTCCAGGAAAAACCCGGTGAGCGCAAAGCCGTCGGCGACATCAAGCCCTATCGGCAATTCATCTTGCACGCGCAGGAAGCCGGGCAGCTTGAGCATCTTGTCGGCCCACGGCTCGCCCGCCTCGCGCGACACCGCCCTGCCCGACTTCGGCGAAACGTAGATCAGCTCGTCGCGCACGCCGGTGGCGGCGCATTGCTCCAGGTCGAGACCGAAGCCGAGTTCCGTCAGAACCTGCAACTCGAAGCGCACCACCTGGGGCGCTGCCGCCGCTGCATCGCCGAGGCGGTCGAGCAGCGCGTCGAACTCCTCGTAGAGTCCGCCATGCGGGTCGCGTTCAGGCAACAGCCGCATCAGCGCGGCGAGATGCGACAGACCGTAGATCGCGTGCGACGAGCCGAAGAAATCCGAGGCGCGCAGGCGCACCGGCTCGACCGTGTAATTGCCGAGATGCTCGTCGAGCCGCGCCCGCCAGGAGGCGGAGACCGCGTTGCCGGTCTGCAAAATCGGCTTCATGCGCGAGCCGAACCCGCCGCGCACCAGCCCGAGATGGCGGCCGTGCTCGCGCGTCATCAGTTCGAGGATGGCGTTGGCCTCCCCGTGCCGCTTGACGCCGATCACGATGCCTTCATCGGTCCAGTTCATGGTCTACGTCAGACTCATCGTCTCTGCGTTAGTTATACACTCTTCCCGTGCCACGAATGCGGCGCGCTCCCTCTCCCCTGGGGGGAGAGGGTTGGGGTGAGGGGGCAAATGTCTCTCGACAGGATGTAACCCCTCACCCGCCCGCCTTCGGCGGGCGACCTCTCCCTATGGGAGAGGTGAAGAAAGCTACTCCTTCGGAAACTCCAGACCCATGGCCCGGTAGCGCTCGGGGTCCTCGCCCCAGCCCTCGCGCACCTTCACAAACAGGAACAGGTGCACCTTGCCTTCGACGATCTCGGCAATCTCGCGGCGCGCCGACTCGCCGATCGCCTTGATCGTCTGGCCGCCTTTGCCGAGCACGATCTTGCGCTGGCTTTCGCGCTCCACATAAATCGTCTGCTCGATGCGGATATCGCCTTTGCGCAGTTCCTTCCACTGCTCGGTCTCGACCGTGGAGTGATACGGCAGTTCCTGGTGCAGCCGCTCGAACAGTTTCTCGCGCGTGATCTCGGCGGCAAGCTGACGCATCGGCGCATCCGACATCTGATCGGGCGGATAAAGCCACGGGCCCGGCTGCATCTTTTCCGCAAGCCACTGCTTCAAGTCGTCCACCCCGTCGCGCTTGAGCGCCGAAATCATGAAGGTCGCTTCGAACGAGGCTTTGTCGTTGGCGGCCTTGGTCAAGGTCAACAGCGTGTCGCGCGGCACCAGGTCGATCTTGTTGAGGATGAGGATTTTCGGACGGCCGACGTCGGTCAGCCGCGACAGGATCGCGTCGGCCTCCTCGTCGAGACCCTTGCGCGCGTCGATCAGTACGCCGACGAGGTCGGCGTCATGCGCGCCGGTCCAGGCGGTCGTTACCATGGCGCGGTCGAGCCGCCGCTTGGGCGCGAAGATGCCGGGCGTGTCGACGAAGATAAGCTGAGAGCTGCCTTCGACCGCGATGCCACGGATGAGCGCGCGCGTCGTCTGCACCTTGTGCGAGACGATGGTGACCTTGGAACCGACCAATGCGTTGAGCAATGTCGACTTACCGGCGTTCGGCGCGCCGATCAGCGCGACGAAGCCGCAGCGGGTGCCGGTCACGGGTGCCTCAGACATCCAATTTGTCCACCGCGACACCGACGCGCCCCAGCATGGCGGCGGCGGCGGCCTGTTCGGCAGCACGCTTGGAGGCGCCCAAGCCCTCCGCCGGCGGGCGGTCGGGCAGCACCACGGCGACGCGGAATTCCGGATCGTGATGTGGGCCGGTGCGCGCGAGCTCGCGATAGGCCGGCGTCGGCAGGCCGCGCCCTTGCGCCCATTCCTGCAGGATAGTCTTGGGATCACGCAGCGGCCGCACCGTGCTTATCATGCGCTCGCGCCAAAATTTCGCCACCAGTGTGTCAGCCGCCTGGTAACCGCCGTCGAGAAACACCGCGCCGACCAGGCCTTCGCAGGCGTCGGCCAGAATATTGGCGCGCAGCCTTCCGCCCGCATTCGATTCCGAATTGCCGAGCTTGAGCGCCGGCCCGAGATTCATCACGCGCGCGACGTCGGCGCAGGTTTCCTTGCGCACGAGGTCCGAGAGGCGGCGCGACAGCTCGCCTTCGTTGGCGCGCGGGAAAGCTTTGTACAGCATGTCCGAAATCACCAAACCGAGCACGTGGTCGCCGAGAAACTCCAGGCGCTGATAGCTGCCGGCATTGCGGTTGCCGCCGGACAGCGCCGAGATGTGCGTCAGCGCGCGATCGAGCAGTTCCTTGTCGGCGAACTTGTAGCCGATCCTCTCTTCGAGGGCGGCGCGTTCTTTATCCTTGGCCGATTTCCGGCTCATTGCTTGTCCTTGGCCGCGTCCCCGCGGCTTACCGCACGACCGTGAACAACCGGTTCCAGCGCACCGAGAACGGCCAACGCCAGAACTGCCAGGCACGCTCGCCCTCGTACACCGAGAAGAAGATGAGTTGCGCGCGGCCAACGATGTTCTCGAACGGCACCATGCCGACTTGACTGAAGCGGCTGTCGGTCGAGTTGTCGCGGTTGTCGCCCATCATGAAATAATGATCCGGCGGAACGGTATAGACCTGTGTGTTGTCGGCAAAGCCGTTGTCGACAAGATCAAGCGCGTAATAGTTGACGCCGTTCGGCAGCGTCTCCTTCCAGCGCTTCACCGGCGCGTCGCGCGTACCTTCTTCCATCTCGATGAAGTCCGCCGCCTTCTCGCGCTTGACCGGCACGCCGTTGATGTTGACGACGCCTTCCTTCACTTGGATCTTGTCGCCCGGCAGGCCAATGACGCGTTTGATGTAGTCGACCGAGGGGTCGTTCGGCAGCCGGAACACCACCACGTCGCCGCGGTCGGGACGCATGCTGCCCGGAATGCGGCCGGAAAACAGCGGCGGCGACAGCGGCAGCGAATACTGGCTGTAGCCGTAGGAGTATTTGGAAACGAACAGGTAGTCGCCGACGAGCAGCGTCGCCTTCATCGAGCCGGACGGAATGTTGAACGGTTGAAACAGGAAGGTCCGGATCACCAACGCGATGATCAAGGCGTGAATCACCACCCGGACGGTCTCGGAGATCCCGCCCTCTTTCCGCTTCGTTCCCGACGACACGCTCATTAGCCTTTCGTCCCAACCGCTTCCGCGCTCCCGGCCGACCTTGTAGCGGCTGACCTCCCGCGGCGCAAATAAAGAAGACCCGCGATAAACCACTGATTGTGCGGGATTTCCGCTGTTCAGGCCGAATGACCGCCGGCTCCCGCCGGCACCGCGGAGATAATCACGATGGCCTGCGCCATCGGACCTTCGTCGGTGAGCGACACGTCGATGCGTGCCTCGCAGCCCGGCGGGGTGATCGCTTTGAGTCGTACCAGCGCACCGCCGGTGAGCTGCATGGTGGGACGGCCACCCGGCAGGTTCATCACGCCCATGTCGCGCCAGAACACGCCGCGACGCAGGCCGGTGCCGAGCGCCTTGGCGCAGGCCTCCTTGGCGGCGAAGCGTTTGGCGTAGGTTTCTACGCGATTGGCGCGACCCTCGGCCTTGCTGCGCTCGAGCGGCGTGAAGATGCGGTTGAGAAAGCGGTCACCGTGACGTTCGAGCACATCGGCGATGCGCCGCGCGTCGCAGAGGTCGGAGCCGAGCCCGATGATCATGCGTGGCCCGCGGCCTTGGCGATCTTGGCACGGCCGCGGTCCATGGCGAGACGCATGAATTTCACCGTCTCGCTCAAACCTTCGAACACCGCCTCGCCCACCAGGAAATGACCGATGTTCAATTCGACGATTTCCGGCAGCGCAGCAATGGTCTCGGCCGTCGCGTAGTCGAGGCCGTGGCCGGCATGCACTTCGAGCCCGAAGCCGTGCGCCATCGCGGCGCCCTCGCGGATAAGTTTCCACTCGGCCGCCGCCTCGCGTTCATGACCGTTGGTCAGGTTATCGCACCAGGCACCGGTGTGAATCTCGATCACCGGCGCACCGAGTTCGGCCGCCGCTTCGATCTGCTTGGGCTGCGCGGCGATGAACAGCGACACGCGGATGCCGGCGTGCTTGAGCGCATGCACCACCGGCTTCAAATGTGCGATCTGACCGGCCGCGTCGAGCCCGCCTTCGGTGGTGCGCTCGGTGCGTTTCTCCGGCACGATGCAGCAGGCGTGCGGTCTTGTGTTGAGCACGATGCCGAGCATCTCCTCGGTCGCCGCCATCTCGAAATTGAGCGGCTTATCGATCTCGGCCTTCAACCGCGCCATATCGTCGTCGCGGATGTGGCGGCGATCCTCACGCAAATGCGCCGTGATGCCGTCGCAGCCGGCAGCGATCGCAAGCTTGGCCGCGCGCACCGGATCGGGATGCGCGCCGCCGCGCGCGTTGCGGATGGTGGCGACATGGTCGACGTTGACGCCGAGGCGGATGCGATGGGGCATTGACTTCTGCTCGCGATCAGCCGTTTACGCGCTCGGCTTTGGCCACCACCGACTTGGCGCGGAGCTGCGCCAGGATGGCGGTGAGGTGCTTGAGGTCGTAGACCTCGAGGTCGATCTGCACGTCGGTGAAATCCGGTGCGCGCCGCGTCATGCGAATATTGTCGATGTTGCCGTCGTGCTCGGCGATGACCTGCGCGATCTGCGCGAGCGAGCCCGGCTCGTTCACCGACTGGATGGCGATGCGGGCGGGGAAGCGGCGCGGCGTGCCCTCCTCCTCGTCCCAGCGCACGTCGAGCCAGCGCTCGGGCGTATCTTCGAACTTGCCGAGCGCCGCCGACTGAATCGGATAGATGGTGATGCCCTCACCCGGCGTCATAATGCCGACGATGCGGTCACCCGGCACGGCGCCGCCGTCGGGGGCAAAACGCACCGGCAGGTCGCCGTTGATGCCGCGGATGGGGATCGCCGGCCCCACTACCGCGCCGTCGGTCGGCACCTTGAACTTCACCGAGGTGAGCTTTTTCAGCCCGAACCAGCCTGTTTCCGCCTTCGGCTTGGCCGCCATGGCGGCGGCGCGCTCTTCCTTGTAATCGGGATACATCGCGCGCGCGACATCTGAGGCTTTCAACTCGCTGCGGCCGACAGCGGCCATCACGTCATCGATCGAGGCGCGTGCGAGGCGCGGCAGCGCGCCGGTCAGCTTCTCGTCGGAATAAGCGATCTTAGCGCGCTGGAACAGGCGCTCGACCATGCGGCGGCCGAGGCCCGTGTACTGCATGCGCACCGCGACGCGGGTGGCGCGGCGGATCGAGGCGCGCGCCTTGCCGGTGCGCACCAGAGATTCCCAGGCCGCCGGCGGGGCGGTTTGTGCCTTCGAGTTCAAAATCTCGACCTCATCGCCGTTCACCAACTCGGAGGTGAGCGGCGCGATCTGGCCGTTAATCTTGCAGCCAACCGCGGTGTTGCCGACGTCGGTGTGCACGGCATAGGCAAAATCGATCGGCGTCGCCTTGCGGGGCAGCGCGATCAGCTTGCCCTTGGGCGTGAAGCAGAACACCTGGTCGTGGAACAACTCGAGCTTAGTGTGCTCGAGGAATTCCTCGGGATTGGATCCTTCCGCCAGCAGCTCGATGGTCCGCCGCAGCCAGGCATAGGCGCTCGATTCGCGCGACAACATCTCGGTCGGCGAGCCAGCATTGTCCTTGTACAGCGCGTGCGCCGCGATGCCGTATTCGGCGATCTCATGCATCTCGATGGTGCGGATCTGCAGCTCGACGCGCTGTTGGCTCGGCCCGATCACGGTGGTGTGGATCGAGCGGTAGTCGTTGGCCTTCGGCGTCGACACGTAGTCCTTGAAACGCCCGGGCACCATCGGCCAGGTGGTGTGCACGATGCCGAGCGCCTGATAACAGTCGGCCATCGTGTTCACGATGACGCGGAAACCGAAGATGTCGGAGAGTTGCTCGAAGCCGACCGACTTGCGCTCCATCTTGCGCCAGATCGAATAGGCCCGCTTGCGCCGTCCATAGACCCGCGCCTGGATGCCGCGATCGGCGAGCTTGCGGGTGAGCTGCTTTTCGATGTCGCTGATCAGGTGCTGGTGGCGATCGGCCACGGCGTTGAGGCGCGACGACATCACCTCGTAGGCTTCCGGATAAAGCTCGCGGAACGCGAGGTCGTCGAGCTCCTCGCGCATCTCATGCATGCCCATGCGGCCGGCGAGCGGGGCATAGATGTCGAGCGTCTCCTCGGCGACGCGCTTGCGCTTGTCGGCCGGCATGTAGCCGAGGGTGCGCATGTTGTGCAGGCGGTCGGCGAGCTTGATCAGCAGCACGCGCACGTCGTCGGCGATCGCCAGGAGCAGCTTACGCAGGTTCTCGGCCTGCTTGGCTTCCTTGGTGACGAGATCGAGCTTTTTCAGCTTGGTGAGGCCTTCGACCAACGCGCCGATGTCCTTGCCGAACAGGCTGTCGATCTCGGCGCGGGTCGCCTCGGTGTCCTCGATGGTATCATGCATCAGCGCGGCGGCGATGGTGGCGTCGTCGAGCTTGAGGTCGGTGAGAATCGCCGCCACCTCGATCGGGTGCGAGAAGTACGGGTCGCCGGAGGCGCGCCGCTGCTCGCCGTGCGCCTTCATGGCGTAGACATAGGCACGGTTGAGCAGGTTTTCGTTGGTCTTCGGATTATAGCGGCGGACGCGCTCGACCAGGTCGTATTGCCGCATCATTTGCTGCGGCTTTTTCGGCTGCGGCGGCTTCTCTACGACCGGCGGCGGCGCCGCCGCCAAACCGGGGGGAAGCGGCGCCCGCACCGGGGACTGCTGTTGCATACGCGGCAGATTATCGGTGCGCGGTGGCGCCATTACGGTCCCTTGGAAACCCGGCCGGGGCGAACCCCGCAAAACGCGGCCCGCCTCCGTAAGATATCACGTCATTTGACGCATGCCGCAAGTGTCTGGGCCGCAAGGGTTTGCGCGGCGGATCAGATTATCAAGGATTTGCCCGGCAAAAGGTTCGCGCGGGGGCCGTTAACGATAAAGGCCCGGCTAGGGCCGGGCCTTTTCGGAACCGTAGTTTTGGAGGGCGAAGCCTTATTCGGCGTCGTCTTCCGGCACGTCTTCCGGGGGCGCCAGGCCTTCGAGGCCCTTGAGCAGCTCTTCCTCGGTCATGCGGTCGGCGGTGACTTCGGTGTCGTCCGAATCGACGCTGGCGCCGGCCCCGGCGCCGATCAGCGGCACCTCGGGCTCTGGCTCGTCGACTTCAACATACTTCTGCAGGCTGTGGATCAGGTCTTCCTTGAGATCGCCCGGGGAGACGGTGGTTTCGGCGATCTCGCGCAGGGCCACGACCGGGTTCTTGTCGTTGTCGCGGTCGAGCGTGATCTGCGCGCCGGACGAGATCATGCGCGCGCGGTGGCTCGCCAACAGGACGAGATCGAAGCGGTTTTCGACTTTATCGATGCAATCTTCTACGGTGACACGGGCCATCGGCGCGGCACTCCTTAGACGGAACTTTGTCGTGGAATTTGAATGGTAGGTATCCCCTATCGCGCAAAAGTTCAAGCACTTTTGTCTTCCTTTGGCCGCAAGCCTCTGATACCCAACAACTTAGCAAGCACCCCGAGCCGACCGGATTTTTCGGAAATGGGCATGATTGCAACGGCGCCTTCTGGATTGATCCAGCGACGCCGGATGTTCTGACAATACGATCCAACTCTGCGCACCTCGCGCTTCTCGCGCGCCGGGGCCTGTCGCAGGATCGGTAAATTAGGTTGCGAGGATTATAGAGAGAACCATGACAGTCGCCGGTGAGAAGATCGCTTTGTTCATTGACGGTGCCAATCTTTACGCCACTGCCAAATCGCTGGGTTTCGATATCGACTACAAGAAGCTGCTGCGTGAGTTTCAGTCGCGCGGCTACCTCCTGCGGGCGTTCTATTACACCGCGGTGATCGAGGATCAGGAGTATTCCTCCATCCGCCCGCTGATCGACTGGCTCGACTACAACGGCTATTCCGTCGTCACCAAAGCCACCAAGGAATTCGTCGACCAGACCGGACGGCGCAAGATCAAGGGCAACATGGACATCGAGCTCGCGGTCGATGCCATGGAG
>Ga0134124_10001564_pt1 | contig 18395 bp, 12 predicted proteins | sample KB304_FD_96880 | JGI IMG/M metagenome (GOLD analysis project Ga0134124, IMG submission 96880) | Terrestrial soil microbial communities without Nitrogen fertilizer from Kellogg Biological Station, Michigan, USA - KB3-0-4 | ecosystem: Environmental > Terrestrial > Soil > Unclassified ...
CGCTGATGCGTGGCCACCTGCCTCGACGCCGGCGTCTTACTATCTGGTCAGTCCGAAGCCAGGCGAGATCCACGGCGACCTGTCCGCGAACGTGCCGAGGGAAAAGAAATCCTTCGGGTCATTTGTTTCCGATCCTGCCAAGCCGGTCATTAATTCCTACAGCGCTTCCGGCGCTCACGATTACCGCGGCTTGGCAGAACGGCAAGACATTTTGACTTTCGATTCCGCTCCTTTGGCCCAAGACACTGAAGTGAGCGGCCCGATTCGGGCGCAGATCTACCTCGCGTGCGACTGCCGCGATACCGATTTGTGGGTACGCTTGCTCGATGTTGCTCCCGACGGCACCGCTTTCAATGTGATGGGCCCGGGGCTGGACGTGCTGCGTGCCAGCTATCGCAACCTCAAAAAGGGACGGCAACTGCTCGCGCCGAACCGGGTGTATGAGTTGCATCTCGACAACCTGATCACAAGCAATGTTTTTCGGAAGGACCACCGCATCCGGGTGCAGGTTTCGGCGAGCCTCTTTCCGAATTTCTCGCGTAATCTGCAGTCCGGCGAACTCGAAGCTTCATCCGCAAAAATGCAGAAGGCAAACATTTCGATCTACACCGACCACCGTCGAGCTTCACGCATTGTTTTGCCGATCGTTCCTCGGTAGTGCGCAACTACGGAGAATCGGAGGAGACCTTGCACCTGCGAAACCGGATTAGTCTGCTGCTCCTGATGGTCGTCGCTTGCCTGACGATGGCTTCCCTGCCTCTGCGGGCTCAACGAGACCCCGTGCTCAAGCAGATTAACGAGCCGCATCCTTACTACTTCCGCGAAATGTATCTGCCGCAGCTCACTACCGGGCCCAGCGCGGTGGCGTGGTCTCCCGACTCCCGCAGCGTGGTCTACTCCATGGCGGGGTCGCTGTGGCAGCAGAAGCTCGACTCCACGGTGGCGGGACAACTGACCGCCGGACCCGGCTATGATTACCAACCCGATTGCGCTCCCGACGGCCGTTGGGTCGTCTATGCGTCCTATGCCAACGATGCGGTTGAACTCTGGGCCCTGAACCTGGAAACCAAACGCACGCAGCAGCTCACGACTGGTGGAGCGGTCAACCTGGAGCCGCGCTTCTCACCCGACGGCAAGCGGATCGCTTTCGTTTCAACTTCTTTTAACGGACGCTTCCACATCTACGTTGGGCAATTCAGCGACGGCGAACTGGAAGACATTCATCGAGTGACTGGCGAGAACCGCAGCACTCTCCCCCGCTACTACTACAGCCAGTACGATCATGAAATCAGCCCAGCCTGGTCGCCGGACGGGAAAGAAATTCTCTTCGTTTCGAATCGGGGGCACATCTACGGCACTGGCGGTTTCTGGCGCATGACAGCGGAGGCCGGAGCCGACGCGCGCGAAATTCACTATGAGGAAACCGCCTGGAAGGCACGTCCGGATTTTTCACCCGACGGCAAACGCATCGTCTACGCCTCGTATTTGGGAGCGCAGTGGCACCAGCTCTGGGTGCTGCCCTCCCAGGGCGGCGATGCTTTTCCGCTGTCCTATGGCGATTTCGACAACGTTGCTCCCCGCTGGTCGCCGGATGGAATGCGGATCGCGTTCATTTCCAATCGCAGCGGCAATACTTCTTTATGGACGCAGGCAGTTCCCGGCGGCGCCCAGACCCAGATCGTCGCGAAGGAGAAGCACTACTTGAAGCCGGTGGGCCAACTCAGCGTTGCTGTGCTGGACCAGGCCGGGCATCCAACACCTGCGCGGGTCTTCGTGCGGGGAGAAGACAAACGGGCCTACGCTCCGGATGACGCATGGATGAATGCTGACGACAATTTCGTGCGCTCCGAGCGCCCTTTCGAGGCGCACTACTTTCACACTTCGGGTAACGCCGACCTGACTCTGCCTGCAGGACACGCAGAAGTCGAAGTGATGAAAGGCTTCGAATATCGTTTCGAGCGGCAGACGGTGACCGTTACTGCCGGACAAAAATCAAGCCTGACGGTCCACCTGCAGCCACTCGGCCTTTCCAATGAAACTGGCTCGCAATGGGTCAGTGGCGATGTTCACGTGCACATGAATTATGGAGGTGCGTATCGCAATACGCCCGGGCACCTGGTAACGCAGGCGGCGGCCGAGAACCTGCAGGTGGTCGAAGACCTGGTGGTCAATAAAGAACAGCGAATTCCTGATATTGCTTATTTCAGCACGAAGCCCGACCCAGCTTCGACGGCTACCAATCTCCTGCTGCATGGCCAGGAGTTTCACACCAGCTATTGGGGGCACATGGGCCTGCTCAACCTCACACAAAACTTTCTTCTGCCGGGATATGCGGCATACTCGAATACCGCCGCGGCCAGCTTGTTTCCGGCAAACGCTAATGTGGCCGACATGGCGCACGCACAGCATGCGCTGGTGGGATACGTTCATCCTTATGATTCGGTACCCGATCCTGCGAATGACGCGTCGGTGTCTCATGAATTGCCGGTGGACCTGGCATTGGGCAAGGTGGACTACATCGAAGTGACCGGATTCGCGGAGCATAAATCGACGGCCGCCGTTTGGTACCGGCTGCTGAACTGTGGATTCCACTTGCCGACTGCGGCCGGCACCGACGCGATGGCCAACTTCGCTTCGCTGCGAGGACCAGTGGGATTGAATCGGGTCTACGTCAAAGTTCCAGCCGGTCCGCTCAATATCGGGGACTGGCTGGATTCGCTGAAGCGTGGCCATACTTTCGCGACCAATGGACCTTTATTGGGATTCTCGCTAGGGGGCAAACAAGTCGGCGACGACCTGGCCTTGCCGGCCGGCGAGGACAAAGTGAAGTTCAGGGCGTGGCTGCGGTCGTTCGTACCGGTGGATCACCTCCAGGTAATTTGCAATGGTGCGGTGGTCCGAGACCTGAAAATCAATGGCGACCGCGAGACGGCTGACGTGGAGGACACAATTCCGCTTGCTCGCAGCGGATGGTGCCTGCTGCGGGCCTGGGGCGAAAAGGCCGAGCATCCAATTCTGGATATGTATCCTTATGCGACTACCAGTCCGATCTACGTGAAGGTTGCCGGGTCGAATGCAAAGCCTGCCGAAGACGCCGCGTACTTTGTCGCCTGGATTGATCGCATGATTGACGCTGCCAAGTCGAATGCGGATTGGAATACGGAGGCGGAGAAGGCGGCGGTACTGGAGACGTTGACCTCGGCGCGGAAAGTTTACTGGCAGATGGAGCAGTGAGACTCCGGGTAAGGTGTCAGGCTCGGAAAATCCCCGCCCGGTCTCTCCCAAAGAACGGGAGAGACGAGGACGGGGCACCCTTTATCTGGTGGCTGCGGTGCGTTCCATTTCCAACAATGCTTCTTTGCGTTCTACTCCCCAGCGATAGCCTCCCATGTCTCCACCTTTCCGGACAACACGGTGGCAGGGGATCGCCACCGCCACCGGATTGGTGGCACAGGCGCGAGCCACCGCACGAGTAGCCGTCGGCTGGCCGATCGCTTTTGCGACTTGGCCGTAGGAGCGAGTGGCGCCGAACGGAATGGACTGTAACTGTGTCCACACTCGGCGTTGGAATGCTGTCGCCTGAATGTCGAGCGGCAGCGAAGAGCGCAGTTTATGGCCGTGCATCTGGCGAAGCAGATTCTCTTTCCAGGTCTGCAATGCAGCGTCATCACGCCGCCGGACGGCGAAGGGAAACTCATGCCGCAGGCCGTGCTCGAGTTCATCGTCTGAGTCTGCGAACTGGATGGTGCAGATACCCTTTTCCGTAGCGGCGATCAGCATGCGCCCCAGCGGCGAATCGGTGCAGGTATAGCGAATCGGCGCTGCAATCGCGCCACGACGATACTTGTCCGGGGTCATGCCCAGTTGCGATGAGGTGCGCTCGTACAGACGGCTGCTGGAACTGTAGCCCGCGTCATACATCGCCCGCGTCACAGAGTGGCCGGCCTGCAGATTGCGCTTGAGCTGGTTCATACGGCAGGAATCGGCATAAGCGCGCGGTGAGATGCCGAGCACGGCCTTGAACGAGCGCTGAAGGTGGAACGGGCTCTGGTGGAATTCCGCTCCCAGCCGGCGCAGCGTGACCGGCTCATCCAGATGCCGCTCGATGTAACGGCAAACCGCTTTCACCATTTCGGATTGCTTGTTGCCGCCAATCGCTTTCGGACGGCAACGCAGACAGGCACGATAGCCGGCTTTCTCAGCTTCGTCAGCCTTCCGGAAGAAAGTTACGTTTTCTCTGCGCGGACGCCGCGACGGACACGATGGGCGGCAATAGATTCCGGTGGAAGACACGGCAAAGACAAAACTGCCGTCCTGATTGGCGTCGCGGGCCACGACCGCCTGCCACTGGTTTTCAACTTCGTGATGGCCGACGCCCGAACTGGGGTTGCGCTGCGCCATATCGCTTGATCCGGTCAGGTTGAGTATCGCATTGGCTGTCATAATGCCCCAAGCTTAGCCTTGAGCTCACGCGTGGACTATCCGGATCTTGCGGTCAAACTGTTTTTTCCAGTTATGCTTACGCGCCCGATGAAACATATACTGCTTTTTCAGATTGTTATCCTACTTTCGCCACTCTCTATGGTGAGCCAGACTACGCTCTCGTCGCAGTGCGCCACGGGCCCTTCCGAGATTGTCGCCGCCCATGTTGTCGATGAAATTATTCTCGACGCCCGGCAGCCGGCGCCTGAGTGGCAAAAGGCTCAGCCCATCGCTTTCTGTTCGGACTGGCAGGGGAAAAACCCTGACGAGGGACGAGAAACCGAAGTCCGCGTCTTGTGGTCCGCACAAGCCTTGTACGTGAGATTTGAATGCCGCTACCGCGAGTTGTTTCTCTTCGAGGACTCCGATAACAACGGACGCCGGGACCATCTGTGGGACCGCGACGTGGCGGAAGCCTTTCTGCAGGCCGATCCCGCACGGGAACGCTACTACCGCGAGTTTGAAGTGAGCCCCAATGCCATGTGGATCGATCTGGATATCTTCCCCGGCGGACTTGCCGATCTTAAGAGCGGAATGAAGAGATCTGTGTTTCTCGACGAGAAAGCACGGCGCTGGGTGGCGGAGCTGGCGATTCCTCTGAAGGCCCTGACTCCGAGGTTTGATCCGAAGGCGGTTTGGCGGGTCAATTTTTATCGGGTCGAGGGGAAGGAAGAACCGCGAGCTTATCTGGCTTGGCGGCCAACCGGAACCCCTCAACCAAACTTTCACGTGCCGGCTGCGTTTGGCACACTGCGCTTTGAGCATGCGAGGGAGAGCAGGTAGAAGGGGAGTAGCCCACCCTCGCCCTGTCCGTTCTTTGGAGAGGCAGGGGTGAGACGCTGCCGGCTGAAAAGACTCCGCCCTGTCGTTCCAGAGCGTGCGGAACGACGAGGACGGGGGCACCGGCGGTTTGATAAATGCTTAGTGTGCGAGGGGTTGAAGCGGTCCCAACACAGCCGAGATGCCGGCGCGCTTGCGTAATTCAGTGAGAACAGCGCCGGCGGCGTTTTGGTAAGTCTTGCTGGGATCGGACGGGTCCGACCAGACCGCTTCGTAGACTACCCGGGTGGCTTCTACCAAGTCCATGTGCAAGGCAGCCTCGAGCAGGTCTACGCGTTGCTGCAGGCGCATGTAGCACTCCTGACACACTTCAGCAGGTTCGAACGCGTCGCGATGATTTCCTTCGATGCTGCAACCCAAACCTTTCTCTGAGTCGACCGGGACCGGCTCAATTTGTGCCTGGGCGTACGACTGGGACTTGAACTCGCGCAGGAAACGCTCGCGTTCTTCTTCCAGGGCCGCATCGTCTGGGGCTGGCAGTGCGGTTTCCGGAACATTCGGGATGGGGCTGCCGGCAGCATCCACGACCGGCGAAACTCGTTCTTCACTCTTGCACACTGGGCACATCGACAGATCAGCGGCGTAGTAGGTCTTGCATTTCACGCAGGGCAAGCCATATCCGATCCGCCGGGGGCCGAGCGCGGAGGGCAGATTTTCCATCGCAATCGAAGTTGGGGCACGCTGAAAACCAGTTTCGCCGGGAAGGACGGCCGATGGAATCGAAGTGGGTTTTACAGACTGTGAGGGTGTTGCGGCGTTCATCAGATTGCTCCCGCGGCGAAATTTTTCGCGCCCTTACTCCAAAGGATATTTTAGGTCTGGCTGGCCAGTTCACCGACGCACGACAGTTCATGTGGACCATTGCCCTATCGTGCGTACGACTATGGAACCAAAAACCAGTGACGAAGCCATGCACATCAGGTTTTGTTCGTTACAGTTCCCTTTCGGGAACTTCCCCCCTCGTCTCCGTTTTTGAGAGACAGGTCGGTGGTGCTGTCAGCTGAAAAGCCCCGCCCTGTCGTTCCAAAGTGCGGAACAACGAGGACAGGGCACCCACGGTGTCAATCGATGGGCTAGCGCACGTTCGAGGCCCGCATGAGCCTTAAAAGCTCTCGTTTTCGGGTGCGATAGAGGTCTTGCGCGGGTTCGAGTCGCGCCGCAGCATCCAGTTCGGCGAGAGCGGCGTCATAGTGCCGCATCGTCATCAGACAAGCTGCCAGGTAGTAGTGGTTGCTGGCCGTGGGCTGGAGGCGCACGGCCTGGCGAAATTCGGTTTCTGCTGCCGGGAAATCCTCGCCGCTGAAAAGCGCGGTGCCCAGATAGTGGTGGGCCAACGGGGAATCCGGATCCAACTGGACCGCCAATCGCAATTCGCGGATGGCCTCCGCTTGCCGATGGACCAGCATTAGGGCTTGTCCAAGGTAGCGGTGCTCGTCAGGACCGGTAGGATTCTGCAAGATAGCTGCCCGCAGTTCCACAATCGCCGATTCGTACTCGCGCTTGGACATGAGCGCCCGAGCCAGACAGCTGTGCCCGTCCTGCCAGCCGGAATCCTTGCGAAAGAGTTCGCGGAGCTCGGTGATGGCAGCCGTGTAGTCGCCTTTATCGCAATAGGTGTTTCCCAGATTATTGCGCACCACGGACTCTTCCGGCGCCAAGCGCTTGGCTTCGAGATATTCAGCGATAGCGCCATCGAAGCTCTTCATGTCATGCAAGAGCAATCCCAGGTTGTTGTGCGCCTCCCAAAGCTGTGGGTTCAACGCGATGGCCTTGCGGTAAGCAGCTGCGGCAGCGTCAATGTCGCCTTTGTCGCGGAAAGTGATTCCCAGGTCGTAATAAACGTCCGCGCTATTCGGGTCGCGGGCCAGGGACTCGGTGAAAGCGTGGATTGCCTCGGGATACTTGGCGTCCGCGTATAGACCAAGCCCGAGAAAGCGGTAAGCTTCGGCGTTCCGGGGATCGATGCTGAGCGCGGTGCGGGCTTCCGCGATGGCATTGTAGGCGTCGTCGTCGCGGTAGAACAGGTAGGCCAGCCGGCCGTGAACATCGGAGAGGCCGGGCATCTTCTGCTCTGAATCCTGGTAGGACTCAAGCGCGTCGTCCCAATCCTCCAGCTGCTGGTGAACATAGCCCAGGGCGAAATACAGGGCCGCGTCGCCCGGATTGGCAGAGACCAACTTCTGCAGGACCGACTGCGCTTCCTGATACCTCTTCTGATGAATCAGCTCGCCAGCGAGGGCGAGCGGTGCGGGACAACCTCCATCATCGGACTTTCCCGAGCCCGAGTTGCTTGACGCCCCTTCGATTGTGTGCAAATTCTGGAGCAGTGCCGGCTCTACTCCCGCGGTCAACAAGGACTGGGTTGTGGCGGCATCCAGGCGGAAAGCAATTCCTCGTTGCTGAGCCAGTCGGATGAGCCGCGAGCTCGACATTCCGCCGGCCGTCCATGCCATGAACTGAGTGCAATTTATGGCGATGGGACCGTTCTGTTGGGCAGAGGCAAACGCCGCGAACAGGGTAAACAGCAGAAAAGCAAGGATCTGACGGCGCACTGCGACTCCTTCGCCGGAAACTGATTTCAACTCAGGCAGTTCGCAACATAGAGCCCGGCGCTGGGCCGGGATAGATCACCGAGGTAACTGGCCTTCAGCCCGAATCTGAGCTGACCTGCGGGAAAGTTGACGTAGCTAGCCGCTTTCGATAGTGTTGGGCTTGCTGCCAGCTACCGGCGGCGGAGGGGTTTATGCTTGAAGGCCTGTTTCAACCGATGCATCTGCTGGTGATCTTCTTTATCGCGCTGTTGGTGTTCGGCCCCAAAAAGCTGCCGGAATTGGGTAAAGGGATTGGCGAAGGCATTCGCGCCTTGAAAGACAGCATGAAGGAAGGCGCGGCGGAGCCCCCGACCACCGCTGCGACAGACGTAAAGAGCACCGCGCCGGCCGATCTCTCGAACCGGCCCAGCTAATTCCCGGTTACTGCTGCGCAAGCGCTCACCGGGAAATGCCGGATGACGTGATGGGTATTGCCCCTAGCTCCCTCATTAGGTTTTGCTCTTGCCGCTCACGTCTCATATATAATCTTTCCCTTCTTCGCAACCCACGCGCAAAACTGTAGTAAGAAGCAGGACGGTAAGCAAGAATGAGCGATTCACGCAGTCGGTAACTCCTACTGTTGATTCTCGTCTTCTTCTTCAGCGGTTAAGCAGCCTTTCGATCGCCATGAATTAATCCACGATTTCTGCGGTCCATATTTTTGGAGGAAACCGGTGTCGAAAATAAAAGTACCCGCACTCATTTTCGTTTTCTTGGGTCACGCGTTTTTGTTCGCCGACCAGATTGTATTGAAGAACGGTGATCGGCTGACCGGAACCATCGAGAAGTCTGACAACAAAACACTGCTGATCAAGACCGAATTCGCCGGCGAGGTTTCGGTGCAGTGGCCGGCGATTCAGGAGATTAACTCCACGCAAACTTTGCACGTTAGCCTGGGCGATGGCAAGACCGTCGTGGGGACGGTGACAACCTCGGACGGCAACCTGGCGGTGGTTACTTCAAATGCGGGGACAGTCACCGAGCCCATAGCCAACGTCACCACCGTGTTTGGCGAGGCGGAGCAGGCTGCGTATGAAAAATCGCTGCATCCGGGAATGCTGGAGCAATGGAAGGGCGGGGCGAACGTCGGATTTGGACTAACCCGGGGAAACAGCCAGACCAAAAGTCTGGATATTGCCTTCACCGCCGACCGCAAGACCCTGCACGATCACCTGGGCCTGTACACCAACAGCGTATACGCGACCAACGATGCGCCCGGCGCCACGCCGGCGACGACTGCCAATGCGGTACAGGGCGGCATTCGTTACGACCACGATCTCAACTCCCGGATTTTCGCCTACGTGGGCGCCGATTTCCAGACCGATGCCCTCCAGACTCTGGATCTTCGCTCCGTCTTTGGCGGCGGCCTGGGTGTACACGTGATCCAGAACAATCGCACCACGCTCGACCTGCTGGGTGGCCTCAACTACACGCGTGAAAAATATTCTTCGCTTGCCAGCCGCAGTTTCGCCGCCATATCGGTGGGCGAAGAACTCAGTCACAAACTGGGGGCGAATACGCTGCTGACCGAAAAGCTGTACTTCTTCCCCAATTTGAATGAGGCGGGCGAATACCGTGCGACGTTCAATTTCGGCACCGTGACCAAGATCAACAAATGGCTGGGATGGCAGAATGCGTTCGGAGATATCTACGTCACCAATCCGCCCGCGGGGGCCAAACAGAACGATATTCTGCTGACCACCGGCCTGAACTTCTCGTTCACGCATTGAGGCCGCCGGAGAAACGGACTCGAGAATTGAACTCTTTGATTTCAACAGTCAAGTTCTCCCACGATATTTCACGACGTGGGCAACCAGGAAATTCACGCGTGATTTGCAGCTTCCGTGATTTGTGAAAAAATGTCCCAAGTGATCATGACGAGGACCCTGTTGCCGCTTTGGTTGGGTATCGTGCTGATCACACTCGCGCCGCATTCAATCGCACAGGAATCGTACGATCAGCCCTGGCGGCCGCAGTACCACTTCACCCCTCCCAAGAACTTCATGAACGATCCCAACGGGACCGTCTTTTACAAAGGCGAGTATCACCTGTTCTACCAGCACAATCCGGAAGGCAACGTCTGGGGGCACATGAGCTGGGGACATGCCGTCAGCAGCGACATGGTGCACTGGCAGAATCTGCCTGTCGCGCTGCCCGAGGAACCCGGCCAGTACATGGTGTACTCGGGGAGCGCGGTGGTTGATTGGAACAATTCCAGCGGCTTGTGCAAGAACCCCGATCCGCAAGATCATTCATGTCTGATCGCGATCTACACCGCGGCCTACAAGGAACGACAGAAACAGCACATTGCCTTCAGCAACGACCGCGGTCGCACCTGGACCAACTACTCGGGGAATCCCGTGGCCGACCTTGATGCTCCCGACTTCCGCGATCCGAACGTGTTCTGGTACGCGCCGCAACACAAGTGGGTGATGGTTGCCGTGCTGGCCGATGAAAGAACACTGGTAGTTCTGGACTCGCCCGATCTCAAAAAATTTACCAAGCGCTCGACCTTCGGACCGTCCGGAGACACTGCGGGACAGTGGGAGTGTCCCGACCTGATCGATTTGCCTGTTGAGGGAACCAGCGGAAAGAAGTGGGTGCTGATCATCAATCGCAATCCCGGGGCGCCCGCGGGCGGAACCGGAGTTCGGTACCTGATCGGCAACTTCGACGGCGCGACCTTCACCAGTGACGTTCCCGACACCCCGGCGCTCTGGGCCGATTGGGGCAAGGACTTCTACGCGACAAACACCTGGAATGACGCGCCATCAAGCGACGGGCGCGTGTGGATCGGCTGGTTCAGCAACTGGCAGTATGCGAATACCGAACCGACCGTGCTCTGGAGGGGAGCACAATCCATTCCACGCACGCTGATGCTGCGCCGCTATGCCGATGGGTTGCGGCTGGTGCAGCGACCAGTCCGGCAGCTTGAAGGGCTCCGGCGGGAGAAGCTCCGCATCGTGAATGCCAGTGTGGAGGAAGTTAACCGAACGATCCTTGAGCGCGGGATGAAGGCAGAAGTTTACGAGTTCGAGGCCGAGCTTCGCCCCGGGCAAGCCGAAGACATTGGATTTCGGCTGCGGAAGAACAAGGACGCCGAAACTCTGGTAGGGTTCGACGCCCTCCGCCGCGAGGTCTACGTTGATCGCACTCGCTCGGGGGAGGTTTCTTTCGCCAAAGACTTCCCCGGACGTCACGGTGCCAAGCTCGAGCAAAACGCGACTATCAAGCTGCGTGTGTTCGTTGACCGCTCCAGTGTGGAGGTATTTGCCAACAATGGCGAACGCGTTCTCTCCGAGCGCATATATCCTCCGCCGGGCAGTGACGGTATCGAGCTTTACGCCCATGCGGGCGACAGCAAAATCGTCTCACTGACGATCTGGGAATTGAATTCCACCTGGAAGTAAAGGTGAACACTGAGGTACAAGGTAGCCTGCCGCGCGTCTAATTCCTGTAGCGATCCTAACCTTTACGAAACTTTACGGTTGTTGACTGAGTTTTTACCCGTTGGGTGCGTGCTGCAGTGTTGAATATGTTAATGGTTCCCGCATTGCATCAGCATCGACGCGAATGAGCCGCCGCGCCAAATCCTTTTGCGGTGTGCCAACGTCCGTCGGTTTCAAGACTTGGGTCGTCGCCATGCGGCAGATCGCCCTCCTGCTGCTGGTCGCGGGCAGCTCTCTGGCGCAGGACATGGCGGCCGCTCCGAGCTTCTCCGTCACCGGTATCGTGAAATCAGGTAACACTCCTATTCCCGGAGCCACTGTTACCGCCACCAACGCTTCCACGCAAGAGAAAACTGCAACTTCTACGGACGTGAACGGCGTTTACACGCTTCAAGTGGCCGGAGGTAAATACGAGCTGCGCGTCGAAATGCCGGCGTTTGCACCGATGACGCGGGAGATTGTCCTGGCCGACCCCACCACTCATGCCGACCTTGAATTGACCTTGCTCTCTCGCACGCAACAAGCCGTCCGCACCCAACAGCGGCCGGCAACGGCCGGACCTGGGCGAGGATTCCAAAGTCTGGCCGTAATTCAAGGGCTGGCCAGCGCAGACACGGGCTACGGCAGCGGAGCTGACCAGATTGTTCCGCCAGGAATGCCGGTGCCCGGCATTGCGCCTGACGTCGCCACGGAATCGGTATCGTTTTCCGGCAGCACCTCGGGTGTCGGTATGTTCGGCATGAGCACAGACGAACTCGACCAGAGGATGCGCGAAGGCCGGGAACAGGGCGGGGTCTTTGGTGGAGGCGGAGGACCCGGCGGCGGTGGCCCGGGTGGGGGTGGCCCCGGTGGCGGCGGTCCGGGTGGGGGCGGTCCGGGTAGCGGCGGTCCCGCAGGTGGAGGCCTCCCCGGTGGCGGGTTTGGCGGCTTCGGAGGCGGCGGTGGACGAGGCGGTCCAATGGTCCTGGGCGGCGGGCGCGGCCGATATGACGTCAACCGTCCGCACGGTTCGGTCTACTACTCAGTCAGCGACGCTGCCCTCGATGCCGCGCCTTACGCTCTTACCGATAGTTTGACGGGGAGTTCGACAGACAAAGCCAGCTACATCCGGCAGCGCTTCGGTGTCTCGCTGGGCGGGCCGCTGAACATTCCAAAAATCTACAACGGCGGAAGCAAGACTTTTTTCTTTTTGAATTACAACGGCTCGCGCGGCAGTTCACCCTATGACGCCTTTTCCTTTGTGCCGACGCCCGACGAGCGCAACGGCAACTTTTCCGCATTGTCGGGAGTTCAACTCATCAACCCCAACAACGGTCAACCGATCCCGAACAATATCCTGCAAAATGCCGGGCTGTCCATTGCTCCCATCGCCCAGGGTCTGTTGAAGTTCATCCCACTGCCCAATGTCGTTGGCGCGACTCCCGATGCCCCGAATTTTCATTTTGTGACATCGACACTCAACGACAGCGACGACTTGAACCTCCGTCTGAATCAGACCCTGGGTGGTGCCACGAACGCCAGAGGCCGCGGCCAGCGCGGAGGACAACGCGGGCCGCGCAACAATTTGAGTTTCGGTTTCCATTACCACTCGGCCAGCGCGAATCTGACCAACCCCTTCCCCAGCGTCGGTGGCAATACCGATACCCGCAGCTTCGACATTCCCATTGGATATGTGCGAACCTTTGGCAAGGTGGTTAACAACGCACGCCTCGACTTCAATCGCTCGCGGACCAGCACGCAGAATCTTTACGCCTTTAACCAGGACATCACGGGAAGCCTCGGCATCACGGGCGTATCGACCAGCCCGTTTGACTGGGGCCTACCCAACCTGTCGTTCACCCATTTCGGCAGCCTCAACGACATCAACTCGCAATTGCTGCGCAACCAGACCTGGACATTTTCAGACAACCTGATCTACCGGCGCGGTAAGCACACCTGGCGCTGGGGCGGGGATTTCCGGCGGATTGAGGTCAACCCTGAGACCGACAGCAACGCCCGCGGCACTTTCACCTTTACCGGGTTGAACAGCGGCTACGACTTTTCCGACTTCCTGCTAGGGCTTCCGCAGCTCACTTCGGTGCAGTTCGGCAACAACAATTACCATTTTCGCGGCAATTCCTGGGACGTCTTTGTGCAGGATGAATGGCGCCTGCGCGGCAACCTGACTCTGAACCTGGGCGTGCGCTATGAATACTTCTCTCCGTTTTCTGAAGAGAATGACCGCATCGTGAACCTGGATTTGCCGCAGGGCTTCACCGCGCCACCAGTCCCGGTGCAGGTCGGCCAGACCGGACCGTATAACGGACAATTTCCCGTGACGCTGGTCCGTCCCGACCGCAATAACTTTGCTCCGCGTCTGGGCCTGGCCTGGAAGCCCCTGCGCAACACGGTGGTCCGCGCCGGATACGGCATCAACTACAACACCAGCGCGTACCAAAGCATCGTGCAGAACATGGCGTTCCAGCCGCCGTTCTCGAACACGGCGACCAACACGCAATCGCCAACCACCATACTCACGTTGCAAAACGGATTTCCGCCGGTCCCTCCTGGATCCATCAGCAACAATTTTGGCGTGGACCCCAACTATCGTCTGGGCTATGTGCAGATCTGGAATGTGGACGTGCAGCAACAGATTCGTCCCACGCTGATCATGAATCTCGACTACACCGGCACCAAGGGCACGCGCCTCGATATTCTAGAAGCGCCCAACCGTACCGCGACCGGAGTTCTCTTCCCCGGTGTGCAGCCGTTTTATTGGGAAGACTCGGTGGGGGATTCGACTGCCAACGCGCTTTCGGTTCGCGTCCGTAAACGGTTGCAGGCGGGCTTTTCGATTGGCGGTCGCTACACGTTCTCGAAGTCCTTGGACAATGCCTCCACCATCGGAAGTGGCGAACCGATGGTGGCCCAGGGCACGGGACGCGGTGGAGTTTCCGGCGCGACCAACGTCGCCCAGAACGCATTTGACCTCTCGGCCGAGCGCGGATTGTCCAGCTTCGATCAGCGTCACAGCTTCACGGCTGACTATTTGTGGGAGCTCCCCTTCGGCCATGAACGGCGCTGGCTGTCGGGCAAGACTCCGCTGCGCGCTATCCTGGGAGACTGGAATTGGAGCGGCGACTTGACCATCGCGTCGGGATTGCCCTTCACTCCCCGAGTTCTCGGCAACACGTTGAATGTGAGCCAGGGCGTTAACGGCACGCAGCGGGCGGATGTGGTGCCCGGCCAGCCCGTCACGGTGCCTGACCCGTCCATCGCGGAGTGGTTTAACACGGCCGCGTTCGTGGCTCCGTCCGGGGTGTTCGGCGATGCGCGTCGTAACAGTATTGAAGGACCGGGCAGCCGGTTGTTCGATATGTCATTCACCAAGATTCTTCCTCTCAGTGAAACGCGTTTCCTGGAATTCCGGGCGCAGTTCTCGAATGTCTTCAATACGCCTCAATATGTCGGGATCGATACTGTCGTAAATTCGCCTACCTACGGGCGGGTGATTTCGGTGGGGCCGATGCGGTCTCTGCTGCTGACGGCGAGGTTCAGGTTCTGATGCGACCAGACATCCATCGCGCGCGACGGGTTCATGGCCGGACCGGCGAGGACGCCGGCTCTTCCATTGTTGCCTTTGTACTTGTCATCGTGATGCTGTGCACCAGTGTGAATTCGCAGGAATCGTCGTCCACCGAATACACCTTCCGCTCCCGGACCGAACTCGTGCTGGTGAACGTCACGGTGCGAGACAAGAATGGCAGCCCGGTGCGCGATCTCAAGCGCGAAGACTTCACTCTTCTCGAAGATAACAAGCCGCAGCAGGTAATTTCCTTCGATCTGGAAAACACCGACGCGGTGTTGTCAACCGCCGCGACCGAGGCGGCATTGTTGCGCCCTGCTCCAACAAAGAGCCCCGACGCTGCATCGGCGCTCGCTACCAGGCCTCTAAAAGACCGCCGGCTCATCATTCTGTTCTTCGACCTCAGCTCCATGCAGCCGGATGAAATTGACCAGGCCACCACCGCGGCGCAGAACTATGTGGACAAGCAAATGGTGCCTGCCGACCTGGTCTCCGTAGTCTCGCTGGGGAGCACATTGAGTGTGAACCAGGATTTCACCTCTGACCGGGCGTTGTTGAAGAAAGCGCTGCAAGCCTTCAGTGCCGGCGAAGGCGCGGGATTCGAAGAAGGCAGCACCGGCACTACCGAGGGCACCTCCGAGACAGGTGGTTCTTTCACGGTGGATGACACCGAGTACAACATTTTCAATACCGACCGCCGCCTCCAGGCCCTGCGATCGATCGCGGACAAACTGGTTTCCATCGATGAGAAAAAGTCTCTGATCTACTTCTCGAGCGGCATGGATCGGACAGGGATTGAAAACCAGTCGCAGCTGCGCTCTGCTACCAACGCCGCGGTACGAGCCAACATGGCCATCTACACATTGGATATTCGCGGCCTGCAGGCTTTGGTGCCCGGCGGCGAAGCCCAGAATGCCAGCATGCGCGGGACTTCTCCCTACTCTGGACAGTCGGTGGCCAGCGCGTTCGACTCCAACGCCACCACCCAGGAAACGCTCGTCACTCTGGCCGGGGACACCGGTGGGCGCGCGTTTCTTGACTCGAACGATTTGGGCCGCGTATTCACCGGCGTGCAGCAGGACACCTCGGTCTACTATCTGCTCGGCTATCACAGCACCAATGCGGCGCGGGACGGGCGCTTCCGGCGGATCACGGTGCGAGTCAACCGGCCGGGGGTAAAAATCGACTTCCGGCGCGGCTACTACGCTCCCGCGGATTTCCAGCACTCTACGCGCGACGATCGTGAACGCCAGCTTGACGAAGAACTCGCTTCGGAACTCCCCACCACCGATCTGCCGGTGTACTTGTCCGCGGCCTACTTCCGCATTGCCGACCGCAAATTTTACGTCCCGGTGTCGGTAGTCGTGCCAGGCTCGCAGATTCCCTTCACCCACAACAAGGACCAGGACCGCGCCACCCTCGATGTGCTGGGCATCGTGACCGACGCGCAAAAGCATCCCGTGGGACAGATACGAGACACGGTGAAGGTTGCACTCAACACGTCGCAACTTGTGCAACGTAAGAACGTGCAGTACAACAGCGGCTTCGTCTTGCCGCCCGGCGCCTATCATCTGAAGTTTGTCGTGCGCGAAAACCAGAGCGGACGCCTGGGTTCGTTCGAGACCGACATCACGGTTCCCGACCTGAAATCGGCGACGGTAAAGATGAGTTCGATTGTGCTGGCAAACCAGTTGCAGGCAGCAAGCAAGCATAAGACCGAAAATCCTCTGATGCGCGACGGATCAGAGGTCATTCCCAGCGTCACCCACGTATTTTCCGCCGGACAGCACTTGTATTTTTACTACGAAGTGTATGACCCGGCTCGTACGGCGGCCCCTGCGAACGCCCAGGCCGATGATCGCAACCGCCAGGCCATCCACCTGCTGACGAATGTCGCTTTCTTTCGGGGAAACAGCAAAGCCTATGAGACCCCGCTGGTCGAAAGCGACCAACTGAATACGCCGGATCGCAAGGCTGCAGTCTTCCAACTCGAGGTGCCGCTCACCCAGCTGAAGCCCGGTTTCTACACCTGCCAGGTCAACGTGATTGACGATGCTGCCGGGCAATTCCGCTTTCCGCGTCTGGCGTTACTAGTCCGCGAATAGACCAGATCCGTTCGCGGGGTAACTTCACCTCTACATACCCTTTCGTAATCTCTATGCAGGGCGGCACAAGGACGATACTGCAGCTTTAGTCAATGACTCGCCCGATCCCATCGCTCGCTCGTCGAGCCCCGCGCGTCCGAACGACCGAACGCACGCCAGCCGTGCTTCGCTTCCGGAGCGGGGACTGCGTGACAGGCAGGCTGGAGGTCTTTTCGTCTACCGGCGGTCTGCTCTGCCTGTCGAAACCTCTGATTCGGGGCACCCGCATCAAGGTAATGTTTCTGACCCAAACGGGGCCGGTGATGGGCTCGGCAGAGATGTTAACTCCTGTCTCCTGGACGCAGCAGCCTTTCCGCTTTGTAGCTTTGGCTGCCGGAGATCAGCGCCGACTGCAGTCCATTACCGGATGCTCCCCAGGAGTCGAAATGCCCATTCCGGAGCCGACCAGCCGGACACTTAACCCAGAACCGGACTGGATCGACAAGTACCGGGCTGCCACAAGCTGCACCCCACCACGCAGGCGGCTCCTCGAGAAAATGCTTGAAGCACTTACGCCCGGCACAAAATAAGAGAATCAATTTGCACCCATCGAAATTGAAGTTTTTTCAGGATCAGGGTCAGGCGGGTTATAATGTTGCACCCAAGTTGCAATAAGGATCGGCCATGCCACTACCCGAAACCGAGATTCCCGGACGTTTGCAGGCTGAACTCATGTCGCGCGGGCTGCGCATGACGCGCCAGCGCCGCACCATCCTCAGCGTGGTGGAAACCGCCAAACAGCACCTCGACGCCAGCCAGTTGCTGCGGCGTGCCCGCCGTCTTGACCCGCAGATCGACCGCGTTACTGTCTATCGCACTCTTGGACTACTGAAGCGGCACGGATTGATTGACGAGCTTGACCTGATGCATATGCAGGGCGAGAAGCATTTCTATGAACGGCGCCCGCAGCGGGATCACATTCACATGGCGTGTCTGCGCTGCGGCAAGATCACCGAATTCGAGAGCGACCTCTTCGATCGTCTAAAGGGCCAAATCCAGAGAGATTGCCGCTTCCACATCGTTGTCACCCGGCTTGAAGTCGGCGGTTACTGCGCGCAGTGCCGCACCACCGAGCAAGCCAAAGACTGAAGCCCCGACTTCGCCGCGCAAAACCTGTCGGCGTCGAGCCCGCCAGGGCCGCCCGCTCCTGGTGCGCCCGGCGTTCCACCGCCTTTACACTCTTTTCTCACCGAGCGGGAATGGTTGCATGTAGTTGCAACCAATATGCAACAGAGCCTTTTCGAATCCAGATCGCGCCCGTGGACACGAGGTCTTGGCTACCGCTGAGCCTACAGTGTTCCCCGTATTGACCGGCCAGTCCCCA
>Ga0134124_10001565_pt1 | contig 18395 bp, 11 predicted proteins | sample KB304_FD_96880 | JGI IMG/M metagenome (GOLD analysis project Ga0134124, IMG submission 96880) | Terrestrial soil microbial communities without Nitrogen fertilizer from Kellogg Biological Station, Michigan, USA - KB3-0-4 | ecosystem: Environmental > Terrestrial > Soil > Unclassified ...
GGCTGGCCAGCCAGCAATCCGGAGAAACCGTCGAGCTAAAGGAGATTGTTTAGCCGCTCCACGAGGCGCGCCGCTCCGCGCCGCGGGTTTTAAGCTCCCCTCTCCCCCCGGGAGAGGGGCTGGGGGAGTGGGTAACGAGAAGAAGAATTTAAAACTACTTCAACAGCAATTAAAACAGCTGGCTTTTTGTTTCTTCGCTTGATTTGGCGCTGGCTTCCGTCGCCCCCGCCTCCGGCGGCAGCGTTTCCCTCAGAAAATACTCCGGCTTGCCGCCCTCGGCGACCCGTTGTCCCGCGTCATTGATCCTGACGGTGACCACTCCGTCGGGCATGGGCATGGAGCTTTCAGGCACGCCCTTCAGAACCTTGGACATGTAGCCCATCCATATGGGCAAGGCCGTCACGCCCCCCGTCTCGTTGTTGCCCAATTTCCTGGGTTGATCAAACCCTACCCAGGCGATGCCTACCAGTGTTGGTTGATAGCCGTTGAACCACGCATCCACGAAATCGTTGGTGGTGCCGGTCTTCCCCGCCAGGTCTTGTCTTCCCAAAGACATCGCCCGTGCGGCTGTCCCATAGCGAACGACGTCGTGCAGCAGGCTGTCGATGAGGAACACATTGCGCGCATCCACCACCCGCAGCGCCTCGTCGCCCGCGTGCGAGGGCTGGGCCTGGGCTAGCACGGTGCCCCGGTCGTCCACGATTTTGCCCACCAGGTAGGGTTCGAGCTTGTAGCCGCCGTTGGCGATGACGCTGTAGGCGCGCGCCATCTGCCACAGGGTCACCGAGCCCGCGCCCAGCGCCAGGGTCAGGTAGGGCGGCTGCTTGTCGGCGTCGAAGCCGAAACGGGTGATGTAGTCCTGGGCGTACTGGGTGCCAATGGCCTGCAGCACGCGGATGGACACCATGTTCTTGGACTTGGCCAGCGCCGTGCGCAGGCGCATGGGGCCCTCGTACTTGCCGTCGAAGTTGTGCGGCTCCCAGACCTGCCCGCCGGTGAGGAAGGGGTCCACCACCACCGGGGCGTCGTTCACCACCGTGGCGGTGGTAAAGCCCTTTTCCAGCGCCGCCGAGTAGATGAAGGGCTTGAAGCCCGAGCCGGGCTGGCGCCAGGCCTGGATGGCATGGTTGTACTTGTTGCGGCCGAAGTCGAACCCCCCGACCAGCGAGCGGATGGAGCCGTCCTGGGGGTTGACGGACAGGAAGGCCGATTCCACCTCGGGCAACTGCACGATCTGCCAGCTGCCCTTGTCGTCCTTGGACACCCGCACGATGGCGCCGCGGCGGATGCGCTTGTTGGGCGCGGCCTTGTCGTCCAGGGCGTGGGCGGCGAACTTCAGGCCGTCGCCGGTCACGGTGACGATGTCGCCGCCGCGCTTGGCCACCTTCACCGCCCTGGCGCCGGCTTCCAGCACCAGGCCGGCGTACAGGTCGTCACTGTCGGAGTAGTCGGACAGGGCGTCCTCGTAGGCGTCGTCGCTGTCGCCGGCGATTTCCACGTACGCCTCGGGGCCCCGGTAGCCGTGGCGCTTGTCGTAGTCCAGCACGCCGCGGCGCACGGCGCGGTAGGCAGCGTCCTGGTCGGCCTTGAGGATGGTGGTGTAGACCCGGAAACCCTTGGTGTAGACGTCGTCCGGATAGCGCTCGTAGAGCATCTGCCGCACCATTTCGGCCACGTACTCGGCGTGCACATCGTATTCGTTGGCGTTCTGGCGCACGGCCAGCGGCTCCTTGGCCGCCATTTCGTACTTGGCGTCATCCAGGTAGCCCAGGTCGTTCATGCGCCGCAGCACGTAGAGCTGGCGCTGCTTGGCGCGCTTGGGGTTGACCACCGGGTTGTACGAGGACGGCGCCTTGGGCAGGCCGGCCAGCATGGCGGCCTCGGCCGGAGAGAGCTGCGGCAGGGTCTTGCCGAAGTAGGTCTGGGCGGCGGCGGCAAAGCCGTAGGCGCGCTGGCCCAGGTAGATCTGGTTGATGTACAGCTCCAGGATCTGCGCCTTGGACAGGCTGGCCTCTATGCGCAGCGCCAGCAGCACTTCGTAGAGCTTGCGGGTGAGGGTTTTTTCCGAAGACAGGAAGAAGTTCCTCGCCACCTGCATGGTGATGGTTGAAGCTCCCTGTCGCTTGCCGCCGCTGACGAGGTTGGAGTAGGCTGCGCGGGCAACGCCCATAAGATCCACGCCCGAATGCTGGTAGAAGCGTTCGTCTTCGGCGGAAATAATGGCGTTTTTGACCACATCAGGGACGGCTTCTATGCGCACCACCGAACGGCGTTCCTCGCCGAATTCGCCGATCAGCACGCCGTCGGCGGTGTAAATCCTGAGCGGAACCTTGGGCTGGTAGTCGGTCAGCGACGCGATGGACGGCAGGTTGGGGTAGGCAAGCAGGAGCACAAACCCGAGCAGGGCGAGTCCGGCAACGGCGGCGCCGGCCAACAGCAGGGCCGGGAAGGTGAACCAACGTAGAGACATCGGGGATCGGGGCTCCGGGGGGCTTCGATAGGGCGGGCCGCCAGACAATTCGGGGCCGGGGACTGTGGGACGCATTATAGGCGCGGACGTTCCCGGCCGTGGGGGAAGGTCTTGAAACGTGAGAAATAATTGCTTTACAGCGTGCAGGGTTGTTGCTAGGATTTAACGTGGATTATACCTTTTGATCGTAACAGGCCACCGCTGAAGGGATTTTGGGTTTGGCACTCAACTTCGACATATTCAAGCCCAAGGCGCCGCCGTTGTTCGGCATGGATATCAGCTCCTCGTCAGTCAAGATGGTGGAGATGGTGGACGCCGGCAAGGGCACGGTGCGGGTCGAGCGTTACGCCATCGAGCCGCTGGCCAAGGACTCGGTGCTGGACGGCAATATCGCCAACCTCGATGCCGTGGTGGAGGCCGTGACGCGCGCCTGGAAGAAAATGGGCACGCGCACCAAGAACGTGGCCATGGCGGTGCCCACGGCGGCCGTCATCACCAAGAAAATCATCGTCCAGGCGGGCCTGCGCGAGGAAGAACTCGAAGTGCAGGTCGAGTCCGAGGCCAATCAGTACATCCCCTTCGCGCTGGAGGAAGTCAACCTCGACTTCCAGGTGGTGGGCCCCTCCCCCTCCAACCCGGAAGAAATGGAAGTGCTGATCGCCGCCTCGCGCAAGGAAAAGGTCGAGGACCGCGTGGCCGTGGCCGAGGCTTCGGGCCTGAAGGCCATCTGCATGGACGTCGAATCCTATGCCGTGCAGACCTCCTTCGACCTGATCAAGCAGCAGTTCCCGAACCAGGGCAGCGAGCAGAACATCGTGCTGGTGGACATCGGCGCCAATGTGATGAACATCACCGTGCTTCGCAACGACCAGGCCATCTATACCCGCGAACAGGCCTTCGGCGGAGCGCAGCTCACCCAGGACATCATGCGCCAGTACGGCATGAGCCAGGAGGAGGCCGAGGCGGCAAAGCGCTCCGGCGGGCTGCCCGACAACTTCGAGGCCGAGGTGCTCAAGCCCTTCATGGAGAGTGCCGCCCTGGAAGTGCAGCGCGCCATGCAGTTCTTCTTCACCTCCACGCCGTACAACTCGGTGGAGCATATCCTGCTCACCGGCGGCACGGCCGTGGTCCCGGGCCTTGACGACATCGTCGGCCAGCGCACCCAGGTCAATACCGTGGTGGCCAACCCCTTCGCCAACATGGCCATTTCCCCGCGCATCCAATTGCCCAAGCTGGTGGCGGACGCCCCCTCGCTGATGGTGGCCTGCGGCTTGGCCATGCGGAGGTTCGACACGTGATCCGCATCAACCTGCTGCCGCACCGCGCCGAGCGGCGCAAGGCCCAGCGCAAGCACCTCGCCATCCTGGCCGGCGGCGTGGTGGTGATCGCGCTGGTCGTGGTCGGCCTGGTGCACGGGTCGATTGCCGGCTACATCGCCATCCAGAACGACCGCAACGAATTCCTGAAGAAGGAAGTCGCCGACCTCGACAAGCAGATCGAGGAAATCAAGAAGCTCAAGGACGACATCTCGGCGCTGCTCGCCCGCAAGCAGGTGATCGAGCGGCTGCAGACCGACCGCGCCCAGTCGGTGTACCTGCTCGACCAACTGGTGCGGCAGGTGCCGGACGGGGTGTACCTGAAGTCGGTCAAGCAGACCGGGCTGAAGGTCAACCTGACCGGCTATGCCCAGTCCAATGCGCGCGTGTCCACGCTGATGCGCAACGTCTCCTCGTCGCCCTACCTCGAGAACCCCGAGCTGGTGGAGATCAAGGCTTCCACGGTCAACAACAAGCGCCTGTCGGAATTCACCATGAACGTCAACCTCAAGCCCAGCCAGACCGACGACAAGGGCGACAAGGGCAAGGCGGGGGCCGCGGCCAAGGCCGGCGATGCCTCCAAGGCGGCCGATGCCGCGAAGAAGGGCTGAACCATGGCGGCCATTACCGACCAGTTCAAGAACCTCAATCCGCGCGACCCGGGCGCCTGGCCGCCGCTGCCCAAGGCCATCGGCCTCTTGCTGCTGCTGGTCGTCATCCTGGTGGCCGCCTACTTCCTGGACTGGCAGGACCAGATGGACGAGCTGCAGAAGGGCCGCGACCAGGAGCAGTCGCTCAAGGACGATTACGTCAAGAAAAAGCAGCAGGCGGTGAACCTCGACCTGTACCGCCAGCAGCTGCGCGAAATCGACAGCTCGTTCGGCGCCCTGCTCAAGCAGTTGCCCAACCGGTCGCAGATGGACGCGCTGCTGGTGGACATCAACCAGGCGGGCCTCGGCCGCGGCCTGGCCTTCGACCTGTTCAAGCCGGCGCCCTCCGAGACCATGCGCGACTTTTACGCCGAACTGCCCATCCAGATCCGCGTGAACGGCGGCTACCATGACATAGGCCAGTTCGCGAGCGACATCGGCCAACTGTCGCGCATCGTGACGCTGAACGACCTTGCCATGGTGGCCAACAAGGACGGCGGCATCACCATGGACGCCACGGCCAAGACCTTCCGCTACCTCGACGAAGACGAAGTGGCGGCGCAGCGCAAGGCCGCGGCGGCGGCCAAGGCCGCGAAGGCGAAGAAATGACGCGCCGCGCCCTCCCCCGCCGCTTGCCCACGCGCCTGCTGCCGGTGGTCGTTCTGCCCCTGGCGCTGGCCGCCTGCAGCGGCGGCGAGCACAGCGACCTGAAGCAGGAACTCACCCAGCTCACCAAGGACCAGCGCGGCAAGATCGAGCCCCTGCCCGTGGTCAAGCCCTACGAGCCCGTGCCCTATCAGGCCTTCGACCAGCCGGACCCGTTCGGCACGCAGAAAATCGAACTGGTGGCCAAGTCCAGCGGCGGCGGCGGCGGCCTCAAGCCCGATCTGAACCGCCCCAAGGAGCCGCTCGAGTCCTATCCCCTGGAGTCGCTCAAGATGGTGGGCGTGCTGCAGCAGAACAAGCAGACCTTCGCGCTGGTGCGGGCCGATACCAGCCTCTACCGGGTCAAGGTGGGCAACTACCTGGGGCAGAACTTCGGTCTAGTGACCGGCATTTCGGACAGCCAGGTGCAGTTGCGCGAACTCATTCAGGACGCCAACGGCGACTGGTCCGAGCGCCAAAGCACGCTGCAATTGCAGGAAGCAGGGAGTGGAAAATGACCAAAAACATCAGCACTACCAATAAGGGGTCACGGACCCCTTATATATCCCCCACTTCAGGGAGAGGCCTGCGACCGCGCGCCTCCCTGGTGCACAAGGCAGCGCTGGCCTTCCTCGCTTTGGCGCTGGCCGGTTTCACCGCGCTCGCCCGGGCGCAGAACAGCATCGAGGCGGTGGACGTCACCCAGCAGGCCGGCCAGATCCTGGTGCGCATCACTCTCAAGCAGCCGCCCGCGGCGGCGCCGGCCAGCTTCACCGTGGCCAACCCCTCGCGCATCGCGCTGGATTTTCCCAAGACCACCAACAACCTGGGGCGCAGCAGCCAGGACGTGAACGAGGGCGACCTGCGCTCCATGAACCTGGTGCAGGTGGGCGACCGCACGCGCGTGGTGCTCAATCTGCGCAATATGCTGCAGTACCAGACGCGCGTCGAGGGCAACACCCTGGTGGTGGCGCTGGCCGCCGGCGCCCCGGCCGCTTCGGCGCCCGCGGCGCGCTTCGCCGAGGGCAGCGCCGACACCCGCCATGCCGTGCGCGACATCAATTTCCGCCGCGGCAAGCAGGGCGAGGGCCGCGTGGTGGTCGACCTGGCCGACCCGTCCACCGGCATCGACATCCGCCAGCAGGGCCAGAACCTGGTGGTGGATTTCCTCAAGACCCAGTTGCCCGACAACCTGCGCAAGCGCTTCGACGTCACCGATTTCGGCACGCCGGTGCAGAACATGAACGCCTTTCCTCAGGGCGACGGCGTGCGCATGGTGATCGAGCCCAAGGGCCTGTGGGAATACAACGCCTACCAGACCGACACCCAGTTCGTGGTGGAGGTGAAGCCGGTCCAGTACGACCCCAACAAGCTGGTACAGGGCACGCGCGGCGGCTACACCGGCGAGAAGCTGTCGCTCAACTTCCAGAACGTCGAAGTGCGCAGCGTGCTCAACGTCATCGCCGACTTCACCGACCTCAACATCATCACCAGCGACACCGTGCAGGGCAGCCTGACCTTGCGGCTGAAGGACGTGCCCTGGGACCAGGCCCTTGACCTGATCCTGCAGACGCGCGGCCTGGACATGCGCAAGAACGGCAACGTGATCTGGATCGCGCCGCGCGACGAGCTGGCCACCAAGGAGAAGCTCAACCTCGAGTCCAAGCAGCAGATCGGAGAGCTGGAGCCGCTCAACACTGAGAGCTACACGCTCAACTACGCCAAGGCCGCCGACGTGGCGGCGCTCCTGTCCAACGACAAGCAGCGCATCCTGTCAAAGCGCGGCAGCGCCGTGGTCGACACCCGCACCAACATGCTGTTCGTGCAGGACGTGCCGAGCCGACTCGAGGAAGTGCGCCGGCTGCTGGGCAAGATCGACGTGGCGGTGCGCCAGGTGCTCATCGAGGCGCGCATCGTCGACGCCACCGACACCTTCAGCAAGAACCTGGGCGTGCGCCTGGGCGTGGACCAGATCGGCACCTCGCGCGTGTTGGGCAGCCCCAACTTCAACGCCACCGCCGGCGGCAACCTGACTCCCCTGGGCCAGTTGAACGGCATCGTGACCGGTGTCCCCACGTTCAACGCCACCCCCGGCACCGATTCGCTGCAGAACGTCAACCTGCCGGCGGCGGGCGCGGGCGGCTTCGGCGCCGCGGCGCTGTCGCTCATTCTGTTCAACAAGGACCGCTCGCGCTTCCTGTCGCTGGAGCTCTCGGCCCTGGAGTCCGACGGCAAGGGCAAGATCATTTCCAGCCCGCGCGTCATGACCGCCGACAACGTCGAGGCCGTGATCGAGCAGGGTTCGGAAGTGCCCTACCAGACCGCCACCTCCAGCGGCGCCACCGCGCTGTCCTTCCGCAAGGCCGTGCTGTCGCTGCGCGTGAAGCCGCAGATCACCCCCGACGGCAACGTCATGATGGACCTGGACGTGAACAAGGACTCGGTGGGCCAGATCCTCGCCCAGGGCGCCACCATCGACACCAACCACATCAAGACCAACGTGCTGGTGGAAAACGGCGGCACCGTGGTGATCGGCGGCATCTACACCCAGACCGTCAACAACACCGTCACCAAGGTGCCCATGTTCGGCGACCTCCCGGTGGTGGGCAACCTGTTCAAGAACAACGCCCGCACCGACCAGAAGCGCGAACTGCTGATTTTCATCACCCCGCGCCTGGTGCAGGACAGCGTGGGCCAGCGCTGAGGCAACGGCCCGGGCCGCAAAAAAGCCGCCTCCAGGCGGCTTTTTTGTTCCCGCCAAGGCGCGGGCAGCCGGCTGCCGGACCGGCCACCTTCCACATGCGCCTTGTTAAAATGCGCCGTGATCTCACCCGATAAACCACTCGGCAACCTGTTCCTGGTCGGCATGCCCGGCGCGGGCAAGACCACGGTCGGCCGCGCCCTGGCGCGGCGGCTGGGGCGGGAATTCCACGACTCCGACCACGAAATCGAGGCGCGCACCGGCGTGCAGGTGCGCGACATTTTCGAGATCGAGGGCGAAGCGGGCTTCCGGCGCCGCGAGGCCGAAACCATTGCGCGCCTGACCGGCATGGACAGCGTGGTGCTGGCCACTGGCGGCGGCGCCATACTCGACCCGGCCAACCGCCGCTGCCTGGCCGAGCGCGGCGTGGTCATCTACCTCCACGCCAGCCCGCGCGAGCTGTGGCACCGCACCCGGCGCGACAAGTCGCGGCCACTGCTGCAGGGGGCCGATCCGCGCGCGCGCCTGGAGCAGCTCTATGCCCAGCGCGATCCCCTGTACCGCGAAATCGCCGACCTCACGGTCGACACCGGCCGCCAGAGCGCCAGCGCCCTGCTCGGCGAGCTGATCCCCAGCCTGGAGAGGACATGCGGACTCTCCGCGTAGCCCTGGGCGAGCGCAGCTATCCCATTCACGTCGGCAGCGGGCTGCTGGGCGACGCCGGCCTGATCGCGCCGCTTCTGGCGCAAAAGCGCGCCGCCGTGGTCACCAATGCCACCGTGGCGCCGCTGTACCTCGGGCGCCTGTCGGCGGCCCTGGCCGCGGCCGGGGTGGACGTGATTCCCGTGGTGCTGCCCGACGGCGAAGAGCACAAGAACTGGCAGACCCTGAACCTGATTTTCGACGCCCTGATCGAGCGCCGCGCCGAGCGCCGCACCACCCTCATCGCGCTGGGGGGCGGGGTGGTGGGCGACATGACTGGCTTCGCCGCCGCCACCTGGCAGCGCGGCGCGCCCTTCATCCAGGTGCCCACCACGCTGCTGGCGCAGGTTGATTCCTCGGTGGGCGGCAAGACCGCCATCAACCACCCGCGCGGCAAGAACATGATCGGCGCGTTTTATCAGCCGCGATTGGTGTTGGCCGATCTGGACACGCTTTCCACCCTGCCGGAACGTGAGTTGAAGGCGGGACTGGCCGAGGTCATCAAAACGGCGCTCATCCGCGATGCGTCTTTCTTTGGCTGGATCGAAGCGAACATCGGCGCGCTGCTTTCGCGCGACGTGGCGGCCCTCGAACACGCCGTGCTGCGCTGTTGTGAAATCAAGGCCGAAGTCGTGGCGGCCGACGAGACCGAGCAGGACCTGCGCGCCATCCTCAACTTCGGCCACACGTTTGGCCACGCCATCGAGGCGGGGTTGGGGTACGGACATTGGCTGCACGGTGAGGCGATTGGCGCGGGCATGGTGATGGCAGCCGACCTTTCGCGCAGGCTAGGGGGATTGGATGAGGGCACCGCCAATCGCATTACCCGGCTCATCGAGCGCACCGGTCTGCCCATCGCCGGCCCGGCTTTCACGGCCGAACGCTACATCGAGCTGATGAGCGTCGACAAGAAGGTCAGGGATGGAACCTTGCAATTTGTCGTCTTGGAAGGCCTAGGAAAAGCCCGAGTCCGGTCCGACGCCCCCCCGGCCACGGTCAAAAACACCCTGTCGGCCTGGGCTACAGCGTCCGTTCCCACTCTACCGGGCTGAAAGCCCGGGCCTCATTCACGCAAAAAAACAATGGGGTTGGAAGGCGGGCCTCCGGTTCGCCGGCCTGGACGGGACGGAAAGTCCCAAATCCTGGCGCAGTCTCGGGAAATGCCCCGAGCCTGGGTCCCGGCCCCGCTTTTGCTTACTCATCAGGCAACTCCAACGGCCTGTAAAAAGTTGAGTGGAAAACCTGGAAATTGCTGCTCCGCAACGTTACCCTAACCGCTTGAGCCGCCAGGATTTAACAGGTAGACTTCAAGGTTCCCCCCGAGCGTCCGCGTTCCCCGAAAATGGGAGCGCCTATGGGTGTTCTAGGGCAAAAAAACGCAATGTTGCCGCCCTGACGGGCGGAAAGTCTTCGAGGATGGCAATGGAACACACCGGTCTTCCGCCCAAGCAGGGCCTGTACGACCCGGCCAACGAACACGACGCCTGCGGCGTCGGCTTCGTCGCGCACATCAAGGGCCGAAAAAGCCATTCCATCATCGAGCAGGGGCTGCTGATCCTGCGCAACCTCACCCACCGCGGCGCGGTGGGCGCGGACCCGCTGGCGGGCGACGGCGCAGGCATCCTGGTCCAGATACCCGACAGTTTTTTCCGCGAGGAAATGGCCAAGCAGGGCGTGAAGCTGCCGGCCCTGGGCGAATACGGCGTGGGCATGGTGTTCCTGCCCCAGGAGCCGGCCAGCCGCCTCGCCTGCGAATACGAAATCGAACGCGCCATCAAGGACGAAGGCCAGGTGCTCTTGGGCTGGCGCGACGTGCCGCGCGACAATTCCGGCCTGGGCGAGTCGGTGAAGCGCATCGAGCCGGTGATCCGCCAGGTGTTCATCGGCCGCGGCGTCAACGTCACCGTGACCGACGCGCTGGAGCGCAAGCTGTACATCATCAGGAAGAGCGCCGGCCACGCCATCCAGGCGCTGCAGCTCGCCCACGGCAAGGAGTTCTACGTGCCGTCCATGTCGGCGCGCACCGTGGTGTACAAGGGCATGCTGCTGGCCGGGCAAGTAGGGACGTACTACCGCGACCTGCAGGACGAGCGCATGACCTCGGCCCTGGCCCTGGTCCACCAGCGCTTCTCCACCAACACCTTTCCGACCTGGGACCTGGCGCATCCGTTCCGCATGGTCGCGCACAACGGCGAGATCAACACCCTGCGCGGCAACGTCAACTGGATCCGCGCCCGCCAGGGCGCCATCTCCAGCCCGGTGCTGGGGGCCGACCTCGCCAAGCTGTGGCCGCTGATCTATGACGGCCAGTCCGACTCGGCCTCGTTCGACAATGCCCTGGAACTGCTCACCATGAGCGGCTATTCCATGGCGCATGCCGTGATGATGATGATTCCCGAAGCCTGGGAAGGCCATACCCTCATGGACGCCAACCGGCGCGCCTTCTACGAATACCACGCCGCCATGATGGAGCCGTGGGACGGCCCGGCCGCCATGGCCTTTTCCGACGGGCGCCAGATCGGCGCCACGCTGGACCGCAACGGCCTGCGGCCGGCGCGCTACATCGTCACCGACGACGACCTGGTCATCATGGCCTCGGAGGCTGGCGTGCTGCCCATCCCCGAGGAGCGCATCATCAAGAAGTGGCGCCTGCAGCCGGGCAAGATGTTCCTGGTCGACCTGGAGCGCGGCCGCATCATCGACGACAAGGAAATCAAGGATGCCCTGTCCTCGGCCAAGCCCTACGCCGAGTGGATCGACCGCATCCGCGTCAAGCTCGACGACGTGGAATCGGACAAGATGCAGCCCGAGCGCAGCGGCGTGCCGCTGCTCGACCGCCAGCAGGCCTTCGGCTACACGCAGGAAGACCTGAAGTTCATCATGGCCCCCATGGCCGAGAAGGGCGAGGAGCCGGTGGGCTCCATGGGCAACGATTCGCCCCTGGCCGTGCTGTCGCCCAAGAACAAGACGCTGTACCACTACTTCAAGCAGCTGTTCGCGCAGGTCACCAACCCGCCCATCGACCCCATCCGCGAGGAGATGGTGACCTCGGTGGTGTCCTTCATCGGGCCCAAGCCCAACCTGCTCGGCATCGACGAGATGAACCCGCCCATCCGCCTGGAGGTGAGCCAGCCGGTGCTGGACTTCTACGAGATGGAAAAGATCCGCCACATCGGGCGCTACACCGGCGGCAAGTTCAAGTCGCACGAAATCGACATCTGCTATCCCGTCGCCTGGGGCAAGGACGCCATCGAGGCGCGCCTGGCGTCGCTCGCCGCGCAGGCCGAGGACGCGGTGCGCTCGGGCTACAGCATCCTGATCATTTCCGACCGGCGCGTGTCGCGCGACCAGGTGGCCATTCCGGCGCTGCTCGCGCTGTCGGCCATCCACCAGCACCTGGTGGGCAAGGGCCTGCGCACCAGCGCCGGCCTGGTGGTGGAGACCGGCTCGGCGCGCGAAGTGCACCACTTCGCCCTGCTGGGCGGCTACGGCGCCGAGGCCGTGCATCCCTATCTCGCGCTCGAGACGCTGCTGGCGCTGCAAGGCCTGCTGCCGGCGGACGTGGACGGCAAGAAGGCCATCAAGAACTTCGTCAAGGCCGTGGGCAAGGGCTTGCGCAAGGTGATGTCGAAGATGGGCATCTCCACCTACATGTCCTACACCGGCGCGCAGATTTTCGAGGCCGTGGGCCTGGCGCAGTCGCTGGTGGACAAGTACTTCGTGGGCACCGCCTCGCGCGTCGGCGGCATCGACGTGTTCGACGTGGCCGAGGAGGCGCTGCGCACCCACAAGGCGGCGTTCAGCGCCGACCCGGTGCTGTCCAACGCCCTGGACGCGGGCGGCGAGTACGCCTACCGCATCCGCGGCGAGGACCACATGTGGACGCCCGACGCCATCGCCAAGCTGCAACAGGCCACGCGCGCCAACAACGCCTCCACCTACCGCGAGTACGCCGACATCATCAACGACCAGTCGCGCCGGCTCATGACCTTCCGCGGCCTGTTCGAGTTCCGCTTCGACCAGGCCAAGCCCATTCCCATCGAGGAAGTGGAGCCGGTCGCGGCCATCGTCAAGCGCTTCTCCACCGGCGCGATGTCGCTGGGCTCGATTTCCACCGAGGCGCACGCCACGCTGGCCGTGGCCATGAACCGCATCGGCGGCCGCTCCAACACCGGCGAGGGCGGCGAGGACCGCAAGCGCTTCGCCCCGGTGCAGCCGGGCGAGACGCTGGCGTCGCGCCTGGGCCGCGGCCGCATCGAGAGCGACATCGTGCTCGCCGCCGGCGACTCGCTGAAGTCCAAGATCAAGCAGGTGGCCTCGGGCCGCTTCGGCGTGACCGCCGAGTACCTGGCCTCGGCCGAGATGATCCAGATCAAGATGGCGCAGGGCGCCAAGCCCGGCGAGGGCGGCCAGTTGCCCGGCAAGAAGGTGTCCGAGTACATCGCCGAGCTGCGCTGCTCCACGCCCGGCGTGGAACTGATCTCGCCGCCGCCCCACCACGACATCTATTCCATCGAGGACCTGGCGCAGCTCATCCACGACCTAAAGAACGCCAACTCCGCCGCCGACATCTCGGTGAAGCTGGTGTCCGAAGTGGGCGTGGGCACCGTGGCCGCGGGCGTGGCCAAGGCCAAGGCCGACCACGTCACCATCGCCGGCCACGACGGCGGCACGGGCGCAAGCCCGCTGTCCTCGCTCAAGCACGCCGGCACGCCGTGGGAACTGGGGCTGGCCGAGACCCAGCAGACGCTGGTGCTCAACCGCCTGCGCAGCCGCATCTCGGTGCAGGTGGACGGCCAGATCAAGACCGGCCGCGACGTGGTCATCGGCGCCATGCTGGGCGCCGACGAGTTCGGCTTCGCCACCGCGCCGCTGGTGGTGGAGGGCTGCATCATGATGCGCAAGTGCCACCTCAACACCTGCCCGGTGGGCGTGGCCACCCAGGACCCGGTGCTGCGCAAGAAATTCACCGGCAAGCCCGAGCACGTCATCAATTACTTCTTCTTCGTGGCCGAAGAAGCGCGGCAGCTCATGGCGCAGCTCGGCGTGCGCACCCTGTCCGAGCTGATCGGCCGCACCGACCTGCTGGACATGAAGAAGGGCATTGAGCACTGGAAGGCGCGCGGCCTGGACTACTCGGCCATTTTCCATCAGCCCAAGGTCGGGCCGGAAGTGGGCCGCTTCCACACCGAGCGCCAGGACCACGGCCTGGACCGCGCTCTGGACCATCGCCTGATCGAGCTGGCGCAGCCGGCCCTGGAGCGGCGCGAGAAGGTCGCCATCGACATGCCCATCCGCAACATCAACCGCACCGTGGGCACCATGCTGTCGGGCGAGGTGGCCAAGCGCTACGGCAACGAGGGCCTGCCCGACGACACCATCCACGTGCGCTTCGCCGGTTCGGCCGGGCAGAGCCTGGGCGCGTTCCTGGCGCGCGGCATCACGCTCGATCTCATCGGCGAGACCAACGACTACTGCGGCAAGGGCCTGTCCGGGGGCCGCATCAGCGTGCAGCCCTCGCCCAAGTTCCGCGGCGAGCCCACCGAGAACATCGTCACCGGCAACGTGGCGCTGTACGGCGCCATTGCCGGCGAGGCCTATTTCCGCGGCGTGGCGGGCGAGCGCTTCGCCGTGCGCAACTCGGGCGCGCAGGCCGTGGTGGAAGGCGTGGGCGACCACGGCGCCGAGTACATGACCGGCGGGACCATCGTCGTGCTCGGCCTCACCGGGCGCAACTTCGCCGCCGGCATGTCGGGCGGCATCGCCTACGTGCTGGACGTGGACGCGCAGTTCCTCAGGCGCTGCAACACCGCCATGGTGGCGCTGGAGCCGCTGCTCACCGAGTCCGAGCAGCAGGGCAGGCTGCCGCGCGACCTGTGGCACATGGGCGAGGCCGACGAGGTCATCCTGCGCCGCCTCATCGAGCGTCACGCCGCCTACACCGGCAGCGCGCGCGCCCGCGACATCCTGGCCAAGTGGGCCGACTACCGGGCGCATTTCGTCAAGGTGTTCCCGCACGAGTACCGGCGCGCCCTGGGCGAGCTGGCCGCGGCCGGCAAGAAGGCGGCCGCGTAACCGGCCCTGGGGGCCGTTTACCGAACTTCCGGCATCCATTCAGAAACATAGAGAGACAAGCAGCAGCTCATGGGCAAGATCACCGGCTTCTTGGAGTACCAGCGCCTGGCCGAGGCCACCGAGCCGACGGAGTCGCGCAAGAAACACTACCGCGAGTTTGTCGCGCACCTGTCCGACGAGGACGCCAAGGTACAGGGCGCGCGCTGCATGGACTGCGGCATCCCGTTCTGCCAGAGCGGCTGCCCGGTGAACAACATCATCCCCGACTTCAACGACCTGGTGTACCGGGAGGACTGGCGCACCGCCTGGGACACACTCAACTCCACCAACAACTTTCCCGAGTTCACGGGCCGCGTGTGCCCCGCGCCCTGCGAGGAAGCCTGCACCCTGCGCATCAACTCCGACCCGGTGGGCATCAAGTCGCTGGAGCACGCCATCATCGACAAGGCCTGGCAGCGCGGCTGGGTGGTGCCGCAGGTGGCGGCGAAGAAGACCGGCAAGCGCGTGGCCGTGGTCGGCTCGGGCCCGGCCGGCCTCGCCTGCGCCCAGCAACTGGCGCGCGCCGGCCACGCCGTGGTGGTGTTCGAGAAGAACGACCGCGCCGGCGGGCTGCTGCGCTACGGCATTCCCGACTTCAAAATGGAAAAGTCGCACATAGACCGGCGCATCGAGCAGATGAAGGCCGAGGGCGTTGAGTTCAAACTCAACCACGTGGTGGGCAAGGCCCCCGCGGGCGCCGGCAACGGCGCGGTTACCGAACTGGATGCGGCCACCATCGCCGACGAGTTCGACGCGGTGGTGCTGGCCGGCGGCGCCGAGCATTCGCGCGACCTGCCCATTCCCGGCCGCGACCTGGACGGCGTGCACTTCGCCATGCAGTTCCTGCCGCTGCAGAACCGCCGCGTGGCGGGCGACCGCGACGTGCCCGAGCTCAACGCAAAAGGCAAGCACGTGGTCGTGATCGGCGGCGGTGACACGGGTTCCGACTGCGTGGGCACGTCCAACCGCCACGGCGCGGCCTCGGTGACGCAAATCGAGGTCATGCCCAAGCCGGCCGACCCGGCCAACAACCCGGTGTGGCCGTACTGGCCCATGCGGCTGCGCACCTCATCCTCGCACGAAGAGGGCGTGGAGCGCGACTGGGCCATCTCCACCAAGGAGTTCATTGGAGAGAAAGGCAGGCTCAAGGGCCTGAAGGCCGCGCGCGTGGAATGGAAGGACGGCAAGATGCAGGAGGTGCCGGGCAGCGAGTTCACCCTGCCCGCCGACCTCGTGCTGCTGGCCATGGGCTTCGTCCATCCCTACCAGTCGGTGCTGGAGGCCTTTGGCGTGGACAAGGACGGCCGCGGCAACGCCCGCGCCACCACCGACGGCGCCGGCTGCTACGCCACCTCGGCGCCCAAGGTGTTCGCCGCCGGCGACATGCGCCGGGGCCAATCGCTGGTGGTATGGGCCATCCGCGAGGGACGGCAATGCGCGCGGGCGGTGGACGAATTTCTCATGGGAACATCGGATCTTCCCCGCTGAAATTAGATTCGTACGAATTGTATGAGCCCTGGTTTTGTGTCTGCTCTTCACGAGGCTCCCCGCTTTGCGGGGAGGGCTTGATCCGAGCTCCGCTGTAAGCGCTTGCGAGGTGCGTCCGCCAAACTTCCCGCGTGCGGGAAGCCTCGTGGAAAGCGCCAGCAATTCTGGCCCGTTGCAGTTGTTATTGACGTCGTGCCCGATGCAATGGGCTTTAAGGACTGTTTCATGGCGCAAATGGCTCACACCTTGTTGCTAAAATCCGCTCCGTGAGCCTCAACGTCGTCATCCTCGCCGCCGGTCAGGGCAAGCGCATGCGGTCCGACACGCCCAAGGTGCTGCATCCCCTGGCCGGGCGGCCGCTGCTCGACCACGTGCTGGGCGCCGCGCAGGTGCTCGAGCCCGATTCCATCTGCGTAGTCTACGGCCACGGCGGCGAAGCGGTTCGCGATGCGCTCGCGGCCCAAGCTGGACCTAGCGTGTCGTGGGTGAAGCAGGAGCCGCAGCTCGGCACCGGGCACGCGGTGATGCAGGCCGCGCCCCACCTGCGCGACGGCGCCACCCTGGTGCTGTACGGCGACGTGCCGCTCACCCGGGTGGAGACCCTGCAGCGGCTCATCGCCGCGGCCGGCGACGGCCTGGGCGTGCTCACCGTGACCCTGGACGACGCCACCGGCTACGGCCGCATTGTGCGTGACGCGAAAGGGCGCGTGCAGCGCATTGTCGAGCAGAAGGACTCCACCGAGGCCGAGCGCCAGATCCGCGAGGTGAACACCGGCATCATGGTGGTTCCCACCGCGAAGCTGAAAGACTGGCTCGGCCGCCTGTCCAACAACAACGCCCAGGGCGAGTACTACCTCACCGACATCGTGGCCCTGGCCGTCGAAGAAGGCCTGCCCGTCGCCACGGCGCAGCCCGATGCCGAATGGGAGACCCTGGGCGTGAACAGCCGCGCCCAGCTTGCCGAGCTGGAGCGCATCCACCAGCGCGAGGTGGCGTTGCGCCTGCTCGATGACGGCGTGACCCTGGGCGACCCGGCGCGCATCGACGTGCGCGGCTCGCTCATGGCCGGCCGCGACTGCTTCATCGACGTGAATTGCGTGTTCGAGGGCGAAGTCGCCCTGGGCGACAAGGTGAGCATCGGCCCCAATTGCGTGCTGCGCAACGTGCGCATCGCCTCGGGCACCCGCGTCGAGGCCTTCTGCCACATGGAAGACGCCGAGGTCGGCGCCAACTGCCGCATCGGCCCATACGCGCGGCTGCGGCCGGCGGCCGTGCTGGCCGCGGACGTGCACATCGGCAACTTCGTCGAGGTCAAGAAAAGCGACATCGGCGCTGGCTCCAAGGCCAACCATCTGGCCTATATCGGCGACACCAGCATCGGCAAGAACGTCAACGTCGGGGCGGGTACCATCACCTGCAACTACGACGGCGTCAACAAGCACCGCACCATCATCGAGGACGACGTGTTCATCGGTTCGGACACGCAATTGGTGGCGCCGGTGCGCGTGGGGCGCGGCGCAACGCTGGGCGCGGGCACCACGCTCACCAAGGACGCGCCGCCCGACCAGCTCACGCTGTCGCGCGCCAAGCAGGTCTCGGTGGAGGGATGGCAGCGTCCGGTCAAGGGTGGCCCCGTCAAGGGCGGAAAGAAGGGGTAAGACCATGTGCGGCATCGTCGGCGCCATCGCCAAACGCAACGTCGTGCCCATCCTGCTCGAGGGCCTGAAGCGGCTGGAATACCGCGGCTACGACTCGGCCGGCATCGCCATTCTCGAGGAGGGCAAGGGCCAACACCTCAAGCGCCTGCGCTCCACCGGGCGCGTGGCCGAACTGGAGAAGCTGGCGCAAAGCCAGGGCCTCGCGGGCGACATCGGCATCGCCCACACCCGCTGGGCCACCCACGGCGTACCCTCGGAGAAGAACGCCCATCCGCACGTGTCGGGCGGCGTGTCGGTGGTGCACAACGGCATCATCGAGAACCACGAGGACATGCGCAAGAAGCTGCGCGCCAAGGGCTACGACTTCGTCTCCGACACCGACACCGAGGTGATCGCGCACCTGGTGCACTCCAACCTGCAGGGCGGCACCGCGCTGTTCGAGGCGGTGAAGAAAAGCGTGGCCGAGCTGGTAGGCGCCTACGCCATCGCCGTGGTGTCGGACGCCGACCGCGAGCGCTTCATCGTGGCGCGCCACGGCGCGCCGCTGCTCCTGGGCCTCGGGGAAGGCGAGAACTTCGCCGCCTCCGACACCTCGGCGCTGGTGCAGGTCACGCAGCGCGTGATCTACCTCGAGGACGGCGACGTGGCCGA
>Ga0134124_10001566_pt1 | contig 18378 bp, 12 predicted proteins | sample KB304_FD_96880 | JGI IMG/M metagenome (GOLD analysis project Ga0134124, IMG submission 96880) | Terrestrial soil microbial communities without Nitrogen fertilizer from Kellogg Biological Station, Michigan, USA - KB3-0-4 | ecosystem: Environmental > Terrestrial > Soil > Unclassified ...
GACATAATACGTGCTCGCGAAATTAGAGAGTTCGACAAGCTGCATCTCGCCGGCTACGGCCGAGATGACTTTATCTTCATCCAGGTACTGGTTGAAGGGCGGCATCGGGATCGGGTCCAGGCCCCACTCGCCCCGGAATTCGTTGAGCCGGCGCCAGCCCTGCAGGGTTGCCTCCGAAAGTAGCAGCGTCCCTCCAGGCTTCAGCACACGCATGCACTCACGCAAGCCTTGCATCTGTCGTTCCCAGGTACCCAAGTTGATGAGTACCCTGACCACCACCACTTTGTCGTATGCTCCGGAGTGCTCTTTGAGTTGGGTGATATCGCCGACTTCGAATTCGACGGAGCCCATCAGTTTGTCGGTCATGCCGGCAGCACGCTGCCGCGCCTGCTCGATCATCGCGGAGACGTAGTCAACACCGCGGAGTTCTACGCGGCACGCGCAAGCGAACTGCAGGGACGAGTAGCCGTTCGCACAACCTGCGTCAAGGACATGGTCGCCATCGTTCAGTCGTCTGGTAATCTCACGAATCTCCATCTCGATGACCCGGTGGTCGGACCACGAAGCCGCAGACGCCTGGCCATGCTCCAGCGCTTGCTTAGTCCAGAAATCGTAAACTTCGGCCTGGGAAAATTTGGAGGTCATCGGGAAGAACCACCTGCTCTGCGGTTCTCCACCTTTGAATTCGTGTCGCCCACTCGAACCACATAAGGGGGCTTTTGAAGACTTCGTAAGTGCATGCGGGCTAGGTACTCGCCAATAATACCCAGAGCAAACAACTGGGCGCCGGAGAACACAGCGACAATCGAGGCGAGAAAGGGAAACCCGGGAACAGGATCGCCGAGCGTGAAATACCTGCCCAGGACGTAGGCCAGCACGCAAAAACCGAAAAGAGTAAATACGAAACCCACCAGGCTTGCGATCTGCAAGGGCAGCGTCGTGAAGCCGGTCATCATGTTCATCGCGTGAGTAATCAACTTGCGGAAGGTGTACCCCGAGGTCCCCGACTTGCGCGGCTCATGAATCACCGGTACCGCCGCAAAACGGTTCGTGCCCCAGGTCAGCAACACGTCGATGGACACGAACGATCCCTCGTAATGACTGAATGCGCCGGCTACTTCTGCGCGGAAGGCACGGAAGGCGGAAACCTGGCGAGCAATCGTCGCTCCCATGACGTTCTGCAAGGCCATTTTCGTCGCCAGCGACGCCAAATCGCGCAGGACGCCATGCTCTTCGTGCTCCGGGGTGCCATATACGACATCGAAGCCCTGCCCCAGCTTGGTTAGCAGCTTGGGAATCTCCTCGGGAGGATGTTGCAAGTCGTCATCCAGGGTGACGATCACGTCATATTGGGCTGCACGGATGCCGCAGAGCAGCGCATTGTGCTGGCCGTAATTGCGCATCAGGTTGATGGGATGAATCCAGGGATGACGATCGGCCAGTTGGCAGATAACTTCCCAGCTTCGGTCCGGACTGCAGTCGTTGACCAGCACCAGTTCATAGTTGGACGCAATTCGGCTCAACACACTCTCCAGCCGCTTGACCAGTTCGGGCAGGATGGCTTCGCTGCGGTAGACCGGCACCGCCAGCGAAAGCCCGCTCGGCCGGGAATTGATGTTATGAATCATGGCTCCCACGAGTCGGTTGTCGTTACCCTTTCGCGTATCCGCTGTCCCCGTGTCATTGAACGCATGTCAGGATCACTACAGTGTACGGGATTCGTAGCAGGTCGTGACGGACACTGGCTTCAATTTTAGAAAATACTTTTGCGGCAAGCTCCCGGTACCCAGCCTCGCTGCGCACGAAGCGTCCACGATCCCGCGAAAGCAAATATTTGGCCACCTGAGATTGATCGTCGGTCCACACCCCGTCGAGCGTAACCAGTCTTGCTCCCGGTTTCATGGCGTCACGAGCAATCTGAAAAAGCGTCAAGGCCTCGTGGTCGTCGAGGTGATGAAGTACGCCCAATGCCAGGACAAGGTCGAAGTAGTTCGGCTCCACCCGATCATACTCGCCGACGCTCTGGCATATGAACCGGGCCTGCGGGAAGCGGCGTCTGGCTTTCTCGACATATTCCGGGCTGACATCGAGACCGACATATTCAATATCTTGAAGATAGGGCACCATGGTTCCAGGTCCGCATCCGATGTCCAAAACGCGATCGCCTGGCGCGGGACGAATGTAGTCTCGCAATAGAGCGCGGTTCCGCTCGTCCCCGCCGATGGCGTGCCAAAAGGATTGGTAGGCCCACGAACGAGAAAGCACCGAGCGCATGGCTGCAATCATGGCTTCTGGACAGGGTTACGGCTTCCATCTTACTTCGAACTTGCCGGTCTGCGCACGATTTGGGAGCTTGCGTCGGGGTGTAACTTTGAAAATTCCCAAAGAATTGTCATTCCGAAGCACGGCAAGATCGCGCAAGGAATCTGAGCTAGGCGTCATCGCTACGCAATCGCAACCACCGGGCGAGAGCAGTGTGCTATTTTGGCTGATCCAACAATCTAAGGGGCGGAGGTCTTGATGGCGGGTCCACCCGCGTCTTCAGGCAGACGCTTGGCGACATTCGTAATTGTCCTGGCCATACTTGCTATCTACAGCTACCCCTACATAGCAACCACATGGACCCTCGGCTCCAAGCTGGTTCCATACGCGTTTGCCGCCGACCTTAGTCTCTACCTGAATCTCGGTCAACTTGGTTCTTCGCAACATCAACCGGCCTTAAATCCCTATTACGGCACTCCCATGCAGGCGGGCGCCTTCGGCTATCTAACCTTTGATCTGGCCTTCCGAGTTTTCGGTTGGCTCGAAAATATTGTCCATCACAATCTCTGGTACGCCGTGCTCACGTGGAGTTGGCTTTGGTGGATGGCAATCTGCATCGGAGCCTTTTGGTTCTTTCACCTGGCCCTGCCCGAGGAAACGGCGCCGGTCATTTACCTCGGGGTAAGTCTGCTGTTCTTCTTTAATTTCGGAGTTCTTAAGTCCCTGCTCGGAGCTTGGCTGCATCTTCCATCCCTGGCCGGATTCGAAGCATTAAGCCTGTCCTACATCCGCGCTTTCTTCCCCCCAATTCCGGTTGCGCTGTTGCTCTTGTATCTAGCGCTTCAAATCCGTGCTTTACGGTTCTCACGTTGGTACGACTGGGCGGGTATGTGCGTGTTGCAGGCGGTGGCGTTTGCCATGTTCCCCTATGCCACGCTGCTCATGGCGGGGAGTACTCTCGTGGTGGCAATTGCCTTTCTCGGGTCACTGTCGCTGCGACGTTGGGTAAGAACCATGGTTCCGTACGGCGTAGCATGTGCAGCGATGGACTTCATGTTTCTGCTGCTCCGTCCCCTGGGGCCAGGGATGCATGATCCCAACTTCTCGTTGCTCAGGCTCCGTCCGTCGCACATTTTCGACCTGACGGGGGGTGCACTCATTTTGCTCTTTCTGCTCTCTGTTCTCACGGTGGTTCTCCGGCCATTTGGGTCGCGCCAGGCCAAATGGACCCTGGCGGGTCTGGGATTCTCCAACATTCTTCTGATGCTCGCCGATGCCGTCTTCGCCCCGTCGCTGCTGCTCTCCGTTCACGGCGGTTACTTTCTGCACTGCACAATTTCGCTGCAAGTCGCCTATTTTGCTGCGGCGTTATTGGCGAGGTTTGAACCTGCACATAGGTGGATGAGATCTGCATGCCTTGCCGCAGTTGTCTTGGTGGTTGTCAACGGAGCGATGCTCGCGTTGGGCAACTACCGCGCCTTCCTGCCGCAAAACCGGGAGATCAGCGAACTCGCGCGGACGCTTGGCTCTTTGAGAGTTGAATACGGCGATGTGATTATCGCCCGGGCCGACAGTGTCGATGACCTGTGCTCATGGGCTCCACTGCTGACGCGCGGGACGGTGCTATTTTGCCGAAGCGCGCAGTATGAGCTGTCCGAGTCAGAGAGGCGTGGTTTCCATCGTTTACGACAAGCGTTTTATCTTTACTTCACTGGCAAGGATACTCGATGGGTGGAGGGAATCATACGCGATCCAGGAGCGCTCACTGCACAGGACCGGCTGGCGTTTGCGGGGGAAATCAACCCATCAGATAAAGACACCTTGGACAGAGGAAAGCAGGAGATTGCGGCTGAGCTGATTCCTCAGTTGGCGGAAGTTGAAAAACGGCAGGGTCTCACGCAGTATTTCTCCCGCCCCTATCCTCGGGTTCTTGTTATTGATGACGCGAAACATCGAATCTTCGTGAAGGAGCGCCTGTCGTCATTCCTGGCGATTGTTTCGGAGCAACAGGTCGGTGATTTTGTCGTGCTGTGGTGCAGACTTAATGCAGGGTGAGGTGGTGAATTTGCAACTGAACGAAACCTTTCAGTTTTGAAAGGCTTCCACGCAACTGGAGGGCAGTGCAGATGTGCGGCATCTTCGGCATTCTGGCGGGCGGCGGCTCCATTTCTCCGAAACTTCTGGAGCAAGCCACGGATTCGCTGGCGCACCGCGGACCCGACGACCGCGGGACCGTGGTCATTCCATCCAACTCTACGCCGCGTTTCGAAATTGTTTTGGGCAGCCGCCGCCTGGCGGTTCTCGATCTCTCTCCGCAGGGCCATCAGCCCATGCAAGATCCTGCAACGGGAAACTGGATTGTGTACAACGGCGAAATCTACAACTTCCGCGAGCTCAAGGCGCGATTGCAGGCTGTAGGCGAGCGCTTCGTCAGCCAGTCCGATACCGAGGTGTTGCTGAAAGCTTATGGCCGCTGGGGCGAGAAATGTCTGGGCGAGTTGCGCGGAATGTTTGCCTTCGCCATTTGGGACGCCATGCGCTCGCGTCTGCTGCTGGGACGCGACCCTATGGGCATCAAACCGCTCTACTACTGTTCCACGGGCCAGAATTTTCTGTTCGCCTCTGAGTTGCGCACGCTGCTGGGTACGGGGCTTGTTCCACGCCGTCTGGATCCCGCCGGCCTCATCAACTACCTGAATTTTGGATCGGTCTACGATCCCATGACCATGATTGCAGGCGTTTCCGCTCTGGAGGCCGGCCACTATGCCATATGGGATAACGGACGGGTGACCGACTCCATCTACTGGGACCCTGCACCCCAAGGACGGGCCGCTACGGCTTCGAGCTATCTCGCGAGCAACGCGACCGCGCGGAAGGCTCTCGAAGAGGACGCGTACGCCACGCTGGACCAGACCGTGCGCATGCACACGGTGAGTGACGTGCCGGTGGGACTGTTTCTCTCCGGAGGCATTGATTCCAGCAGCCTGGCGGGCATTCTGAGCCGTGCCGGCATCCGACTCAACACGTTTTCCATAGTTTTTCGTGAGGCAGAGTACAACGAGTCCGAATATTCGCGGGCCGTCGCCCGGGCTTTTTCGTCGGAGCATCAGGCCATCATGGTCTCGCAGCGCGATGTGCTGGATGCCATCCCCTATGCGCTCCGGGCCATGGACCAGCCCACCATTGATGGCCTCAATACGTTTCTCATCGCCCGGCAAACGCGGGCTGCCGGGATCAAGGTAGCGCTCTCCGGTCTAGGCGGGGATGAACTCTTCGCCGGATACTCAACTTTTCGCGACGTGCCTCGCATGGAACGCTTCGAGCGCTTCTGGGGACGCTTTCCGTCGATCCTGCGAAAGCCGCTGGTGCGCATGTTTTCTTCCCTGTCACCGGACTCAGATCAGAACCGAAAACTCGCAACGCTCGGGGGCGGACGACACAGAGTTCTGCACCCCTACTTTCTTGCGCGCGCTCTCTTTACTCCTGAACAGCGTGACTCGTTGCTAGCGTCCAACGATGAGGCAGCTCTGGCGCGGGCGAACGCTCCCTTAGAGGAAAATTTGCGTCGCTCGGGCCCGCTCGACCCGCTCAATCGGGTTTCCTACCTGGAATTGCGTTGCTACATGCTGAATACGCTGCTGCGAGACTCTGATGTGATGAGCATGGCCCACGGACTCGAGCTGCGAGTGCCGCTGGTCGATCATCAGCTTGCCGACAAGCTGCTGGCCCTGCCTGGCGCCTGGAAGCTGGATGGCGATACGCCGAAGCCGTTGCTGGTTGGGGCGTTGAAGGGAAAGTTGCCGAACGAAATTGTCCACCGCAAGAAGCAGGGCTTCACTCTCCCCTTTGAGCGTTGGCTGCGGGAGAATCTGCGGGCTGAAATGGAAGCGGCTCTGCCGAAAATTGGCCGGGGCCCGCTAGCATCGTTGCTTAATTACGATTCGGTCGCCCAGGTTTGGGATGACTTCCTGAGTCAGCGGACTTCGTGGTCCCGCATCTGGTCGCTCTATGTGCTGGAGGAGTGGTGTGAGCTGAATTCAGTGTCGGCGTAGAAGCGATGGAGGACGGGGCATCCCGCCCGTCTGGCCGGGCGGACGCCCGGCTTCCAGCCTACAAAACATCGCCGAGCGTTCAATGTAATATATTCAGAGCGTTCCAACCGCGATGCAGAAACTAGAGGAACTAGCGGCGATCCAGGTTACTGCTCCGCCTGTGTCTCTACCGGTAAGCGTGATCGTCCCAGCGCGGAACGAGGCCAGAAACCTACCGCGCTGCCTGGAATCCCTGCGCGGGGTGGGGGAGATCTACGTCGTCGATTCGCAAAGCAGCGACGGCACGGCGGAGATCGCACGCTCCTTCGGCGCCAACGTGGTCCAGTTTCACTACGCCGGCGGATGGCCCAAGAAACGCCAGTGGGCGATGGACACACTTCCCCTTGCCTATGAGTGGGTATTTCTCGTTGATGCGGACGAAGCACTGACTCCTGAACTGGCCGAGGAAATACGCTGTGCAATTCAGGATCCGCGTTTCGACGGTTACCACATCGCACTGCAGATGTTTTTCCTGGGGCGGGTGCTGCGCCACGGCGGCGCCGGATTTTATAAACTCTCGCTCTTTCGCCGCGGCAAGGGCCACTTCGAGTGCCGCCTGAAAGACCAGGACGCCTCCATGGCGGACATGGAAGTGCACGAGCATATTGTCGTGCAGGGCGAGAGCGCGACGCTGAAAAACCCCTTGCTGCATCACAACGTGGAATCAATCTCGCACTACATTCACAAGCATGACGAATATGCAAACTGGGATGCCCGGGTGTGGCTGGAGGGCGAAGCGAATTCCGCTGAGCTGCCGCCCTCTCTGTTTGGGAGTCAGGCGCAGAGCCGGCGCTGGCTGCGGAAGAGATTGTTCACGCTTCCCGGTTCATCGCTGCTCTTGTTCATCTACCGATATTTCTTCCGCCTGGGATTTCTGGACGGCGTGCCCGGCCTGATTTATTGCGGCTTTCAAGGCATACAGTTTTTTCACATTAAAGCCAAGATCTACGAGTTGCGCAACAAGAAGGATTGACGCGGGCTCATGTGCGGAATCAGCGGCTTGGCCAATTGCGGAGACAAAGAGATCCTGGCGCGCATGACGTCGATTCAGGCGCACCGCGGTCCGGACGACTCCGGCTTGTGGGAGCAGCGCTTTCCTGACGGCTCTTACTTTGCTCTGGGCAGCCGCCGCCTTGCCATCCTCGATCTCTCCCCCGATGGCCACATGCCGATGAGTAATCCTCAGCGCACGCTGTGGATTACCTACAACGGCGAAATCTACAACTTCCGTGAATTGCGCCAGGAGCTAAGAGCGAAGGGGCACCGGTTCGTCTCGGACAGTGATACCGAAATCGTGCTTCGCCTCTATGAGGACGAGGGGCCGGACTGTGTCAATCGGCTCAACGGAATGTTCGCCTTCGCGATTTGCGATCTTCGCTCCGGCACGCCGAGACTCTTCGTGGCGCGGGACCACTTCGGGGTGAAACCCTTCTACTACGCGCACCATGACGACCGGTTTGCTTTCGCGTCGGAGATCAAAGCCCTGCTGCAAGTGCCCGGCATCAGCGCCGAGATTGACTCGCAGGCGCTGCACCAATATCTGACTTTTTTATGGGTGCCCGATCCTGGAACAATGTTCCGCGGAATTCAAAAGCTGCCCGCGGGCCACTACGGGGTATTTCATGACGGTCAACTCAAGCTCACAAAATATTGGGACCTGAGTTTTCCTTCCGCCGATGCTTCCTATGCAATGTCAGAGAACCAATTGGCAGAAGAAATTCGCGAGCGTTTCGGGCGTTCGGTGGAAAGCCAGATGATCAGCGACGTTCCCATTGGCGCCTTTCTCAGCGCCGGTCTGGACTCGTCCAGCATCGTGGCCATGATGGCGCAAGCCAGCCGGCAACCGGTGCGCACTTATACCATCACATTTCCGGACAAGTACCGTATCGGTGAAAATGCGCTTGACGATCCTGCGGTAGCCACTCGCCTGGCACGACGCTTGGGATGTGAGAACCAACGCATTGTGGTTGAGCCCGATGTGGCCGACCTGTTGCCCCGGCTGGCGTGGCACATGGACGAGCCCACCGCGGACCCCGCGATCATTCCGGCCTACCTGGTCTGCCGCGAGGCGCGAAAGCAGGCAACTGTCCTGCTCTCGGGCGTAGGCGGAGACGAGCTGTTTGCGGGATATCGCAAGCACTCCGCGCACTACTGGGCCGAGGCCTATCAGCGCGTCCCGGCTGCGGCGCGCGGTGTGATTGCCGGGGGAGTCGCCGGTCTTCGTAACTTTCGCGGCACCTCGGTGAAGGGAAGCGTGCGCCTGATGAAGAAAATGACGCGCAGCGCCTCGCTCTCTGCGGTGGAGCGCTTCATAATGAACTGTACTTATCTGGACGGCGAGCAGAAGACCGCGCTTTACACGCCAGCATTCGGGCGAGAACTGTTCGGCACCGATCCCGCTGCTCGTCATCGCGCAAGCTTCGCGCAGGTGGAAGGATCGGATTTCCTGAACCAGATGTTGTACCTCGACACCAAGATTTTTATGGCGAGCTTGAACCTTACATACAACGACAAGATGAGTATGGCTTCGTCGGTCGAGGTTCGAGTTCCGTTTCTGGACCGAGAACTGGCTGAATTCGTGGCCTGGAATGTCCCGCCGAGGCTCAAGCTCAAGGGATTCTTTCGTCCGACTACCAAGTACATTTTCCGCAGGGCGATGAGAGACGTTCTGCCTCGCGAGGTGCTGTCGCAACCGAAGGCGGGGTTTGCAGCTCCCATTGACTACTGGCTGGCCAACGATCTGAAAGAAATGACCGATGACCTGCTCTCCGAGTCGCGCATTCGCCAACGGGGCCTGTTTCGTCCCGAGGCTGTGCGCGGGTTCGTCGACCAGCACCGGCGCGGCACCCAGGATTGGTCGATGCAGATTTGGCAATTCCTCACGCTTGAACTCTGGATGCAAACCTTCCTCGATAGCAGCGCGCCGCACATGATGACAGACCTGGCCGGCCGCGCCACTGCATGACCCGGCTCCTGGGAAAATCAAGCGCCGCATGCTAATCCTTGGCCTCAATATGTTTCACGCGGACGCCTCCGCTGCCATCGTGCAGGACGGAGAAGTGGTGTTCGCGATCGCTGAAGAGCGTCTCAACCGGGTGAAACATTACGCGGGATTTCCGGCAATGGCAGTCAAAGCTTGTCTGGACGCGGTGGGCGCACGCATCGCCGACGTGGACCACGTGGCCGTGGGGCAGGACAGTGACGCCAACCTGGCGAAAAAAGTGCAGTATGCACTGGCAAATCCTGCGAAGATTTTGAACTTCATCCGCCTGCGCCAGCGTAAAGAGGCCATGCGCGATGTGCGATTGTTATTGGCCCAGGCGCTGGACAGCGATCCGAAAGGTTTGCGCTTTCAGGAGCACCACCTCGAGCATCACATTGCTCACATTGCCAGCGCTTATTACTGCTCGCCGTGGGAGGGGGCGGCGGGCTTCAGTTATGACGGATCCGGTGATTTTGTTTCCACCATGATGGCGCTTTGCGAAGGCAACGAAATCAAGGTGCTGGAGCGTGTTTTCCTGCCGCACTCGCTGGGCAGCTTCTACACCATGATCTGCGAGTTCATCGGCTACAAGAAATACGGCGATGAAGGCAAGGTGATGGGGCTGGCACCCTACGGAAAGGATACCTACTGTGATCAGATTCGCGAAATTACCCAGCTTAACGATTCGGCTTTTCGCCTTAATCTACACTACTTCATGCCGCTCGGAAGCAATCAGGGCATGCAGATTCAGGCTGACGGAACGGTCCGGCTGGCGCGACATTTTTCGGACCGCATGGTGCAGCTTTTCGGCGAGCCACGCGAGCCTCACGCCGAAATCACGCAGCGCGATATGGACCTCGCCTATGCGATGCAGCATCGTTTCGAGGAAGTCTTCTTTCATCTCATGAAGCAGCTGCACCAGCGTGTGCCTGTGGAGGACCTGGTGATGGCCGGGGGCTGTGCGCTGAACAGCGTCGCCAACGGGAAACTTTTTCAGCAAACTCCATTTCGGCGGACTTGGATCCAACCCGCGGCCGGGGATGAAGGGCTGGCTATTGGCGCAGCGTTGCATACCTATCATGCAACGTTGCAGCAGCCCCGTCGTTACCAGATGAAGGATTCGTATCTGGGTCCGGAATTCTCCGACTCGCATATCGAGTCGGAGCTCAAGAAAGCAGATTTAGGTTACCGCAAGCTGGCGCGGCAGCCGCTGCTCGACGCTGTGGCGGAACAAATTGTTGCCGGGAATGTCGTGGGCTGGTTTCAGGGGCGGATGGAGTGGGGGCCGCGAGCGCTGGGCAATCGCTCCATCGTGGCCCATCCCGGGCTGCCGGACATGAAAGACGTGCTCAACGCCCGCATCAAGCATCGCGAGTGGTTCCGTCCGTTCGCGCCTTCGATTCTAGTGGAACGACAACATGAATATTTCGAGCACGACCATCCTTCGCCCTTCATGCTGCATGTTTACAAGATTCGCCCCGAGCAGCGGGCGCAGCTTTGTGCGGTCAATCATGTGGATGACACGGGCAGGCTGCAGACTGTAAGCCGCGAGGAAAACCCGCTGTATTACGATCTGATCAGAGCGTTTGAGCGTCGGACGGGAATTCCGGTCATTCTGAATACCAGCTTCAACGAGAATGAGCCAATCGTTTGCAAACCGGAAGAGGCGATTGACTGTTTCAAACGCACGCGCATGGATGGGCTGGCGATCGGCCCGTATCTCGTCCTCAAAACTAAGAACTGAGAACAGGTAGCTGACCACAGGTTTTGAAAAATCCTTTGCTTTCGACGTTAGGCCTTGCAGCACGCAACGCTTCAAACGCAAATATGGCTGCACACGACTCATTCCCGGCGGCCCGGCCGACTGCTCTGAATGTGGTCCCGGTCGCCGCATTTCCACGTTTGCGGGCTCTGGCCTGGAGTGATGATTGGCTATACGCGTCGCGCGGCTACTCGGTTTTGCGGGCTAGGATGAGGCCGACTTCGGATCCCATCGAGTGGCAGCTGGTGGCCCGTTACGTTCCAGCGTGGTGGAGAAATCTGAGCGCATCGTCGCGGCTTACCTTCCGTCTGTTTCGTGATGGTTTTCATGCGCTTGCGACGCTCGCCTCCGCATACATCGTTGCGGCGGTGCCTGGCGCGATTCTTACGCTCGCTCCGGGGGGGGATGAATTTATGGTCTCTCACCGCGTACTACGCGGCACACGGCCGCTGCACTTTGCCGTTACGCCGGACGACCACGCCTTCTGGGGTGAATACTTCGACAATCCGGCCCGTGACGAAGTCCACGTTTACGCCTCCACCGACCGGGGTGCAACGTGGGACGTTGCCTACACCTTCCCCCGTGGTGCGGTGCGGCATATACACAACATCGTTTACGATGAGTGGGCCAACTGCCTCTGGGTGCTTACCGGGGACAACGGCTCCGAGTGCCGCATCCTCCGCGTCTCGTGCGACTTCAAGAGCGTGGACGTGGTTCTCTCCGGCCAGCAGCAGGCACGTGCCGTAGCGTTGGTGCCCACGCCCGATGGGCTGTATTTTTCTTCCGACACGCCGCTCGAGTCGAACCACGTGTACCGCCTCGACCGGGGCGGGACACTCTCGGAAGTCACGTCGTTAAGCAGTTCCTCGATTTACGGATGCCGCGCCGGCGGCGGAATTTTCTTTTCCACCATGGTCGAGCCCAGCCCCGCCAATCCGGATTCCAGCGTCCGGCTCTACGGTAGCCTTGAGGGCTCTCACTGGTACGACTTGATGCAATGGAAAAAGGACGTCTGGCCGATGTCGCTGTTCCAATATGGCAACGCCGTTCTGCCCGACGGGCGCAACGCCACGGAATTTCTGGCGGTGACTACGGTCGCGGTTGAGCGCGACGATCTCCAGACCTCGATGTGGCGTGTTGTTCCAGTCGGCGTGCTATAGTTCGGAAAACCAGCGCAATACACGTTTTCCTATGTCCGTTGCGGCTCGTCTGAACTACTACCGTCGCATTTCCAGCGCGTATTTGTTGCCGGGGAAAAGCCAGCTTGCTTTCTGGCATGACCAGCCGCAGGTGAACTCCGATGCGTCCCTCGTCCAACTTGGCGAATACTACATGCCCTTCCTCGAGAAGGCGCGCTATGCGGGACCGCACGATGCTGACTGCATTCCGCTGCTCAACTACCACGGCAACATTGGCCTGCAGTACAACCCGATTGCGATCTCGCAGTGGGGATTGGGAAACTTCAATCTGTTTTTGCGCTCCCAAGACGAAGGTCACAGACGAAAGTCTCTGGCTGCAGCCGATTGGCTGGTGAAACATCTGGAGCCGAATGCCTTCGGCGTCCCGGTCTGGAATCACCAGTTCGACTGGGAGTACCGGACGCCATTGAAAGCGCCCTGGTATTCCGGACTCGCCCAGGGGCAGGGAATTTCGTTGCTGGTGCGAGTTGCGCGGGAGACAGGCAGGTCTGAGTATCTCGATGCCGCCGCTCGCGCTTTCGTCAGCTTTTCGAAGGCGACCGAAGACGGCGGAGTGGTTTTCACCGACCAACACGGCGACATCTGGTTCGAAGAGTACATCGTTTCCCCACCAACCCATATTTTGAATGGCTTCATCTGGGCCGCATGGGGTGTCTACGATTTCTTTCTCGCCACAAAAGAAAAACCTGCTCAGCAACGCTTCGACCGGGCGGTAGAGACCCTGCGCAGGAATCTCGATCGCTACGATCTCGGATTCTGGTCGCTCTACGAGCAGTCCGGCACCCGTTTGCCCATGGTAGCCAGCCCTTTCTATCATCAGCTGCACGTAACGCAGTTGCGTTTGCTGCACCGATTGACCGGCGATGAAGTGTTTTCCAGATACGCTGACCGCTGGGCCGCATACGCCCGCAGCCGGACCAAGCGAACTCGCGCCCTGTGCTACAAGGGCGCTTTCAAGCTTTGCTATTACTAAGAACTCGTGAAGATCCTCTACGTCTCACAATATTTTCCGCCGGAGATGGGGGCGCCCGCAGCCCGCGTATCTGAACTGTCATGCTATTGGGCGCAGGAGCGGCACGAGGTCACCGTGCTCACCGGATTTCCAAATCATCCTACGGGTGTCGTGCCAGCCGAGTACCGCGGTAAATTCTGGCGACTCGTTGCGCGGGAAGAGGCCAATGGGGTGAAGGTTACCCGTACCTGGCTATTGCCGTTTCCCAATCGCAGGACGTATCAGCGCGTCTTGAACTACAGCTCATTTTGCCTATCGGCTGCCGCCACCGGGGTGTTCGCGCAGCGTCCGGACATAGTCATTGCCAGCTCTCCGCAGTTGCTGGTCGGCCTGTCCGGGTGGTGGCTGGCGCGGTGTAAACGGTCGCGTTTCATTTTTGAGGTTCGAGACCTGTGGCCGGAATCGCTGGCGGCGGTGGGCGTCGGGCGGCCGGATTCGCTGGTGTATCGCGCACTGGCCGGGATTGCTGGATTTCTGTACCGGAACGCCGACCACATTGTGGTTGTGACTCCCGCGTTCAAGGAACATCTGGTGCAGTACTGGCAGGTCGCACCGGAGAGAATTTCGGTGATCGAGAACGGAGTTGAGGCGGAGCTGTTCAGTCCCCGGACGGAAAACGACCTGCGAACCGATTTGGGTGCGGACGGAAAATTTGTCGTCTCCTACATCGGGACCATGGGCAACGCTCAAGGTTTACAGATGCTGGTCGAGGTCGCAGAGCGATTGCGGCATTCGGCACCTGACGTCTTGTTTCTACTGGTGGGGGAGGGCGCGGAAAAAGAGCAACTGGTCTCACTGGTGCGGTCGCGTGGCCTTACCAACCTGCGCTTCGTGGATCAGCAATCGCGGGGCAACATACCGGCCTATATTTGTGCCTCGGACGCATGTGTGGTTCTCCTGAAGAAGAACGAGATATTCAAGACGGTCATTCCCAGCAAGATGCTGGAGTTCATGTCTTGCGCTCGTCCCATAATCCTCGGGGTGGAGGGTCAGGCGCGCAAAATTATTGAGGAGGCCCGAGCGGGAATTTGCGTCGAGCCGGGAAATCCGTCGGAGCTAGCCCAGGCTGTTTTGCATCTCGCCAGGGACGAGCAACTCCGGGAAACGTTAGGCCGCAATGGGCGCCGCCATGTCCTTCAGCATTTCTCGCGCCGGCAAACCGCGATGGCGTACCTCGACCTACTGAACGCTCTCATGGGTAAAGAGAAGCCGTACGCCGCCGCCGCTTGAACGAGGTTGGGGAGTTTTCCTAGGGTCTGATGGCGACGATGCTTACCGCGGTCGCAGCCTGCATGGCTGCATCCAAGGTGCGGGTCATCACCAGTTTACGTGCACTGCTGGGGACAAACAGGATATCGTCCGCCTTCATGGGAATGTCCACGGCTTTGGCCTGAAGTATCTTCTTCAGCTCAACCGGTGTTTCGGTCATTCCGTTCGTACCTTTGCGGATGATTTTTACGCCGTTCAGCTTGGCATTCGGTGTGGTGCCGCCCGCCAGGGCGATTGCCTTCAATACTGTCAGATTTTCGTTGTCCATCAAGAATCCGCTCGGCCGTCCGACCTCTCCGACCACGTAAACGACATCAGCCTTGTGCACGAGTATCGTATCGCCGGGAGAAACCGGGATGTTGCTCGTCGGATTGTCGGCCAGCTTCCGGCTCAAAGGAACAGTCACAGGCTTGTCGGACTGATTGCGATGGGTCACAGTAATGCTCTGACCGGCGCTGACGGTAAAACCGCCAGCGGTAGAAATCAGGTCGAACAAGCGCGGCTCACCAATCACCGGATACACTCCGGGTCTGGCCACCTCACCCAGCAGACTTATACCCTGCGAAGCGGATTGATCGACGTTCAAAGTCACATGCGGATTCTTTACGAATCCTCCGTCGGAGAGACGTTTTTCGATCAGGGCCTGGGCTTCTTCGACGGTGAGGCCCGCCACATGTACGTAGTCGATCAGCGGCAGATAGACGTCGCCATTCGTGCCCAACCGGCTTTTGGTGTTCAGTTCGGGCACGTTGTAGACATTCACATCGAGCAGATCCCCGACGCCGAGTCTGGGGGAAGGAGCGGTTTCCTCCGTTGCCGGGGATGTCTCAGGTTGGTCGGGTGCGGGTACGGCGGATGGAAACACCGGCGCTGCCGGCTTTTCCGTGGCTTTTGGCGGCTGATTTTGCGCAGTCCCGCTCAGAGCAAGCGGCAGAGTCAGAAAAAATACGACAAGGACATAGGGCAGCCCGGTCGGAACCCTTGGGAAAGACGGCATCTCTGAACCTCTCGGCGTGGGGACGAGAATTGCAGTCTAGCACAGGCGGAAGCAGCGGAATGACCACGGTTGTGGCGGCGCAAGAGGGGAGGAGCGTGTTGACGTTTTCCACAACTATGTCCAAATGGCGGTTGCGGCCTAAATTTTCCGGCTGCTATAGTGCAAACAAGTAGCCACAAAACACTACCGGCTTGTTCACCGCGCGACTGTCGTCCACGCTGCGCCTCCGCTCTCCCATTAAGGACGCGCGGAATGGACGCGAATAAAGTCGACGCAAGAACTGTTGGAGATAGCAGACGGCGCGCCCGAGGGGGATCGGTTGACACTTTTCTACCTGGGAATCTTTGCGGCCTCGGTATTGGCGTCGTTTGTCCTGACCAGGTACATACGCGATTACGCGACCGCGCGTGGCTGGGTAGCGGGGCCCGGCTTGGAGCGGCATTTGCACAAGCGGCCGCTTCCCCGACTCGGCGGCGTCGCCATCTTTCTGGCCTTTCTGTTCAGCATCGGCATTGCCGGGCTGGTCGGTTGGTGGATCCCTCGCCTCAGCTTCGGGATTTCTTCCAAGGCCGTACTCACAATCCTCGTACCCGGCTCCCTGATTTTCCTGCTTGGCTTATACGACGATCTCCATCCGGTGGGGCCGTACTTCAAATTTCTTGTCCAGGTACTGGCGGGCGCGATCTTGTTCGCGGGTGGACTGCGCATTCTCGACCTGCCGGTACTGTTCAGCGGCCACCATTTTTCCTGGTTTGTCAGCTTGCCACTCACGATTCTGTGGGTGCTCGGTATCACCAACGCCTTTAACCTGATTGATGGACTGGATGGACTGGCCGCTGGTTCCGCGCTGTTCTCCACGCTGGTTGTCTTCGTGGTCGCGCTCTTCAGTCATTCCTCATTCGTGTCGATCACGACGCTGGTTTTGGCGGGCGCGGTTCTGGGATTTCTCCGTTACAACTTCAATCCCGCGACGATTTTTCTGGGAGACTGCGGCAGTCTGTTCGTTGGCTTCATGCTCAGCGCGCTGGCGCTGCAAGGCATGCAGAAGTCGCCTACCATCGTCGCCGTCGCCATTCCCGTAGTCTCGTTCGGTCTTCCCATCCTGGAAACAGCGCTTTCAGTGGCGCGGCGTCTCATCAGTGGCCGGCCAGTATTTACCGGAGACCGCGAGCACATCCATCACAAGCTTTTGCAGCGCGGACTTTCGCAGCGGCAGGTGGTGACCGTCCTTTACGGCGTGTCTGCGCTCTTCGCCATGCTGAGCCTTTTTATGCTCTGGCCTACGGGCAGCACGTTGGGCTTGGTGCTGGCGGTGTTGGGCAGCGGGATATGGATAGGCGTGCAGCACCTGAACTATCTGGAATTCGGAGAGCTGCGCCGCGTGGCGCAGCGCGCCCTGGAGCAGCGGATAATTTTTATCAACAACCTCGCGATTCGCCGGGCTACCGAAGAACTTAGAGTCGCATCCAATTTCGACCAACTTTGCCGCATCCTCGAGGCCGCGTTCAACAGCAACGACTTCGATGCATTTGAACTGCGACTGCTACGGCGTGCGGACGGGTCGGTGGACGCGCAAGGTCTCAAGATCGTCTCTGGGGGCGAGGCGGACTTTCGCTGGAAGAGGCCCGGCAGCCACTTCAGCGGCGAAACCATTCCTGCGTGGAGCCTGGCGCTCGGCCTGGTGGCGGCCAACAATCACCGACGCGGTTTGCTCACGCTGCACCGGCTGTATGGGGGCGGAGACCTGCATCTCGACGTCAACCTTCTGACCTCGGTCTTTCCCGAGGCTCTGGCTGACGCCCTGGAGCGGATTGAAGGTCAAGCAGTTGAAGCGGCTTTACGCGAGGAGCAAAGGCGGGCTGTGGCAGCTCGCGCCAGCTAGCTCAAGCGGCGGGTACGGAGCGATCACTCGCTACTTTTCTCAGCCAGACGGTAAATCGCAATTTCACCAGTCTTGCGCCACGGCGTCGCTGAGGTTGAAATGCCCTGCATTGCAGCGCCCGATACGACGATCCATTCAACGTGATCTTTGGCAAGGCGCGCGGAGGCGGCCTCATTGATATCGCCTCTGACGAAGGCCCCGACGTCGTCGCGCCTCTGTTCATACAGCCTGTCGGCCTGGGCCAGCACCTCTGCGGGATCACGCCCACTAAGGCCAGCAACGGCGAAGTATTTTGAATACGGCTCGGAGCAGAAATAACCGTCGAGACCGGTCAACGCCATAACTGCAAAATTAGTGGATTCAGTGGGAGCGCCCCAGATCGGGGTTGCGGTAAGCTCGCTCGGCAGATAAGCGACGACATCATCGGGCGCGGCCGTCAATCGAATATCCCGCAAAGCGCGCGCCGTATCCTGGCCGAAGGCAACTTTGTGCGAGAAATTGAACGCCCCCAACGCCTGCACCCACGTCAGCCCGAGAATTCCCCAGAGAGCGATCGCGCGCCAGCTTCCTCTACCTTGTTCAAGCCAGGTACTGATCGGACGGAGCGAGAAGAGGCCAAGAATCCATAGTGTTGGCTGAAGAAAAACGATGCCGACGCCGCCAAAGGCCTGATAAGGGAAGAATGTTCCGATCACAAACGACAACCCGAAGGCGAGAGCGAGCACCATGGCAACGGTGCGATAGCGATCTTCGCCCAGATCGAGATGCGCCATGGGGGCCAGTCCGAAGAGCTTGATCCCAAATGCAACAATTGGAAATACGATCAGGGAAGCCCAGGGGACGAGCGCCCCCGGCATCAGTCGCCCGAGAATTGTCCCCCAGATCGCGGTGGAGAATTCCAGATTCGGCCCGCGGAAAGGA
>Ga0134124_10001567_pt1 | contig 18374 bp, 18 predicted proteins | sample KB304_FD_96880 | JGI IMG/M metagenome (GOLD analysis project Ga0134124, IMG submission 96880) | Terrestrial soil microbial communities without Nitrogen fertilizer from Kellogg Biological Station, Michigan, USA - KB3-0-4 | ecosystem: Environmental > Terrestrial > Soil > Unclassified ...
CGCCGCCGCTCGCTGCGTTGGCTCACGCTCGCTCGCGCGGTGCTCCCGGAGATCAGCTCTTGCCAGGTGGCGCTGAGCACGGCTTCTTCGTCTTGCAGGACGAGGGCCGTCCAAGAGCCGGCCTCGTCCCCGCGTGAAAACAGGAGCTCGGCGAGTTTGGGGGCGATCGACATCAGCGCCGAGCACAGCGCACCGCGCTCGACACAGCCCGCGTAGATTGGGTCGGCGCCGGTGGTGCTGGGCGAGAGCGTCAGCTGACGGAGCACCTGGACGGCGCGGGGATGCCGCAGGTCAGCCACTAGCCCGACGGGGCTTGCGAGACCCTCTTGGCGTGCCAATGCGTAGCTCTCCAGCAAGCGCCAACGCGCCCCGTGCACGCAACGCCAAGCCTCGGGATGCGATTCAGACGACACCCAGATGGACTATGCGAGTCACGCGCTCTTGCCAAGGGTCGGCCTTTCGCGCTCGGACATTTTCGCGCGCGTGCCGGCAGGCCGGTCACTCCGGTTCAGCTCCAGCACAAAACGCTGGTCAGAATGTTGCGCGGTCTCGCCACAAAACAGCGCATTTGGCAGCTTGCGCAGGTACGGATTGTCGCGCCGCTGTACAACCCATGCCCACGCTTTGCGGTAACCGTGGCACGGGCTGAAGCGTACTCTTCAACGTCGCGAGTCACAGTCCGCAGCGCGGGCAAACGGACTCGCCAGAAAGGAATCATCAATGGCACCACGCTCTTACGCAAAACCCACGCAGGAGGAGCTCCGCTCTCGCTTGGGTGCGCTCGAGTACCAAGTGACGCAGCACGACGCGACGGAGCCGCCTTTTCGCAATCGCTTTTGGGACAACCACGAAACTGGGTTGTACGTGGACATCGTGAGCGGGGAACCGCTGTTCAGCTCCGTCGACAAGTTCGATTCCGGTACCGGCTGGCCGAGCTTCAGCAAGCCGGTCGAGGCCGAAAATGTCCTCGAAAAGACCGACATCAGCCATGGCATGCGCCGGGTGGAGGTACGGTCGAAGCACGCCAATTCGCACTTGGGGCACGTCTTCGATGACGGTCCCCGGCCGACCCGGCTGCGCTACTGCATCAACTCGGCGTCGCTTCGGTTCATCCCCGTGTCCGAGCTGGAGGCGCAAGGCTACGCTGAATACCGAGCGTTGTTCGGGGACGCTCACGAGACTGCCCAGACGCCGCTCGTCGATCACGACAATGCTTGCGCCGTCCCAACGCCGGGCCAAGCGCCGAGCTGCGAGGCAACCGTCGAGGAAGCGGTCCTCGCTGGCGGTTGTTTTTGGGGAATGGAGGAAATTTTGCGCCGCGTTCCCGGGGTGATCGAGACGACCGTCGGCTACACCGGCGGCTCGAGCCCGAGCCCCAAGTACGAACAGGTGAAGACCGGCCGCACCGGTCATGCGGAAGCGATTCGCGTGCTGTTCGACCCCAAGCGCATCTCTTACCAGGAGCTACTCGAGGAGTGGTTCTTCAAGATGCACGACCCGACCACCAAAGATCAGCAAGGCAATGATCACGGTAGTCAATATCGGTCCGCGATCTTCGTGACTTCGGCCAAGCAGCGTGAGGTCGCAGCGCTTGCCAAACAGCAGGCGCAGCAAAGCGGGCGCTGGAAGAAGCCGATCGTGACCGAAATTGCCGAAGCCGGCGCGTTCACTCCAGCCGAGGACTACCACCAGAAATACTTGGAAAAGCACCCCGGCGGATATACCTGTCACTTCATGCGGGGCTGACCGTCTCCGCGGTCTCTACGGGGCTCAGCGTGCGTCCGGTGGGCGCACGCTGAGCGCTGGTTGCGGGGAGGCCAGCAGTGACACCGTTCCCAGCCCGCTCGATGACGTCGTGAACGAATTGCAGCTTGGCAATGACTCGCTCGCCGAGCACGAACGGGTAGGCGTCCACGAGTCCCATGGACCGGTTGAGGCTATTGAGGGCGAGCGTGAGCGGGATCCATGCGCTAATCAAATGTTCGAATTTTTCGAAGCGAACGCGCTCGGCTCTGATGGCCTCGCCTGTCGCCCCTCCCACCGCTTGCGGTCTGATGGCCAAGCCGAAGCTTTGGGCGGTCTCGAGTGTATCCACCATGTGCAGGTAGTGAGCCCAGGTTTCTGCCCAATCTTCCCACGGATGCATGGTGGCGTACGCGCTGACGTACTCGTCTGCCCAGTTCTGCTTAGGATTCTGATAGTGACGTTCGACGGCCTGTGCGTAGTCCTCTCGCTCATCGCCGAAGAGCTCTCGGTACTCGCTCAACCGCTGGCTGTCTTTGAGCAACCGATCCCAATAATAGTGCCCCGATTCATGGCGAAAGTGCCCGAGCAGCGTGCGGTAGCTCTCGCCCAGCTCGACGCGCGTTTGCTCGCGGGCGGGTGAGTGGGCTTCCTTCACGTTGATGGTGACTAGACCGTCGCAATGGCCAGTCAGAACCTTCTCGCCGTTCTGGCCGTCGCTCTTGAACGCGAAGGCCAGACCCTGCTGTTGGGCTTCTTGCTTGCCTTCAATCGGTAGACCCAGCTCGAGCAGCGTGTAAACCAAGCGCCGTTTGGCTATCTCGAGCCCATGCCACGAGTCGAGCGCGGGCGGCTCGCTCAAATCGGGAATCGTGTCGTTGAGCCGACATGCCAGACAATAGTCGTGCGAGTCGTGCTCGGGAATCGCCCAGTTGCACACGGCGTACTGCGTGTAGTTCTTACACAGTCGATAGCGAGCGCCTTTCGCCGCTGGATCAAGTGTCACGTAGGTGCCCGTCGGCCCATCGAGCGCCGGTTCCATCGCGCTCAGCACGCCTTGGTCGGGTAGGTAGGCAAGCGCGTGACCGCAACGGGTGCACTGCGAATTCTCGAAGAAAAGCACGTGCTTGCAGGCTGAACAGGTGAAGATTTTCATGGCTTGGGACCTGTGGGGGAGTTGGCTCAGGGAGCGATGAACGTGCCGCACGACGTCGAACAATGCGAAATGTCGTCCACGCAGGAGTCGTGGTCGCCGATGCAGTCGTGGCAATCATCCAGCTTGTTCTGCTTGTCGTCGCTGTTGCTCGCGGCGCTTTCGCAACGGTCTTTGCAAGCGTCGACGTCGTAGTCTGAGTTGAAGCAGTCCGCATACCGCTTACAGACATCGTGACAGTCCCACTTGTTGGTGATCGGATCGGCCGCGCTGCACGCGACGCCCGTGAATGATAAGAAGAGGCAAAGGAAGGCGAAGGATTTCATGCCGCGCGGCATTGCAGCCCGCGTGCCAAGGGCCCTTCGACGACGGTCAGCAATTTTGCTGCGGGTTGCGGCTTCGAGCGAAGCGCCGCCAGGTGCAAATCGGTCGCACGCTGTGGCGTCTCGTCGCAAAGGGGCATGGTTCGTGCTCACGAGAGGTAAAATGGCCATTGTGAGCACGCCCGTGTCACGGCGTTTCAAACTCTATTGGGACCTCGTCAAGCGTGTCTCGGACGAGGCCGATGACGACGACGCGGACATCGTAGCTGCGGGACTGGCATTTTACGGGACTCTGGGCTTATTCCCGGCGCTCTTGGCGATGGTCTCGCTGTACGGCTTGATTGCCGACCCGATCGCCCTGCGAGCGGCGATGTACGAGATTGCGCGCTCGTTACCTCCCGCGGCTCGCGATCTGGTAATTGGCGAGATCTCGAACTTCATCGCTCGGGATTCACGCAACCTCAGCGTCGGCATGGTGTTGGGGTTCCTCGCCGTGCTTTGGAGCGCGTCTTCCGCTATGAGCGTGCTCGTGCGCGCGATCAACCTCGCGTACGACATTCCGGAGCGGCGGAGCTTCTTCAAGCGTCGGCGAATGGCGGTGCTATTCACGCTCGCCGGCATGTTCGGGCTGCTCGTGCTGGTCCCGCTGCTCGCTGTGCTGCCCAAGTTGCTCACATTTTTTCACGTGCAGAGCGCGCTGATACTGCTGCGCTGGCCGCTGATGCTGGCCATCGCGTGGCTGACCTTCGGCTTGCTCTATCGGTACGCGGCCCAGAAGAGCCCGCTTCCGAGCGTGCGCTCGGTGTTGCCCGGAGCGACCGGCGCGTCGTTGCTTTGGGTCGGCTTGTGCGCGGTGTACTCGGCCTACGTGGAGCACTTCACGAGCTTCGACTCGACTTACGGCGCGCTCACCGGGGTGATCGTGCTCGAGTTTTGGTTGTACGTTTCAGCTTTGATCGTGGTCTACGGCGCGGAGTTGAACGCAGAGCTCGTTCGCCATCCGCTCACGCACGAGCAACAAGCCCTGCCTCATGTTGCGGATGTCCCCGCGGAGCACGCCGAGCACCAACGAGCAACCCCGCGGGGCGTCGCGACCAGCCCGAAACAACCGGGCTGAGACTGCGAGCCGACGCGGGGCTGGTCCTTGGGCAAGCGCTGTTCAAGAGGTCGAGTTGCTGCTGTGGTGCTCGAACGTGGCGATCTTGTCGTTGATCTTGTCGTTGACGCGGCCCTTCACGTCGTCCAGCCGATGCTTGACATCGTCGAGGCCGTCAGACAACCGGGCGCGTAGTTCCTCTCCGGAGCTGGGCGCGAGCAGCAACGCTGCACCGGCGCCAACCGCCGCACTGACCGCGACCAAGCCCAAAGCGGGAAACACGCGTGAGTAAGCACTCGGACGACGCTCCAAGCCGACGACGCCGAGGATGTCGTTCAAATCGACGTCGCCAATGCCACGCACGAACTTTGCGGCTTGCTGCGCGCCGATGAGCGAGCCCAAAGTCCACAACGCTTTGCTGATGTTCCGGTTCATTTTAAAGGATTCCTTCCTGAATCTGGGTTACCCGCATTCGCGGGCTGCGGACTGTAGGCTCAGCAAGTCGCATGCCACGCTCAACTGCGATTTCGAGCCTAGATTTCTGCCGAACACCGAAGGGTTCAACGACGCAACGTGCCTCAGTGCGGCAGTGACGTGTGACGTTGCTGTGCCGTGGAAGCGCTCGCTAGTAGCGCTTTCGCCACAGCAGATCCACGCCCGAGGCTCCGCGATCACCAGTCAAAGTGGAGAGCGACCAGTTGCGGTAGATCAAGAAGTTGAAGGTGAGGAACGTCAAGTCGGGAGGCTGCCCAGGAGTCTGGCCCAGCGCGCGCGTGAGCTGCACGGATACCTTGGAAGAGAGCTGAACCACGACCTGAGGCCGGGCGCTTCCTGTGCTCGAGTCGATGCGCGTGCTCACGTTTCCATTGGCGATTCCCGACAAAGCTTTGTTGAGGCCTTTCGTGGCTTCTCCCCCGACGGCGCCCACGGCCGTGGCTGCATTGCCTCCGCCCCCGCTACTCCCTCCGAGCGTGCCGTCGGTCGATCCGGTCAAGAGCAAGCTCAGGACTTCCCCTTGGGAAAGGGGCGGTTCGGCGCGCAGCGTAATCTTCAACTTGGCAGCGGTCCCGCTGGCATCCGCGTAGATCCGGTGGCGATCCGCGTCCTGCGCATCCCAGCGCGCCGTAGCGACGATGGTCGGATTGCCGGGGTCGCCGGAGAAGGTGACGGTGCCGCTTTCGATTTCGAACTGTTTCCCGGAAACGTCGAGCTTGCCGCTCGTGACGTTGATCTGCCCCTCGATCGTCAGTGGATCACCCAGCACCAGCTGTAAGCGTCCGCCCAGTTGGATCTTGGTCGTGTCGCCTTGCTGAACCCACATTTGGTTGCCCAAGTCCAGATCGACGACCATCGGGCTCTCGTTCTTCGAGGGGTCGCTCTCCGTCAATGGTTGGAGCGGCAAGGTGACGAAACCTCCGTTTCGTTGGCGCGTGCCGACGCGAACGCCCCTCGCTGGTTCCAAATCCTGCAGGTCTTGGCTGCCGGCGTCGGGCATCCTCACGTGCAGTTCGGGAATGCTGACGGACAACCTCTGCGAGCCTTTGGCTTGCCCCGGCCGCAGTTTGACGTCGACGGTGCCGTAAGTCTCTCCGAGTTCGGTGCCCGCCACGGAAAGCGCGACTCTCTTTGATTTGCTTCCGATTGCGATCTTTGCATCGGCGCCGGTCAGATCCAAACCCGCGAAGCGCGCTTCACCCGTGACGTTGAGTCTGCCGGTGGTCGCACGCGCGCTCAGCTCCTCGAGTTTTGCTTTGCCTGGTTCAAGTGACAATTTGGCCTTGATTTGATCGAAACGCTGGCCGAGCGCGGCCAATTGCGCGACCCCGTCTTCGAGCTCGACGCTGCCATGGAGTTCCGGCGCACCGCCGCGGAAATGCGCCTCGAGATCGCCGTTGAGCCGGCCGTCGAGATCGCCGAGGACCGATGTCAAAAGAGGCGCGAAGGCAGCCAAGCGCAGCTGGCGAGCTTTGAGCTGCGCATCGGCGGGCATGCGCACCTCGGGTGCCAAGCGCGCGCCCCAATCCAGACCCGAATGCGCTTCGGCCGTGGTGGTGCCGCCTTTGCCCTCGATGCTCATTTTTGCGTCGGCCTTGCCGTTGCGCACAGTGGCTTGCGCACGAATGCGACCGAGTTCACTCTTTGCCAACTCGAGTGATTGAACGTCGAGATTGACGTCGACCGTTGCGTCTTTTCCGAAGTGCTCGAGGGCAACTTTGCCCGTCAGCGTGCCTTCCAGTTGTTGAGTGCGCGCTTCGGGCACGAGCCCAATTGGGAATGCTTCGAAGGATAGGTGTGCGTTGGCTTCGAGCGGAGGCGTCTGCCCACCGACGCGATTCAACCAGTCATGGACCACGGTTTCGACGTCCAGGTCGGCTGCTGCGACGTCCGACCCGAGTCGGCGCATGTGGGCGCTGAGCTTGCCTCGGGTCCCTTTGTATCCGCCCTGTAGAGTCAAATCGACTTTGGTCCGAGCATCGTCGGTCTGTTGGAAGTCGATGATTTTGCCGGACAGCTCGATTGTGGGGGCGGCGAGGGTGCCTTCGTAGCTGAGCTCTGCAGAGGCGATGCCCTTGAGCGCAGCGGGGCGCACGTCGATTGGGAGGTCCTGTAGATCGCGCGGCGGCAGGCTCAGCTTGGCTCGCACGGGGATTTGGCGCCATTGACTGCCGAGCTCATCCACCACCGTGGCCAGCCGCGGCGTCGCCGTGCCCTCGACGCTCAGCGCGACGAGCCGGCCTTTCGCGTCGGTCAGGCCCATCGCGAGCTCGGTTTCTCCGGTCTCTTGGTGGCTCAAACTCAGATCGAAATCGATGCCTTTGACTGCCAGCGGGGCGGTCTCCCGAGCTTCGGACTTGGTCGTGATGGTGGTCGTGGTCGTGCGCTTGCCAGCCAGTTGCAGGTGATCGGTTTTCACGCGCACGTGAAAGGTGGGAAGGCCCGTGCTCGCGTGCTGCCGCTCGAAGGCCAGGTCGTACTCGATGATCCCGAGAGCGCGGTCGAAGGGCAGCTCCACCTTCGGGGGGATCAACTGCATCAGGTCTTTGAGACGCACCTTGCCATCGATCGCTGCTTTGCCGGTGGTTCGCGCCGGGTCGAAGTTGTCCAGATCGACTCCGTGCAGCTCTTGGAAGTCGAAATTCAGATGCCCCAGTTGCTTCAAGTCGGCCTGCGCGGTGCCGCTCAAACGATCGCGTTCGAGGTCGAGATCGGCGCTCAGTGAACCACCCTCGATGCGGTCGAAGGTTAGATTTCGACTGTGCGCCGCGAGTCGAGCACGAACGTTTCCACCGCGCCGTTCATAGTTCGCGCTCGCCGTCAGCGTGCCTGCTTTGAGGATCGCGTTTTCATCCACGAGCCGCAACAACCTCGCCAGATCGAGATCGTAGGTTTGCGCGTACAGACTCTCCAGCTTCGTCCCGTAGACCAACGAGACATCGGCTTTGCCGGCGCCTTGGAGATGCAAGGCGGTCACGCGCGTGCGGCCGTCGACGATTTGCACATTCTCGGCCGAAAGCGAGAGGTTCGTGTCCGCTTGGCGGAACTGGACGCTCGGGTGATCGACGAGCAGTCCGCGATCGTTGGACAGCTGGGCACTCAGCCGGATGTGGCGCTCGGGAGCGCTCGTCGTCACATCCGCATTCAGCGAGAGAGAGGACAAGCTGCCGCGTGAAGTCAGTCTAGCCTCGCGGACGTGTTGACCCGCAAGGATCGCGCCAGTAATCGTCACGTCGGCGTCTGCACGAGGATGCGGCAACGCACCGCCGATGTTCGCGTGCACTTCAGCGCGGGCGACTTGGTTTTCGGCTTGTTTGAGCTCGCGCAGGTTCGCGTCCAGCTTGGCGTTCAAGCTCTGGTCTTCGATGCGATAGCTGCCTTGCGTGTCGAGTCGACCGCTGACGCTGCTCAACGACGCGAGGCGCTTCAGGCGCGGAGCGTCTTTCAGTGCGGTCCTGCTGCGGAATTCGATCAGGGTTTGCTTGCTCTGGGTAAGCGTCACGTCGAGCGAGGTGTGTGCACCCGGCTCCGCGATTTCCGCGTGTGCTTCGACGCGGTTTCTTTGCGTGCGAGCGTCGCTGCTGAAGGTTCCATTCATCGTCGTTGCGGGCACGGTCTCTGCAGCGACGAGCGAGGGCTGCGTCGCGAGCTCGAAAGAGCCAGTGATTGGCCCTGTCTTGGGTGCGACCATTGCGGCATGCAACGTCAGATCCAGCTTGGATGCTGGCGCGCTGGGGGTCAGCTCGGCAACGTCGAAGGCGTGGGTGCGGACGTTGGCTTTTGCCGTTAGATTGTCGCCCAGGTCCAGCTCGAAGTCGCCGTCGACTTTGCCAGAACCAGCAGCGAGCGAAAACTCGCCGTTCAGGTTCGGCAATTTGCCTCGTGCGGAAGCCGATAGCCTTGCGGGTGAACGCAATTCGAGTCCAGGGACGAGCCTCCGAACTGCCGCGGGAGAGATCTCGCGCGCCTCGAGGGTGGCTGCCAATTGGTTGTCGACGAAACTCGCATCGAGTGCGACTGGGATTTGCGCGGCGGTGCCTCGATAGTGTGCGCGTGCGCCGAGCGGCTTGTCGCTTGCCGCAGGAATGTCCAACGACGCCTGCAATGCACCGACGGGATCGACGGATTGCGGGAGGCCGCGGGCGACCACGGACACTTTTTTCAAGCCGATTGCCGTGTTCGCGTCGTCGGTGCGCAACGTAGCGACGCCGTTCTTGAGCTCTACGTCGAGCGGTGAAGTTCCTGCCAATGCGCCGTGGGCCCACACGTGATCGAGCACGGCGCGATCGATGATGACGACCGTGCCCGGCCCCGAGTTCGGCGCGCTCGGTGTCTTGGGCATGAACGTATCGGCCAGGGTAGGGGAGCCCGAACCGTTGTCGATCAACACGGCCTCGACGTGGCGCAGCGAGGCTTCCGTGATGCGAATGGTCAGTGGCTTGGATTTTTCAGTCAGAGCCGCCCAGACGAGCGTCGGCACGCTGAGCTTCGCGCTGAGGCCGTGAATGTCGAGCACGCGGTGACCTGCCGGGTCGAACACCTCGGCGTCGGCAGCAGAAATGCCTGATAGGCCGACATTGCCAATGCCGTGCAACACCAAGCGCCCTTTGAAGGTGCCGTCGAGCGCGCCATTGACCCGCGCCACCACCAAGTTTCGCACCGCCGCGAAGCGCAACGAAAGCAACGCGCCTGCGACCACGACCACGACGAGCGCGAGCAGCGCGAGCAAGGCGATGCCCGCGCGCTTGGTGTAGCGCCGCAGCCTGCTTGGTTTCGTCAGCCTGGCGTCCATCAGAAAGATTCCCCGATGCCGAACGAAAGCGCGATGGGGGCGCCGAATATTAGGCCCGGAGTACCCTCGCCCGAGGCGCCCTTGGGATACTGCAGGCCTGGCACGCGGTAACCTGCATCCAACCGAATTGGGCCGACCGGGGTATCATAGCGAAAGCCAACGCCGACGCTTAAATGAGGCCGATTCAAGCGGAAATTGAGCTTCTTGGGCGACACATCCGCGGTGTCGACGAAGAGAGCGCCCGACAATGCGCCCGAGAGTGGGAAGCGTAGCTCGAGCGACGCTTCCCACAAGGTGAAACCGCCGAGCGGGAGGTTGCAGCTCGTGTCCTTGGGGTTTTGTACGCAGGTGGTGGCAAGCGAGGACGTTGCTTGGGGTACGATGCCGTGCGGGCCGATCTCCCGCAAAGCGTAGCCACGGTTGGAACCGGGGCCGCCCGCAAAGAAGCCGCGCAAGAACATCAGTTGAATGTCTCGCACCCAATTTTTGCGAGCGTCGCTCCCCGGGTTCTGGTCGAAGTCCGAGCCGTGCCCATTGGCCGTGGCTTCAATGGTATCGCCGTAGTTCTGGGCAAACAGAAGGCCCACGTTCACCCGTGCTGCGAGGGTCCATTTTCGCGCTAGCGGTACGTACCCGCGCACCTCGCTCGTGCTCTTGACGTCAACAGCCGAGCCTCCGACGCCAGCGACCTGGAGGTCCGTGAAGACGTACCCGCCTTCATGCGGATGAACCTTACTGTCGCGCAAATCGAGCGCAAGGTTGAGCTCTGGATAGGAGATCGATACGGGGTCAAGATCTTCGTCCTTTTTTCCTAGATACATGAACGGACGGTCGTGTTGCACCGTGTGCAAGACCTGACCGAACAAATGGAGCGAGTTGAACGCGCGCTCCAGACCGACGCCGACACGTGCGTCGACATACCCGAGCACGGGGTCTTCTGCCTTGCTGTTGGGATAGATCACCGGCGCGCAGCTGCCCTCGGCCTGGGTGAACAAGCTGGTGCGCGGTTCGAGGAAACCTGGCTGTCGGAACTGAGCGTTGAGTTTGAGCTTTGGCAGCAGGTTGCGCGGCGCTTCGAAGTTGGTCACGCGCGTGGGGTAGAGCACCACACCCGGCTTCACTTCGAAGCTGATGCTGCGTAGCCCACCGAAGAAGTTGCGATGCTCCCAACCACCGACCAGATGCAGATCGGTCTGGATCGAATCAATCTGAGCGCCGCCGCCGACGTGAATCCCCTTCAACTTCGCGGTTTCTACCGTGACTTTGATTGGTATTGCGGGATTTTCCTGCGTCGCGGCATTTGGGTCCAACGCCGGCGCGATCACGACCGAACTGAACACGTTCAAGTCGAGCAGGGCGCGCTCGGCCAAGTCCAACTCGCTGCGCGAATACGGTTCGCCTTCGGTTAGGTTGAGGGCTCGGCGCACCGGTTCTTCGGGAACCTTGCCCAAGCCCACGATGGTGACTTTTCCGTACTTGGCCTTGGGTCCAAGCTTCACGAAGTAGCCGACCGCGACGCGATCCTTCGGCAAATCGACGTCGGCCGCGCGTTGCACCACGGCGTAAGCGTGACCTTCGTCGCCGACGGCATGTTCGAGGAGTTCGCCAGCTTTGCGGAAGCGCTCTTCTTCGAAGGGTCGGCTGCCCTCGCTCGCGGTACAACCGGCCTTACCGCAGAGTTGTCGCGTGATTCTACGAACGATTTGCTTTTTCTTGTCGTCGGGAAAGCCCTCGAGCCCGTGAATATCGACGCGGGCGACGAGCACTGGCTCGCCCTCCTCGATTCGAACATCGACGCGCACCTTGTTCGGCTCGACGAAAAAGACGCGGCCGGCGCGGGCTCGTGCATGGTAGTAGCCCATCGAACGGTAGTAGCGCTCGATGCGCTGCAGGTCGCGCTCCAACACGAAGCGGTCGAAGACGCTGTAGTCGTAGACGATGCCGCGAAACAGGCCGAGAAACTTGGGCGTATTCGTGGTTGCAATCTTTTCGCGCAGGTCGTCCGCGTCGATCGCGTCATTGCCAGTGAAGTCGATCGACTTGACCGCGGAGCGCCCCGCGGGAACCTTCGTACAACCAGTGGTGGACAGCACTGACATGAAGCCGAAAAAGAGCATCAGTCCGAGCGCCCGCATGGCTCGAAGGCCAACGGGCAAGAGGCGCAAGCCAATCACGACCGTCAGAGTGCAAGCGCCGCGCCAGCATGGCGCGCTTCCTGCTTTCCACTGGAGCCGGCGCTCGTGACCCATCCGCTTTCACATAGCCTATTCGCGTTCGTGTTCGCATGTGTCGCGTGCTCGACGTCGGTGCCCGAGCCACTCCCGGCGCGGCAGCCCCGGCGTGAGTACTTGCCGGTTCCGTATCCACCGCCTGCGGCGTTTGCGGAGGTCGTGCCACCGCGGCCCGATCAGGCGGGCGCGCTGTGGATTGACGGTCACTGGGCCTGGCGCAGCGGCCAGTTCGTTTGGGAACGGGGCGGCTGGGTCGTGCCCCCTGAAGGTGCCCGCTTCGCTCATTGGCGGATTCGTTACTCGCAAGACGGCACACTAATGTTCGCTGAGGAGGCGTGGTACGGCGCTGACCTGAAGCGCATCCCGAGCCCTAAAAAATCGGTCGATGCGTTCACGCCGCCCAATGTGTTGACGCCGGAATCACAGCACGGCTTCTAGCGTGGCCGCGTTCCTGAGTGCGGAAAAGTACCGCATTCTGCTCGCTGGGCGGGCAGTGGCGCCCTGTTTGAAGCGGGAGTGAATTGTCGGCTATCGTTACAAGAATGAAACGAATCGTTCCGATCGTCTGGATGATCGCTCTCCTCGCGCCCAACGCGTGCAAGCACAAAGACAACGCGCCTCCACTCGCTGCATCCGCGTCCGCAGGCGCAGCGCTGCCGAACGCTCCGGTACTGCCCGTAGCGAGCACGTCTCCGAGCGTCAGCGATTTCGAAGGTGAGATCGGGCTGCTCGTCAACGGCAAGCTTTCGGGGAGCGACGCACCCCTCACGCTGACGTTGCGAGTCAAGGGCGGCAAACTTCGAGTCGACCTGCCGGAATCGCTCACGAAGGCGCATGAGTTAGGCCCCGTGTCCGCGCTCGTTCAGCCTGCCGACAAGAAGGCGTACGCCCTTTTGGACGCGAAGAAGCAGGCGGTGCTGTTCGACTTCGATAAGCTCGCCGAGCAAGCGAAAGGCTTCGGCGCACGGGCCCGACCGGCCGGTGCCGCCAACCCGACTGGGTCGACACCCCAGCTGGAAAGGACTGGAAAGTTCGACACCGTTGCCAGCACCAAGTGCGAGATTTGGCGTTTCAAGCAAGGAAACAATGGGGGTGAAGCTTGCATCGCAGAGCAAGCAACGCCTTGGTTTCACTTCCCGGTCGGTCCGCAAGCACCTTCGGAAACGGCGTGGATCTCCACGGTAGCCGACGGTAAACATTTGCCCCTGCGCTTCGTCGCGACCGAGAAGAACGTCGAGCAAGGTCGGGTTGAAGTCACCAGTATTCAGCAGAAGCCTTTGCCGGCGACCTTGTTCGAAGTCCCGGCTGACTACGCTGTGCTGAGTTTGGAGCAGATGATGGCGGCCATGATGGGCGGCCTCGGCGGCCCTAGGCTCCCGCCTGGGTTGAGGCTTCCGCCTGGCGTCAAGCTGCCCCCCGGCGTCAAATTGCCTCCGAGCGCCGCGCCGCCGAGCAAATGACGTGACGCGATGAGCGCGTGCGGACGACCCGCACGCGCTCGCCGCCGGGGGGGATGACCGTGGCTTACTTGGTCGACGACTCGGACGACGCGTGGCCGCCGCCCGCGACGATGATTTCGACACGCCGATTGTTGGCTCGCCCTTCGGGCGTGTCATTGCTCGCGACTGGATTGGCTTTGCCTTTGCCCACGGACGTAATCTTTTCCGAGGGCACGCCCTTGCTCACGAGGTACGCCCGAACTGCTTCTGCGCGGTCCTTGGACAGCTTGAGGTTCGTGGCATCGGTACCGACCGAGTCGGTGTAGCCCTCGACGACCATGGGCTTCAAATCGCCCTGGTCTTTGAGAGCAGTGGCAACCTGATCGAGCTGATCGCGGGCAGCGGGCAGCAGCTCGGACTTGCCGGTCACGAACAAGACCTGACCCGAGAGCGTGATCACCATGCCTCGCGCTTCTTCTTTGACCTGGGCGATCTTGTTCAAGCTCTCCATGGCGCGCGCGGCCCGTGCTTCAGCCGCGCTGAGCCCTGCCTGCGTTTGTGCCAACTGCGAACCCAGCTGGTTGACTTGATTGCGCTCGGCGCCGAGCTGAGCCACCGCGGAGGTCCGCATCTTGTCTTGAAGCTCAGCGTATTGAGCGGTTGCGACGTCGGCTTGTTGCTTGGTCTTGGCGTTTTCGCCCAGGGTCAGCGCCAACTCCGCGCGCCGTTGCGCGACGTACGAATAGCTGCGCTCTGCGTCCGATTGCGGATCCTTCTCGTGCACCGCCTCCGCCTTGTCGAGCGACTGCTTGGCGCTGAGCACGCTGTCGGGAACGAGTGACGCCGTTGGGTCCGTGCGCGCGCGATCGTACGCTTGGCGCGCGCTCACGAGTTCGGGCGTGGGGGTGGAAGCGGCGCATGCCGTCGCGGCGAGGAAACTGGAGACAATCGCGATCGTCGAGATTTTCATGACTAAACTCCTGCTCTTTGCTTGCTGCGAAAGGTTCACTGAGCCTGCTTCAGTAGGCTGTCGATCTTGGCCTGCGCCTGCTGCGCTTGCTGTTTTTCAGTGGTTCCGCGCGCCAGCGCGAGCGAGAGATCGGCGTCGGCTTGCGCTTGGTTGAGCAGGAGCCGCGCGCGGTCACCGTCGTTGTCGTCAATCGCCTTTTGCGCCGAGGCCAGCTCGTCGTTGGCCATCTTCAAGTGCAAGGCTGCTTGCGGTGTGCTCTGCGCACCGGCCTCTTGAGCCGCGCGCACGGTGGCTTTGGCGTCGGTCAGCCGATCCAGCGGCACCGCGGAGCCGCCACAACCCACGGCGAACAAGGCCACGAGGGCCGATATGGAAATGATTGATTTCGAATATGACATGAGAACTCCTCTCGGTGCGTTGAGTAAACTCGCTTGTTAAGAGAGAGACGCGAGGCTCAGTCGCCGCTCTTCTCCTGCAACTTGTCGCCGGCTTTCTCAGTGGCTTCGCCCACTTTTTGGCCCGCCTTTTTCGCTGATTCTTTGGCGTCGTGTGCGCCTTCGTCCACCGCGGCGCCTGCTTTTTGCGCGGGGCCAGCATCGTTTGCGGGCTTGTTCCTGCTGCAACCAAACACGAGCGCAACGCTGAGTAGCGCGAGCGTCATGAACTTCATGACCAAGCGTCATTGCAGCCGGCGTGCCAGGCGAGACCACTGAGCGATGCTCGAATGAAGCGACGTAGTTTGCCGTATTTCTCAGGGGTTTCCTGCTTGTGACTATCCGCCTCAGCGGGGCGACGAAGCTGTCACAAGCGCGGCGCAGAAAGTGGGCGTGTGCTCGAACTCGCGTCCGAAAAACGTGGCACGTGGATTGCTCCGCTTTGGCTCATGAAACGTCAAGCTCTCGGTGCTGTGATCGCGATGGCGTTCGTCGCGGCGTTCATCGCCAGTGTCGCTTTTCACTCCGTGGTCGCGGCCATCAGCGTGCTCTTGTCTGGAGTTACCGTCGCCTTCGTCGTCGGCATCGCGTGGATGCGCACGGCGCCCTCGCGCGTCGCCACAAAACGCGAGAATCAGCATAGTTTGCCCTGATTTGCCCTGATTCCAAGGAGCGGCCCGGCGGGGGGCGAGCCGCTAGCCACGCGTCGACCGGTACCTCGCAAGCGGAGGGCGCTCGAGTCGCGACGTCGGAGCGGACGTCGTGTAGCTCGGACGTCGTGGAGCTCGAACGAATTCAGCTCTGAGTCGTGCGAAAGACTTGAATGTGATTGATCACCGGCGTGCGCGCGGTGAGGCGTGCGGCAATCTGACCCGCCAACGTGCGTTCATGCTCACTCGCCACCGAGCCCCACAGCACGACCTCGCCACCTCGCACGACGACGCCGATTTTTGTCGCATCGACCTCTCCGTGGTGGTGCATCTCGCCTTCGATTCGAGTGCGCAAATCGACGTCAGATGGGGAAACTTGGCTCACTGAAACGCGCTGAGGCTGATGGGACGTGTCCATGCGCCGAAATACTGCAAAGCACATGCCCTCTGCTTCGTGTGAGCGAACTCGCCTCACTGTCAGTAGGATTACGGCACGCGCGGTTCCTCGCGCACCCCGCGAGGTGCGCTCATGGCACACGCATTGCAGCATGTGTGGCTATGGACCACCCGCTTTCGAGACTGCTCACGGCAACCGCGCTCGCGCTGTCCGCTGGCCTGTTTTCGATCGTGGCCTGCACTCACACCGCCGACCGCGTAGTGGAGCCCCCCGGAGGGGCAGACGCATCCCCCACCACCCCAGAGGTCGCCGACTCGGGGGCGAAGCCAATTGGGCCAATCGCACCGCTCGAGCCAATCGAAGCCGAGCCGAAAGAAGATTTTCGGCTCGTGCGTGCGCCAGAGTTCGGCATCAATCGCGCTGCCGTCGTGTCGTTCGTCGCCCTGCGTGCTGACGAACACAGTAGCGGCCTCGGCGGAGCCGGGGGTAACGCTGGGTTCGGAGGCTCCGACCTGAGGCCGGTCGTAGCAAACGGTGGCGCGCCCTACTACTGACTAGTGCCCTCGGATCTGCTCGTCCGGGGCACTAGGTCCGCTGCAGAATCAAACTGAGGCTCGCATTGGAGCCGTCATTTTCGGACAGCTGAAGCTTGCCGTGATGTCGAGCCACTACGGCTTCCGCCAGCGCGATTCCGGCGTTGGCCTGGGTGGTACTCGTCCGATCGCGCAATGCGCGCTGCACGCTCTCACTCGCATTGTCGCTTTCGAACACGATCTGAGCCAGGGTTGCGTCAGAGCTGAGTCGCACGCGCAACTGAGCCTGCGAGAAGCTGCAAAACAACACGCTCAGCTCCGAGATCGCAGCGGACAGCGTTTGCCCGTTCAAGGCGATCAGCACCGGCGTCGGAGGCACGTCAAGCTGCAGTCGGAGGGTGCGCCGTGCATGGGCGGAAAACGCGCGCGTTGCGGCTTCCCGCACCAAGGCGCACAGATCTGCCGGTTCGCCGAGTTCCAGCTCGGCGCCGTCCATCAAGCGGGCCAGCACCGAAAGCCGATCACCCAGCATCAGTAGACGCTGCGTGCTACGGGTCATCATCGTCGCGAGCTTGGTCGCGTCGGCGTTCTCGCTCGACACTTCTCGGGTGAGCTCTTTCATCGCTCCGTCGAGCACCCCGACCGCCCCGCGCAGATCGTGGGCGGTGATGGCTAGAAAGCGGGGATCAGGCTTCTGGTGCACGCTTGGGCGCCTCATGCTCACGCGGCAATTGCTGACGTGACTGGTAGCGCTCGAGCTTGCGGTACATCGTCCTGCGATCGAACCCGAGTAGCTGCGCGGCCCGAGACTTGTTGCCTTCGACCAGCGCCAACACGCGATGGATGTAACGCCGCTCGAGCTCGTCCATGCTGACGACTTCGGCCATTTCGTCGACGGCAACGACGAACCGGTCGGCGGTGTAGCCTCGCACGTTCTCCGGCAAGTCATCGACCGAGATTTGATTGAAGCGCGCCAAGGCCACCGCCCGCTCCATACAGTTCTCCAGCTGTCGCACGTTGCCTGGCCAGTTGTAGGCCAAAAGCTTTTCGGCGGCTCCCTCGGATAGCGTGAGCGCTCCCTTGTTGCCCTTCGCAGCGAAGTTCTGCAGAAAGTGCGCTGCCAAATGAACCACGTCCATCCCGCGTTCGCGTAGGGGCGGGAGCGCAATCTTCACCACGTTGATCCGATAGTACAAATCTTCACGGAAGCGCTTTTCGTAGACTTCACTCTCGAGATCGCGATTCGTGGCGGTGATCACCCGAGCATCGAAAGGGACTTCGGTGTTGGCGCCGACGGGGCGGATCGTGCGCTCTTGCAATGCGCGCAGCAGCTTCGGCTGCATTTCGAGCGGCATCTCGCCGATTTCATCCAAAAACAGCGTCCCGCCATCGGCCAGAGCGAACAGGCCCGTGCGCTGCGATTTGGCGTCGGTGAAGGCGCCTCGTGCATGCCCGAAGAGTTCGCTTTCGAGTAAATGTGGTGGCATCGCTGCGCAATTCACGGCGACGAAGGAGCCTTTCCGCCCGCTCGCTTGGTGAATGGCCTTGGCCACTACTTCCTTCCCGGTGCCCGTCTCGCCCGAAATGAGCACCGAGGCATCGCCCTCCGCCACGCGCGAGACGAGGTCGAACACACGTTCCATGGCCGGACTGTTGCCAATCACGCCTTCTACCTTGAGGCTCGACGCACTCTCTTTCAGCCGGCGCACTTCTTCTCGAAGTTCGCGGTGCTGCGATGCACGGTTGACGCTGATGGAGAGCAACGACGGATCGACGGGTTTGGTCACGAAGTCGAACGCACCGGCGCGCATCGCCGCGATGGCGTTCTCCAGGCTGCCCATGCCCGTCACCACGATCACCGGGATGTCGGCGCGCACACCCGCGATGCGCTGGCACAGCTCGATGCCGCCCAGCTCCGCCATGTCCAGATCGGTGAGCACGGCAGTGAACTCCTCGTTTGCAATCCGATTCAGCGCGGCGCGTGCAGAGGTTTCGGTGACCGCCTCGTAGTCCTGCCGCTTCAGCATCATCTGAAGCAAATCACAGGTGGCTTCGTCATCGTCTACGACCAGGATCTTTCGACCGTTACTCATGTGACCTGCTAGTTGGTTTGGGGAG
>Ga0134124_10001568_pt1 | contig 18373 bp, 15 predicted proteins | sample KB304_FD_96880 | JGI IMG/M metagenome (GOLD analysis project Ga0134124, IMG submission 96880) | Terrestrial soil microbial communities without Nitrogen fertilizer from Kellogg Biological Station, Michigan, USA - KB3-0-4 | ecosystem: Environmental > Terrestrial > Soil > Unclassified ...
CATGACGAGCACGACCAGCGTCACGAGTGCCAGGATCGCGAGCGGTGGATCCGCAACGATCGACCAGAACTGAACACTATGTTGCGCGGGGTAGTAGGCGAAGTCGTGCGCGCCAGGGTTCAAGAGCACGACGGCTGCGAACGCGAGCAGGGTCTCGATCCACGGTCTGCCACGCAACGAGGCATCCGGACCGCTCGTCCGAAGCATGGTTTCGTTTACTAAACGTACTACCAATGGAACGGACAGCACGATGAGCATCGTCGTCATCGCTCGTGCCGTTCCGATCGAGAACTCGCCAAGCAACTGGCTGCCCATCCAAACGGGCAGGGCAAGGGCCGGCGGATAAGTTGGATGCAGCGAGTAAAATCCAGGTGGCAGGGGCGCTGCAATGAGGTGGTCTAGCTGGACCAAATACTGCGCATTCGGAAGCCAGTGGTTGTACGCATCCATGAATGTGGATGGAACAGTGCAGCCGAGCAGCACCAGGGGTGCTCCAAAGACAACCGAAGGAATCAGCGAGTAGCGCTCCACGCCTCTTCTGACGACCGTAAAGACGCCCCATCCTGCTAGCAGCGCGACGGGCGCCCAGATAAAAGCGAGCCTTTCGACGCCGAACAACGGCAATACGATTGCCAGTACGGTCGAGATCAGCCAGCCGCGCACCGTCATGAGTATGAGTGTGCGGTCGCGGGACACTGCCGCACCGGCCAGCGCGAACAGAGCACATATCGCGATCAACGCGACGAGGCCGGCCAAACCTTGCTCGAGTTGGGTCCGTACCTGCGAAAGCAGCTCGAGGAGTCGAGGATCCATAAGACTTGTGGGCGGACCGCACTCACGGGAGATACGTCCGATGGTCTCATGCTCAGTCGATTGCGAGCGAGAAGCCTAATGGACTATCGGCCGGTTCGATTCGGCGTGCGCGGAGCAGCTCGTTAACTGCTTGTTGACGCGGTTGACCGCTTGGTGATCGTTATGAGCAGGTTGCTCGGCATGCCGAGCAATCGAAGGGATTCCACGGTGACGGCGCATCCATGCAGCCCGCTGCACAGTTGGAAGATGTCTTTTCGGTCCAGGAGATTGAGATTTTCTTCGCGAGCGAAGAAGTCGTATGTCGTCCCCCGGAGAAGACGGCGGAACCAGGGCCGCGGTAACCAGTGGACGAGCGGCAACACGCTGTGAAATTCGACCGGGAACCACCGGTTCGGCGTGGTCAAAAAAACAGCACGGTCCGCGACACGCGTAAGCTCCGCGATGAACCTTCTCTGATTGACGGCGCTGCCGACGTGCTCGAGCACGGCGCTCGAGTGGACGACGTCGAAGCTGGCGTCCGCAAAGGGAAGCTGACGCCCGTCCGCGCGGCGGTACTTCAGCCCCGGATACCGTTGCTCCAGGAATGAAGCGTCATCGATGCCGACCGCGGTGATCTTGTCCTTGTAGGGATACCAAGCCTCTACGTAATTGGAGCTCTCGTAGCTCTGGTCCGACGTCACGCCCACATCGAGCAGCGTTTCGGAGGGCTGTATCGACGTCTTCTCGAGGAAGACGTCATACATGCGGCGCCTCGCTTGACCAGCGATCCGGACCGAGAGGGAGGTCGGCTCCGCGACGTTGTACTGGGCGTTGGGTTTGCGCGTTATAGCCATCTCGATAGCGAGTATCGGGAAGTTCAACGGGCAAATCGAGCCAATAGCCATAGTCCCATTGGCTGTTGGGAATGGCTAACGAACGATCAGTACGCTTTCGTATCGCTGAACATCCGGACGATCGTCACGGCGATGATCTTCAAGTCGAGCGCGAGCGACCATCGGCGCAGGTATTCGAGGTCGCACTCGACGCGAGCCCTCATTTGCTCGACGGTGCTCGTCTCGCCGCGGTAGCCGCGAATTTGAGCGAGGCCCGTGATCCCTGGTGCCACTTTGTGGCGGATCATGTAGCCCTTGATCAGCCGCCGGTATTCCTCGTTGTGCGCGATCGCGTGCGGGCGCGGTCCCACGAGGCTCATCCGGCCCTGGACGACATTGATCAGCTGCGGCAGCTCGTCGAGCGAATAGCGGCGGATGAAGCGGCCGAACGGCGTAGTCCGGCTGTCGTTGCGAAGGGCCTGCTGTACCGTGGTGCCGTCGTCGGAGCTCCGCATGCTACGAAACTTGTAGACGATGATCTCGCGTCCGTCCAACCCGTATCTGCGTTGCTTGAAGATGATGGATCCCGGAGTGGTCAAGCCGACTCCGATCGCGACGAACAGCATCACGGGTGTCGCGAGCAGCAACAGCAAGGAAGCGAGGAAGAGGTCGGTGGCTCGTTTCACGAGCCCGTTGATACCGAAGAAGGGCGTCTCGCACAACGCGAGGATCGGAAGGCCGTCGATGACGTCTACGCGCGACTGGATCAGGTCGAAGACGAAAATGTCCGGCACGAAATAGATCGAAGCGGTGGTGTCGTGCAACTCGTCGACCAATTTCTTCGTGCGCTCCTCGTGGCGGATCGGAAGCGCGATGTAGATCACGTCGATCGAGTTGTTCTTCACGTATGCCGGCAAGTCGGCGAGGCTGCCAAGGAGCGGACGGCCTTCCGTGGGCCCTATTCGCTCGGCGCTTCGATCCTCGAACCAACCTTCCAAGGTCTGACCGAGATCGGGCCGCGTCGCGATCGCTTGAGCCAAACGACGGCTCAAATCGCTGACGCCGGCAATGACGGCGCTGCGCGCGCGAACCGCGTTGTGAACGAAGAACGTGTAGGCCCAGAATTGGACGGCCGCTATCAATATCGGCGTCACGAGGGCCCAAGAGAACAGGACTAGCCGGGAGAAAACCTCACTGTATTGCAGCGCAAATCCGAGCAGGGCGAGACAACTGACCACGATGGCCCATGCGGCAGCGGAACGCTGCAAGAAGTCCCGTGGTTTGCGCGCAAACGTCGCAGACACGGCTGCCATTTCTCGATAGACGACGAAGCAAACGACGAAGGCCAGCGTAGCCAGGACGGAATACGGTTCGGTTGCCGGTATCCCGAACAGATAGAGGCTGGTGTATAGCGAGGCCGTAGACACGACCGGCGGCACCAGCGCGCTTATCATCGCGAGCCGGCCGTTTCCGTAACCGCTCGCAGATCCGGGAGAAAGGGTCATCACAGTGCGAGAGCTCGGAATTGCATCCTGTCTTTTGTGACGCCGTCCTGGCTATTAGTTGGTGATCGTCGGGACGGCTTCTCTTCTTGGAATGAAGGTTACTCTGCCTCGTGCGGTGGCTCAATCGCCTTGAGGCAAGAGTGTGAACCACGCTGGCGACTGGGGATGTTACATATTGCCGATGGGACATAGATCGGTGCGCTCATCCCGGCCCAACCGCAATGGTCGGGGTTCGGCCGATTCAGCGAGCTGCCAGGCCAAAATCGACAGCTTTCTGCAGGGGACGGGGGTTCGGCCAGGGAGCACGACTGGAATTGTTCGCACCGCTAAAAACTCCAGTGCTCACGGGATACAGAAATCGCGCGTGATCTCGAGAGAGTGTTCCACCACCCGATGCTGAAGGCTCAATTTCGCCCGTAGTGGATGACAGCGGATTGTCGCGATCACGCGACGGTTTGCCTACTTTTTGCTTGTTCTTCATGATTTGTCTCACTCGCATCTCTCTGTGAGCGAGTTCACTGTTTGGTTGTATCTGATCGTGCTCGAATGCATGAAAGTCGGAATGGATCACATCATGACAACGAAGACACTATTGGTTGCGGTCACCTGCACGTTTATGGCGATGACGGCGTTCACTGCCGTCGGTGATCCCGTTCCAAGAGCACCAGTGCTCTGCCTGCAAGGCAGCCCTTGCGTGCCGCCGGCGACACCGGCGCCGCCCGCGACCCCGGCACCGCCTGCGCCGACGATACCTGGCGGCGGCTCGGGTGCGATGAAGTGGCGCCCCGGTTACTACGGAGACTGCAACCAGGACGGCGTGGGCACATTCATTGCCGTCGGCAACGTGAACTACACCGCTGTGAAAGCCTGCATCGACTTCTACGCATCGCAACCGGGGATGAGGGGCGTCCTGATCAAAACCGATTGGACCGCGTTCGAGTCAGACACACCTGGCGTCTACGATGGTTCCGCAGGGAATCATGTGGGCGGCGCGGGAAAAATCGGGCATCCGCTTTGGGATGATTTGCTCGCCTACGCTGCGAGCAGGAACATGAAGGTCATCATCGGAATTGAATGGCTCAGTCTGGGCACCGGCTCCTGCATCGATTTCGTTCCCAAGTACTTGGTGCCGCCGAGCTGCTTCAGCCGCGACGGCACGGACACCGCCGGAACCTATGGGGTCGTTACCACGCCAGATGGTTCCCTGTGGGTATCATTATGGAAGCAGAGCACGATGGATCGCTTCATAGCGATGTTGCAGGACTTCGGTGCGCGCTATGACAGCCACCCTGCGCTCGAAATGGTTAGTTTCCTGTGGGACGACTCGTCCTTTACGGGTGGCGACGGATACGATGGTTTCACCTTTTCGGCGTTTACTGCGCAGATGTCCCGACTGCCTGCTGCGATTCGACCGTATTTTCAGCATACGGGATTGAGCGCGATGTGGAACTGGGTGCCGGCTCAGATGATGGCATCTGTAATGCAATCAATGGCAGCAAGCTACATGACCGTCGCGAGTCAAGACGCCATCATCGTGCAGTCGACGGACGGGGAGCGCTCCTACGTCGGCTATGGTGGAGCATGGGGCTCGCATGATTATCGCACTGAGCTACCGATAGCGGTTCGACTGAGCGCCACCACGCAATGCGACATCTATAACAGCTATGCCGCGCGCAACGGCTTGAGCCCGAGTCAGAATACGACGCCGCAACAGTACTACGACATTTACTTCACGACCGGCAAGACCGACCTGACGGGCTCTTATCCCATGAGGCCGAGCTACATCCTCATCGGCAGGAATTTGGGGAGCCGTTGTCCGACCGTGGCGAATCAGCAGTTTGGTACGACTACGAGCGGCGGTTGGTTGCAGTTCATTCAGTCGCACTCGCTCAACACGGCGGCGCCGAGGCTGTATCCGTCTGTCAATACCAACTAATGCTGGGCCGGCGGCAGGTTGCCGGTTTTTCTCGCGCAGAGCAGAACGGTCAGGTTGCCCATCTCGTTGACGTCGTCGCAGAACGCTCGGCTCATTCCCGCCGCACTGCTCCGATGGTCACCTAGGGTCGCGCGCGGCGTCACGATCACGTCTGACCAGCCGTTGCGTTCGAATGCCCGTCTGTATTCATAAGGGCGGACGCGGTTTGGGCTGCCGCGGAATCTGAACAACCGATAGACGAGCTCGTGGTAGCGATAGATGTTGTTCGGATCCTTGTCCCGGATCCAACGCGAGTGCGTCATGAGGTCTATTTCTGCGACGATCACCGCGCCGGGTTTACAGACGGCGGTTAGCTGTGACACCGTCGCGTCGATGTCGTCGAAGTGTTCGAACGCCGCCTGGCTGAACACTAGATCCACCGACTCCGGTCCGACGGCCTCGATGAGGTTGAAGTCCTTACGGACCACGTAGTTCAGTGCGCCTGGGCTTCCGCTCCGCACGGCGGTTAGCGCTTTCCTCAGCAGCGCCAGGTTTGCAGTGCCTTCAGCGCGCTCGAGATGTTTGAAAAATGCTTCGTAAAATTCGGTTGGCACGCGCGTTGCCAAGTCGTTGACATCGCACGCGTTGTATTTCGCGGCACCTCTCGCCAACAGAAGCAGTCCGATGCCGAGGTCCGAGCCGGGACCCAGCTCGAGGATGTTCTTCCCGACCAGCGACGGCTCTTGGCGCTCATATCGCCCAAGGTGCGAAAGCCAGTCGTCGACCACCTGGAAGTCGTATCGAATGGCTCGGTCTGCGTCGCGAAGGTCGAATGGCTTTGGCGTCGAGTAGCCCCGCAGGGCGTTCTTCGTCTTGGCCAGCGCGAGGAAGGCCAGACCCGCGCAATAGTAGAAGACGTTACGAGCCGTCACCACTCTCTTCCCATATGCCGTACGTGATGCACCGTTTCTACCTGGAAACCATGAGTTTGTGTATCGCGGCGGCGGCGATCTTGTGACCGGTCTCATTCCAGTGCCAGTCGGTCGGAGAAGAGTCGACTCTTTCCCCAGTCGTCGCATAGTGACTGCGGAACAGCGGGAGCGAGTCCACGACGTTCATGCCGGCGCGCTGTGCTTCGGCCACCAGGAGCTCCAGCGCTTGGCTATCTCGCGATTGCGAACAATCGTTTCTTCCACTCGAGTCCGTTCCATAGAGTCCCTTGCGCAGCGCTTCTGAGTCCCTCAGGAAGATGACCTTTCCAGCGGGCACCCCGAAAGCGCCTGGTAGTTGCTCTACGTATCGTGTTATTCGCTCCCTATCTCGTGCCTCTAGCACGTCAGCGCATGACTGTTTTGGCGAGTCGGTCGCTGCGGCCGGCTCCGAGTGAAACATGCCGCGCACGGTAAATCTAAGGTTGGAGCGTAGGTATCGGAGCAATGCATCGTGGCGCATGATCTTGATCAACGCGCTCCGCTCCGTTTGATCGGGAACCAGCTCTACGGAACCTGGATCATCGTCGTTCCAGCGGAAATGGCCGGCGGCGGTTTCGAAACCCTCCACGAAGTCGCCGTCACCGATGAATACGACGACCCAATCGGGATGAAACCGCTCTCGCACGAGCGGACCCAAGCCGAGATAGTCCGGCAACGCATTGCCGGAATAACCGAAATTGAGGACCTGCGACGGATCTGAAGAAGACAGAGACGCCAATTGTCCCGCAACGCTGTCGTCGTATCGAATCATCAACGCTTGCGCGTAGCTATCGCCGAGAACGGCGGCAAACGCGTGATTCGTTCGATACTCGAACGGCGCAACGTAGCCCATGTCATTGATCGCACCGTGTCGCACGTTCCGGAAATTCCAGCTCGTTGAGTACGTATAGCGCTCGGTGGGCAGCAAGTGCTCGACCGGCCAGCTTGGATCGGGGTCCGCCGCGAAAATGCCATTGAATGTCGGAAGGAGCCACAGAAGACCTTCGAGCAGCAAACCCGACAGGACAACCCCTGAGACTAGGCCGAGCAGAATGCGGGATACCGGGTTCATTAGAAATTGAAATAGATGAATTCGGTAACGCCGCGAGACGCCGAAATGAATGCCAGCATCGTGACGATTACCAACGACGCACCGATCGCCGCGCCCATTACGACGTCACGGCCTGATTGAGACGACATTCTGACGAGCGCTCGATCGACAGAGCCATCGATGAGCTCTTGTGAGTTGCGAAAGAACAAGGCAACGCCGAAGCCCGCTAGTATCCACGCGAATTCCACAGCATTGGCACCCGACAGTGTTCCCACTCCCGGCGTAAACATAGCTCGAATCAGATGGACTGCTCGAGACACGCTATCGGCGCGGAAGAACGTCCAAGCGATGATCACGGCGCCAAGTGTGAGAAGAGTCGAGGCCGCGGCTCGAACCTTGCTCAGACCTGAGGCGGCGGCACCGACGTCCTCTCGTGGCATGCCCTCACGCAGGTGTCGCCAGCCGTGGTTGATCATCAGATAAACACCATGGAGGCCGCCCCATACGACGAACGTCCACGACGCTCCGTGCCACAGTCCGCCGAGAAGCATCGTAATCACGAGATTCGCATAGCGGCGCCCACTGCCGAGTCGGTTGCCGCCGAGCGGCACGTAAAGATAGTCGCGCAAGAACCGCGACAGCGTTATGTGCCAGCGACGCCAGAAGTCGATGATGTTTCTCGCCTTGTAAGGTGAATTGAAGTTGTATGGCAATCGGACGCCGAACAACAACGATAGGCCGACGGCCATATCCGAATACCCCGAAAAGTCGAAGTAGATTTGCAAGGTATACGCGAGTGTGCCGCGCCAAGCCGTCGCCATCGAAAGCAGCCCTGGGTCTGTGCCGAACACTTCATTGGCGACAGGTGCGGCGCTATCTGCGATCAGGACTTTCTTCGTCATTCCTAACACCACGAACGCCATTCCGAGAGCCAGATTCTTGAGCTCCGGCACGTACGTCTTGAGCCGGCCGAACTGAGGCATCATCTCCGCATGATGCAGAACCGGTCCGGAGATCAGGTGTGGGAAGTAGGTGACGAACAGCGCGTAATGAATCGGATTGCGCTCGAGCACTTTCCCCGCATAGGAGTCGACGAGATAGGCGATCTGCGTAAACGTGAAGAACGAGATTCCGATCGGCAAGACGATATCGAACGTTGCGAGGTGCGTGTCGAGCAGCGCATCAACCGAGCCCGCGAGGAAGTTGGCGTATTTGTAATACGAGAGCGTGATCAAATTCGCTGCTATCGCAGCTGCTAGGAGCGCCTTCCGTCGAGAGCGATGCTCGGCCGGCAGCGTTTGCAGGAGGTACCCGAATAGATAGTTGACCGCGATCGACGCGAGCAGGAGGGCAATGTATTCGGGTCGCCAGGAACCGTAGAAGTAAACGGAGGCAAGTGCCAACCACGCGGCGGCTACTCTGGGACCTGCGACTCTGGCGGTTAGGAAGAACACCGCCAGGGCGATCGGCAGAAAGGCGAAGAGAAACTGGCCGGATGTGAAGAGCATCTGAAGAGTGGATGACGCGGTGCGCGATCCTATTGCGGTACGCGCATCGGCACATTTTCAGAGGCGATCTCGCCGGTTTCGATCAGGCGGATGAGCGCATCGGTATTGCGAAGCGAATGTCGTCGCGACGCGTATTCACGCGCTCGTGCGGCGTATTCATTCCGTAGCGCCGCGTCCCCGAGCAGTCGCCGCACAGCTTCCTCTAGGCGCTGCTCCGAGCCGGCATGAATCCCGATGCCCTGACGATCCAATACGCCGTCGGGATTCACGCTCAAGCTGATCACCGGCACCCCACGCTGCCAGGCCTGGATGAAGGTGTTCGGATAACCCTCCGTAATGCTCGTGTTGACGAGGACATGCGCTCGCGCCAAGAGCTCGTTCACTTCGCGTTGCGTCTTGGCCCCGAGGTAGTCGACATTCGTCACGCTCTGAATGGCTCGCATCAGCTGCTCACGCCAAACCTTGGGCCCTTGCATGGCCCCGACGATGATGAAACGTACTCCGGCGAGGTCGTCGAGGCGCGCAGCGAGTCGAATGAACACCTCGGGCTGCTTCAACGCTTTCAGATTTGCGACCCAGACGACGGAGAGCGGGCCGTCCTTGTTGATCGTCTCGGTCGGCTCCGGGTGAAAATTCGGCACGACCGCGTCGGCCTTGCGGCCGTAGTGACGGGCCAAGTCGGCGGCCTGATGCTCGGTCTGGACTATGATGCCGTCCGCATGACGAATGCCGTACGTGATGCAACCCTTCTCAATGTAATGCTGGACGAAGTTGCGCCCGTAAAAGACGGCGTTGCCGGGCGACACGTCCGCGTCGCTGGCGACGTGCCAGATCATGCGAGCTTGGTTTCGGCGAGCATAGTGCGCGGCGATACCGGTATAGCCGCAGCCGACGCGCTGGTAGATCACGTCCGGCCGTATCGCGCGCAAAGCTCGATACAGCGGTATCGCATCGATCCAGTAGCCGAAACGTGAGACCTGGTGGCCTCGTCCTATGCGGACGACTCGGTAGCCGTTCGGTTGGGAATCAGTGCCGACGAAGTGAGCCAGGAAATAGATGTCGTGCGTGCGCCTTTCGATCAACGCATCGAGGAGACACTCGATCTGCTGCTCGGACCCGCCGCGCGCCGGCCTCGAGTGATTCTGCGTTACGATGCAGAGGCGAGCCATCCCTGTTTCCAGACCTACTTGCGTTTCCGGCGCTCGAGAGACGGCGGCGTGCCATCATTTCCCAGCTCGCGCAGGTAGTCGCCGTAGCCGCTCTTCATCAAGGCCTTCGCCAATTCCAGCAACTGAGCCGTATCGATGAACCCCATGCGCCACGCGACTTCCTCGGGACATCCGATCTTCTGACGTTGGCGAGCCTGCAGGACGCGGACGAACTCCGAAGCTTCGACGAGCGAGTCGAACGTGCCCGTGTCGAGCCAGGCGTAGCCGCGGCTCAGCGGGAGGACTTGGAGAGCTCCGCGCTCCAGGTATGCTTGATTCACGCTCGTGATCTCGAGCTCGCCGCGGCCGGACGGCTTCACGGATTTGGCAACTTCGACCACGTTCTGGTCGTAGAAATAGAGGCCTGTGACGGCCCAATCCGACTTCGGCGCGCGTGGCTTTTCCTCGATGGACGTCGCGCGTCCATCGGCATCGAAGGCCACGACGCCGTAGCGTTCCGGATCGCGCACCTGTTGTGCGAACACGCACGCGCCCGCCTTCGACGCGGCCGCTTCCTGCAGCACATGTGAGAGGCCGCCTCCGTAAAACAAGTTGTCGCCGAGCACCAGGGCACAGCGCTCGCCGTCCAAGAACCGCTCGCCGATGAGAAATGCCTCGGCGATGCCGTTCGGTGCGCTCTGGGTCGCGTAGCTGATCCGAATGCCCCATTGGTTGCCGTTGCCGAGCAGTCTCTCGAACGAAAAACGGTCTTCCGGGGTCGTGATCACGAGCACGTCCCTGATACCCGCGAGCATCAGCACCGTCAGCGGGTAATAGATCATCGGTTTGTCGTAAACCGGCAGCAGCTGCTTCGACACCGAGAGCGTCAGCGGATGCAGACGCGAGCCGGTGCCGCCCGCGAGGATGATTCCTTTGGTCATCAATGGCTCCTGTTCGCGCCCGTCTCGAGCTCGCGGACCACGTCGATTACCGAGTCGTGCCAGTCGGGAAGCCGTATGCCGAGCTTCTTTTCGACGAGGCTGCTGTCGAGGCGACTGTTGGCCGGCCGCCGCGCGCGCGTCGGATACTCGGCCGTCGTGAGCTTGCGGAACTCGCCGTGGAAACCGTGTCGCGACGCGTTGAAGATCGCGGCGGCGAACTCGTGCCAGGTTGCGGGCACGGGGGAGGTCAGGTGGAACAGGCCGCCGTCGATCGTGCCGTCCAAGCACGCTTGTGCGACGCTGACCAACGCTACGGCGACGTCTTTGGCGGCGGTCGGGCAACCGTGCTGGTCGGCCACGACCCCGATCGACGGTCGCTCGCGCGCGAGACGCAACATCGTGGTCACGAAGTTTTGCCCGAGCGCGCCGAATAGCCACGCCGTGCGCAAGACCGTGCTGCCCTCGTACTGAAGCGCGAGCCGCTCGCCTTCGGCTTTCGAGCTGCCGTACACGCCGAGCGGCATGACCGGATCCGATTCCACATACCAGCCCGTCTTCGTGCCGTCGAAGACGTAATCGGTCGACACGTGCAAGAGGCGGGCGCCGCATCGCTCGGCGGCCTGCGCGAGATGGCCGACAGCGGCCGCATTCACCGCGAACGCCGTCGCCGGCTCGTCCTCGGCGCGATCGACTGCTGTGTAGGCCGCCGCGTTGACGATCACGTGCGGCCTAAGCTCGGCGACGAGCGTCGCGACCGCGGTTTCGTCCGTGATATCGAGCTGCTCGAGCGCGATCGGGTGTATCTCGAACTGCGCCGGCCAGGCCACGCGCTGAAGCTCGCGTCCGAGCTGACCGCCGGCGCCGCAAACGAGCACGCGTGTCACGGTTGCTTCACCGTCGTGAGGCCGAGCCGGCTGCCGTCGTAGCGGCCCTCGAGGATCGGCCGCCACCACCATTCGTTGCCGAGATACCAGCGCACGGTCTCGGCCAGGCCTTCGTCGAACGTGCGCTTGGGCTGCCAACCGAGCTCGCGGCGGATCAGCGACGCGTCGATCGCATAGCGCAGGTCATGCCCGGGGCGATCCGCGACGAAGCGAATGAGTCGACGCCGCGGTCCGTCGGGTTGCAGGCCGAGCGTGTCGTCCAGCAGGTCGCAAATCCGTTGCACGACCTCGAGGTTTCGCATTTCCGCGTTGCCGCCCACGGTATAGGTCTGTCCGAGCTTCCCGCGCTCGAGCACGCAGAGAAGGGCGCGCGCGTGGTCTTCCACGAACAGCCAATCCCGCACGTTCTCGCCTTTGCCATACACGGGCAGCTCTTCGCCGCGCATGGCCTTGAGGATCGTGAGCGGAATCAGTTTTTCGGGGAAGTGATACGGCCCGTAGTTGTTCGAGCAATTGGTGACGAGCGTCGGCAATGCGTACGTCTCGTGCCAAGCGCGCACGAGATGGTCGGACGCGGCCTTGCTCGCGGAGTACGGCGAGCGCGGTGAGTAGGCAGTGAGCTCGTTGAACGGCGCATCTTCGGAGGCGAGCGAGCCGAACACCTCGTCCGTCGAGACGTGCAGCAGGCGAAAACGCCGTGCGGCGTCTCGGCCGAGCCCGCGCCAGTAGGCCGTGGCCGCCTCGAGCAGCTCGAACGTGCCGACGATGTTGGTTGTGATGAATGCGGCGGGCCCATCGATCGAACGGTCGACGTGAGACTCCGCGGCGAGGTGCACGACGGCGTCGGGCGCGAAGTCGGCGAACAGCGCTCGCATCGCGGCTCCGTCGGCGATATCCGCCTTCGCGAATCGATAGCGCGGATTGGACGCGGCTTCCTTCACCGAGGCCGGATTCGCCGCGTAAGTGACTTTGTCGACGTTGAGCACTTGATGCTCGGTCTCGTCGATCAGCAACCGCACGACCGCAGAGCCGATGAAGCCGAGGCCTCCGGTCACGAGGACGCGCATGTCAGCTCCTTGCCTCGAGCTCTGCCAGTGTCGGGGCTTGCCTGTCCTTGTCCGAAAGCGTGACTTGCGCCGGCTCGTACGGCCAATCGATTGCGAGCTCGGGGTCGTTCCAACGAATCGAGCGTTCCGCGCTGGGTGCGTAGTAGTCAGTCACCTTGTATAGAACCTCGGTGTCCGGCTCGAGCGTGCAGAATCCATGCGCGAAGCCCGGCGGTATCCAGATCTGCGTTCCATCTACGCCCGCGAGCTCCACGACGACGTGCTGCTTGAACGTGGGCGAAGCGCGGCGCAAGTCGACGGCCACGTCGAGCACTCGGCCTCGAAGGACTCGGACCAATTTGCCCTGAGCATGCGGCTCGACCTGGAGGTGCAGCCCTCGGATCGTGCCGGCGTAACGGGAGTGGGACTGATTGTCCTGGACGAACTCGCCGGGAATGCCGAGGCTCGCGAGAACCTTGCGGTTGTAGGTCTCCGTGAACGAGCCGCGCGCGTCGGCGTAAGCACGGGGCTGCAACACCAGCACTCCGTCCAGATGAGCTCCTATGACTTCCACTCTCGATTCTCCAGGTGCGGCCCGATCTCTCGCTTGCCTCAGGACTTGACCGCCCGAACGCTCCGCGATCGTCGCTGCTCCAAGTCGCTGAACAGTGCGAGGTAGTCGTTCGCGATGCCGTCCCAGTCGTAGAAGCGGCGCTGGTGCGCTTGGCCGGTCGCAGCCACTCGCGTCAGTTGCTCGGGATCGTCCAAGAGGCCTTGCCAAGTCCGCACGAGATCATCGGCATCGTTTTGCCGATAGAGGGCAACGCTGCCGCCGGTCGTGTTGCGGTTCTCGGGTATTCCGTTCACGAGGCAGCACACGCCGGCCGACATGGCCGAGAGTAGGGAGGGCGAGGTGCCCTCGAGTCTGCTCGCTGAAACATACATACGCGCATTGACGAGGAGTTGCTCGTAGACGTGACCGTACTGATAGCCGACCAAACGGACCTTTTCGCTCTGGCGTGCCCATATCGCATTGCGATACGCCGTCGGATTGTCGTCCCCTACGATGACGAGAGAAAGCGGCGTGTCGAGTCGTTGGAACGCTTCGATCAGCTCTTGCACGCCTTTCTCGGGGACGATTCTGCCGACGAAGACGCAATACTCACCCGCCTTCAAGCCGAAACGGGACAGGATGTCGTCGGCGTCGTTCGATCGAGCGATCGGCTGTGCTCCATAAGCGATCGTCGCCGTGCTGCAGCCGAAGTGCTCCGAATAATGCTCGGCTACCGATTTATTGTCGGCGACGACTTTGTCGGCGAAGCGCACCGCGAGACGCGCGCCGAATTGATGTGCCGACTTCTGAATGAATCCCCATTTGTCTCTGAGCCACTCGATCCCGTCCACCGATATGACGACTCGAAAGCCGAACAATCGCAGCAGCGGAATCAGAAACGCGTTGCCGGTGTTGTACAGATGAACGTAGCGGTACGACCGCCTCCGCAGGATCAAGTCGCACGCCGCCAAGAGACCGGCTGTCGGAGTCCCCAAGCCGAAGTGCCGCAGCGAGCGCACGTACCGAACTTCGACGCCGTTCACCTTCTCGGGACGCTTTTCGTACCGGTGTCGGTGCGCATAGACGACGACCTCGTGTCCCGCAGCCGTCCAGCGCCGGGAGAGTTGCTCGGCGCAGGTCTCGAATCCACCGTAATTCGCCGGGATGCCGCGCGTTCCGAGGACCGCGATCTTCATGGCTACCGACGTGGCAGGGCCGCTTTGAATTCCTCGGCGTACTCGGCCAACGCGTCGCGCCAATGCGGCATGTGGCGGAATCCTCGTGCGTGCAGCTTCGTATTGACGAGCTTCTCCGAGGCCGGACGAGGTGCGAAGTATTCTTGCTTGAAGTAGTCCGAGTCGACCTCGGTTACTTTCACCCGACCTTCGAGTCCGAGCAGCCGCACGAATTCGACGGCGACGTCGTAACGCGAGCAGTCGCCCTCGCACACCTGGTTGTAGACGCCGTAAAGATCCGTGCCCGCCACGATGCGGATGCCGCGCGCGAACGCCTTGGTATACGTCGGCGTGCCGAGCTTGTCGCCCACGACCTTGAGCTCCTTCGCGCCGGCGGCGATCTGCTTGAAGATCTTGTTGACGAACTTCTTATCCTTCTCGGGTCCTCCGCCCATCATCCAACCGGCGCGGAACACGAAGTGTTTCGCGCAAAGGCGTTGGACGACGACCTCGCCGTAGTACTTCGATTTCGCGTAGATGCCGAGCGGATTCGGCTGCTCGAAGTCGTTGTAGACGTCTTGCGCGCCGTCGACGATGCCGGCCGTGCTGATCTGGACGAGCGGAATGTTGAGCCGGCGCGCGATCGTCGCGGAATTCTCGGCGCCGAGCGCATTCGTGAGCCACGAATTCTCGGCGTTGCGCTCGCAGTATTCGAGGTCGGTGAGCGCGGAGAGATTGATCAGCAGCTCGGGATTGAACGCGGTGACGGACGCTTCATAGCCCGCGAGGTCGCGCACGTCCGCGTGCTCGAGCCAATGAATATTGAGGTCGATATCGGTGGCCTTGACCTCGCAATCGCGCGCGAACTCGGCGTAGACCGCGCGTCCGAGCATTCCGCCGCATCCGGCGATATAGACCCTCGTGCCTGCTGGCAGCATCGCTTTTCCTTGTTCGCCGGATGTGTGCTGCCAGGGCAGCTGACATGGACCGCGGCCATCGACGATGGCTAGTTGCGGCGGCGCCACTATGATGCCACGCATCCCGCGCGCATTTCGAGATCGATTCCACAAAACGCAAGAGCATCGCGAGGTCCAGACGGGCTAAAGCGTCGTCGTGAGTGCAGTTACTGCAGCTCCCGATAAAGGTCGAGCATGCGTTCGCGATAGATCGAAGCCGAAAACTCCTGCTCCACCCAGTGACGAGCTTCCCTGCCGAGGTCTGCGATTCGAGCGTCAGGCAGATCGGTTACCTGGCGCAGCGCATGAGCGAGAGCATCAGAATCGCCGCTTGGCACCGTATATCCGGTGCATCCCTCACGAATCAGTTCCGGAATTCCGCCAATGCGCGCGCCGATCACGGGTTTACCGAGAGCGTATGCCTCGAGCACGCTCATCGGCGCATTTTCGTAGCACTCCGACGGCAGCACGACGGCGCGCGCCGCGCGCACTTCATCGTGCAACGCGGCTCCGCTCAGATAGCCCACGAACGTCACGTCGGCGGACAGCCGATCGGCGAGCAGACGCAGCTCTTCGAGTTGCGGCCCGGTGCCGACGATCCGCACGCTGCAACCGGAGAGCGCGGCCGCGCTCACGAGCGTCTTCAAGCCCTTTTCCGGCGATATCCGCCCCAAGTAGACGAACGTGTTGCCCGCCGAAAAGTTCGGCGAGTAACGCTCGGAAGCCACGAAGTTCGGGATATGACGGAATCGCGTCTCGTCGAAGCCCCACTCGATTAGCTTCTCTATGTAAAAACGGCTCGGCGCGACGAAGCGGTTCACCCGCTCGTGCGATCCCAACAGACGATGAACCAGGGATTCGGCGAATACGACGCCACTTAGGGCCATCGATCCTTTGATGCATCGGTGAACCAGCACGTTGTAGAGGCGGCCGTTCTTGCAGCGCTCACAAATCCCGTCGGCGGCCAGCATGCTGTATGCCGGGCAAGCGAGCTTGAGATCATGCAGCGTCATGACGACCGGAACGCCACGGTCGTGAAGCAGGCCCAGAATGGAAGGCGAGATGTGATGATAGATGTTGTGAACGTGGCAAACATCGGGCCGTGCTCGCTCGAGCAACTTCCCGAGATTGCGCCGCGCTTCGAACGAGTAGATGACCTTCGTGGCGCGAGTGACGTTGCCCGCTATCGAATAGGACTCGCCGAATTCGATCTCGTCGACGAAGTACTCGGACCATTCGGACTCCAAATTCTTGGAGTGCCGCATCGCGAACGGTACGACCCGCCAGCCGATCTCCTCGAACAGACGATTGTGCTCGAAGAAGACCGTTTCAGCGCCTCCGCGAACGTAGTAGTAGTTGTTGACTGACAGTAGGGTAGGCATCGGTGATCCGCGGAGGTCGAAAGGACCGCCGCGGTAGTCGTCTCACGCGCCCTCACGCTGGGCTCCGCGCCGCGGCGCGACGAGTTTTACGAGCTCCTCTTCAACGATATCGGTGATCAGTCCGTACGCTCGCCGCTGCGCAACGTATCGGGCGCCTCTCTCGCCCATTCTCTTGGCTTCAGTGGGGTCTTCGAGCAGGCGCACGATCGCCGCGGCAAAAGCGTCCTCTTGCCACGGCACGCAATAGCCCGCGACGCTCTCGGTGATCACTTGGAGCTGCTCGGGGTGGTCGTTGGCCACGACGGCTTTACCCATCGCCATGTACTCCACCAGCTTCGTGGGCGAGCCGCAGTTGAACAGCGGCGACGGATAGATCGGCGACACGCACACGTCGGCATCGCGCACGTACGCGAGCGCCTCTGCGCGCGGCCTTTGTCCTACGAGCACGAGTGCGTCCGACACTCCGAGGCGGCTCGCTTCCGTCGTCAATAGTTCTTCGTCCCCGGGTGCCACTCCGCCGCCGACAACATACAGCTTGACGTCCGGGACGCTCTCGCGAACCTTCGCAAGCACACGAACGAGAAAGTCGAGGTGACGCGTCCTCGCTATCGTGCCGAGGTAGACAAACGTTCGGCCGTGTTCCGGTATCACTCGGTTCTTCGCCACAGCCGCCCAGTCGGCCTCGGCATCGACGCCCATCGGCACGGCCGTCATCTTTTCTTTAGCGATGCCCTCGCGCGAGATGTCGTCCCGCATCCTCTCGGTCTGCACGAACGCATGGTCGGCCGCGGGCATCAGCACGCGATAGAGCAAGAATTTGAAGGCGGCTCCGCGGACTCTATAGAGGATCTTATACAGACCGTGCGCCTCGTCGGCGAGCAGCATGTACATCTCGGGAATCGGAAACGACAACCAAAAGACAAAGCGCTTTCGAAAGATTCGCGAGGCGATTGCTGCGAAGATGCCGGAAAGGAACTTGTCGCGGACTTGAATGATGTCGTATCGGCCGCTGGCCATTAGCGGAAAGAGGCGCAAATCGTGCAGGATGCCCAAGACGTGCTTCGCGGTTCTGCTGACGAGCGAGGTCCCGGTGTTGGTGCGGCCCACCCAAACCTGCCCGGTGCCCCACGGCACGACTTCTGACCTCCCGGTTGCGGTTTCGCTCTGTAGGATCCAGTCGATCTGGTGGCCGCGTCCGCCGAGATGTTTGACGAACAGCGTCGCCACGTCGACGCGTGTCGCGGGATAAGTGTCCCCTGCCACTACGAGTATGCGAAGCGCCATGAGGTTAGGAGCGTCTGAATGGGAAGTCGTCGCGCGAACAAATCAGCACCGCCGAGATCGTGCCTCACGTCCAGCTCAATGGATGGGGCAGCGCTGGCGATGCCAATCGCGACATTATAGGTATGATCGCGGCGGAATGGCGTGTTCGCATCACAAGCAGCTCTATTCTTGTGTTGGCCGGCACCCTCCCTCGTGGCGGGCTCGTTATGTCGATACGCCGGACGGCACGTTCCGTCTGGACATGCATCGAAAGGAGTCGCTCAAACGGCCACAGCGCGGCTCGCACTCGAACCTACAATCCTCATCGCACTTGCGCTGGACCGCTGCGACTCATATCGCTGCTCGCGAAAAAAAGTCGTGGTAGCGTGTACGACTCGTTTGTCGTAGCGTTTGCGTACCTGCTCGATTCCTCCGATTTAGCAAAGTAGA
>Ga0134124_10001569_pt1 | contig 18373 bp, 18 predicted proteins | sample KB304_FD_96880 | JGI IMG/M metagenome (GOLD analysis project Ga0134124, IMG submission 96880) | Terrestrial soil microbial communities without Nitrogen fertilizer from Kellogg Biological Station, Michigan, USA - KB3-0-4 | ecosystem: Environmental > Terrestrial > Soil > Unclassified ...
CCTCGGCTTCGCGGGCGGATTGACCGCCGCCGAGCACCTGCAGGGGCCGGGGACGCTGGTCTTCAGCGACATGCGCGAACTGCCGCGGCTGCTCGCCGGTGAGCGTTGAGCCCGCACGGGCAGGACGGGCTCTAGCGGAGCACTCCGACGCAGACCAGCGCCCGAACCATCAGCAGGAGCTTGCGCACTCGTCCAGGCGGGGCCACCCACCGCGACTAGGGACGCGCGGGGGAGCGCTGCTGTAGCAGGTCGTCGTAGAAGTTCGCCAGTGTCCCCAGCACCGGCGCCGCGTCGCCCGCGTAGGAGGAGCCGTGCATCACGGCCAGCGTCCGCGGGCCGAGCTTCGCGAGCCGGCGAATGGTGGCGCCGGTGGCGGGCGTGACACCGGTGTAGCCGAAGTGCTTCTCCGCAGCCATCGCGGGGCCGAGGATGTCACCCTCGGTGAGCGCGGGCGGATCGCCCACGTGGGTGAAGAGATCGCTGGAGAAGAGCGTGCCGGTGGTCTCCTCGTAGAGCAGACCGGCGTCCCAGCAATGGGGCACGTGCGGCGTGTCGAGGCGCCGCACCCGGCGGCCCCCGAGGTCGAGGACCTCGCCATCCGCCAGCGCGCGCGGCGGTCGCGGCGCCTGGTCGTTCAGCCAGATGGCGCAGCCGATCGCGCCGTGGGTCACGGTGGCGTCCGGCGCGGCGTCGAGCCATTCGCCGAGCGCGCCGCACTCGTCGGCCTCGACGTGACTGAAGGCGATCCAGCGCAGGCGGCGGACGTCCATCACGCGGGCCACCGCCTGGGAGACGGCCGGGAACAGCGCCCGCTGGCCGCAGTGGAAGAGCAAGGGATCGTCCGCATCGACCAGGAACTGGTTGAACGTGAACCCGCTGGGGCCGACCGCCGGCATAAAGGTCGAGAGCCGGTAGATCCGCTCGGCGATCTCGTCGACGCGCGTCTCCATGGGTGCTACTCCTACGCCGCCGTGACCTGGGCGGTGGTGGGCACCTCGCCGGCGATCGTCGTGCGGCGCATGTCGCGCGGCTGGCTGTCGTCGTAGCGCCGGACGCGGTGCATCATCTGCCGGTTGTCCCACATGACGAGGTCCCACGGGCGCCAGCGGTGCGCGTAGACGAACGCCGGTTGCGTCGCGTGCTCGTTGAGGTCCCGGAGCAGGATGCGCGCCTCGGCCATCGGCACGCCGACGATGGCGCCGGCGTGGGAGGAGAGATAGAGCGACTTGCGGCCGCTCACGGCATGCGCGCGCACGAGGCGCTGGCGCACCGGGCGAAACATCGCCCGCTCCTCCTCCGAGAAATCGTGCATACCCAGCAGCCCGCGCGAGTACGTCAGCGAGTGCTCGCAGATGAGGTCTTCGATCAGGGCCTTGGTGTCTGGATCGAGCGTGTCGTAGGCCGCCCGCATGTCGGCGAACTCGGTGTTGCCGCCGGTCGGGTTCACCACCCGCGCCGACAGCAGCGAGTACTTGGCCGGGATCGGCCGGAACGAGCTGTCGGAGTGCCAGAGCATGTTGCCGATGTTGAAGGCGCGCTGGCGAGAGTCACGGGCGAGCGGCCGGCCGTCCTTGCCGAGGTTGGACACGTCGCCCATGCCCACCTGCAGCCGCCGGTCCTCCGGCCTGGTGATGTTGCCGCCGCGAGCCTCCTCCAGCGCGCCGAAGTTCCGGCTGAAGGCCATCTGCTGCTCGTCGGTGATCTTCTGGTCGTGGAACACCAGCACGGCGTAGCGATCCATGCCGGACTCGATGGCCGCGACCTCCTCGCGTGAGAGCGCACGGGTGAGGTCGATCCCGGACACTTCGCCCACGAAGACGGGATGGATCTGGCGAATGGACAGGCTCATCGGTCGAGGCTCCTCTGCCGAGGATGGTACCCTCGGGGCACCGAGTTCCGGAAGGGGGACCGCATGCGCCCATTCGAAGGCATCAAGATCCTCGACTGCACCCACGTGCTGGCCGGTCCGTTCGCGGCCTATCAGCTCGCCGTCCTCGGCGCCGACGTCATCAAGGTGGACGACCCCAACGAGCCGGACCAGAGCCGCGAGTCGGGCGCCGATCACACGCTGAACAAGGCCATGATGGGTACCGGCTTCCTCACCCAGGGCTCGAACAAGCGTGCGATCGCGCTCAACCTCAAGACCGAGGGCGGGCGCGAGGCGCTCAAGCGCCTGGTCGCCGACTGGGCCGACGTGCTGGTGGAGAACTACCGGCCGGGCGCCTTCAAGGCCCTGGGGCTGGGCTACGAAGATCTCTCCCGTCTGAAGCCGACGCTGATTTACGCATCGATGACCGCCTTCGGCCAGGAGGGCCCGCGCGGCACCCAGACGGCGTACGACCACGCCATCCAGGCGACCTCCGGCATCACCGCGTCGACCGGCACCGAGGCCAGCGGCCCGATCAAGGTTGGCGCGCCGATGGTCGACTACGCGACGGGGACGATGGGCGCCTTCGCCATCTCGGCCGCGCTCTTTCAGCGCATGCGCACCGGCCAGGGCCAGTACATCGACATGGCGATGCTCGACGTCGCCATGATCTTGCAGGGCTCGCACATCACCGACTACATGCACTCCGGCCATCACCCCAAGCGCGCCGGCAACGTGATGCGCTTCGCCGCGTCGTCCGCCTTCCCGACCAAGGACGGGATGGTGCAGCTCGCCGCCAGCAACGCGCGCCAGCACCGCCGCTTCTACGAGGCGATCGGAGATCCGGACGAGGCCAAGCGCTCGAGCCTCGAGGAGCGTTACGAGCGCCATGCGGAGAAGCTGGCATCCGTCGGCGAGAAGATGAAGGAGAAGACCGCCGACGAGTGGGAGACGTATCTGCAGTCCCGGCACGTGCCGGCCACGCGCGTGCGCGAGCTGCGCGAGGCTCTGGCCGATCCGCATCTGCAGACGCGCGGCGTGCTGCACCGGCACGCGAACGTCCCCGGCGTCGACAAGCCGGTCACCGTGCCGCTGGCGGCCTTCAAGTTCGCCCACGACGGACCGTCGATCGAGCGGCCGCCCGCCCGCGTCGGCGAGCATACCGAGGAGGTGCTGGCGGCGGTCGGCTACAGCGCCGGGCAGATCGCGGCGCTGCGGAGATCCGGCGCGGTCGCCTGACTAGCGGCCGCGGGAGATGGCGACGGACTGGCCGAACGGAATGTTGGTGTAGACGATCGTGCCGTCGGGCTGAGCGAAGCGGTGCACGCCGCCCCCGATCATCCGGCGACCACCGCTACCCGGCAGGTCGTCCCCCCACTGCATCGGCGCATCGCTGTAGAAGCGCAGCACCCGGGTCACGTACTCCTGCGTCTCCGGATAGGGCGGAACGCCGCCGAACTCCACCACCGCTTTCTCCCCGGCGTTGTACGCCGCGACGGCCAGGCGCGGGTTGTGGCGGAAGCGCTCCATCATCGCGCGCAGGTGGCGAGTGCCCCCGTGGATGTTCTGCCGCGGGTCGAAGGCGTCGCGTACCCCGAGGATCGCCGCGGTCTCCGGCATGAGCTGCATCAGCCCGCGTGCGCCCCTGGGCGAGACGGCGCGACGGTCGAATCCCGACTCGACGCGGATGACCGCCCAGATGAGGCGCTCGGGCACCGCGTATCGGGCCGAGGCCTCGGCGATCTCTCGTGAATAGGCGCCATGATCGCCCGGGGGCGACTGTCGTGTTTGAGCACCGGCAGACGTCGCGGTCACGATGGCCGCCGTCACGGCAAGGAGGACCAGCCAGCGAGGACCGGAGCCTTCCATGCCGGGGGTACAAGGCAAATCCGATACCCGACCGGGGCCTTAGCTATATCAACAGCTTGCGAGGCACTGGCCACAAACCAGCCTGGTGGGTCTCTGACCGGGTGGATGATTCGCCGGGGGGGACCCTCAGGCCGTCCCCGGGCACGTGGCGGACACCGTGTTGACGAACTGCTGCGCGGCAGGAGAGAGCGACCAACTCGACGACTGCGGCCTACATCTTTTGGTCCCGTTGCGCCCGGGCCCGGGGGTTGGTTAGCATCCACGGCATGCCGACGACGCGGACCGCGGACGTGGTGATCATCGGGGGCGGGGTGACCGGGGTGAGCGCGGCGTGGCACCTCACACGCCGCGGTGTCCGTGACGTGGTTGTCGTCGACAAGGGGACCGTCGCGTCGGGCGGCACCGGGAAGAGCTCGGCGTGCGTGCGCCAGCACTACTCCACCGCCGAGACCTGCCGGATGATCCGTTACTCGCTCGAGTTCTTCCAGCAGTTCGCCGAGCGCACCGACGGCGCATCGTGCGGCTTCCGGCATACCGGGTACCTGCTCGGCGTGGACGAGCGGATGCGGGTGCCCATGGAGACCTCGGTCGCGCTGCAGCGCTCGGTCGGCATCGACACGCGTCTCGTGTCCCCCGTGGAGATGCGCGAGATCGAGCCCCGCCTGCGCTCCGACGACCTCGTGGCCGGCTGCTACGAGCCGGCCTCCGGCTACTGCAATCCCGTCGAGACCGCCCAGGGCTTTGCGCGAGCCGCCCGAACGGCCGGCGCCCGCATCCTGGAAGACACCGCCGTCGTGGACGTGCTCGTCGACGGCGATCGCGTCCGAGGGGTCCGCACCCCCGCCGGCGACATCCTGGCCCCGGTCGTGCTGAACGCGGCCGGCCTGTGGAGCGCGCGGGTGAGCGCGATGGCGGGCGTCGCGCTGCCGATCCACGTGTGCCGCCACAAGATCAGCATCGTCACCTGGCCGGAGGCCGACCGGCGCCCGCACCCGATGGTCTACGACTTCGTCACCAACATCTACACGCGCCCTGAGATGGGCGAGCACATCCTGGTGGGCGGGCTCGACGCCGAGGAATCGCACGACGCCGCCGATCCCGACGCCTACAAGGAAGGTGTGAGCCTCGACGAGTCCACCGAGGCGCTCGCCCGCGTGAGCCACCGCTTCCCGGTGCTGGCGGAGGGGCGCATCGCCCGCGGCTACGCCGGCTGCTTCGACGTCACGCCCGATTGGCACCCCATCCTGGACCGCGTCGGACCCGACGGCTTCCACGTCGCCGCCGGCTTCTCCGGCCACGGCTTCAAGCTCTCCCCCGCCGTCGGCCAGATGGTCGCGACGCTCATCACCGACGGCGTGACGGGACACGCCGACCTCCCGACCTTCCGGCTATCGCGCTTCGCGGAAGGCAAACCCATCCGGGGAACGTACGGCGACTGGCTGATGTGCTAGCGGCCCTCGTGACGCACGGCGACGCCGGGGGTGGAGCCCAGGGCTCTCGGGCGCGCCTGCATGGCTCGCCTGTCGCCGTAACTCGCTCCGAGCACGGCTCGCTCGGCCCCCCATCCCCCAGGGGGGCTCGGCCTCTGGCCAGTTGAATCGTCGGCGGCTCGCTCGCCGTGCCCTGCGCTCGAACGGCGACGACGGCTCGCGATGATGGCGCGCCCGAGAGCCCTGGGCTCCACCCCCGGCGTCACCGCGCGTCACGAGACACACCAGCAGCAGCCGTTGCGTGGCTGCGGGCTTGGTGTGAGAATCACGCCGCCCTGGGAGGGGTCATCATGTCGACACGCCGTCTCGCCGCGCTCGTCCTGATCGTCGCGCTCAGCCTCGTCACCGGGGCGGCCGCCGCGCCGCCGAAGGACGCGATGGTCATCGGGCTGCTCGCCGAGCCCGTGACGATGGATCCTCCCCAGATCACCGATCTCAACTCCGCGCGTATCACCAAGCGGATCTTCGAGGGGCTCGTGGGCCAGGAGCTCGGCAGCTACAAGCTCGTGCCCGGCCTGGCGCAGTCGTGGGAGATCTCCAGGGACGGGCTCACCTACACCTTCAAGCTGCGGCCCAGCGTCAAGTTCCACGACGGCACTCCGTTCAACGCCGAGGCCGTGAGGTTCTGCTTCGAGCGCCAGCTGAACGACAAGAGCCCGTACTACGGGACCGGCACCTATCCGTACGTGAAGAGCTTCCTCGGCAACATCGCGGGGGTGGAGGTGGTCGATCCGCTCACGCTGCAGATCAAGCTCAAGGCCCAGCTCGCGCCATTTCTCCAATATCTCGCCCACCAGTCGCTCTTCGTCTACAGCCCCGAGGCGCTGAAGAAGTGGGGCAAGGACATCGTCAAGCATCCGGTCGGGACCGGCCCCTTCAAGCTCGAGACATGGGAGCCGGGGGTGAAGGTGGTGCTCGCGCGCAACGACGCCTACTGGGGCGGCGCCCCCAAGATCCGCCAGGCGATCTACGTGCCGATCATCGAGGCGCAGGCGCGGCTGGCGGCGATCAAGACCGGTGAGATCGACCTCACCATGGACGTGCCGCCCGACAGCCTCGACGACCTCCGCAAGGACCCGAACGTCGTCGTCGCCGAGAGCAACTCCTCGGCCGCCTGGTACATCGCGCTGAACACGCGGCACCCGGTCCTGAAGGATCGACGCGTCCGCCAGGCGCTCAACTACGCCGTGAACAAGGACGCGATCATCCGCGACATCCTCAAGGGCACGGCCATCGTCTCGCGCGGCCCGCTGTCGCCCGTCTACGGTCTCTATCACGAGGAGAGCGTGCAGAAGTATCCCTACGACCTCGAGAAGGCGCGCGCGCTCCTGAAGGACGCTGGCTACGCCGGCGGCTTCGAGCTCACCTTCCTCGTTCCCGAGTCGGGGTCCGGGATGCAATCTCCGGTGGAGATGGCCACCGTGATCCAGGCCAACCTGGCCACGGTCGGCGTGAAGGCGAAGATCCAGACGCTGGAGTGGGGCGCCTACCTCAAGAAGTACCTCGAGGCCCCCGACATGGCGGAGATGTCCTGGAATCCGTCGATCGGTGATCCCGACCACATGATGTACATGCTGCTGTCGTCCGACCGCTTCCCGCCCGCGTTCAATGCCGGCTTCTATCAGAACGACAAGGTCGACGACCTGCTGCGGAAGGGCCGCACGACGGTCGACGAGAAGGCGCGGGTGCCGCTCTACCGCGAGGCGCAGAAGGTGATCGTCGAGGACGCGCCGTGGATCTTCGTGGATCACGGCAAGCAGGTCATCATCCACCGCAAGCGCGTGCAGGGCTTCAAGCTGCACCCCAACTTCGATCTCGTGCTCACGCAGGTGTGGCTGCAGTAGGGGGCGGCGGCCTCCAGGGATACGTCCTCCGACGGCTGCTCCTCGCCGTCCCCGTTCTCTTCGGGGTCTCCCTGCTCGTCTTCGCCGTGATGCACCTGGCGCCCGGCGACCCGGCCGCCATCATGCTCGGCGCCCAGGCCACGCGCGAGGACGTCGAGCGGCTGCACCGCGAGCTGGGGCTCGACCGGCCCCTGCCGGTGCAGTACGCGCGGTGGCTCGGCCGCGTGCTCCAGGGCGATCTCGGCCGCTCGATCCCCCTCGGCCGCGAGGTCCTGCCCGAGGTGCTCACGCGCTTCAAGGCGACGCTGGTGCTCACCGGCGGTGCGCTCCTCGTCGCGCTCGTCATCGGCGTGCCAGCCGGCATCGTGTCGGCCACGCGCCAGTACTCCTGGCTCGACCGCCTCAGCATGGGCATCGCGGTCACCGGCGTGAGCCTGCCCGTGTTCTGGACCGGCATCATGCTGATCATCCTGTTCTCGCTCACGCTGCGCTGGCTGCCCTCGGCGGGGATGTTCTCGCCCTACGGCGGTGACCTCGCGGATCTGCTCTGGCACCTGATCCTGCCGGCGGTGACGCTCGGCACCGCCTCGGCGGCCGCGCTGGCGCGCATGACCCGCTCCAGCGTGCTCGAGATCGTCCGCCAGGACTTCGTGCGCTCGGCCCGCGCCAAGGGTCTGGCCGAGCGGGCCGTGGTGGGTCGTCACGTCCTCAAGAACGCCGTGAACCCGGTCGTCACCGTGCTGGGCATCCAGGTCGGCACCCTGCTCGGCGGCGCCATCCTGACCGAGACCGTCTTCTCGTGGCCGGGCCTCGGCTCGATGATGGTGCGCGCGATCCAGGCGCGCGACTATCCGCTCGTGCAGGGCGGCGTGCTCCTCATCGCGACCACGTTCGTCGGCGTCAACCTGCTCGTCGACCTGCTGTACGCGGTCTTCGACCCGCGCATCCGCTATGAGTAGCGCCGGGCGCCGCGCGTGACGTCGTCCGCGACGAGCGACGTCGTCCGCATGTTTCGCCGGAGCCACGCGGCCGTGTTCGGCCTCGGCCTGGTGGCGGCGCTGACGCTGGGCGCCGTGCTGGCGCCGATGCTGACGGGCCACGACCCCAACGAGGTCGACACCACGCGGCGGCTGGCCCGCCCGCTGAGCCCCGGCCACCCGCTCGGCACCGACGAGTTCGGTCGCGACATGACGGCGCGCCTGCTGCACGGCGCGCGCATCTCGCTGGCCATCGGCCTGGCGGCGACGGCGCTGGCCGCGCTCGCCGGCTCGCTGTGCGGGCTGCTGGCGGGCCTGGGTGGCGGCTGGGTGGATCACGCGATCATGCGCTCGATCGACACGCTGATGGCGTTCCCCTACTTCCTGCTGGCCATCGCGATCATCGCCGCGCTGGGGCCGGGGCTGGTCAACGGCATGATCGCCGTCGCCGTCGTGAACATCCCCTTCTACGCCCGCATCGTGCGGGGCACGGTGCTGGCCGTGCGCGAGACCGAGTACGTGCAGGCGGCCCGCGCGCTCGGCGTCTCGGAGCTGCGGCTGGCGCTCAAGCACGTGCTGCGCAACTGCCTGGCCCCGATCATCGTGGCCGTCACGCTGAACGTGGGCGGCATGATCACGGCGCTGGCGGGGCTGTCCTTCCTGGGCCTGGGCGTGCAGCCGCCGGTGTCCGACTGGGGCAGCATGCTGAGCAGCAGCCGGCAGTACATCAACGTCGCGCCGCACGTCGCCGCCCTGCCCGGGCTGGCGATCTTCCTGGCCGTGCTCGGCTTCAATCTCCTCGGCGACGGCCTGCGCGACGCCCTCGACCCGCGTCTGCGCTGAGGCCGGGCCGGGATCCGGCCGTTCTTGCACCCGGGCGCCGCACTCCGCTAGCATCGGGTGCCAGGTTGACGGCGCGTACGTGGCGAGCGTCGGCGGCGTGGTCTCGAGCGCCAGCCCGGCGCTTCATCGAGCCCGGCACGGCGTCGGCGCCGTGATCGGCAGCGACGCGCGCGCCGTCGCAACGGCTGAAGGGCCAGGGGGACGAACCGCATGAGGCGACGACTGACGACCGCAGCACTGGTCGCGCTCACGCTCGGAGTCGGCGCCTGGGCGGCCGGGTCCTTCCCGGGCCCCGACGGGAACTGCGCCGTACCGGCCGCCGCCGCCGCGGGCACCGCCGGCTGTTGCCACTACAACAAGGGCGTGTGCGGCTGCGAGGGTGGCCGGGCGCGCTGCTGCGACGGCAAGGTCAGCGCCTCCTGCCGCTGCAACGCCGGGTTGACGACCCGCCAGGTCAGCTACGACACCCAGCCGCTGGTCAGGCTGGCCGACTTCGCCTTCGCCAGCCAGGAGCTGCCCGAGCCGCCCAGCCCGCGCCTGACGCTGTTCCGCCTGGGCGCCGACGCGCTGCGCTTCTGGTTCCGGCTCGACTGCGGTGAGGAGTGCTGGAACCAGCTGTCCGTCAACGGCGCGCTGCCCCTGGAGGTGCGCTGGCTCTTCGACCCGGGCAGCGGTCCCGTGGTCGACGGGCCGACGCAGCCCGTCACCCTGCAGCGCGACCGGCTCGCCGCGTTCGTGCCCCGCCCGCCCGCCCAGCTCCGTCAGGGCCGCTGGGAGACGGAGGTCCGCTTCGACACGGAGCGGCTGTGCACACGGGCCGACGGCAGGTGCTGGTTCCGGATCGAGGTCCGACGCTGAGCCCCGTGGACGACGCGCCGGCCGACGACGGCGCCACGCGACTGGAGCGAGGCGCCGAGGACGCCGACTCCCTCCTCTACTACGCGGTCTCCACCGGGCGCGAGGTCGGCGGCCCGATCCGCGATCCGATCGTCCGGACGCACCGCGCGGTGAGTGAGGGCAAGCCGGTGACGAACGAAGAGGAGGCCGACTTCCTGGCGGCCTACTCGAAGCTGGCCGCCATGGTCCATCCCACGACCGCGGCGACGCTGCGCGCGACGAGCCGGACGGTCCGGCGCCCGTGGCTCTGGCGCACGTTCTCCCGCGAGCCCATCTCCGAGGCGCAGCGCGTGGCCTACCGCTTCGGGCTGCTGGCCCTGATCCTGATCCTCGTCATCGGCGGCGCCGAGTGGACGCGCACCTTCATCAACGCGGTCGTCCTGGACCAGGCCGAGCACGGCCGCGTGCTCGAGGAGCTCCGCACGACCCGGGCGTCGCAGAAGCGGCTCGTGGAGCAGATCGCTCTGCTCGACCGCGAGCGTCAGGGCACGGCGGACAGCCTCCGGGCCAACCTCGTCCGGCAGCGGGAAGAGCTCGACGTGCGCGTGCAGACGCTGGACGACCGCGAGGGGGCTCTGTCCCGGCGCATCCAGGCCGGCTACGAGACGCTCGATCGCATCTTGCCGTTCGTCAACTGGGCCGAGCTACGCAACGTGATCGTGCCGGTGGCCACGATCATGGCGGTGCTCGTGCTCCCCGTGCTCTACGGCTCGCTCGGCACCTGCGCGTTCGTCCTGCGCACCGTCTACGCCGAGATGGTCGAGCGCAGCTTCGACGGGCGGCGCACCGGCGAGTTCATGGTGCGCATCTTCCTGGGGATGCTCAGCGGGGTCAGTCTGCAATGGCTGCTGGTCCGCGAGGGCCAGGCGATCCCGGGCGGCGTGACCCCGGCCGTGCTCGCCTTCCTGGGCGGCTACGGCGTCGAGCTGCTCTTCGCCGCCATCGACCGGATCCTGTCGACCGTGATCACCGCGCTCCGGGGCGAGCGCCGCCGCCCGAAGCCGTCGGCGGAGCGCAAGGAGGGCGCGGCCTAACTTCTCGAGTCGCCTCCACCCTCTCCCTCGATCTCACCCGTACAACCTTGCAGAGTCGGACCTCGCGCTCGTCACGTCGATGCAGCTCTTGCAAGGAGGAACGGATGCACTACCTCACGCGCCCGTGCTGGCTGGGCTGGATCCTCGTCGGCGGCGATCCGGGCTTCGAGCGGCTCGCGGCCGACGCCGTTCGTCTCGTCAAGGCGCCGGGCGCTCCCGTCGATCTCCCGCTCGACCCGCGCAGGACGGCCTTCGAGCAGCGCGTCTGGCAGGCCCTGCGCGACATCCCGATCGGCTCGACGGCGGCCTACTCGGACATCGCCACGCGCATCGGGGAGCCGCACGCCAGCCGGGAGGTCGCGCAGGCGTGCGCGGCGAATCCGCTCGCGGTCGTCATTCCCTGCCATCGGGTGGTCCGCCGGGACGGCACGCTCGGCGGCTACCGCTGGGGGGCGCGGCGCAAGCGGGCGCTGCTCGCGCGCGAGGCCGCGGGGCGGGCCGCGTCGTGACGCCGCCGGCGGCCGCATCACCGCTGGTCGGAGGCTCCGATCGCGGTGGCGCGCTCGACTGGCCGCGCATCGCCCGCGATCTCGACGCCGACGGCTGCGCCGTGGTGGGCGCGCTGGTGTCCAGCGACGAGTGCGCCGAGCTGGCGGCCCTCTACGCCGACGACGCACGGTTCCGAAGCCGGGTCGTCATGGCGCGACACGGCTTCGGGCGCGGCGAGTACAAGTACTTCGGCTACCCGCTGCCCGGCGTGATCGACGACCTCCGGACCACGCTCTACCCCCGGCTGGCGAGCATCGCCAACGACTGGAACGCCGCGATGGGTATCGCCGTCCGCTATCCCGACACGCTCGGCGCCTTCCTGGATCGCTGCCATCGCGCGGGCCAGAGCCGGCCGACGCCGCTGATCCTGAAATACGGCGCGGCGGACTACAACTGCCTGCACCAGGACGTCTACGGCGAGCACGTCTTCCCGTTGCAGCTCACCGTGCTGCTGTCGACGCCGGGCACGGACTTCGCCGGCGGCGAGTTCGTGCTCACCGAGCAGCGGCCGCGCATGCAATCGCGGGCCGAGGTCGTGCCGCTCGGCCGGGGCGACGCCGTCATCTTTCCCGTGCGTCATCGACCGGTGCGAGGCGCGCGCGGCTCGTATCGCGTCACGCTGCGCCACGGCGTGAGCCGCGTGCGACGCGGCCAGCGCTACACGGCCGGGGTGATCTTCCACGACGCCCCCTGAGGAGCCGGGCCGCCAGCAGGCCGAGCCCGTGCACCTCGGGCCGGCTCTCCACGCCGTTGATGAACACCGAGCCCATCACGGGGATGAAGACCACCCGCTCGTCGATGATCTGCTGGGCCCGGTCCAGGAGCTGCTTGCGCACGCGCGGATTCTGCTCGTTGACCTGCTCGGCGAAGGGCCACCTTCGAGTGGAGCAAGGTGGCGGCGGCCCCGCGATACCGGTCGAACGAGAACTTGACGTCCTCGGCGGTCACCTCCTCACCGGTGTGGAACTTCACGCCCCGGCGAAGGACGAAGTCGTAGACGAGCCCGTCCTTCGAGACCGTCCACGACTCGGCCAGCGAGGGTGTGGCGGGCCGGCCGGGCATCGGCTTCACCAGCGCGTCGTGCAGCGCGCAGAGGATCATGAACGGCGTGACGAGCCCCGGTGTGTCGGCGGGGTCGAAGTAGGTCGGGATCAGCGTGATGTGCACGCCCCAGGTGAGCTGTCCCTCCGGCGCGGCGACGGCGGGAGGCGGCGCCACGAGCACGGCGGCGACGCGGGCGGCCACGAGCGCACGGGTGAGCGGAGCGAAGCGGGTCATGAGTCCTCCATGCAGGGTTGACGGGGGCGGCGAGGACCGCGCGGGCGTCCGAGGCACCGGCCGATCATAGCGGATCGACGAGCACGTTGCGGGACCGTCTGCCGTATCATCGGCGGCATGACCCAGCCGATCACCGCCGACGTTGTCATCGTGGGCGCCGGCATCATGGGCGTGAGCACGGCGTACCACCTGGCGCGCCGCCAGGCCGGGCGCATCGTGGTGCTCGAGCGCGACGACGTGTGCTCGGGCTCGACGGCGCTGGCCAGCGGCGGCATCCGGCACCAGTACGCCAACCGCATCGGCGTCGAGCTGACCCGGCACAGCATCGAGACCTACGAGCGCTTCGCGGACGAGTTCGGCGTCGATCCGCACTTTCGCCAGCACGGCTACCTGATCCTCGTCACCACCGAGGCGGAGCTGGCGCAGGCGGAGCGCAACGTGGCGCTGCAGCAGAGCCTCGGCGTGGACGTGCGGCTGCTCGCGCCCGACGAGACCCGCCGCCGGTTCCCGTACCTCGCCACCGACGACCTGCGCGGCGCCACCTACTCGCCGCGCGACGGCTACGCCGATCCCTACCTGGCCACCATGGCCATCGCCGCCCGGGCGCGCGCCCTCGGCGTGACGATCCGGACCGGCTGCGAGGTCGTCGGCTTCGCGCGCACGGCGGACGGGGTGAACGGCGTGGCGACGCGCGAGGGTCCCGTCAGCGCTCCCGTCGTCGTCATCGCCACCGGCGCCTGGTCCGGCGTGGTCGGCACGCTGGCGGGCGTGGACATTCCGGTCACGCCGCTGCGGCGCTCGAAATTCATCACCGCCCCCTTTTCGTTCGAGAAGATCCCGGAGGCGACGCCGTTCGTCATCGACCCCCACCTGGGGATCTCGCTCCGGCGCGAGGGCGCCGGCGTCCTGCTCGGTATCGGCCGGCGGGAGGAGGCCGGATCGTTCCGCACGGAGCTCGACTGGGGGCTGGCCGAGCCGCTCGTGGAGCGCGCCGTGCATCGCGCGCCGGTGCTCGCCGACGCCCAGCTCATGCGCACCTGGAGCGGCCTCTACGAGATGACCCCCGACCAGACCGGCATCGTGAGCGCGGTGCCGGGCGTGGCCGGCCTCCACGTCATCGCCGGCTTCAGCGGCCACGGCTTCATGCACGGCCCCATCGCGGGCCAGCTCATGGCCGAGCTGATCGCCGACGGTCGGGCGGGCAGCGTTGACATCGCGCCGCTCTCGCTCGACCGCTTCGCCCGGGGCGAGGTGACGCTCGAGCCCCTGACCTTCACCTGAGCCCGGCGCCCCGCGGCCGCCAGGCTGGACTTGGCGCCGGTCGGCCGATCAGTATCTATAGCCGACCGTGTTCACGGGCTCGGCTGGACCACATCCCGTGGAGTCTTGCTGGAGGCGTGACGAAGCTCAGGCGACTCACCGCGCTCGCGCTCCTCAGTCTGACGTGGTTGTCCCAGGCCGACGCGGATTGCCTCAAGGATCACCGGGGCGAGGTCATCTGCGGTGCCGGCGCCTGCAGCCGGGATCAGCGGGGAGACGTGTACTGCGCGCAGCTGAGGCTCGGGTCGCGTTCAGAGCGCGAGACGGCTGGATCCTGTGTGGCCGGGGTCAGTGCACGGTGAACCGGCGAGGCGAATACATCTGCTCGGACGTCGAGGGCGGCGCCGTCGTGAAGCAGTCGGATGGGACGGTCCGGCGTGAAGGACTATGCGAGCAGGCCTCCTCCGAGTGGTGCGAGCGCATGCCCGCCGGGCGCTAACCCCCCCGCGTCGGCCCGCGGCCTGATACCATCTCCCCGGAGGAGCGACCCGATGGACCTCAACTACTCGCCCGAGGAAACCGCCTTCCGCGACGAGGTACGCACCTGGCTCGGCGGCAACCTGCCCGACGACCTGCGCGACAAGGTGCTGACCTACAAGGAGCTCTCGAAGGACGACCTCGAGCGCTGGCACAAGATCCTCGCCAAGAAGGGCTGGGTCGCGCCCGACTGGCCGGTCGAGTGGGGTGGCACCGGCTGGAACGTCGTGCAGCGCTACATCTTCGAGGAGGAGTGCGGCTACGCCGGCACGCCGCCGCTCGTGGCCTTCGGCCTGCGCATGTGCGCGCCCGTCCTCTTCCGCTTCGGCACCGACGCCCAGAAGCAGCGCTACCTGCCCAAGATCTACAGCGGTGAAGAGTTCTGGTGCCAGGGATACTCGGAGCCCGGCTCGGGCTCGGACCTGGCCTCGCTGAAGACGCGGGCCGTGCGCGACAACGGCCACTACGTCGTGAGCGGCCAGAAGATCTGGACGACGCTGGCCCACTACGCCGACTGGATCTTCTGCCTCGTGCGCACGGACGCGAAGACGGACAAGCGCCAGGACGGTATCTCCTTCCTGCTCATCGACATGAAGACGCCGGGGATCACCGTGCGGCCGATCCACCTCATGGACGGCGGCCACGAGGTCAACGAGGTCTTCTTCGACGAGGTCCGGGTGCCCGCCGAGAACCTCGTGCACGAGGAGGGCAAGGGCTGGACGGTCGCCAAGCACCTGCTCGGCTACGAGCGCATGGGCACCGGCCGCATCGGCGTCTCCAAGCGCGAGCTGCTCCGGTTGAAGGAGGTCGCGGCGGCCAGCCTGAAGGACGGCAAGCCGCTGCTCGACGACCCGCGCTTCCGCGATCGCCTCTCACGGGTCGAGGTCGAGCTCATAGCGCTGGAGATCACCAACCTCCGCTTCCTCGACCAGCTCCGCCGCGGCGGGAAGCCGCCCGGCGCCGAGGTCTCGCTCCTCAAGATCAAGGGCACGGAGATCCAGCAGGCGCTCACCGAGCTGATGATGCAGGCCGCGGGTCCGTTCGCCCAGGCGTTCCGGCCCCTCGAGGCCGACGCCGGCTTCGACCGCTTCACGGCGGCGCTGGCCCCGCGTTACTGCAATCTGCGCAAGGCGACGATCTACGCGGGGTCCAACGAGATCCAGCGCAACATCATCAGCAAGATGACGCTCGGCCTGTGAGCGATGGCTGTGCGAGCCGCAGCCGCAGGCGAGGCGAGCCTGTAATCGGGGAGAGCACGCCATGAACTTCGAGCTGAGCGAAGAGCAGAGGCTGCTGGCCGAGACGATCAAGCGCTTCGTCGCCACCCACTACAACTTCGACGCCCGCGCCAAGATCATGGCCTCGCCCAGCGGCCACAGCGAGGACGTGTGGGCGGCCATCGCCGAGATGGGACTGCTCGGCCTGCCATTCGACGAGGCCCACGGCGGCTTCGGCGGCACCACCGTCGACGTCATGCTGGTCATGGAGGCGATCGGCGAGGGCCTGCTCGTCGAGCCCTATCTCGCCACGGTCGGCCTCGGGGGCCGGTTCGTCGCCCGCGCGGGCACCAAGGCCCAGCGCGACCGCATCCTGCCCGCGCTCATCCAGGGCAAGCACACGCTGGCCCTCGCGCACACCGAGCCCGGTGCGCGCTATGACCTGCGCCAGGTCGGGCTGCGGGCACGCCGATCGGGCGACGGCTGGGTGCTCGACGGCGACAAGCGCATGGTCCTGCATGGCGGCAACGCCGACACCCTGGTCGTCTCCGCCCGCACCGCGGGCGGCAACACCGACGCCGCCGGCATCACGCTGTTCCTCGTCCCGCGCGCGACGGGCGGCGTGGCGGTCAAGGAGTCGCGCACGATCGACAACCTGCGCGCCGCCGACATCCGCTTCAGCGGCGTGAGCGTCGGCGCCGACGCCCTGCTGGGCCGCGAGGGCGAGGGCTACGCGGTGGTCGAGGAGGTCGTCGACTACGCCACGGCCCTGCTGTGCGCCGAGGCCGTGGGCGCCATCCGCTACGCCAACGAGGCGACGCTCGAGTACCTCAAGACGCGCCGCCAGTTCGGGGTCCCGATCGGAAGCTTCCAGGCGCTGCAGCACCGCATGGTCGAGATGATGATCAGCTACGAGCAGGCCCGCTCCATGGCCTACCTCGCCTGCGTGAAGATCGACACGGCGGACGCCGCCGAGCGCCGGCACGTCATCTCGGCGGCCAAGATCAAGGTCGCGGACGCCTGCCGCCACGTCAGCCAGGAAGCCGTCCAGCTCCACGGCGGCATGGGCATGACGGAGGAGCTGAAGATCAGCCACACGTTCCGGCGGCTGACGATGCTCGCCCAGACGTTCGGCGACGCCGAACACCACCTCGAGCGGTTCGCGGCGACGGACGCCGCCGGGCGCGCCTAGAGGCCGGGCCCATGCAGGACTGTCGCTTCACCGACCTGAACGCGATCATGGCCGAGGGCCGGCAGGTCACCGTCCTCTGGCAGGAGGACGAGTCGCTCGCGTTCGTCGCCAACGGACGCGCCTATCGCAGCGAGTTTCACGTCAATCCGTCGGCCGAGACCATGCTGCAGCTGCGCGGCGAGATGCGTCTGCACTACCTGACGGCCGACGGCGAGGAGAAGATCCGCGTGCTCAAGGAGGGCGAGTACATGTACTGCCCGCCCGGCCTGCCGCACTCACCTCGCTTTCCGCCCGGCGCCTTCGCGCTCATCACCGAGCGCAAGCGGCGGCCGGGCGAGCTCGACCGGTTCCTCTGGTTCTGCGACCGGTGCCACGCCCGGGTCTACGAGGCGGTGTTCGCGGTGCGCGACTACGCCGAGAATCCGGTCAGCCAGGCGTACCGCGAGTACTACGGCTCCGTCGAGCACCGGACCTGCAAGGCGTGCGGGCACGTGATGCCCACGCCCGAGGATCAGTCGTTCGCGCAGGCCAATCCCACCCAGCGGGCGGGCTGAGGACCACGGCTACGACTCTCTGAAGCTCACCAGCTCCCAGCGGCGAGACTGCAGGACGCGCACGTTCTTGCCGCCACGCCGGCGGATCTCCTCCATCGCCACCGGGAAGCGCAGCCGGTCGGGCGCCACCCACTTCCGGAGCAGCGTCTCCTCGGCGTGGCGATGGCCCGGGTCGGCGAAGATGCCGCGGCCCTCGATGCGAAACGCGTTGAACGCGCCGGCCGGCACCGTGATGCTCTCCCGGGCGGCGATCTTCAGATTCATCTCGGTCTGGCCTTCGCTCCCGCCGGGCGTGGTGATGCGGAACTCCGTGCGCCACAGTCCTCGAGCGGCGCCGGATCGGTGGCGCCGCGGATCTTCTGCCACAACGCCAGCTCCTCGTCGAACCGCCGCCTCTTCTCCGTCTCCGACGGCTCCACCGTCCGGCTCGGCGGGATGAAGTAGAAGTCGTCCTCGAGCGATGTGCTCTCCCACGGGATCTGCGCACCGTTCGACTGGCGCCGCACGCCGAGGCGGACCCGCTTGAACACGTCCTCGATCTTGGCTTCCCGGACCGCGATCTCGCGCAGCAGGTTCTCGGTGTAGAGGCCGTTCGCCCCGGCTCCATCGCTCGCCACGTGGCCGGGAGAGGTCGCGTACGCGAGCAGCGTGTCGCGGGGGGCGTCCATCTGCGACAGGCCCTTCTGATCGACGCCCTGGAGGTGGCCGAACGGATTGTCGCGGCAGGCGTCCAGGATGATCACGTTCATCGCGGTGCCCGCCCGGCCCAGCCCCTCCAGCAGGCTGTTGACCTCGACGCCCTGCCGCTGAATGTCCGCGATCGTCTCGACCTCCGCGTCGACCGGCAGCATGTAGTTGCGCCACGCGAGCTGGACGCCGTGCCCGGCGTAGTAGAACAGGCCGACGCTCTTGCGCTTCGCCACCTCCGCCACGTGCGACTGCACGGCGGCGGCCATCGGGGCCCG
>Ga0134124_10001570_pt1 | contig 18372 bp, 14 predicted proteins | sample KB304_FD_96880 | JGI IMG/M metagenome (GOLD analysis project Ga0134124, IMG submission 96880) | Terrestrial soil microbial communities without Nitrogen fertilizer from Kellogg Biological Station, Michigan, USA - KB3-0-4 | ecosystem: Environmental > Terrestrial > Soil > Unclassified ...
CCCGCCAGAGCCCGCGGTGAAGACCCTTCGTCGCACTTCACTCGAATGCCCGGGCGCCCGTCGCCATCCAGCTGGATGATTTGGTTGCTGTCCTCGTCGTCGACCCACATCTTTTGGTCCGAACCGAGCACGATGCTGGTCGGAATCATGGTGCCCATGTCGAATTCCCGGATGCGCTCGGTGCATGCGCCGTTGGGCAAGCGAGCGAGCGTGAGTGAGGGGCAGGCCTCGGTCGGGCCAGCACCGGCTTTCGATGACGAGCCGCTTCCGCTCGATCCAGCGCTCCCGGTCGTACCGCCGGCGCCTGCGCCGCCTGCTCCGAGGCTCCGCGCGCCTGCGGCGCCGCCCGCACCTGCGCCTGCGCCGAGCACTTGCCCGCCAGTGCCGGCCAGCGAAGGTGAAGCACCGCCTTTGGGCAGCGTGCCGTAGCCCCCGTAGCCGTAGGGCGTGTAGCCGCCGTTGCCGCCCGACGCCATCGGTCGCGGCGGAGGTTTGCGGCTCTCATCGACCGCTTCCCCTGCGCAGGCGGCGAGCGTGATTAGGGCGAGCGAAACGAGACAAACCTTCGCGTGAGCTTGCATGGTGTCACCTCGGTATGACTCGTGTGCATCGAGGAAAAAACGGGTCGAGGCGCGCGACGCATTTTCGTTGCTCGAGCCGTCGCGAGCGAGCGCTTCACCCGAATTCCGTAGGCCGAACACGGTGCTCGAGACGGTCGCAATCTGCGCCGCCGCAGAGTCGAGGAGGCACCATGACGTTCACACGCGCATCAATCTTGGGTTCGACGGGGCTAGTCCTTTTGCAGCTGAGTGCTTGCAATGCATCGAAGGAGTCGGGCCAGCAGGGCGCGCGCGATGAACGGATCGATCAGACGTCGGTCGATGCCGATGCGGGCGCCCAGCAACCGGACGCCGATGCGGGGGCCAAGCAACCGACGAAGGCGAAATGTCCCTACGACCCCTCGCAACCGGACGAAGTCAAATGGAAGAACACCTTGGTTCGGCCGCGCGAATTCGCGCCCACGACGCCGGGTGGCAACGAGTACCGAGTAACGATTAGCGACAAGATGGTGCAGATGCTTCCTGATTGTTATCCGGAAACTCAGGTCTTCGCTTATGGCGGCAGCACACGCGATCTCGGTGAAACGGAGTCGAAGGTGACCTGGAGCAGTCCCGGTCCGACTTTCGAGATGACCCGTGGCAAGACTGCGCACGTCACCTGGGTCAACGAGATCGGCATCGATCACATTTTTCCCATCGACCCGACGCTGCACTGGGCCAATCCGAAGAACGAGCAAGGGCCAGCGACGGGCCCGTTCCCCACGGTCCCACCCTTCAACCCGAAGTATCAGGGGCCTGTCCCAGTCGTCACCCACGTGCACGGCCTCGAGGTGGCTTCGGACTTCGATGGCGCGCCCGAAGCGTGGTTCACTCCCGGCGCGGCCATCGTGGGCAAAAAATACCTGGTGGGACCCTCCGAGTACCCGAACTCACAGCCCGCGACCACGCTTTGGTATCACGATCACGCGCTCGGCATCACGCGCCTCAACGTCTATGCAGGGCTCGCCGGCATGTATATCATCCGCGACGAAAACGACGTCAACGCCTCGAAGCTGCCTGATCGGGAGCACGAGTGGCCATTGGTGATTCAAGACCGGGACTTCAACGCCGACGGGTCGCTCAAATACGCGAGTGACGGCTCCGATCATCACCCCTATTGGCAGAGCGCATCGGGCGGCGGCACGATGGTGGTCAACGGCAAAGTTTGGCCGAAGATGACGGTCGAACGCGCTCGCTATCGCTTCCGCGTCTTGAATGGCGCCAACTACAGCAGCTTCAATCTCGCGCTGAGCAAACCGGATTCGCTCAAAGAGCCGCTCTCGTTCACCGTGATCGGCTCGGACGGCGGGTATCTGGACGCGCCAAGCGACACTCAGATCCTGAAGCTCGCGCCCGGTGAGCGCGCCGACGTCGTGATCGACTTTTCGCAACTCTTGCCGGGCGAAACCACGATTTTGACCACGGACGGGACAGACGTCGTAAAGTTCGAGGTTCCGCTGGCTGCCGCCGACCCCAAGGTCCCCTCCTGTGTGCTGACGCGCCCGCGTGACGCGACCACACCGCCGCTGTGTTTTCCGAACGGCCTGAACACGAACAAACTCGACACCAAACCCGAAACCAAGCCCGACTCCACGCGCACACTCACGCTCGTCGAAGGGCCCGACCACGAGCTGCTCTTGAACGGCCAAATGTTCACGGACGAGGCGACCGAGACGCCCAAACTCGGCACGACCGAGGATTGGAACATCGTCAACACCATGTATGGGGATCACCCGATCCACTTGCACCTCGTGCAGTTCAAGTTGGTCGAGCGTCTGGCCATCTCGGATGACTATTTCGACCAATGGAAGGCGGACAACGGCAGCGAGCTACCCCTGCACCACGCCCCAACCAGTCCAAAACTGGACAAATACGTGGGCAACACACCCTTGCCGGTCGAAGTCGCCGACACTGGTTGGAAGGACACGATCATGGCGCCGGGCAAGTCCGTCACCCGCATTCGGGTTCGCTGGGCGCCCCAAGACGGCGGCAAGTTCCCGTTCGACGCCTGGAAAGGCGTCGGCTACGTCTGGCACTGCCACATGCTCGAGCACGAAGACAACGAGATGATGCGCCCGCTGTTGCCCAAGGAATAGGCGCGGCGGAGTCCGTCGAGCGATCGTCCCTCGCGTTTCGAACGGCCGACCGTGACTGTTTCCGAGAGCTGGGCGCTCCCGGTCCAGCATCGCACCTCGGTGCGCGCCGATGTTTCCGCGCGTTCGCATTGCGGAGGTTCCCCTTGCCAAAAAAATACGCCGTCTGGGTGAAGCTCGTGCGACTCTTGGTGGCGATGCGAGCTTTGGATTGGGTTCGGGGAATCACGGGGTGCGGTCTGATGATGGCGGCCGTTGCGGCAGTCGCAGGTTGCCACGCGGCGGCGAATGCAGCGCAGCAACCTGCGGCGGCAGCAGCCAGTGACGGAAGCGTTTCGAGCGAACACGCGAAATCACTGATAGACACCCACTATCGATTTCGAGCGGCCATTTATCACGCGCATGCTCCAAAACAAGACGTACGCGCCGTCGTCAAGCGGTTGGCGGGCGAGCAGTTCACGCTGGTCGATGACGAGGATGCCGCGGAGAAGTCGCCGCGCGCGACCGTCGCGGTCTCCGCGCCGCCGATTGCAGACTTCAGCGTGCCCAAAAAAGAGTCGTTGAAATACTTTTCGGTCGGCCTCTCTTCGCAGGACGAAGATGCGCTGCTCGCGAGTCAGTCGGTCAGCTTGTTCTCTTTTCGCGGTCCGGGTGAACAAGCCTCGGCGCAGTACCGCGCCGCGCTGCGAGTGATGGCAGCCCTCGTTCGTGAGCTCGGGGGTTACGCTTGGGACGAAGAGAGCCGCCGCGCCTACAGCGCGCAGAGCTTTCAGGGACTACTCGAGCACTGGCAGGGTAACGAGCCGAGAATTGCCGACCACGTCGTCTTGCATATGTATCGAGACGGCGAGCTGATCCGCATCGTCTCGCTCGGCATGGTCAAATTCGGTTTGCCTGATTTGGCGATCAACCAGGTGAGCTCGAAGGATGAAGCCATGGGCGCGATCGCCAATCTGGTCTGTCAGACACTGCTCGAGCGTGGCAAGTTGGGGAGTGAGGGGCAGCTCGCCCTTTCCATCGACGACTTGAAACATGCAGGTTTCAAGGCCGAGCTCATGGAGCGAGCGAACGACAACGCCAAGCGCCAAGTCGCGTTGCGGCTGGTCGGCTCGTTGCCCCGAGAGGGCGACGCGGACAACCGCTTGCTCGAAATCGCCTTTCCCGGCTCTGCCAGCTCCCTGCAAGAAAAGCAGGCCGCCGCGGGCTACGAGCTCTTCGGTGGACATGATTCGATCGTGCGCGTGAAGCACGACCAAGCGCTGCTCGCCGCTAGCGCGCGCGCACGGAAGAAGGCGCTGTCGATCGGCAAACGGTACGCCAAAGGCCCCCCGTTCGGCGAACAACTCCTGGTCAAGGCCCCCTTCGAGACCAGTGACGGCGGCAACGAGTGGATGTGGGTCGAAGTCGTGAGCTGGAACGGCGACAAAATCGACGGCATCTTGCAGAACGATCCATTCGACGTCCCAACGCTGAAGAGCGGGTCACGCGTCGCCGTAAAAGCCAGCGAGATCTTCGACTACCTCTTGACCAAGAGCGACGGCAGCCGCGAAGGCAACGAGACGAGCGCGCTGCTCGAAGCGCGCGAGAAGGCCGGCGCCGAAGTCCGCAAGAAGTAGCGGCGCGTTCAAAGACAGATGCCGGTGCCGTTTTCTTGCGGCTTGCACTTGCCGCCGCTGCTGCAGGCGCGGGTCGACCAGTTCGGCACTTGTCCGCCGCCGGCTCGGCTCACTTCACACACCTGCGCGCTGCCGCTGCCGTCGGGGTTGCAGCGTTGGCCGTCGAGCGCGAGCGCACCGTGCTTGTCGTCGCAGTCCATACCGCAGAACTTGGCGCCGCTGGCGAGCACGTTGCAGCACGTGCCCTCGGTGAGAGTGTCATGGTCGGCGTCGACGCCGCCGTTGCTGGTCGTGTCGCAATCCTCGTCGTGGTTGTACGTGTCGCACACCTCACGATTGCCGGGGAAGCGTGAGGCATCTCCGTCGTCGCAGTCATTGCCGCCGAAGGCGACCGCCAGAGAGCCGTCATTGTCGAGATCGGCGTGCGCGCCTCGGATATCGAGCGGGCAATTGCGCAGATTCTCATTGGGCGCAGAGAACGGCTCACACTTGGCGAACACGAACAGGCAACCGCGCGCGTCCGCACCCGCTTGCCCGGGTTTACACTCACCGTGCGGGTGGGTGTAGACGCCGTCGTACGCGCCGAGATAACTGCAGTCCGCGTCGCTGCCGCACTTGGCGCCGGCAGGCGTGGCCGGCCGCGTGGGTCGGTATTGCTCACAACCGTTCTTGCGATTGCCGTCGGCATCCACCCAACCCTGCTCGCATTCTTTGTAGTCGCAGCCTTTGGCGCCGCAGAGCGTGCTCGCCGTGTGAATCAGCGGGCAGTATTCACAGCTGCCGCAGCCATAGTGCGCGTCGGCGTTGGAGGCGCAGATCTTCGAACGCATGTTGTCCGGTGAGTCTTTGGGCAGCGCGCCGACCTTGCCGCCGCTGAGAAAGCATTGCGTCTGCAGCACGCCGCACGGACCCAGCGCGAAGATTTTTGGCGAAACCGGCGTGCGCGCGACGCCGGAAGCGGTCGGAATCTTGGGCTTGACTTGCGCGCCGCCGGGCAGGGGCTTGGGCACGGGAACATCCGCTCCGGCGTTTGGTGAAGCGCAGACCAACGCAGTCAGACCAGCTAGGACACCGAACGTGAACCAACGTGCGTAACGCAAAGCGAACTCTCCGTGTTGAGTAGCCAGCGGCGGGACCGCGCCAAGCGCAAAAGACTAGCGCACGTCGTCTGACGACCGCCACTGCCGCTTCATTCACACTCGCGATTGTCGTTCCACTAGCGCCGCGTCGCCACGCCCTCGTTGTTTCGTGATATCTGCAGGCCCGCGGTGCGGTAACACTAGAGGCAACACCAGCGCGCCATGGCAACGCCTCCTGAATGGCAAGGTGTAGGATAATCCCGTTGATGTAGTCGCCACTCCGTGGCGGCAATCGACAGCTTCCTCTCGTGTGTCCAGCAAAAAGCGGATCAGCCCTCCGGGTTAGCACGTTCGTCGTTTTGCTCTGGTTGATTATCGCTTATCTTCTACCTCAAGGGTTGCTAAGGTTTCGAGTGCCGTAGTGGGGCGTCTGCCCTCGTACGCACTCAAACAAGGGAGTTCGAACATGATGCGTCTTCGACGAAGAAATGTGCTCAAGCTTTTGTCGTACTCTGCTGCTGGCTTCGCAGCAGCAGGGCTGTCCTCGCGCACGGCCTTCGCAAAGACCAAAATCATCGAACGCGACGTGGTCGTGATCGGCGGCGGCTCGTCCGGCACGTACACCGCCGTGGCGGTGAAGGACGCGGGCCGCAGCGTCGTCGTGCTCGAGCGCAAGGCACGGCTCGGTGGTCACACCGAAACCTATACCGATCCGGCCACCGGAATCCCCACCGACATCGGCGTGGTCGTCTTCCACAACTTGCCCGTCGTGACCAACTACTTTGCGCGCCTCGGCACCCCCATCATCGCGCTGCCGGCCGGAGGCTTCGGCGGCAACAACGTGAACTTCGATTTCCGGACCGGCAAGATCCAAAATTTCACGGAGCCCAGCGGTGCAGAGACTGGAGCCGCGCTGCAGGGTTACTACGGCTACCTGCAGCAGCTCAAAGCGACCTACTTCGATCTCGATTCGAGCTTCGATTTGCCGAACCCCGTGCCGCCCGATCTGACCATGAAGTTTCGCGACTTCGTGAGTAAGTACGGCTTCGGAGCGATGGTTCGTACGGCGTTCCAATTCGGACAGGGCACAGGCGACATCCTGAACATGCCGGCCGCGTACGTGTTGAAGGTGTTCAGTTCGCAGGTCGTCAGCTCGATCTTCGGCCTCAACGGCGGGTTCATGATGTGCCCGACCGGGAACAGCACCCTGTACGAGAACGCCACCGCCCTGTTGGGTGATGACGTCGTGTTCAACGCGGAGGTGCTGCACGTCGAGCGCGACCGGAACGGCGTGACAGTCACCGTCGAGACGCCGCAGGGCCGCTATGTCGTCAAGGCCAAGAAGCTGGTCGTCACGGCTCCGCCCACTCCGGAAAACTTCTGCGGTTTCGATCTCGACCGCACGGAAGAATCGCTGATTCGCCGCTTCGACAGCAACTTCTACTACACGGGCCTGCTCAAATTGGAAGGCGTCCCTGCGGGCCTGTCGGTCACGAATAGCAACGAGCGCACCCTGTACAACTTGCCGCAGCTGCCCGGCTTCTATGGCATCAATCCCACCCTGGTGCCCGGGCTCTGGAACGTGAAGTTCGGCAGCACCGTGCCACTGAGTGATTTCGAAGTGAAAGCCACGATCGTCAGTCAAATCCGTCGGCTGAGTGATCCGACTTACTTCCCCACGCCGCCGCGCGTGCGCGAGATCGTCACGTTCAGCGCGCACACACCCTTCGAACTCAACGTCCGCGGCGATGAAATCACGCGCGGCTTCTACAGCGCGCTGAATGACCTGCAAGGTCGAAACCGTACCTACTACAGCGGCGCCGCCTTCCAGAGCCACGACTCCTCGCTGATCTGGCGCTACACCAAGGACACCGTCCTACCGCTCGTCCTCGCCTAACATTCGCCGCTCGAGAACGTCAGGAACTCGGCCCCGTCGTCGCCTAGACGTCGGGGCCGTCGTTTTTCGAGCGCCGAGCCTGGAAACGCCGACGGCACTCTTCACTTGAAGGAATGAAGGTGCGCCACGGGAATGTGGCACGCATGTTGCTGGTCTGTGGCCTCAGCAAGTCACTCTCGGCGCCCCCGGGCAGCGATCGGACCTCCTATGAACCCCAAAGAAACCGCATTCATCGCGTTGATGGCCACGGTGTCGAGCCTCGTCGTCTGTCAGCTCCTCGCACAGGCGGGCGGGCACCGGGTGCATCTCACGAGCGCGCAGGCGATGAGCGGTCTGACAATTTGTCTCGCTGGGGTCGCCGTCGGGTTATTGCTCGTGCTGTGCGTGTCGGCGTTTCAGGGCTCCGGCACGCGGCTCGATCGGTCGCTCGGTGCGTTCGGCCTGGCGCTCGGCTGCGCGTTGCTGCTCGCGCTTTTGATGGGGCATCGCCCCGCGCGCGCCATCGGCGCGCAACACTCGACCCGGGCGCCGGCCCAGGTGATGCGTGGTACGGCGCTGCTGGCACCGGGCGCCTGGCGCTGAGCTAGCGCGTCAGCTTGACCGGGCACGGGTCCGGCGTGCAGTTCATGGACACTGACGTGGCTGTCGCGGTGCCGCTGCAGCCCTGCGGACCACTCAGCGTGATCTTCCCGTCACTGGTGACGCTGCCACTGAATGCGTCGAACGGCGACGCGAACGACACGAATAGACTTCGCATCATCACTCGAGCAGTACGGCCCCGCTCGTTTGGGGCTTAATATGCGTCAGGCGGCGGTGAGCGCGCCGAGAGCGTACTGCTTCACGACCGGATCGGTGGCGGTGCGTGCGAGACTCACCAACACCTTCTGGGCTTTCGCGCGGCGAGCGGTGGCGCGCCACAAGAGTGCCAGCTGGAGCCGCGCAGCTTCCTGCGTCGTGCGTGGCCCGGTGACGCTCGAGCGCGAAAGGTCATGCTCGACGCGCTTTCGATCTTCGACGGTCAGTTGCGTGGCAAGCTTCGACCAAGTCTGTAGATTCGCAATCGTCGCTACCGGCGTACGCGCCAAGGAAAGCGCCTGATCCGCGGCTGACAGGGGAGGGGGAGCGGCGAGTTCTGCAACCGGCGGGGCCGAGGCCGCCTGAGTTTGCGCGGCCACGGGCGCACTCGCGGCGACGGGCAGCGCGCTTTCGGCTTCGTCGCTGCGAGCAGCAGCCCTCCTCACGACATACACACACGTTGCCAGCGCCGTGAACGCGAGCAAACCCAGTACGATACCGCTGACCGCACGTCGATAGCGCGCGCGCCGCGCCTGTTGCTCGGGCGTCAACGGAATTGAAAGGACTGCACCCTCCGGTTCCGGAAGGACGGATGCCGGTCGAGGTGCGATTTCCGGGTGTTGCCAAAACTCTCCGAAATCACTCGGTCGGTCGGGTTCAACTGCGGGCGGAAGCGTTGCGCTCATCTCGGGTCACTCCAAACACGCAAAAGGCAAGCAAGGCCGACCATCCGTCGTTGCAAGTCGAGGTGATCGCCCACCATGATCAGTGGCCCAACCTACGCTGCGTTATGCAGGAACTCGCGCGTTCAGCGAAAATGAGTGCGCAGAGCGCCCACGACAACGGTCAGGGGTCACCGCGGTGCGAGCAGCGCCGACGTGGCGCTGAAAGAGCCGTGGTCAGTTCACCGCTTGTTGCGCGATGGCGTCGATCGCGAGCTTCGACGCTCGGGACAGCACTTTGACGATGATGACGGTCACGTTGTCGTTTCCGCCGCGATCATTGGCGGCTTCGATCAGCGTGTAGAGAGCGGTTTCGAGATCTTCGTTCTCGAGCAGCGTGTCTCGCAGCTCGTCGTCCGTGACCATCTTCGACAAGCCGTCGGAACAGAGCACGTAAATGTCGTCGTCTTGCGGTTTATCGACGATCAGATCGATGGCAAGGCCGGGGCTCACGCCGATGGCTTGATACAGGTGGTTGGCGCTCGGACCTTTCACGCCCAAGGACGCCATGGTGTGGTCAGTGGTGAGCTGGCGGAGCTTGCCTTGGCGCAACCGGTAACAACGGCTGTCACCGACGTGGCCGACGTACAGCCGCTGCTTGTTGGGCGAGAAGCGCGCGGCGACCAGGGTCGTGCCCATGTCGGACAGTTCACGATCAGCGAAGGCCATCGAACGCACGCACTCGTTCGTCATGTGAACCGCGGCGGCCAACTCGCGCGCTCGGCGAGGCACGTTGCCGCTCGACTGCACGCGGCCCTCGAAGGCTTCGCGATCGAAAGCGTCTTGCAGAGCGTCGATGGCGAGGCTGCTTGCGACGGCGCCACCGCGGTGTCCACCCATGCCGTCGGCGACCGCGAACAGCGAGCGCTCGGGCATGACCAGCAAGCTGTCTTCGTTGCGCTTGCGAACGCGTCCTTGATCGCTGTCACCCGCGGCGTACAACAAGATGCGCGCGGAGGCGGCGGTGACCTCCTCGGCCTCCGCGTCTTCTTCGTAGCTGAGCTCGATGCGCGAAACGCGATCATCCTCGGTTTCGCCCTCGATCGAGACGGATGCGGCTTCAATCGTCAGATCCGCCGCGCCTTCGAAGACCGGGATCGCGTGCACGATCGTGATGTCTTCGTCAGCGAGTTCGCTCAGTGGCGCTTCCCAAACGATGGCCTTCGCGGGGGGGCGCAAGGATTTGCTGCCTGGAGCCGGCGACGGTTTGCTGTCCGAAACGGCTGACTTGGCGCTCGGGGCGAGCTCCGCAGGGTCGGTGGGTTTGTCCTCCGCGGCAATCACGGGCTTGGTCTCGGCCGCGGGCTTTTCGTCTTTGGTGGCGGCAGATTTTTCGGGCTTGGTGCTCTTGCGTTTGGACGTTGGCGGCGGCTTGGTGTCTCGCTGGTTCGCCGGAACACTGGAGGTCGCAGGCTTTGCCACTTTCGAGCGGCTCTTGCCGAACGCCAACCAGGCGAGCAAGAACGCAGCAACGCCGGTCAGTGTCGGGGCCACCAGTTGCGAATTGAACTCCACTGTCCGATGACCTTAGCATTGATCGCCCTCACTGCTCGATAGCTCTCGAGTGGCGATGACTCGATAGATGATCGACTGCAGTGCGCGGGGTGATCAAGTGTAAGTAAGTCGCCGACTCCAACATTTGCGTTTCGACGGATCTGCGGGGGGCGAGCGCAATGAGTATCGTTCCGGTGCTGGCCATTCGGGCCGAACGAACCTGTCGCGCTGGTCACGGCGCAACGGTAGGCAAGGGCGCCACACCGGAGTCAGCGCGCTTCGACTGAATTTTTCCGGCATCGCGAATTGCTCAGGGCGAGCTCACCGCGAGGAAGACCAACACGCCACTCGGCAGCTTGCCGTTCGGACGCGCAGTGGCAACGACGAAGTCTGGAGCCCCGTCCCCGTTGAGGTCAGCCACGGCCGTCGCTCGTGATGCGGGTCGATCGTCGAAGTCGGCAGCGGCCGAGTAATCCACCTTGGTGGCGAAGCTGCCATCGCCGATGCCCTGCAAGACGCTCACGCCGACACCCGAGACGTTGGCCGTGATCAGGTCTGGATGGCGATCGCCGTTCAGATCAGCGACGGCCACGTGCTGAGGGCTTTCTCCGGTCGGGTAGGCGACGCGTGGCGCGAATTCTCCGCCGCCCAAGCCCAGCAACACACTCACTTCGTTCGAAGCGGAGTCGGCGGTCAATAGATCGAGGCGGTCGTCGTCATCGAGGTCTGCGAACGTCACGAACACCGGCGCCACGCCGGTTGCGTACTCTTTGCTCGAGCGGAACGTGCCGTCGCCATTGCCAAACAGGACGGATACCGTGTCGCTCCTGGCGTTGAGCCTCGCTAAGTCTAGCTTGCCGTCGTGATCGACGTCGCCGAGCGCGACGGAGAAGCAATCCTTGCCTCCGGCAACCAGCTTGGGTGCGGCGAACCGGCCGCTGCCATCACCCAAAAAGACGCTCACGAAACTATTGTCGCTGGATTCAGGCTGGGTCAGGTCGCCGTTGGGCGCCGTGACGATGTCCCCGTTCCCGTCGTTGTTCACGTCGCCCAACACCAGCGAAGACACGCTTTGAGTCGTGCGGTTTTCGCTGACGGGTCCGAAGGTGCCATCACCAAGGCCGGGCATGACCAGCACCGACTTCGACTGAATGCTCGTGAGCGCGATGTCGAGCGCGCCATCGGAGTTCAAGTCCTGGAGCGCGACCCAGCCAGGCTGTGCGGCGCTCCGGTAGTCGACCGACGTCGCGAATCCGCTGGCATCGTGAAGCAAGACGCTGACGATGTTGTCGTCCAGATTCGCCACCACCAGGTCGAGCTGGCCGTTCGCATCGAGATCACCGAGCGCGAGCGAGCGCGGGCCCGCGCCGGTCTCGTACCCGACCACGGCCCAGAACGACGCCTCGGTGATCGCGCCTCGTGGGGGCAGCCCGCCCGTTCCGGCAGACGAACCGTCGAGGCCGGCGGCGCCAGCGTTCGCCTCGAGCGGACCGCCAACACCGCCAGCCCCGGATCGTCCGGACGGCACTGAGCCAGCCGTGCCGCCTTGGCTGTTCCCCTTCCCTCCGCCTGCTATCGCCCCTCCGCTTGCGACCCCTCCGCCCGCCGTCCCCCCGCCGCTGCCAGCTGTAACCCCGGATAGCTGGCCTCCGCGCAGTTCGCCCACCACGTGATCGGTCGGTGCGCAGCCGAGGCCGGTGCTGAGCCATAGCAAAAGCCATGGTTTGGCGCGTTTAGGCCGGTTTTTCGGCTCGGACATTTCGCTACGTGATTGAACGCGAACACGGCGTGAGTAAATGGAGGCAAGCGTCGCCGGCGATCACTACTCGGTCAGCAATTGGCGCATGGTTTCGAAATAAGGGCTGTGCGGGTAGTGGACCAAGAACTGCCGCGCGAGCGCGCGCGCTTCGTCGCGGCGCTGCGCGCGGGCCAGAGCCTGAACATACAGCGCGTCACGCTCTTCCGACAGAACTGAGGCGGTGCCAGCGCTGAAGTTCTTGTCGAGACGACGAAGCGCCTCGCTGGTGGCACCGTTGTCGATCAGGCGCTTGAGCTCGGCGAGTTCGCGCGCTTGCCGAGCAAGTGACGCCGTCTTTTCTTCCGCCGCCATGGCCGGCGGGGCAGACACCGGAGACGCAGCGGCCAGCGAATTCAGCCCCGGTGCCGGCCCGGCAGCGCTCCCAAGCTCATGCGGCCGCGAAAGACCGGACGCGCTGCTGGGCGGCGAAGCGAGCGGCTCCGCTCGGGCCGGATCGGGCGGCGCGGGCAGCAGAGTCGGCGGCGCGTTGCTCAGCGGGCGGCGCGCGTCGACCGTGGCTGAAGGCTTGGTTACAGTTGCCCGGTGCAGGCTCTGGTCGCTCGCGCGCTCGACCACGGTTGCAGCGCCCATGACGGCCAAGCCAATGCCGATGCCGACCGCGAGTGACTTCGCAGCGACTAGTGAAAGTCCGGTCACGGCCGCTTTGCTCGCCGCCAATGACACGCCCACCTTCGCCGAGGTCGAAGTCGATGCCGCGGCGGCGTTGGTGGCGAACGTGCCACTGATGGCGGCGGTCGTGCCCAACGCCGCAGACAGCGCTTTCCAGTTCGCGTCGATGGCGCCCTCGGCGGGCCGTGCGGCTTTGCCGATCAAGAGCAGTTCGCGTTCGTGCGAGTCGCGCGGTAGTTCATCCAGCCAACGCTTCGGATTCGTCATGATTCGCCCCCCGCGGCGAAACGCACGGATTGGCTCTGGCGCGACGCCACGCTCTTGGAGAAGGCGCGACGGGCCAGGCGTAAGCGTGAACGCACGGTTCCTTCGGGCACCGCCAGTAGCGCAGCGATCTCCTCGCCCGACAGTTCCTCCAGCTCGAACAGCACGAAGACCGCGCGCTGCTCGACGGGCATTTCCGACAAGATCTCGTCGAGAATTGCCAGCCGTTCTCGCTCTTCGAGTCGTTGCAGCTGATTGGCCTCGTGGCTGCTGCCGCACGGTGTCTCCGCGACCAACACCTCACGCCGCGAAATGGCGCTACGCCTGTAGTCCGACGCGACGCGAAGGGCGATCCCGCAAAGCCAAGTTTTGACCGTGGAGCGGCCGTCGAACATCGCCAAGCGGCGATGCGCAATCAAAAACACCTTTTGGCCCGCATCCATCGCGTCGCGCTCCCCGACGCCCATGCGGCGCAGGGTGCGCCACACGAAATCATGATGCGTGCGGTAGAGATCCTCGAAATCCAAGCAACAACCCAGCTGAATGGGGGCTCGAGCGCCGTGCGATCACGTTCGCCCCAAAAAAACCGCAAGAAATCGTTTCAAAACGGACCCGTCCCGAACACCAGGCCGATGTCGGCCATGATGCCAAAGGTCGGTGCGCCTGCAATCGGTACGTTTTCCCCGGTGTCCTCCCGCCGCAGGCTGAACGATTGGGGCCGCAGCTGGGCGACCAATCCGACGCGCAGGAATCCGCTCAGGCGTTCGCCGAAGCCGGGCAACCCGTGGCGGTAGCCGAGCGAGGGGACTAGCACCTGCCACGGGTAATTGCCCGACTCCGCCGCCTGGAACCCCGCCACGTTGGCATGTTGCGAGCCCAGGCCGAAGCGCAAGCAAGCGTCGAAACGAGCCGTTCCAGCCAGCCGCAGTCGATAGCACGGCGCCAATAACAGCCCCCACAGGGTCAACTGGACGCTTCCGCCCTGGGCCTCGGTGGGCAGCGCCCAGAGCCGCAGGCCTTGCAGCGAGAACCCGAAGCCGCGCTCATGGAACAGCTCGACTTCGCCCGCCGCGCCCAGCGCGGGTTCGCTCAATACGCCCAGCCCGCCCACGAACGAAGCGCCGAGCCCCGCGCGAAACCGCTGCGGAGCGGCCCGCGTCTCGGGCTCGCGCTCCGTCATCGGCGTATTTCCCGGTTCTCGGCCCTTCGCGTCGGGTGCGACGGCTGGGGTTGGGGGTGCGGGCGTCGCGTCGGTTTTCGGCGTTGCGCGCGCCTGGGTCGGCTCTGTGGAAGCGTCCGGTGGCGCGACCAGCATCACGAACGCCAACCCCAGCGCGTCCGCCAGACCGCGACAATCCTCGTCCTCCTCGCGAATCACGCGCTCGCCGTGCCGCGGCGGCAACAGCGTCAGCACGGCTTCATGACCCGGGGAAAGCGGGCGGATGGTCACGTGGGCGCGAGCCGTGCCCTGCGCGTCGCTACTGCCTTGATGGAATTGTCGCTCCGGAAATAGCCGCTGAATCGAGCGAAATACGGCTTCTTTGTCCGGGCAAGCCTGCGATCCGGGCGCGCGCTCGATCTCGATCACCGCCTCGACCGAGGCCGCGCTGGGGCCTGCTTGCGCCTGAGCCCTCGCGGGCGCGAGCGACGCCAGTCCCGACAACGCGGCAAAACAAGGTCCCGCCCAACAGCGACGCACGAGCGCGACTATCGATGATCGCGACGAGACTTGTCGTCATCAAAAGTGTCTGTAGGGCGCTTCAGGCTCGGCTGAAGCGAGGGCTCGATCCGAGCCGCTGCGAGCAATGCACGCATAAAAGTACTGTTTTGCTGAATTAATTGATGAAATTCCGGTCGTGCGCTCGGCCTGGCCTGCCTACATCGTGTGCTAGTTACTAGTCGAGCCATGCGTACCCATTCTTGGTCGAAGCACCCCCCCTACCACCTCTTCACTGTTGCTCCTTTGCTCTGTTTGGTGGCCTGCAGCTCGAGCAGTCCCCCTGGCGACCAGGTACCCGGTGGCGGCAGCGGCTCCGTCACCACTGGCGGGTCGTCGTCGACGGCGCATGCCGGTGCGGGAACCGGCGGCACCGTGTTGTCTGCGGGTGGGTCGTCGGCAGGCTCGACGTCGTCGAGCGGTGGGATGAGCATTGCTGAGGGCGGTTCCTTCGTTTCGACCGGCGGCAGCGGTTCGGGCGGCGCGCCGATCAGCAGCACGGGTGGCACCGGGCCCAATGATCCGTGCGCCACGGTCAAGTGCGGCACCGATCAAACCTGCAGCAACGGTACCTGCATGTGCAAGTCCGGCGGCATGGCCTGCACGGACGGCTGTTACGACCTCCAGAACGACTCGACCCACTGTGGCAACTGCACGACCAAGTGTGCGACCGACGGCGCGTGTGTCGACGGTGCCTGCCTCAACCCGACGTGCAAGACCGACAACACGACGTACAACGGGCACGTCACCCACTACTCCTTGGCAACCGGCATGGTCGCTTGCCATTACCCCACGAACACGCTGCCCCAGTACTACGGGGCCATGAACCAATATGATTGGGCCGACTCCGGCGTGTGCGGCGCCTGTGTCGAGATCACGGCCAACGGCAAGAAGCTCGTCGTGCAGATCACGGACGAATGCCCGGACGTGGCCCCCAACACGCAGTGGTGCTTCAAAGGCAGCCACCACATCGACCTCAACAACGCCGCCAACGACGCGCTCAGCGCGAGCGGCAATCCAGCCGTGACCTGGAAGTACGTGAACTGCACGCCGACTGGGAACATCAAGTACTACTTCGACAAGGGCACGAAGCAGTACTACCTGGCCGTCACGCCGATGAACGGTCGCAACGTGGTTTCCAAGATGGAAGCCCAAGTCGGCGGCAAGTGGAGCGCGCTCAAAAAGTCCGTCTACAACACCTACGTGCTCGACGGGGTCGACTACGGAACCGGCGCACTCAAGTTCCGCACGACCGACGTCTACAACCACGTCATCATCGAGTCGGTCACCCCGGCTGCAGACAAGGTCGTCGACGGCACGAAGCAATTCGCCGCCTGCCCCTGAGCCCGACGGCGCAGCGGTACTACCGGAATTGTACCGCTGCGTAGTGCGACCCGCGGCACGCTGACTAGACCCGCGGCACGACGACTTAGAGTCGGTTCACAAAAGATGAACCGGCTCTAAGTTTTTTTGTGCTTGCGCTTGCTGACGCTTGGGCGTGGCGCCCCGGGGCTAGCGCCCACGAGTCCGAGCAAGCTCTTGGGGATCGGACGACAGGCGCAATGCTTTTGGTGCGCCCGGTGCCAAGCGATGCGCTTACTTTGGTTAGCACCTTTCCCAAGGACGTTGGCCGCGTGCCACTCTTTGTTCACGAATCGAGAGCCTATCACCCGTCGATTGCTGCGCGGAGGGCTTTGCGAGGATGCGAGCCCCAAGCTACGCTCGGCGGATGCGTGGCTTGTCTCTTGTTGCGTCTGCCGTGGGTGTGAGTGTGGCGTGCGGGGTACTGGGTTGTAGCTCGACTCGACCAGGCAGCGGAGGCGTGGTCATGCGCGACGAGACCGGTGGCAGCGGCGCCATCGCGACTGGCGGGCAAGGGGGTTCCCACCTCGTCGTTCCGACGACCGGTGGCAATGGCTTCATGCCGGTCGACACCCCGGTGAAGGACGCGGGGCCTGACGTCATCACGGACGCCGGCGAGTGCGCGACACTCAGCGTGGCCACGGTGGAGCTCGTGGCGACGGTCAATCTGTTGGTCGACACGTCGGGCAGCATGTTCCAACAGCCCAAGCCGTTTTGGGATCCGCTCTACAAAGCGCTGATGGATCCGGCCAACAGCATCGTGAAGCAACTGCAGGCCAGCACGCGCTTCGGCTTCACGAGCTACACCGGTGTGGGTGATTCGAACGATAACCCGACTACCTACAAGTGCCCGATCTTGAAAACGGTGCCGTACGCGCTGAACAACTACGACGCCATCAACACGATGTATGGCGGCATCAAATACAACAGCGAAGCCTGGGAAACCCCCACGCACGCAGCCATCGACGCCGCCGCGGCGGACTTGCTCGCTTTCAAGGCAACCCCTGACGGCCCGAAGTTCATTCTCCTGGTCACCGACGGCAACCCTGATACGTGCTGGGCAAAAAATCCGCAGTGCGGTCAGGACGCGGCGATCAAATCCGCCCAAGCCGCCTACGCGCAGGGCATCACCACCTTCGTGCTGGGCATCGGCAGTGTTTTGAGTACGGATCCCAAGGCGGAGGGCTGTCAATCAGGTCGCTGTGGTCTCGACTACTTGCAGGACATGGCCAACGCGGGCACGGGACAACCCGTCGAGCCCTACGCCGACACGGATCACCAATACGAGTATTCAGCTTGCATCGGCCGCACCCCGACCAAAGCGATCGCCGCAACCTACGCGGCAACGGGCGGCGGCGGAAAAGCCCCGTACTGGACCGTCAATGGCACAGGCACCACGTCGGACGTCGCGCCGCTCGTCGCCGAGATCAAGAAAGCGCTCGTCCAAACTCGCAGCTGCAGCTTCGCCTTGACCGCAAACTTGCCGACCGGCGACCTCACCGGCGTCAAGATCACGACCAACGCGGAGAAGGGCAAGTTCAGCTACAACGGCAATCCGTTGACCTACAGTGATCCCAACGGCTGGACCCTGAATGCCGATCAAACCGGCATCACGCTCAACGGCACGGCCTGCACTTCCTGGCAGACCTCGGGCGGCACCTTGACCGGCTCTTTCCCCTGTGAAGTCACGTTCGATCCAGTCCCGCCGCCGCCAGTACCCAAGTGAATTGGGGTTGATGGTCACCGAGCTCGCGCGCGCCGGCACAGCCTTCGGCGGCGCGGGCTGACATTTCCGCGCGGGCAGCGACCTCGGCGAGGTGGCTTTCGGCGCTCGCGGCATGGTCGAGCGCTCGAACTCGGCAAGTGCTCGGGCGGGTCAGCGAGGGGCCGTTCCCGAGGCGAAAAATATACTTCGGATCCGAAGCAATGCCGATCAGTTAGCGACCCAAGGGATCGCAATCATTTGGGAAACCCGGCCGCTGTTTGATCGAAGCTGAGCATGTTTACGCGCACATTGGCGCGGTAGGTCGATTCGCAAAAGACCGTGTTCGAATTCGAACATGACTTTCGAGTTCCATAGGCGTTCTCCGCACGAAAATTTCGCCTCGAACCTCTCAAGTGAACGGCATTGGGATCCGAAGCATATTTTCCGGGCAGAACCGCCTTGGATCGAGACGCGCGCTACCAGTCACCTTCAACGGTGACGACGCCATCGCGCTCAGCTGCGACGCACGGCTCCTGTCCCGATTGCTGTCGCGCGCGACAGCGCGCCGTAGGCGTTACCTTCAGCGGATCAAGATCACGCC
>Ga0134124_10001574_pt1 | contig 18346 bp, 15 predicted proteins | sample KB304_FD_96880 | JGI IMG/M metagenome (GOLD analysis project Ga0134124, IMG submission 96880) | Terrestrial soil microbial communities without Nitrogen fertilizer from Kellogg Biological Station, Michigan, USA - KB3-0-4 | ecosystem: Environmental > Terrestrial > Soil > Unclassified ...
CACTTGTTGATAAGCCAGTCGAGGTCCTCCCAGTCCAGGACCTTATTGCGCTTCATCATCTTCTCCCACTCTTCCTCGGTCATGTTTCCAACGTGGGCTATGCGAGCGATCATGAAGTGGTTAGCGCCGAGGATCTTGGAAATCTTGTCGACGACATACGCGTTCAGCCCGTCGATCGACGCTCCGACAACAACTACAGAAGCGACTCCGATGATAATTCCGATAAGAGTGAGAAACGCACGAAGCTTGTGCGAAAAGATAGACTGAAAGGCGATCTTCGCGGCATCGACGTAGAACGAATAGAATCGCGTCATAATCAGTTTATTCTAACGAGCCAGGGAATCAGCTTGCTTACGATCAGGCCGCCGAGCATTGTTTCACGTTCGGACACTAAACGCCAACGAACTACGAAGCGTTAACATATCTCAAGTATCACATCAGCAGCAGCGAGCCAAACCAACCTGCGATCTTGACGCGATATGGACAGGATCGGGACAGGCATTGGGGCGGGTTCGGGTTTGTTAACCGGCACGTGGATTTGTGGCTGGGATTGGCGAATTCTTTCCTTCCATACAGTATGTTGGGGGTGGTTTTCGGAATTGCGTATTTGCACATTAAGTGTGCAAAGCGAAAATAATTTGAATGGACTATCTCTTGACTTCTTCTGCGGGATTTCGTTCAATGGTCAGCCTACCTTTTGTTGGCGGTATCGATCGGTAAACTAGTTACACTCAGGATGTCCAAACCGGATTAGCGATGCCTGCCGCGAAATTTAGCTCATCGGCGAGGAGGCCCAATATGTTCACAGATGAAAGGGAGACCTATCAATCCGAAGCGATTACATTTGCTGATCTCGAAGAGGCCAAGGGTGCGAGGATCAAGGTCATAGGCGTTGGCGGGGGTGGCGGCAACGCGGTTAATCGGTTGATCGAGGATGGCCTGGAGGGTGTCGAGTTTATTGTCGCAAATACCGACCGCCAGGCGCTGATGAAATCACAGGCCTCAGTCAAGATCCAGCTCGGCGAAGAGATCGCTCGTGGGCTGGGGTCGGGAGGCAATCCTGAGATCGGGAGAAGGGCCGCCATTGAAGACACCGACAAGCTGGTCGATGCCCTCGATGGCGCCGATATGATCTTCGTGACTGCCGGCCTTGGCGGCGGAACCGGAACCGGCGCCGCGCCCATCATCGGAAGTCTCGCTACCGAGCTCGGGGCTCTGACGGTTGCGGTTGTAACCAAGCCATTTCTCTTCGAGGGCCGGCGGCGTGAGATTCAAGCCGAGCAAGGGCTTGAAGAACTCCGAGGGTGCGTCGATAGCGTCATCACCATTCCCAACGAGCGCCTGTTGAAGTCCGTAACCAAAGCGATTCCCTTCCTCGATGCGTTCGGGCTTGCCGACGGAGTATTGCGCCAGGCGGTTCGAGGAATTTCCGACATCGTCACCCTTCCCGGTTTGATTAACGTGGACTTCGCCGATGTGAATACCATAATGCAGGGAAAGGGCATAGCATTGATGGGCACCGGCACTGCGGTCGGCGAGAATCGAGCCATAGAGGCGGTGCACCGAGCGATAAACAGTCCGCTGCTCGAAGATACCTCGATCAAAGGCGCCAAAGCGCTGCTTGTGAATGTGACGGGGTGCCCGGACATGAGCCTCTTCGAGGTGAGCGAGGCGATGAATCTGATTCACGACGAGGCGGACCCGGAAGCTCACATTATTTTCGGAGCCGTGATTGATGAACGGTTAACCGGAGCAATCAAGATAACCGTCATCGCTACGCATTTGGCCGGCGCCGGGACCTCTGCCGGCACGGTTCCGGAATCGGGCAAAAATGGTTTGCCTCTATGGGCTGCGGCTGCAAGCGCCGGCAAAGGTGCGGCGGCCGACTCGGATACTCAGATCGACCTCGACAAGCCGACGTTCATGCGAAAATCGGTGAACTAGTGGGAGTGTATCAGAGAAATCGGTAGTCCTGTATGGTCGGTCCTCCCTGGCCGCCCCTCAATGAGGAAGTGCTTATCGAAGGAGGGGCGGCCACGGAGGACCGCCCATACAGGACTGCCCTTAATCGCTATCGAAACCTTTGTTACAAGTCACTCGGAACATGAAGGAGCAGGTTTTCCGGATAGTTCGTAGTTCTTTATCTTAATCTACCTTCCCGATTGATTGGCGACGCCGGACCGCAATGGTGATCGGCTTTTCTGGACGCTCGTTTTCTCTCCGCACGACTCCTATAGTATGATTCCCAATGCTTAGAGAGTCTCCGAAAAGGATTAACAATGCCTTTGACGAAAACCCTCCCTTTGGGACTGATAATTATTATTCTTGCTCTCTTTTCAAGCCTGATCAGCCTCGGACGACCAGTTCCCTTGCCTGCCCTTGCAATCGATCCTTCGTACCTAAAGGAAATCGAGAAGTGGCGTAATGAGCGACTCGAAGAGATCAATGGAGAGACCGGATGGAATACTCTGCTGGGGCTCTTCTGGCTGCACGAGGGAAAGAACCGTTTCGGCAGCGATCCTTCAAATGACATTGTGCTTCCCCGCATCAGGGCCCCGAAGCTCGCGGGCTCGCTTCATCTTGATAACGGAACTGTCAGGCTCACCACAAGACTCGAGGTCGGCATCACCAGCGAAGGCAGCCGGGTGAGCGATCTCGTGCTTAGGCCCGACGCTGATGGCTTGCCAACTCCGTTGAAACTTGGCTCGCTTACCATGTTTGTAATCAAGCGAGGCGACAGATTCGGATTGCGCATTAAAGATAAACTTCATCCAGCGCGCACTAATTTCAAAGGCTTAAGCTACTTCCCTATTGATATAAACTGGAGAGTTCAAGGAAAACTTGAAGCTTATGCTCCGCCTAAGATCATCCCGATAGTCAACGTCCTGGCGATGGTAGACAATATGACTTCGCCCGGCGCGCTTGTGTTTGAGGTCAGGGGCAAAGAGTACCGGCTCGACGCGGTTCTGGAGAAGAGCTCTAAACAATTGTTTGTGATCTTTGCCGACCAGACGAGCGGCAAGGAAACGTACGGCGCAGGCCGGTATCTCTATCTCGACCCGCCGGACGCGGATGGAAAGGTCACGATCGATTTCAACAAAGCCTACAATCCGCCGTGCGCCTTTACGAAATTCGCAACGTGTCCCCTGCCCCCACGACAAAATCGGCTTGCGATTCGAATTGACGCCGGCGAGAAGAGGTACGCTGGTTCGGGACATTGAATGCCGGTCACTGAAATTGCAAAGCCAACGCTGAACGCTGATGACCAATTGAGCTGTACTCCTGGAGGTCTTATGAAGCAATACGAACACCTGATTGTGGAAGCCGAGGCGCCTGTCGCGATCGTCACTATGAACCGGCCGGATCGGCGTAACGCGCTCTCGCTGGCTTTGATGGAAGAGCTGATCGAATGCTTTCGCGATCTTGGACGACAGCCGGAACTCCGGGCGATCATTCTCGCGGGCAACGGGCCGGCGTTCTCAGCAGGCCACGATCTGAGCGAGTTGATAGATCGCCAGATCGGCGACTACCGGCACGTGTTCGATGTCTGCACGGAACTGATGACTTTGATTCAAAGTATCCCGCAGCCGGTCATCGCCGAAGTCAACGGAATTGCGACGGCCGCCGGGTGCCAGCTCGTAGCGACCTGCGATCTGGTCATAGCTACCGAGGAGAGCAAGTTCGCGACTCCGGGAGTGCGCATCGGTTTGTTCTGCACTACGCCGATGGTAGCGCTCACACGCGCGATCGGCCGCAAGCGAGCGCTCGAGATGTTGCTGACCGGGACAGCGATCGACGCTCGGCGGGCTACGGAGTGGGGATTGGTCAACCAGGTGGTCGACAAGAACGAACTGCGTTCGGCGACCTTGGCGCTTGCGGAGCGAATCGCCGAAGCGAGTTCCCTGACGGTCTCGATTGGCAAGCAAGCCTTCTACGCACAGATTGATCTGGATCAGGCGAAGGCTTACGCGTATGCAAAAGAAGTGATGAGCATGAACGCGCTGGCGGAAGACGCTCAGGAAGGAATGGGAGCGTTTTTAGGAAAGCGAAAGCCGTGCTGGACCGGTCGATAGAGTATTCGTAATCAGAACCCCGCCTTCTTCGCGAGCCTTGCGGTCCTTTGCGAGCTTTGCGTTAAACGAATCATTTCTTGCCTTTGGTCATCAACAACTGTCTGGCTTTGTCGAGCAGCCGACGGTTTCCGGTATTCTGGAACTCGTAATATCTCACCTTCACCAACCGCTCCGGCAACGCGTGCTACAGAGCTTCCGAGGATGCTCGCGAGTATTTCTTGACATTCTTGATGTGAAGGAAATACTGTCGGTGTTCTTCCTCACTGGCGACGTCGGGAGACTTATGATGTTCAAATTGAAATCAATGAGCTTTGCTCCTGCGAGAAAACTTGAGATCTAATATGCAAAGCATCTGGCGCGGCTACGTGCGAAATGTGAACGCATCCTGAAGTGCCAGCCCAATTCCCCAAGGAGGTGAAACTTGAAACATCTTAGACGGACTCACAGGTCATCCGGTGATTTCGACGTCGTGATCGTGGGGGCCGGCGCCGCCGGTCTCGGCGCCGCCCGAACACTGATCAGAGGCGGCGCGAGGGTCATCGTTCTTGAAGCGCGTGGCCGCGTAGGCGGCCGCGCCGTCTGCGACAACACTACTTTTCCCATTCCCGTCGATCTTGGCGCGCAGTGGTTTCATCAGGGTCTTACCAACTCCTTGAGAGTCGTCGCGCAACAGTTGGGCTACCAAACCGTCCACGATGCCTTTCCGCGAGTCGTCTGCGACGGTAATAAGCAGCTCCCCAGCGACGACCCTCGCGTATTGGAATTCAGCACGCTGGCGGTGACCCTGGACCAGTTAATTGAAGAAGCAGGAACTTCGGTGGCCGCGGGTAACAGGCCTGACGGTCCCGCCTCGGAAGTGATCGCGGACGAAATAAAGGCTTCTGAGTACTATAAGATGGCATCGACCGCGGTGAATGTTTTTAGTAGTAAGATGGAAGATCTCTCGTTGTTGGATTTCGCGAATTTCTATGACAGGGCATTGCTGCCGGTCTCTTCAGGCGGAGGGGATGAATTTTTTATCCCTTATGGTATGGGTAATTTCATCGCTGACTTTGCCGGCGGGGTGCAGGTCGAATTATCAACGCCGGTAAAAGAGATTTGGTGGGGCGAACCGTGGGGCGTGGGCGTCACCACCGCTTCTAATACGCACCTCAGCGCGAAAGCCGCGATCATCACCGCCCCGGTTCCGGTGCTCGCCAGGGGAGCCATTGAGTTTAAGCCCGCACTTGACCGTGCCTATACAGATGCTTTCAGCGGGCTGAAGATGGACACGCTCGGCAAATTCTTCCTGCAATTCAACTCGAATGTTAAGTTCAACGTCCCGAACATCAACAGCGTCTGCGTGCCGTTGACTAAGAACGCGGACGTTCCCTTTATCATTACCAGGATCTACGGCGAAAACATCGCCATGTTGTTCGTCTTGGGCACACTTGCCGAGCAACTGGAGACCCAGGGTGAAGAGGCGATGCTTGAATATGCCCTGGAAAAGATGGCAGAGATGTTTGACACGCCCATCAATAGGGACAATCTCGTTGCGACCAGCCATCATTCCTGGCTGAAGGACGAGTGGAGTCTCGGATGTGTCTCCTACGCGCCGCCCGGGGCAGTGCCGCTTCGTCAAACGCTGGCCCAACCAATTAACAACCAGCTTTTCTTCGCCGGTGAAGCCGTGTCGCTCTATGCCCACAGTTCCGTGCACGGAGCATACGAAACAGGAGCCACCGCTGCCAGACAGATTCTCAAGCTGCTGTAGGCTGTGGTCGTTGCGCTGGAATTGGCGGCTTTAGTTTGGGTTAGAAAGTATTGAATACCCCCATCAATCGAAACGAGGTTTTCTTCTCAGGTGCTGACTCTGCGCGCGGCGCTTAGTTCAACAATGGCATCAACCGGAGCCGCGCAAGCGAGTTTCTCAAGGTTTCGCCATTACTCTGTGCGCGCCCGGTCATGCTGGCGTTGGCCGCACATAACTGAAATAAGAGGAATGAGGGATCGAGTGACAGAGACAAAGAAAGCGGAAGGATGATCCGAAAGCGATACAAGTTGGTAGTCCTCATGGGACTGGCGGGTATTCTTGCGCTGGTACTCGTCGGCAGGTGGCTGAATGCGACAAAGCGAGGCGGGCAGGGGCCCGCCGAACCGTTCCGCATCGCCGGCAACTTCTACTACGTTGGCGCGACGGATGCCGCCGCCTTCCTCATCACCGGGCCCGAGGGCCACATCGTGCTCGATGGCGGCTATCCCACCACCGCACCGATGATCATCGCGAGCATTGAGCAGCTCGGCTTCAGCATCAAGGATGTCAGAGTGCTCCTGAACTCAGAGCCTCATCCCGACCATGCCGGCGGGCTGGGAGTGCTCCAGCAGGCGTCCGGCGCCGAACTGTGTGCGAGCGAAGCGAGTGCCTATACCCTCGCCTCCGGTGGCGACGACCCCGACGAGATCCTGCCGCTCAGAGCTCTTGCCCGGATCGGGGTCGTCGGGTACCCGGGAATGCGGGTCGACCACCGATTCAAGGACGGCGACACAATCCGACTCGGGCCGCTCGCACTCACCGCGCACATCACCGGCGGCCACACGCGCGGATGCACCTCATGGTCGTTTCAGGTTCGTGACGGTGATCGCGTGCTGAACGTCGTGAGCGCCTGCGACTTGGGGCGGTTGGCCACGTCGCAGTATCCAGAGCAGGAGGCCGACCTCGAACGCAGCTTCAGCGTGCTCCGAGGCCTCCCCGTTGACATCTGGGTGACGTGCCATGCGAGATGGTGGGGCAGATATCGCAAATTCGTCGCCAGCTCTGCTGCGAAGGACCCAGTGGAACCGTTCATCGACCCTGAGGGATACCATGCCTACATCGACGCTGCCGAAGCGGAACTCCGCAGCGGACGCCTGCACTAAGTTAACCCTGTGGACGAGGAGATCAGCATGAGCAATCCCGTAGCGCCATCGACGACCTCCGACACCAGCTCGCGGTTCTTCTACCACGGTACCCGGGCGGACCTGAAGCCCGGGGACCTGATTCAACCCGGCTATTCCTCCAACTACACCGAGCGGAGGTCGCCCTGGGTCTACTTCAGCGAGACCGTGTTTGCGGCTACCTGGGGAGCGGACCTGGCAAAGGGCGAAGGTCCAGGCCGAATCTACCTGGTGGAACCGACCGGCTCGTTTATGGATGATCCCAATCTGACGGACAAGAAGTATCCAGGTAATCCCACGAAGTCCTATCGCTCCCGGGAGCCGCTGCGGGTCGTGCGCGAATACCTGGATTGGCAGGGACACTCCCCGGAGGAAATCCAGGCTATGAAGGACGCCATCGTGGGTAAGGAGCCCATCGACGACTGAGCTGCTTTCCGCGTGGGTAGAGAAGTCAGGGCATGGACATCCTACGAGCGGGTCTAGCATTTATATAGGCGCGCAAGAGCTGCCGGGCACCGGGCGTTCAGAGTACCGACTTTAGTCGGGGAGTGCCTTTCGATTTCGATGCGCCGGTTTTGCAAGGCACTACCCGACTAAAGTCGGTACTCTGAACGCCCGGTAATAACGCTCTCAGGGATCTCTCAAATCACCTTGTGGCATGGAGGCTCTATGAAAAACGTCGCAGGCATTGGGTTGGCAGTTTTTGTTTGGATCGCGTTCGCCAGTTTGGGTATGGCGCAGTCGAATGATCCGATCAGCGGTGAATGGCTCATCACTCGCGTCGTCTTCGGGAATCAGCTATATCAAAAGATCACGCTCAAGCTCGAGAACGGCAAGGTAACCGGCGCTTTTGCTTCCGGCAAGAAACTCGAAGGCACATTGCAAGGCAACGTTTTACACTTCATCGCCCGCGATGCTAATAGCACCATTGAATGCACTGCCACTTTGAACGGCAGCACAATTTCGGGCAAGTTCGTGGAAACCGTGGCCAACGATACGAAGGAAGTGAATGAGAGCACGATGACGGCCACTCGCATGCCTGCGCCGCGCGGTGGTCCGCCGCAACGCCACGAATTCACGCCGACAACTTTCCACCGGGAATTCTCCGCTTCGCCCGATCCGGTGCTGCACATTTTTCCCGGCGACACGGTTCACACCACCACGGTTGACGCCGGCGGCGCGGACGAACGCGGGATCAGGCGATCGCTGGGCGGCAATCCTCAAACCGGACCCTTCTACGTTGAAACCGCCTGGCCCGGTGACACGCTCGCAGTACACTTCACGCGCATTCGACTGAATCGCGACTATGCCATCAGCGATGACGCAATCGTTGACCGCGCCGTTGACAGCGATCTGGCCGTGAAACTTAAGGACACCGGGGCCAATGTTCGCTGGCATCTCGATCGCGAGCGGATGGTTGCCACCAGCGAGCGGCCGGGCGATCACCTGAAGAACTTCACTGTGCCGCTTCGTCCCATGCTCGGGTGCGTTGCTACGGCGCCGGGGCGCGGCTCGGTGCCGACGGGCGATTCGGGCGGCTTCGGCGGCAACATGGACTTCAATGAGATCATTGAAGGCGTCACGGTTTACCTGCCCGTGAACCGGCCCGGCGCGCTGCTCTTTGTCGGTGACGGCCACGCTGCCCAAGGCGATGGCGAACTAAACGGCAATGCGCTGGAGACGTCGATGGAAGTGGAATTCACTGTAAGTTTGATCCGCAATAAACGATTTAGCGCTCCGCGCGTGGAATCGGAATCACAGATCATGACAGTCGGCCTGGGCGGCTCGCTTGAAGACGCGCTCCGCGCCGCGATCGGCGGAATGTCACAGTGGCTTGAGCAGGATTATGGACTGACGCCGTCGGAAATCGCGCAGGTGCTGGGAACGTCGGTGCAGCTCAACATCGGAGAGGTTGCCGACCGTAACGCCGGAATCGTTGCGAAGCTGAGCAAGCGTAGCCTGGCTGCTCTGGCGAAAAAGCAATAGAAATTCCGCTGCCCTCTCTTCGCCGAACAACGGTTTTACCCCGGTTGAATGCTAAAAAGTTTCGCGCAAAGACGCAAAGGACCGCAAAACACGCAAAGAAGACAACGCGCGCGGTTGCATTACGTTTTGTAGGAAAGTGAACGATTGTTTTGCGCCGGCGTTCAACTAGTTCGTTAGTGGCCAAATAGGCATACTCTTGGTCAGAAATCGTGCCGACACATCGCATCCTCTCTGATGCGACTTACGTGAAAACCATGTCCGCGGCATTCGCCGATGTGAGGTGTGATTGTGACATCAACCCCTGTTGCCCGACTCGTACTGGTGTTCGTTGTATTATGTGGCTCTGGCATAGCTCTTTCATCGTCCGGTCATTTTAGACCCTCAATCGCGAGCGGCGTAGCCGGTAAAACCGGGGTCGCACAATCGCCGACCGTTACGACAATCAAAGACCCTCTCGCGGTTGAGCCCTGGGCCGTCGAAGTCAGCTTCTCTCAAAATATTCTGCTGACCAACTATGCCTCCGACAATGTTACGATAATCAACAGGGCGAACAACGCAATTCAAAACGTACCTGTCGGCGATGGGCCCGGCGGCACCCCCGATGGTCCGTTCGGCGTAGCAGACGGCCTGACCACACTGTACGTGACTCTTTTCGGATCCAATACGATCCCTCGCAAGGGAGTGCCCGTTGACTACTCAACCGTCGGGCCAGGCCGCGTGCAGCCTCTCAAGCAACAGTCGGATGGGACTTACACGCCGCTGGCTCAGATCGGTGTGGGCAAAGGCCCGCGATTCCCCGCGTTTTTGATCGACAGATGCAAGCTTTACGTGCCGTGCGGCGGAGCGGACCGCGTTGACGTTATAGATACATCCACAGACCGAAAGATTAAGGAGATTCCCGTTGGTAAGGATCCTTCCAGTTGCACCATTTCACCTGATGAGTCGAAGTTGTACGTAACAAACTTTGGGGACGGCACGGTTTCTGTCATTGATACTAATACAGACACGAAGATCAAAGACATACCCGCCCCCAGAGTAGTCGTGGGCCAGCCGCCGCTGGCGCAAAACCCGTGGACGTCCACCCTATCGGGATCCAACGGAAATCTCTACGTTGCCTATTGGGGTTCGACCGGAGGGATGGGCACCGATGGAGCCATAGTTGAAATTGACACGTGTACCGACGATGTCATCCGAGTGATTTCTGACGACAGCACGCGCGGCACTCCATCGGGCATTCCTGCCGCGACAGACAGCGGAGGCCCGATCGGCATTGCTTCCTGTCGGCCCGGAGTGTTCTTTACGAATGACGGACTCGGGCTGGTCGGCCTGCTTGATGCACGCATAGACCGTGTAATATCACCGGCGCAGACCGGGCTCGCTTCATGCCAGAAGCCGCGCGGCATTGGCTGCGTGCTCCTTGAGGTGGGCAATCCGCCCAACGTGACGTTTGAGCGCATCGCATATGTCGCCTGCGGGGAACCTGACAATGAAGTGCTCGTCGTACGCTCCCCTGACCTGCCCGAAAACATACCGAACGTTCCAGTCATCGAGAGTTTCGATTATGGCCGGACTATAACGATCGGCGGCACTGGACTGATGGCGGGCGCGCGCCTTGAGGTATTCCTGGGGGGCTCACCCGGCTGCCTGACATTTGCACAAGAGCCTAAGGTGAAGAATGGCGGGACGCTGCTCATTCAGAAGGGGAAGCTCACGAACGGGCGCAGGCTGAAGCCTGACTTCAACGAAAACGACGAAGACCTTTTATTCCGCGTCGTCAATCCCAATGGGGCGGTGCGATTGGTCAATAATTCAGGGTTTCGCGTGGTCAGAGCGTGCAGGTGATGCGTGTCTTGTCGAAAATCTCGAGGTTGCTAACTGCGCAGCCAGGAAGAGAAATGGTGGCCAGGGACGGAGTTGAACCGCCGACACGCGGATTTTCAGTCCGCTGCTCTACCAACTGAGCTACCTGGCCACTTCGGTTGACTTTTCACCGCTGAAGACAAGGCTTGATGTTAAACAACAAACATTCAGACTGTCAAACTTTTGGATCAATGCAATTCACTCTTCGCGCTTGCGGACATACAAAAAATAGAACAACGCCCAGCCGATGAAGCCCGTAATGCAGATTATCGCGACCACAAGGAACAGCTTGCTCCCGCTGCGAAAATAGTTGAACAGGTTGAAGGCAGCCAGCAGCCCGATCAACAACCAGAACTCGAGAAAGATTTTTAACGCCCGCTTTCCTTGCTCGCTCATTGATTTCCACCAGATCGCTTCACTCAAGCGCGCTCAAACCGTTTCGCGCAAAGACCGCAAAGTCTCGCAAAGAGCGCTAAGGTACGTCAAGTTCGTTGACTGTCGAGTTACCCTTCGTTGACAGTCGAGCAGGACCGTCGCTACTATCACTCGCCCGTTTGAAAGAGAGATACAACTGAATGTCTATTCTAGAAGCTATCATACTCGGCCTTGTCCAGGGTCTCACCGAGTTTATTCCCATCAGTAGCACAGCTCACCTGACGCTCGTGGGCAAGTGGATGAACCTTGTCGATCCTCAGCACCCGGATCAGTGGACCGCTTTTATCGCGGTGATTCAGCTCGGCACCCTGATCGCCGTGATAGTTTACTTTTGGACTGACATTCTAAGGATCATCAGCGGCTTCCTTATGGTGAATCTTGCGCGCTTCACCGGGCGGATCGCGGACAGTTCCGAAAAGGAATATGCCACGCTCGGATGGCTAATAATCATTGGCACGTTGCCTGTCGCCATTGTCGGGCTGCTGTTCAGACATCAAATTGAAGGCATGCTTACCAAGGACCTGCGGATCATTGCCGGCAGCTTGATTGGATTGGCGATCCTGCTTACACTGGCGGAAATCGCCGGACGCCAGCGCAAGGAGATGAAAGACGTTCGAATACCCGATGCGATCGTCGTCGGATTCGCTCAGGTGCTTGCGCTGATACCCGGCTCGTCCAGATCGGGGAGCACTATCACCGGAGGCTTGTTCTCGGGCTTGAAGCGCGAGACTGCGGCCCGTTTTTCATTCCTGCTTTCTATTCCCGCGGTTGCTGCGAGCGGACTGCTCGAGCTTCCCAAAGCGCTTCACTCGATCAACACCGGATGGACGGCGATCGCGGTTGCGACGATTGTATCGGGGATTTCAGGCTATGCTTCGATCGCCTTCCTGCTCAGATATCTTCAACGCCATACGACCTATGTGTTCGTAGCCTACCGAATAGCGCTTGGGCTCGTATTGATCTGGTTGCTTGTTTCGGGAAGGGTGCTCGCTCGCTAAACCGTCTATGGGTCTACCAAAACTTCAAACGTAGCAGCCACGCGAACATTGTTTGTGTAACGGTGCGCTTCGGCACAACCATCTTTATACGTTCGCCGGCACGCTCAACTCGTCGAACGCGTCCAAGAACTCTGTGCATTGGAACTGGTCCGTCGTTATGCGAAGCCGCATCGCCGCGGGTTACCACGCATCGTTCGGACGAAGCGCGCTCGAGGCGAATCACTCGGTGTATGACTGCGGTATCAAAGCGGCTGTGATAAAGAACTATGTCGCCCTGTTTGACGGGCTCATCGGTCATCGGCTCGAGGGTTATTATGTCGCCGTCTTCAATAGCGGGACTCATGCTGGTTCCGCTCATGCGGAGCTCAACAGGAAGGCTTCGCGATAGTAGTTGGCGTGCTTGCTCGAGAAAGTCGGGCGTCTCTAAAGTGGCTTCGCGCCCTCGCTCCGCCTTAATATCATAGGCGCGCATTGTAATTCTCCTAACTACGATCCGCCTCGGGCGCTGGATGCTCCCGGTTACTGCCAGTCCTCGCATGAGGTGTCCAACAACTTATGCCAATCATAGCGCAAGAGTTCAAAGGCGAAAAGTGCGAAGCGCAAATCGCAACAAAGTTGTAAGGTGGGTCCTACGTCCCTGGGAGCGCGGGCATCCTTGCCTGCCTGCCTCGCTCTCCGACGTTCTGAGGTTATCGAGCACCAGGCAGGCAGGATGCCTGCGCTCCCAGGGTTTAGCGTTTCAGCAAGACCAGCTTCCTGGAAGGTCCTTCTTTCAGTGTGAAGCCATTCTCACTTTGATCGGCGATCTGATAATGCTCGACGCGTGCGGCCGAACGTAGCTCGCCGTTCACCTTCTCGATGTAGAGAACCATTTCATTTTGCGCGGTGATCAGGTATGAGCCCTCTTCGAACCGCAATCCGTCTTGTCGTTTGAAGTCGCCATTCTCGTCAAAGCGGAAGGTCGCTTCAGCCGGGGGATTATCTCGGCGATAAGAGTCTTCCAGCGAGATCAGGTTGAACTCGCCAGAGAGGCGCTTACCTGAATCTTCGACAGCCGCGTCCTGATGAGGCTCACCGGAACTGGATTCGCGCGATGGGGTGGACGTGCCGCAAGACAAGGTCGCCAGAGCAAGCGACCCGAGTAAGAATAATCTGGCGGTTGACCTGATGCGCCGCATTCGACCCGGGCAGGCTTTCCTAAGCGGTTGGCTTAGACGTTCTTTGAAATGTCGCGGTGGATTCCTTCTTTACGGAGATCAGTTTCAATTCATTTCCGTCCGGAGAAAGGCGGAACCTCTGCGTTTTGACAACGGCCGGAGTCTTCATATTGTTGTCGCTGATCTCAATCGTAATAACCAGCTTGTCTGCTTCGATTCGAAACTGACCGGAATCGCTGTGATATGTCTTGCCCTTGAGCTGTGACACACGCGAGTAAGTGCCATCCGCCCTGAAGACAAAGAGCGTCTTGATTTTGCTGATCAATGTCACGACGCCTTTGTTCTCAACCTCACGCGCTTCATAGGTGCCAAGCAGTTTAGGCGGTTCAGGGGTTGAAGGTGCCGTTGTGGGTTGAGCCCCCGAAGTGACCGGAGAGTTTGCGTTCGCCGCCGGCGCCGGCGATGGAGGTGCAGACGGGCCCGCAGCGTTGATCGAGGCTGTCTCTTTGCCTTTGCACCCGGCTAACCAGAATGTCAGCAGGGCTAATACAATCGCCCCGGCTACTGTTGTTCTTTTCATCTTGTGCGTAGATCGTCCTTTGAACTTACAAATCATGGTCGAGACGGTTTTTGCGGTTCGGGCTTAGCAATCGGTTTTTGGCCTGGTTTCTGGTCCTCGCGAATGCGTTGAATGGCTTCCGCGGCGGCGGTGCGCACGTCTGCGCTGGAGTCGTTGTCCGCCAGGCGCTCGAGTCTGGAAATGACGCGTTCATCGCCAACTTCCCCAAGTCCGGCAGCAGCCGCTTGCCTCACCTCTTCGTTTTGATCCGAGAGGGCGGCTGCCAGTGCATCTATCGCTCGAGTGTCGCGAAAACTGGACAGTGCTCGTATCGCGCGCTTGCGAACGGAAGGCGAGCCCGTCGGCATCACTGAAAGAATTGGACCAACCGCAGCAGGGTCACCGATCTTTCCGAGCGCTTCGATTGCCTCGGGTCGCGCGCCCGATTGATCGGATGCGATGAGTTCGATCAACGGCGCAACGGCATCTTTGGAACCGATGTCACCAAGCGCCTCGGCGGCCAACTGGCGAACCGACGGCTTTGGGTCCTTCAGTGCAGACACAAGACTGGGCAACGAGAGGTTCCCAAGCCTGCCGAGCGATGCGGCTGCTTGCGCGCGCAACGCGCTTGATTCGTCCCGCAAGAGCCCCATCAAATGCGATACGGCAATCTCGCTTGCGCTCTCGCCAAGCGACCTGACGGCGGCCGAGCGAACGTTTGCGTTTGAATCGGAAAGCGCCTCGATCACTTTTTCTATTGCGTGCTTCGAACCGGTGTTGCCCAGGGCCGCAACTGCGGCTTCTCGAGTAGTGGGCGCCGATGAATTGGCCATTTCGAGCAGCAGGCCAACGGCCGGCTCACCGATTCGCCCAAGCGCTCTCGAGGCCTGCTCGCGCACGAAATAGCGTTCGTCCCTCAGCAACAACGCAAGCCCTCGGATCGCGCGCGGATCACCGATCATTCCAAGAGCGCTTGCCGACGCCGTGCGCATCTCCGGCGTAGCCGTTCTATCCTGCAGAACTCCAAGGAGCGGGTCCACTGCCGCTGGGCCGATGCTCCAGAGCACCCGCGCCGCTCGATCGCAATCGCTTTGGCGATGAGATCGCAGAGCCTGGATCAGCGAAGGAATCGCCTTTGCTCCGATCCCGACCAGCGCTTCGGCAGCGTAATAGCGCACCACCGGATCTTTGTCGGCGAGCGCAATCGTCAAAGGCCCGACAGCCTGGTCGAGCATTCCTTCGCCGGCAATGCGGGCAAGCACCTGCGTTGCGCGAGAACGCACTCGCCAGTCGGCGCTCGATAAGGAGTCGATCAGCACGCGCGTCGCGCGCGGGTCCTGCAATCGCGCGAGAGACTCAGCCGCGGCGAGACTCACTCGCGCATCGCCATCCGTCAGCAACAGAGTCAACGGAGCAAGCGCGCGGCTGTCCTTCAACCTCCCAAGCGAGAAGGTAGCCTCGACTCGCACGTCAGCGCTTTGATCGCGCAACGCGCCAATCAAAGCGTCCGTTGCGCTCTGATCGTTGAAAGTACCGAGCGCCCGCGCCGCTTCCGATCGAACCCGGCTGTCACCGTCCTTTAGTGTAGAAACGATAGGCGACACTGCTCCGCGATCCCCAAGCCGAGCAAGTGTGGTTACGGCTGCTGCCCTCACTTGCCAATTGGAACTCGAGAGATCCGAAGAAACCCTCTCAACCGAAATCCCAAACGCCGCGAGTGCGTGGAGTCCGGCCTCCCGCACGGCCGGCTCGCTGTCTCGAACCGCAACGAAGAGAGCTTCGGCGGCGACGTGGTCTCCGATTAATCCGAGCGCGGTTACGGCGGCCGTTCTAAGCTGAGCTTCCGGCGCGTGAGAAGCACCGATCAACGGCTCAACAGCATGCCTGTCGCGCAGCGCTCCGAGCGCTTCGGCCGACTTGACCCTAACCTGAAGCTCTTTGGCGCCCGTGAGCGCGTCGATTAGCGGGGCCACAGCTCGCGAATCGCCCAGCCGCGAGAGTCTTTCCGCCGCGCGAATTTGTTCGGCGGCATTGCCGGCGGTCAATTGCGACGTCTCGCTTTCGGCTGTAACCCCGGACGCGGCGAGAACTCCCAGGATCGTCGGGCTTAACTTCCCTTCTGGCGTTCTGGCGTCGAGCAGAAGGTCGGCGACGCGCGCGCGGTCGAATATCGAAAGGCCGTCGGTAATGGCAGTTACGACTATCGGCACGGTTTCTTTCTTCAGCGCGCCGATGAGGGCGATCAGCGAGCGCTGGGAAGCTTCGCTCTTTGGATCAGGGCTGCTGATTCTAACCAGGGATGTTGCCGACGCTGCGCGCACCGCCGCTTCCGAATCGCTCAGCATATTGATAAGCGCGACGCGAGGCTCATCGCCGTCGAAGTGGGCGAGGCCGTCAGCTAATGCAAATCGAATCCACGGTGATTCTCCTCGCTTCACGGCGCCTTCGTCACCGGCAAGAGCAAGCAGCGCCGGCAAGGCTCGGTTGTCTCCAAACTCGAGCAGCGCCTTTAGAGCCTGCTGCCGTACATCCGCGTACTCACTGCGCAGCGCATCTGTTATCTGACTGAGGTGATCGCGATTACCCAGGCGATAAAGCGCCGCGGCATATTCCCATTGATCGGCATTCGAACCGGCCGCAGTCTCAAGCGCAGCGGAAGCTTTTTTGTCGCCTATGCGGCCGAGAGCGATAGCCGCGGCCTTTCGAGTGCTTTGATCATCGTCCTTCAAGAACGCGGTGAGCGCATCGACCGCGCTTGCGGCTTTCAGTTCGCCAAGGGCTTGTAGGGCGGAGCGCCGAACGAGCGGTTCGGGATCGCTCAATGCTTTGATCAACAATTCAATTGCGGCGTTGCCGGCGGCCGGCGATGTCACGGCGGCTCGAGCCCGGACATACTCATCGGGCGACGCCAGAGCCTCACGCAACGAAGACAAATCCGGCGAGGTTGCGGCCGCAGAGGTTCCCGATGGACGCAAGGCCGAAAGGGCTTCAAGTGCAGCGAGCCGCACAAACCAACTGTTGTCTTGAAGCAGCGGCAGCAAAAGCGAAGTGGACGATTTGTCACCGAGCCTGCCAAACGCTCGCGCGGCTGAGCCTCTTACGTACCAGCTTTCGTCGGCGAGAGCTTCCTTCAGCTTTGCCGCGGTGTCAGGCTCTTTTGAACTCGAGATCGCTATGATTTGCTGCGCGCGCTTGAGCGCCGGACCAGGCGGATTATCCTTCGAATCAACCTGCTGCGCCGGCGCACCTGTGGCAGGAAACCACGAGAGCCCGAACAGGTAGATTGCCAGGAACACTCCTCTCATTTTTGTTTGTTTGTGATTGTAGAAGACAAGCACGGTAATTATGTCGCCTCGGGAATACTACAGGAGGATCGGCCTTTTTTGGAAGGAGCGCGGCAGGTCATATTTGATTGCTCTGATGGCAAGACAGCCACGCGGGGATTAGCTGGTGAGGCGGCTTTGCGCATTCGAGCCGGCAAGTCCGGAAACTCAAATGCCCGCCTGGCTTCAATCATCAGCCAGGCGGGCAAGAGTAAAACGCCGGTTTGCTCAGCGTCTTATGCTGCGATTCGATGGCTGGTTTTGCCATCGTCATCCACGAAGCTATTGTAGCGGCCTAGCGCGCGCTCGATCGCCGGCATAGCCTTCGAGACGTTGAGCTTGAGAAACCTGATCAAATGGGCGACCTCTGTTGGCGTCAAATCCTCCGGACTGTGCCCGGGAATGCCCAGCGGAACCAGGTAGGCGCGCATGTTCAACCCGGCCCGTCGCATTTCCGCTTCAAGGGTCCCAATGAACTCTTCTCGCTCAGTCATGTTCATCGCAACCAGGCCATCGCGCACCCTCGCCTTCAACTCGTTCGCATCGAGCGTCGACCAGTTGACTTCATCAATCTGACTTCTATTCTGCACTCTTTTTGTTTGAATGTTCTTAGCCATATTCGTACTCCCACCTGTTCTGAACTCGTTCACCGTGTTAGCCCCCGGTCTTCCCCGGGTGCATTATCCACCCTTAGAACGCGACACCTGCTCGTTTGTTCAATAAACTTTGACGGCCTTCTGCCCCCAAAAGACTTTGATCGCAGCCGTCGCAATGCATTTGTGCAACATCCGTGCCAAGAGGTTGCCCGTGGCTCCCCGAGCCTTGGTTTCGGGTGATTAGTCGACTCACCAAAAGATAGTTCTAATCCTGCGTTGGTGTAATAACGGCGATTAGAGCATAGAGGCGATTAGAGCATAGAGGCGATTAGAGCATAGAGGCGAATCTTTTTCACTAGCCCAGGCGTTCACGCCTGGGTAGACGGCAGCCAAACATTCGCCCTAGCCCGTTTCAACGGGCTTCAGGTTCGCCTTCAGGCCAGGGG
>Ga0134124_10001575_pt1 | contig 18342 bp, 15 predicted proteins | sample KB304_FD_96880 | JGI IMG/M metagenome (GOLD analysis project Ga0134124, IMG submission 96880) | Terrestrial soil microbial communities without Nitrogen fertilizer from Kellogg Biological Station, Michigan, USA - KB3-0-4 | ecosystem: Environmental > Terrestrial > Soil > Unclassified ...
GTTCTAGGCTTGAAGCCCAAGAGGAGAGAGAAGGATTTGATTTCAGGGTCGGTCTGGGTGGACAAAAGTACGTTCTTAATCCGCCACCTGGAGGGAGAAACGGTAAGAACGCCTTCGTGGTGGCTGAAGAGCGTTCGAATCAAGCTGTCGTTTGGCGATGTTTCCGGAGTGTGGCTGCAGACGAGCATGGAAGCGGTATCGGATGTGCGCCTTCTGGGTCTTCACACCTTGAGATCGCGTATTGTGGATTACCGTGGCAGCGATATCTCCGCATCCATAGAGCTCGCTCCCACCCGCACTCAGTTGCGATCCCGAGACCTCGCACATTGATGAGTCAGCGCCGACTTTTGCTGGACAATGCGCCAAATCAATAGCTCTGCCTCCAGCACTGTTCGATCAGCTAAGTCCAATCCGATGCACGCTTTCCAGAACTGCTGATCGTCCAAGTCAGACTTCAGGAAATCAGTCGAGCTAGGTGAAGAAGTCATATTTGTCACCGCCTAAATGATGGGGAACGCGGTTCACTGTACAGATGTTGTGCCGTTTCTATAAGAATAGGGTGTCGGATCGTTCTGAAACGCTCTGTAGCCGCGCGCGGTAAGCCGGATCGTACCGCGCACATGTTCCTCAATATGGCCCTCGTTTCTCAACTCCGCAACGATCTCCCGGCCCAAAGCGGAATCCATCGCTTCTTTTGATAGGCTCAAAAAGCCCGTCGGATTTTCGCGATATCGCTCGGCGAGTTTGAACCGAAGTCCATCGCGCACTAGGTCTCGTTGCATTTGCAGCACCCTCCTGAGGTGAGCCTATGCTGGCCGAGGACTAGGAGAAATGGCCCTTTCGTGCCATTGGATGGGAGTTCTCTTCGATCGAAGGCTTATCGCGACGGGGACCATGGTAATGCGTAGGACTCATCAGCCCGGACGCCGGGAATAAAATCGGATCGCGCCGTTCGGCGCCGAGTCCGGTTCTAGCCCGGATATTTTCCCGTTATGTAGCCTTCGAGTTCCTGAATCGTCTGCGCCTGACCCGAGATGATCCATTTCACCAGATCACCGATCGACACCACCCCCACGACCGAGTCTCCATCCACAACGGGAAGATGGCGAAAATGGTGCTTGGTCATGATGGCCATGCACTCGTCAACTGTATTTTGCCGCGTTACGTAGGTCACAGGACTGGTCATGATCTCATGGACCTGAGTCTCCTTCGACGAGCGGCCCCTGAGGATTACCTTGCGGGCATAGTCACGTTCTGACAGGATGCCGACGAGGTGGTTTTCGGAAATAACCAGCAATGCGCCCACACCCTCTGCAGCCATTTTCTCAATTGCTTCGTAAACTGAGTGGTCAGGTGTTACAGAGTGGACCCGGCTATCGGCCTTACCCTTCAGCACCAACTCAATCGTCTCGGCGCGTTTCATGAGTCACCCTTACCCTTAAACTCGCATACTAGCACGTGGGCAGAATCGGGATGATGTCGACCAATGAATGTTTGATTGCCCTGAAGAGTATTCTGATTGGTGTGGAATGGCGTCGTACGGGCCGCCTAACCTAACGTAGAGCAACGGAGAGAAACCTGGATATCTTAGGGAATGAGGACCGCCGCTCCATCTATTGAGTCGCTCTTGACGGCGGCCAATGCCTCATTGGCGTGGTCGAGAGTAAAGGTTGTTACCCTGGGCTGTAGGCTGATCTCGGCCGCGAGTCGTAGGAAGTCGCGGGCGTCTAAGCGGGTCATGTTGGCGACGCTGCGTATTTGCCTCTCTCCCCATAGCAGACGGTCGTAGTCGAACTCGGGAATGCGATCGAGATGGATGGCATTGATCGCGACCACGCCTCCCTTTCGCAAACTGGAGAGTGCCAGGACGACCACAGCCCCGCTGGGAGCGAAGGTGATTGCGCGATCCAGTTCTATCGGAGGTTTGTCCGCCTCCGAACCTACCCACTTGGCTCCCATTGACTCGGCCAGTCTGCGATGTGACGCTCCGCGGGTTGAGACGTAGACATCACATTGCCAGGCGCGAAGAACTTCGATGGCCAGGTGTGCGGACGCACCAAAGCCGAACAACCCGACTCGTTCTCCGCGTTCCACGCCGGCGACGCGAAGGCTGCGAAAGCCGATGATTCCGGCACACAGCAGGGGCGCGGCGTGCATGTCATCCAGCGCCGAGGGCAGGGGAAAGACGAAGTCGGACCGCGCGGCGGCAAACTCGGCATATCCTCCGTTTACGGCATAGCCAGTAAAGGTCGGCGAATCGCAAAGATTCTCATGGTTATTCTTGCAATACCAGCACGTGCCGTCGGTGCCTCCGATCCAGGAGACGCCAACCCGTGTTCCCAGTGCGAGTTCCGCAGTCGCCCCTTGGATAATCTCCCCCACGATCTGATGACCGGGAATCAAACTTTCGCGCAAAGGAGGGAGCTCTCCTTCGACAATGTGGAGGTCGGTCCGGCAAACACCGCAAGCCCGCACGCGCAGCAGCACCTGTGCCGCTCCCGGTTCGGGCCTGGGCACCTCCACGATGCGCAGGGGCCATCGATTCGCCTTACCCGTGAGCACTGCGGCTTTCATTTGCCAACTCCTCACCTTGTCTGCGTCGGGGCCACCGGATCGTGAGTGCGCCCAGCATTGGCCCTGATTTTGCCTGAGGTCAGACTCTTCCCCGGAACTGGATAATTCTGCGGCGGTCGCGCTTTGATGGTCTGCCTGCGGGTAACTCTTCGAACTGCCTCATGGCTTTGCGCTCGGCTGCTACTTTGAGGCGCAGTTCCTTGCTCGCCTCGGTCTCGCGGTAGAGGGTTTGCGCAACGGAAGCCGGGCCGCGAATCTGGCTGAGGAGCAGGACTTCCACTTGAAAGTCGCCACCGTCGTTGGTCACCAGCAACATGTCTCCGATGCGGACATCACGCGCGGCTTTTGCGGGCTGCCCGTTGGCTTGGATCCTGCCGAGTTGGCAGGCTCGCGCGGCCAGTGATCGCGTCTTGAAGAATCTCGCGGCCCAAAGCCACTTGTCTATTCGTACGGAAGTCATGAGCAGGAGACCATTGAAGGCGAAACACCCTGAGCGGTGTCACGCACGGGCTTTGTCGATCATTTCTTCCCAAATGCCCTTGGATTTAAGAACGAGTTCAATCGCTTCGCGGACGGCGCCGCGGCCGGCGAGAGCTCTCGTGGTGTAGTGCGCGGCTTTCTTAACCTCGGGGACGGCGTCGCCCACGGCAACGGCGAGGCCGGCGCGGCGCATTGGCGGGATATCTGGAAGATCGTCGCCAATATAGGCAACGGCAGAATCAGGAACGCCCGACTTCTGGAGAATTTCTTCATATGCCGGCATTTTCAGCGGTTGTTTCATGTAGATAAACTCCATCTTCATCTCCTGGGCACGACGGAGCAGCGCGCTGCTCTCGCGACCGGTGATGCAACCGGTGCGCAGGCCGGCAGTCCGAGCGAGGGTGAGGCCCTGGCCGTCGTGCGCGTCAAAGGTTTTGATTTCGAGTGCGGTATCGCCGGGCTGCGACAGCAGGGTGACGCCACCGTCCGTCATGGTGCCGTCCACGTCCATGAGGATCAACTTGATTTGCGCAGCGCGTTTCTTTAGCGCGGGAGAGATTTTGGGAACACGAGCCAAAGAAGCCTCCATGAAGTGGGTGAAGAGAGAGTCTAAGGCAAAGGGCATTGATGCGGCCAGAACCTTGTAGGCGTTGCTTCCGCCGGCAAACGCTGGGCCGGTTGAGATGCTTAACTCTGACCACTGGCGCGGCCGGGTTCTTCGGACTGGAGGTGACCTCCGAAGGCCTGCAAGAAGGCGATGGCCGCAGCCAATCCGCGCCGACTGTCTTTACTCATGAGTCGCCGCAACAACGTGAAGAGGCCAACCGGTTTCTGCTGGTCCGCCCTCGCTCGCGCCAGGCCTTCGGGAATTGCCTGGAAGATGCCCCGGAACCATTCCGGTTCGATGCTGCCAAGAATGCGGCGCCAGTAGAGAAGGTTCCGGATACCGCGAATGGCTTCCGGCTTCTTTGCCTTGTTGACGACCTTCTCCAGAAGTTCGTCCCGCGCCGCTAATGCGGAACGCATGATGTCCAGCACCCCCTGGTTGTGCAACTCCTGGAGCAATTCGTAGGCGGCCAACACGGCCTCGGCGTGTTCTTCGGGGGCGCGTTCTACGCGGGAGCGCAGGTCGGCACGAGGATTGCGAGGCGGAATTTCCAGAGCAATTGGTTGAGCCACTTTCTTCTCCTGTCATTACTTTGATTGAAGCTGAACCAGTCCGCTGCCCGGAGCGGTATAGTCCGATCGCTTCCACTTGCGTTCGACTTCTACCCCCTGCTGCGGCGTGGGATGGCCAAAGCGAGAATTAACGCGGGGCAAGGGAGTCTCACCGAATTCGGGCAACACATTCAAATGAACGCTGGTCTCTTTGAAGGCGGGCGTGTTAGTCACCGGATCGGTGTGGCTGCTGGTTAAGCGGTTCACTGGACTCTCTACCGAATTCATCGGCATGTACAGCTCGCGGCCCTGGACTCGGTCTGTCACCAACGCGCGCACGCGCACCTGTCCGTAACGGGAAACCAGTTGCACCCATGTGCCGCTCTGAATCCCGCGCTCCTCGGCAAGCGCAGGGGAGACTTCGACGAAAGTGTCGGGAACTTTCTCGCGTATCCCTTCGGTGCGGTAGGTGAGGTTGCCTTCGTGAAAATGTTCAAGCAGGCGGCCGTTGTTCAGGTGCAAGTCAAATTCGGCGTTGGGCTGATCCGACGCAGGAATTTGCGAGACGGGGAACAGGCGGGCCTTTCCATCGGGAAAGGCGAAATGTTTGGTGTAGAGCAGGGCCTGATCAGTTCCATCGGCTGCGACCGGCCATTGCAGAGATTTATACCCCTCGAGACGGTCGTAGTTGACACCGGCGAACATGGGAGTGAGGGAGGCGATTTCATACATGATCTCGGAAGGATGCTGATAGTTCCATCCCGCCCCCAGGCGATTGGCCATGTCCTGGACAATCTTCCAGTCCGGACGACAGCCCTCGAGCGGTTCCAGCACTTCATAGAGCCGCTGGATTCGCCGCTCCGTACTGGTGAAGGTGCCTTCCTTCTCGAGGCTCGGCGCTCCGGGCAACACAACGTCTGCATAGCGGCATGTGTTGCTGAAGAAAATCTCCTGTACCACGAAGAAGTCGAGCTTGGCAAAAGCGCCTCCGACGTAGTTCGCGTTCGAATCCACCAGGCTCATCTCCTCGCCGAAGATGTACATCGCCTTGAGCTTGCCTTGATGAATGGCTTCGACCATTTGGTGGTTATCCAGTCCTTTGGTCGAAGGCAATTTCACTTTCCAACCTGCCTCAAAGCGCTTGCGCACTTCAACATCATCCACCGACTGGTAGCCCGGCAACATGTTCGGCATGGCCCCGTGGTCGCTGGCGCCCTGCACGTTGTTATGTCCGCGTAGCGGATAAGCGCCCGTCCCCGGCCGCATGTAGTTCCCGGTGATGAGCAGCAGGTTCGAAATCGCGGTGGAAGTGTCGGAACCCTGAGTGTGCTGGGTCACTCCCATCGCCCAGAGAATGCACATGTTCTTGGCCGCGGCGATGGCGTGCGCGACTCTGCGCAGCGTTTCCTCCGGAAGGCCGGTGAAGCGCGAAGCATACTCCAGGGTAAAAGGCTCCAGGCTCTTGCGATACGCTTCCAGGCCATTTACCCATTGGTCGAGAAACTTCATGTGCGCGAGGCCGTTATCCAAAAGGTATCGGCTGACTGCGCACAACCACACGATGTCCGTGCCCGGCTTGGGATGCAGGAAGAGATCGGCGCGCCTTGCCATTTCGTTTTCACGCAGGTCGCTCACGATCACCTTCTGGCCGTTTAGTTTGTGCGAGCTCTTTATCCGGGTCGCGATTACGGGATGGCTCTCCGCGGTGTTGCTGCCAATGATCACTACGAGGTCAGCCATTTCGATGTCGGAGATTGATCCCGAATCGCCACCGTAGCCCACGGTTCGGAACAAGCCCGCGGTCGCCGGCGACTGGCAGTAGCGCGAACAATTGTCGATGTTGTTCGTGCCGATGACGGCGCGTGCCAACTTTTGCATGAGATAGCTCTCTTCATTCGTGCACTTGGAAGAAGAAATGAACGCGAGCGAGTCAGGGCCACTGCTGGCTTTGATCTCCGTCAGTTTGCGGGCGACGAGGCTGAGCGCTTCGTCCCAGGTAGCTGCGCGAAACTTACCAGCTTCGCGGATGAGCGGGGTGGTCAGGCGGTCCGGACTATTGATGTGACCCCAGCCGAACTTGCCTTTCACGCAGGTGGAAATTCCATTTGCGGGGCCGTGTTCCGGAGCGATCTTGAGAATGTGGCGATCTTTAGTCCAGACGTCGAAGCTGCAACCCACGCCGCAGTAAGTGCAAACTGTCTTGGTCTTGCGAATACGATGTTCCCGCATCGCCTCTTCCGCTTGGGAGACTTGAAGAATGGCTCCATAGCCGGTCTCGGGCTCAACGCCTTTGACAATGTCAATCATGCCATCGAGCGTGGTTTTTCGGAGGCCAGTGAAGAACCCGGCGTGCCCCAGCATAGTTTTTTCCATCAGGGCGTTACATGGACAGACCGTGACGCAGTGGCCGCAGGAAACGCAGCTCGATTCTCCGATGGTGGAGCCTCCATCCCAAAGCACGCGGGGATTTGGATCTTCCCAGTTGATCGAAAGCGTTTCATTCACTTCGACGTTCTGGCAGGCTTCGACGCAGCGGCCGCAAAGAACACATTGATCGGGATCGTAGCGATAAAACGGGTTCGTGCTGTCGACTTCGTACGGTTTTGGACGAAAGGGAATTTTCTGGTGCTCGATAGCCAGAAGTTTCGTCGTGTTATGAACCGTGCAGTTTCCGTTGTTGTTGTCGCAGACTGTGCAATAGAGCATGTGGTTGCTCAGAATGCGGTCAAACGCTTCCCCTTGAGCCGCCCTGGCCTTCGCGGATGTGGTGGAAATCGCCATTCCGTCGGTAACCTGAGTCGCACAGGCACGGACGAGCCTTCCATCCACTTCGATCATGCAGGCGTCACACGTCTGAACCGGGCCGAGCTGTGGGTGGTAGCAAATGTGAGGAAGAGGGACGCCGGCGCGGTTGATGAAATCGATGAGAAGCTCGTTCTGCTCGGCTTTCTGAATGACACCGTTTATCACAACGTTGACCACGGCTCGGCCTCCGGAGAGGAGCTTGCAAATTCCTGCCAGTCGAGTGAAACGAAGATTTCGGCAAGTATAAGCGCCGGTCCGGTTTGTGGGAAGCGTGGGTCATTCCCGGTACTGGGTCGGTTTGAACGCCGTCATCCTGAGGAAGAGGGGTCCTTCGCTGCACGAAGGGCTTCGGACGAAGGACCTGTTCATTTCCCTCGCGATTGCAGCGCCAAACCTGTCAGACACGGCTTATGTTCCTGCACATTGGATGTGTAGGGTGCGATGCGGAGCAGCGAACGGGGAGAACGGAAGGCACAGGTCGTTGCTTGCTTTCGTCCCGCTTCGCGGGGCGAAAGAATGAGACAGGATGACAGCCTTTTGGGACTAGTGGACGACGGTCATTTTTTTAATTCTTTGCTGTCCCAGCTTTCGCCGCACCGGAGAACATGGCAGGGCTGTTCCAGGCGGCGGCATTCGGTCACAAATTCGTCAGGCGGGGCCGTGTTGAATTCAAACATTTCGAAGTGGCAAGGTATGACGGTGCCGGCGCCGATATCTTTTCCCAGCTGCGCAGCCTCGGGCCCGGAGAGATTGCCCGCAACCCTTCTCTCAGGTGCACGGCCATTGATGGGTAGCAGCGCGACCTCAACCCCGAAGGGCCGCAGCTTTTCCGCCATGCCGGTGTACCGGACGGTATCGCCGCTGTGGTAAAGCGTCCATTTCCCAAACTGCAACACATAGCCGAGAAACCTGGCGCGACCCTGTTCGTCGCGCTCTACGGTTTCGTGGGCCGATGCCACACCAGAAAATCGAATGTCCGAGACTTCCACGGTAGTTCCGTCATCCACCCCGATGGGAATCGCAGGATCGATACCCAGCCGGTCCGCAACGAAGGTACGATTCGATTCTGCGACCACCAGCTTCGGGCTTGGATTTCCCGCCAAAATCGGGACCAGTGTTTCGGCATCAAGATGATCGGTGTGATTGTGCGAGGAGGTGATGACATCGACGAAAGACAGCTGGGCAGGATCAATTGCCAATTCCGTCATACGGACATGCGGCTTATCGCTCTGGGTGTATTTCTTGGTGAGCGAATCGGAAAGATAAGGATCGAGCAATGCGTGGATGCCTTGCCATTGCAGCAGGAACCCGCTCTGCCCCAGCCACCACAGGCGGAAACTGCCGTCACGTTTGTCCGACGCGCGAATGTCCGCGAGCAGCGCGTCGTGAGAGCGGACGGGGCGAATCACAACAGTCCCAGTTCCTTCTGCACAATCGCAACGCCGCTTACCATGTTGTTGAGTTTCTGCCGCGCCGCCCAGCGTGCCGTCTGGCTCAATCCACAGTCGGGCGCGAACGAGAGTTGCTCCGCCGGGGTGTGCTTCAGACACAAGCGTACCCGCTCAGCGACGTCGGTGGGCGTTTCGATGTAGTAGCTCTTTACGTCAATGATGCCGACCGCTACGTCAATGCCTTGCGCTGCAATTTCGCGGATGATCTCGATTTCGGCGAATTCGCGGCTAGCCATTTCCAAGTGCATTTCCTGCACCGGCAGCTCGAAGAACGCAGGAAACAGCGGCGCGTAGCGTCGCAAACCCACAGCCCTGGCCTTGTAGTTGCCAAAACACAGATGGGTGGAAAGGCGGCAACGGCCGACTACCGGCCCCACCGTCTCAGCAAATATCTTGACGAAGCGTCGGGGGTTTTCTCGATGGGCATAGCAACTCATCGAGGGCTCGTCGAGGGTGATTTCCCCACAGCCGGCTTCCACCAATTCTTCAAGCTCTCTGCGTACGATCGGAATAAGTGCGTCGGTGACCTCCCACCGGCTCTTGTAACTACCGCCGGGATTGATGCGGCCGCTCAGGGTATAGGGTCCGGGGACGCTGGCTTTCAGCACCGGCCCGGGCGGTGCGATCTTCTGCAGGCGCTTGAACTCTTCCACCGCTCCCAGGCCGTGCGTCGAGCTTATCTTTCCCGTGATCTCGTATTTGCCTCGCTGATCGTGCGCCGGTGGTCCGAAGCGGCGCGGAGAAATCGCGGTGCCGTGAATACCCTCGAGCCGGCCGTAAAATGACAGGTTGAAATCGTAACGGGTTTGTTCGCCGTCGGTTATTACATCCAACCCGGCGGCCACCTGGTCGTGGACGGCCACGATGACCGCATCGTTCTTCATCTCTTCGATGTCGGCCTCGCCGAATTGCTCCAGATGCGCTGACCCAAACTCCAGCCACCCGGGAAACGGATAGCTGCCGACCACGGTGGTCCGCAAAGGCATGTGCGGTTTTTGCTGGCGCGTCGAGCGGGTTGCGGGCGCAGCTGCTTTCTTTATTTTGTTGGGACTCATTCGCTCACCGTCCACCCTGCGTCCACGTTCAGGATCTGACCCGTGATTGGGCTGGAATCGCGCCGCAGCAGAAAACACGCGGCCTGGGCGACGTCTTCCGCCGACAGCATGCCCTTCCGAAGCGGTTGTTTCTGGATCATATATTTGTTGATGTCAGCGTTTGCCTGGGCACGCGCGGTCATGGGGGTATGCACCAGTCCGGGCGCGATGACGTTGATCCGGATGCCCTCCGGTGCGTAATACGCTGCCGCCGCCACGCTCATCGCTTCAATCGCCCCTTTGCTTGCCGCATAGCCAACGGTTGCGAAGTGTTCCCGCTGGGGATGCCGCGCCAGCACGCTGCCAGTGTTGAGGATCACTCCGGCCTGGCGATTTTTCGTCCACAAGCCGAGAACCTCACGACACATCAGGAATGTGCCCTTGGCATTCAGGTCCATCACGGCTTCCCATGCTTCGGAAGTGCACTCATGTAAAGGGCCGTCGCCCATGGAACGGGCGCTGACGCCCGCAACGTTCATGAGCGCGTCAATCTGCCCGAACCGGTCCAGACATTCGGCCACGCCATGCTTGACCGCCGCTTCGTCTCGCACATCGCCGACCGCGTAGCCGGCGTCCAGTTCGTCGGCAAGAGAGCGGCATTCGTTTTCGTTCACGCCGAACACAAATACGGAGTCCTCCGCGGCCCACATACGCGCCACGGCCGCCGCAATTCCGGATGAGCCCGTGATTAGAAGTACTTCGTCCACATGATTATTCGAGCATGGTTAATCGAATATGACTATTCAAACAAGTGTTTGAGGCTCTTGCGGTAAGCTTCGTAGAATGCTTCCAGTTGTGCTGCGGCACTGGTGTTGCCCACGAATTGATGGCTGGGCAACACAACTGGTTTAACTCCGCGAGCCAGCAGCGCCTCCGCCGTGGCGCAGCGAATCATGTTGACGATCATCGCCCCGGTGACCGTCGAAATCGGTCCGGTGCGCCATTCCAGGCCCTCCAGTTCGATCACGCAATCTCCGGGCGGGCACTGATTGTCGATCGTCAGGTCGGCGCAATCGATCAGCTTTTTGCCGGAAGAGTGGGCCGCCTTTGCCTGTTCACAATGCGCCTTGGAGACGATGGCAATCACGGGCAGCCCGCGCCGCTGCGCGCCCATGGCTGCCTCCACGACTACCGGCCGAATTCCACTGGTGGAGATTACGATGAACGCGTCATCGGGTCCAAAATGGAATCCTTTCAGAATCTGCTCGGCATAGCCTTCGTAATTCTCGAGATACAGTGGCGGACGCAATCCGTTCGCGCCCACGATCGCGGCATGATTCGAGAGCGCCAGTTCCACCAGGGCGACGAAACCGGGGAAGCAACCCTGGCGCGGGGTCATTTCCTCGCACATCATCCGGGAGTGGCCGTTGCCGAAAAGAAAGATCAGGCCGCCACGCGCAATCCGATCGGCACAAATCTCGGCTGCTTTCTGGATCACCCCGGTCTGAGTGGCTTTCAGTTGCTGCAGGGCGTCCATCGCACGTTCGAAGAACGTCAGGCTTGCTCCGTTCGCATTGGCGGCTTGCTTGTCCACGAAGTTTTTCTCTTTTCGCCGTGCAGACAGCAATCCCATTCGAAAGCGTGCCGCAATGACGGCTCACTAGGATGGCATAGAGTGCGTATAATGCACAACGATTGTGAGCGCAGATCGTAGCAACGCCGTTTCCAACGAAACCGTCGCGGTTGGCGTGGACATTGGCGCGACTGCCATCAAAGCCGCGCTCGTAAACCTTAGTGGAGATCTGGTCGAGAGCTTTCATCAGCCGTCTCCCCGTACGCCAGCGGCCCTGCATGATTTTGTACACCTGGTGTTGCGGCAGGCCAAATGCCAGGTTCGCGGAATCGGTATTGGATGCAAGGGCGTTATTGACACGGCAAGCTCCCGCATAAACAGTTTGCCCGGAGACCTGAACTTCCTCGAAGGACGCTGGTTGGCCGAAGTCGTCGAGCCCGGAGACCTGCCTCTTTATGCCGATAATGACGCTCGTACTGCGCTGATTGCGGAGGTGCTTTGGGGCGCTGCCCGCGGGAAGCACAATGTGGTCTTGCTGACACTAGGCACAGGAGTCGGCGGCGCGGCCCTGGTGGATGGTGTGATGCTACGCGGAGCATCCGGAGCCGCAGGTCATCTCGGTCACATGACCCTCGACCTTCATGGCGGACTGTGCATCTGCGGCAACCGCGGCTGTGTGGAAACGCGTTTTTCATCGCGGGCCCTCGAGTCGGACTACCTGGCGCATCTACACCGGGCCGCGCCCACGAAGTTATCGCTCGGCGAGGCTGGCCAGCCGCCCAGCACCGAAGCTATTTTTCGCGCCGCGGCTGAGGGAGACGAAAGCGCTCGTTGCGTAATCGATCGCGCCCTCCAATACCTGGCCGGAGCCCTGGTCAGTGTTCTGCACATCTTCGATCCTGAAATCCTGATCATTGGCGGGAATATCGCCGAGGCCGGTCCGCAGCTGCTGGCTCCCATTCGAGAGGAAGTTGCGCAACGCACTCGGATTTTGTTGGGGCGCGAGATTCCAATCGTATTTCAAAGCCAGGTCGGCTACGGTGGAGTGGCTGGCGCAGCTGGATTGGTATTCCTGCAGCAGGGATTGCTGAAAATCTGAAAGGCCGGCAATGACTCTATGCCTGAAGCCCAACAAGGCGCTGCCCGCTACTTGTACCTGCCCGCAGCCGTGGCTGCGATCGGTGGGCTGCTCTTCGGCTTCGACACTGCGGTGATCAATGGCGCAATTGTGTTCCTCAAAAGCCAGTTTGGATTGAGTGATTCGCAAACGGAAATTGCCGCCAGCAGCCTGCTCCTGGGATGCGTTGTCGGAGCCAGCGTGGCGGCCTTCACGAGCGACCGCTTCGGCAGGAAGCGGGTACTAATTGCAGCCGCCGCGCTATTCACGGTTTCTTCGTTGGGTTCGGCGCTTCCGCGCAATCTTACGGAGTTTGTCATCGCGCGCGTCCTGGGCGGGCTGGCGATTGGAATCGCCTCCACACTTTCTCCTCTTTATATTGCGGAGATTTCACCGGCAAAGCGCCGGGGCTTGATGGTGAGCCTGAATCAGCTGGCCATTGTGATCGGTATCCTGCTGTCATACAGCGTCAACTATCTGCTCACCGCCGCCGGACCCTCCAACTGGCGATGGATGTTTGCGTCCGCCGCCGTTCCGTCAATCTGTTTCCTGGTGGCGCTGCTGTTTATTTCCGAAAGTCCACGCTGGCTGCTGCAGAAGGGAAGAGACCGCGAAGCAGAACACTTTCTGGCACAAATGGCCGGTTCGGAGGCCGCCAGCACAGAGATCAAGAGTATTCGGGAGGCAATCGCCGAAGAAAGCGGGAACCTGCTTGATCCCTCGTTCAGGAAACCGCTGGTGGTTGCGATTCTCATCGCTTTGTTCAGCCAGTTCACCGGCATCAACACGATCATCTATTACGGTTCGCTGGTCTTTCTGGAGCACGTGCCTCATCAGACGGCTACCACTGCGCTGTGGGCCAACGTCGTGATCGGGGCAATCAATTTCATTGCCACGATTCTGGGGATGTCCCTTATCGATCGGGCGGGGCGAAAGCCGCTACTGATGACGGCTTTCGGGGGGATGGCTCTGTCGCTGATGGCGGTTTCCGCGGCTATTCATCTCCAGGCCTCGGCCATCATGGTGCTGATTTTTGTCCTTACTTACGTGGCGTGTTTCGCGGTAGGCGTCGGAACCGGGACCTGGGTGATGATGTCAGAAATTTGTCCTACTCGAATACGAGGGCGGGCAATGTCGGTCGCAACTATTTTTCTCTGGTGCGGGACGCTGGTGGTGACGCTAACTTTCCTCTCGCTGGTCAACGCTCTCACCGCACCTGGAACGTTTCTCTTGTATGCGACGGTTTCGATCGCCGCATTCCTTTTCGTATGGCGTGTGGTCCCTGAGACCAAGGGCCGCACGCTGGAGGAGATTGACCACTACTGGCGACGACGTTAACCAGCAGGAGCCACGTGAAAACAGCCGCCCTCCGCCGGCGAGTCGAGCTCGACTCTTTTCCCTGGCCGCGATAGCGGAGTCTTGCTCCGGCGGAGGGGCGAGGGCGGTTGGCCCCTTCGCTTCCCGCTAGAACGCAGCTCCCGCCGGCTCTAAAACACTCTCCGGCTCTTCATCTCCTTCGGAAAGGCGGGTATGGGTCTTCGCCACCAGCATGTAAATCGAGGGCACGATGAACAGGGTAAACAGCGTTCCAATGATCATGCCGCTGACCAGCATGATGCCGATGCTGTTTCGCGCCCCTGCTCCGGGTCCCTTGGCCAGGACAAGCGGGAAGTGACCGATTACGGTGGCGGCGGTCGTCATCAGAATCGGCCGCAACCGGGTTTCAGCCGCTTCGATAATCGCGGCTAGCTTGTCGCGTCCCGTCTCCTGTAGATGATTAGCAAACTCCACAATGAGGATGCCGTTTTTGGAAACCAGGCCCACCAGGGTGATCAGACCTACCTGGCTGTAGATGTTGAGCGTCGTCAGTCCCAGGAACGAGAACAGCAAGGCTCCTGAAATCGCCAGCGGGACTGACCCTGCAAGAATGATGAAGGGATCGCGGAAGCTTTCGAACTGCGCCGCCAGCACCAGGTAGATCAGGATGCCGGACAGCAGGAAAGTTCCCAGGAACTTGCTGCCTTCAGTACGGAGCTGCCGCGACTCGCCCGCGTAGTCAACGGTAAATCCCTGCGGCAGGATCGTTTTGGCTTCATCTTCAAGCACACGGAGAGCCTGGTCCAGCGGCACCCCGGGCGGGACTACGCCCTGAATGCGGACCGCGTTGAGCTGCTGAAATTTCTTCAGCTCCCGCGGCTCGGTCGTAGTCTTCAAGGTGGCGAAGGTCGAGAGCGGCACCAGTTTGTCTTGCGATCCGGTGACGTAGATCTGCGAGAGCTGATCAGCCGTCAGGCGCTCCGCCCGTTTGACCTGCGGGATGACTTTGTAACTCCGTCCCTGGATGCTGAAACGGTTGACATAGTTTCCCCCCAGCAAAGTAGAGAGATCCTGTCCGGCCTGGCTCAGGTCGACTCCCTGGGAGCGCAGCTTGTCGCGGTCGAAGACGACCTCGGTCTGCGGCTGATCATATTTCAGGTCGGAGTCGGCGTAGATGAACAGCCCGCTGGCAAAGGCCTTGCCCACAAGCTGCTTGGCGAAGGCGACAAGCTGCTGCGGCTCGGCCGGCGAGGCGACTACGAAATCAACCGGGAAATCTCCACCGCCCGGTAATGGTGGGGGAGTCAGCGGAATCACGCGGATTCCAGCGATCTTTGACAACGGTCCGGTGGATTCGAGCAGGAGCTGCTGCGCTGTCTTTTTCCGCTCGCTCCATGGCTTGGTCACCATGCCGCCAAAGCCGCCGTTTGGGGACGTGATTTGGAAAATACTCTGGTTCTCAGGAAACGAATGGTAAACGTCGTAAACCTGGTTGGTGTAAAGCCGAGTCTGATCTATGGTCGAGTTAGGGGAAGCCTGGATTACACCGAAGACCACGCCCTGGTCCTCGGCCGGCGCCAACTCGCGCTGCGAGAACATGTAAAACGGGATCATCAGCACGGCGACGATGGCCCACAAGGTGAGCACAACCGGCCGATAGCGCAGTGTCGCGGTGAGAGTATGTTCGTAGGCGCCGCGGACACGCTCGAAGCGCCGGTTGACCCAGCCGGCGAAGCCGCGCTCAGTGTCTCCTGCGCGCAACAGCTTCGATCCCATCATCGGAGAAAGCGTCAGCGCCACGATTCCGGAGACGATTACGGCTCCTGCGAGCGTGAACGCGAACTCGCGGAACAACGCTCCGGTCAAGCCGCCCTGAATACCGATTGGGGCATACACTGCCGCCAGCGTAATGGTCATCGAGATGATCGGGCCGACCAGTTCACGCGCGGCATCGATAGCGGCGCGGTAGGGAGTTTTGCCCAACTGAATGTGCCGCTCGACGTTTTCAACCATCACGATGGCGTCATCCACCACCAGACCAACCGAGAGCACGATCGCCAGCAGGGTCAGCAGGTTGATAGTGAAGCCGAACGTGAGCATCAAGAAGACAGCGCCAATGAGCGAAATCGGGATGGCCACGACCGGAATAAGCACCGAGCGCATCGAGCCGAGAAAGAGGAAAATGACCACGATAACGATGAGCAGGGTCTCGGTAAGCGTCCTGAGCACTTCGTTGATGGCATCCTGGATGTATGCCGTCGAGTCGTAGGGAATGCCGACATGCATCCCGGTGGGCAACTCCGCCTGGATGCCGGGTACAGCCGCACGAACCTGCTTGATGACCTCCAGCGAGTTGGCGGTCGGCAGGACCCAAATTCCCATGAAGGTTGCGGTCTCACCGTTGAAGCGGACTTCCGAGTCATAATTCTGGGCGCCGAGCACGACGTCCGCGATGTCGCCGAGTCGCACGACCACGCCGTTGTTGTTCTTGACGACCAGTTGCTTGAATTCGTCTGCCGTTCGCAGATCGGTGTTGGCGACGAGGTTGACCGACACCATCGAGCCTTTGGTGCTTCCCAGCGCAGAGAGGTAGTTGTTATGCGCCAAGGCGTCGTGTACGGCGGAGGCTGATATGCCAAGCGCGGCCATTTTGTCCGGCTTCAGCCAGATTCGCATCGCGAAGGTGCGATCGCCAAGAATGTCGGCGCGTTGCACTCCGCTGATGGCGCTGAGTTTTGGTTGAACGACGCGGGTCAGATAGTCGGTGATCTGGTTCTGGTCGAGATCGGGCGACGAGAAACCAATGTACATCGCGGCAAATTGATTGTCTGCGGTTTGCAGATCAATGACCGGCGCTTCAGCCTCTGGCGGCAGGTCATTGCGGACCTGGGCCACTTTCGCCTGGATCTGGGTCAGCGCCGCATTGGTATCGTAGTTGAGTTTCAGGTGCACCGTGATGGTGCTGAGGCCCTGAGCGCTCGACGACTCCATGTAGTCGATACCGTCGGCGCTGGCGATGACGCGCTCCAGCGGAGTGGTGATAAATCCGCGCACCAGGTCGGCGTTTGCGCCCACGTAAACCGTCGAAACCGACACCACCGCGATGTCGCTGCGCGGGTATTGACGGACACTCAACGAGCGAATGGATTGCAGGCCGGCGATCAGGATAACCAGACTCACAACCATCGCGAGGACGGGTCGTTTAATGAACAGATCCGTGAACTTCATCTAGCTGTCCTCAGGCTTGGGAGCGGGATTATTTCCCGGTTGAACCTTGTTGTTGACCTGGACCGCGGCGCCGTTGCGCAGCTTGAACACACCGGACGTTACGACTTCATCGCCTGGATTCAGGCCCGAAACCACCGCCACCTGGTCGCCACGTGATCCTTCGAGTTTCACAAACTGCTGCCGCACGCCGCGATAAGTGTGGCCTTTCGGATCTTTGAGGTCGGTGATCACGAAAACCGAATCGCCGTACGGGGCATAACTGACGGCCGACGCCGGCAGCGGGACCACCGTACGACTCGCTCCCAGGACCACTTCGACCTGCACGAACATGCCGGGCTGCAACTTGCCTTCGGGATTGGCCAGCGTCGCCTGCACCTGTACGTTCCGCGTGGTTTGGTCGATTACCGAGTCCAGCGCCGTGACCTTGCCCGTGAACACTTTGCCGGGCAGGTCCTCGGAAGTAACTTTCAGACTGCGGCCGACACGGACCTGGCCCAGCGCCTGTTGCGGCAGGCCAAAATTAACGTAAATGGGATTCAGCGCCTGGAGTTGAACTACAGAATTGCCTGCGGACAGGTATTGCCCGAGATTGATCTTGCGAATTCCCAGGGTGCCCGAGAACGGAGCGCGAATCGTTTTGCGCTCAATGGTGGCGCGGATTGCGCCGACATTCGCCTCGGTCTGTTTTTGCTGAGCGGTGGCCTGGTCGTATTCCAGCCGCGAAATGACGCCCTCTTTCACCAGCTCTTGCATCCGGCCAAAATTGACTTTCGCGAGATCGCGCTGTGCTTCGAGAGCCGCCAACTGGGCCCGCTCTTCGCGGGTGTCGAGCTCGACCAGAATCTCGCCTTCCCGTACTGCTTTGCCGGAATCGAAATTGATTTTCATCACGGTTCCCGGCAGGTCAGAGCTGACCATCACGCCATGAACCGCTTCCATGGTGCCGATTACGCCGGTGGTCGAGGGCCACTGCTCGGGCTGAGCCACCACGCTGGTGACGGCCTCAGGAGGCGGCGTATAGGCAGCAGCTTGCACCGCCGTCTGAACCTGCTTGAACTTCATGAAGCCGAGGGCCGTGAGCAGTGTTAGTGTCACACCCAACATCACGATCATTCTCTTTGCCATTGACTTCCCCTTAGGACAAACAGCAAACCATTGAAAATAAAAAGTTAACTGGCGCCGGTACGCCGCAAACAGCTATCCATCGAACGTATCTGACAACAATTAGAAAGTACTCGTTCGAACTCCGCCCCGGCGGGACATTCAGCAGTCTCATTGGATTCAGAAATCCTGTCCGGGATTCGCTATTTCATCGTCCAATTCCAGACAAAACACAATGTCGATGTAGGCGCGTGCGCCCCGCGGGTGCGGCAGCGTCCGATAAGACGGAGCACGAGCGCGACGCTGGCGCCTACATTTCAAGCGATCTTCTCGGTCTGCCCCCCGTTTCAGCCGAGTGGCAACACGGCTCTGCTTCCTTGGAAGCGATGTAACCGCCCGTCCGGTCGACGAAGCCGCCCGCGCCATACTTATCGTGGTGGCGCACCCAGTCAGTCATATTGTGGTTCGGGCCGTTCTCGTTGCGGCCTTTGGGCGTGAGGTCGA
>Ga0134124_10001576_pt1 | contig 18335 bp, 12 predicted proteins | sample KB304_FD_96880 | JGI IMG/M metagenome (GOLD analysis project Ga0134124, IMG submission 96880) | Terrestrial soil microbial communities without Nitrogen fertilizer from Kellogg Biological Station, Michigan, USA - KB3-0-4 | ecosystem: Environmental > Terrestrial > Soil > Unclassified ...
GGGCTCGGTGCGATCGAGCCACGCGCGCATCCCCAGGTCGGAGAAGAGCACCACGGCGGTCGCCAGGTGGGCCTCGGCCTCGAGCACCTGGCCGCCGCGGCGGTGGAGCTGGCCCAGCGCCAGCTGCGTGCGCGCCAGCAGCGGCCGGAGCCCCAGCTCCTCGGCGATGCCGATGGCGGCCGTGAAGCGCTCGATCGCGGTGGTCATCTGCGGGGGGACCTGGGCGGCGGCGACGTCGCCGAGCAGGCGGAGCGCGGCGGCCTCGTGGCCGCGCTCGCCGTGGGCCCGCGCCAGCTCGAGAGCGCGCTGACCGATCTCGACGGCCCGCAGCGCGTCCCCCGTGGCCAGGACGCCCTCGCCGAGCAGCGTCGCCCACCGCGCCAGGTACGCCTTGACGCCGACCTCGTCGGAGAGACGCACGCCCTCCTCGAGCAGCGACAGGCCGTCTTCCTTGCGGTCGAGCGTCACCATGCACTGACCGAGCAGCGCAGCCGGGATCGCCTGCCACACGGTGAGCTGGGCGTCGCGGCAGATCGACAGCGCGCGGGCCAGCGGGCCCACCGCGCGCTCGAGCTGGCCCCGGAGCACGCTGACCTGCCCGGCCATCGTCAGCGCGATCGCCTCGCTGTAAGGATGCCGCCGCGCCTCGGCCTCGGCCCGCGCGCGGTCGGCCCACATCTCCGCCGTGTCGAACGCGCCGAGGTCGGCTAGCGCGAAGGCCAGCCACGCGCAGGTGGCGACGTAGGCCGTGACCGCGGCGGCGCTCGGATCGGAGGAGACGTCACCCGCCAGCGCCTCGGCGTTGTCCTGCAGCGCGCGCACCGCCTCGCGGGCCTGGCCCAGCGCGTGGTAGGCGTGGCCGAGATAGCGGCGGGCGATGGAGACGAGCACGCGGTCGCCGAGCCGCTCGGCGATGGCCATGCAGCGCTCGCCGTACTCGAGCGCGCGGGCCGGCTCGCCCCGCAGGTAGTGATAGTTGATCAGGTAGGAGTACGCGCGGGCCTGGCGCGCCTCGTCGCCGATCTGCGCGGCCATCGTGGCCGCCTCCTCGGACAGCGTCTTGATCTCCCCCAGGCGGCCGAGTTGCAGCAGAGGGGGCCGCAGGTCGAGCCGCACGTCGATGGCCTGCGCGAAGGTCTCACGGCTCTCGGCGAGGTGACCGAGCGCGCCGAGCGCCTGCTCCAGGAACGTCACCGCCTCCCGGTTGGCCGAGCGCGAGGCGGCCTTGGCGGCGGCCTCCTGCAGATAGGCGACCGCCTCGAACCACAGCTCCGCCCCCAGCGCGTGGTGGGCCAGGCGTTCGACGTGCTCGCCGCGTCGGTCGGGATAGAGGGCCTCCAGCGCGTCCACGATGCGGGCGTGCAGGCTGCGGCGTTGATCCTTGAGCAGCGTGGAGTACACGACGTCGTGGGTGAGGCTGTGACGGAACGAATAGGACAGGTCGGGATAGAGGCTGGTCGTTCTCAGGAACTGCTTCTCCTCGAGGTCCGCGAGGTTGCCCATGAGCTGGTCGGCCGGCACGCCGGCCACTGCCTGCAGCAGCGGGAAGGGCAGATCCTTGCCGATCACCGCGCTCGCCTGCAGGAAGGACTTGCGATCCTCCGGCAGCCGGTCGATGCGCGCGGCCAGCACCGCCTGGATGCGGTCGGGGATCTGGACGCCCGTCAACGGCTTGGCCAGCCGGTAGGCGCCGTGATCGCCCACCAGGACCTCGTTCTCGATCAGGGCGCGCACGCTCTCTTCCAGGAAGAGCGCGTTGCCGCCGGTGCGCTCGACCAGCATGTGGGCCAGGGGCCGCAGCTCCGCCGTCGGGCCGAAGACGTCCTCGAGCAGGGCCTCGGCGCTGCCGTTGGACAGCGGCTCCAGCAGAATCTCGGTGCCGCCCTCGAGCTCACGCCACCCGGGCCGGTGCTCCGAGCGGTAGCTGGCGAGCAGCAGCACGCGCGCGTCGCGGATCTCCGCCGCGAGCGCGTCCACCAGCGCGACCGTCTCCGAGTCCGCCCAGTGCAGGTTCTCCACGACCACCAGCACGGGTCGCCGCTCGGCCTCGCGCAGGACGATGCGCGTGACCGCCGCGAAGATCCGGCGCCGCCGCTCCGGGGGCTCGAGCTTCTCCCACTCGCTGTCCTCGGTGGGGATGTTGCCGAGGGCCAGGAACGGCGCGACCGCCCAGTGCAGCTGCGAGTCGAGCTCGAGCGTGCGGCCGGCCACCTTCGTGCGGATCGTGTCGACGTCGTCGTCGGCCTCGAGCTGGAAGTAGGCCTGCAGCATCGTGGTGACCGGCGCGTACGGCGTGGCCTTCGTGTAGGAGACGGACGGCATCTCGAGCAGCAGCCAGCCCTCGGTGCGAGTCGAGCGCGTGAACTCCCACATCAACCGCGACTTGCCCACGCCGGCCTCGCCCATCACGCCGACCACCTGGCCGTGGCCTCCGCGCGCGCGCTCGAGCAGCTCATCGAGACGGCTCAGCTCGTCGTCTCGCCCCAGGAAGCGGCTGAGGGCGCCGGTCGTAGCCTGCAGCCGCGAGGCCGGCGTGGCGCCGCGCAGCTCGAAGACCTCCACGGCTTGCTTGAGTCCCTTGATCGGCACCGGGCCGTGGGAGGTGACCTCGACATAGCGGTCGGCCAGGCGGCGGGTGGCCTCGGTGATCAGCGTCGTCCCGGGCCGGGCGAGCTGCTCCATGCGGGCCGCCAGGTGAGTCGTCTGGCCCACCGCGCTGTACTCGACGTTGAGGTCGTTGCCGATGGAGCGCACGACCACGTCGCCGGAGTTGATGCCGACGCGGATCTGCATGTCGACGCCCTGGTGGCGGCGCAGCTCCTCGGCGTGCTGGGCGACCGAGCGGTGCATGCGCAGCGCCGCGTAGCAGGCGCGCATCGCGTGGTCCTCGTGGGCGACCGGAGCGCCGAACAGCGCCATGATGCCGTCGCCCATCACCTGGTTGACCGTGCCCTCGAAGCGGTGGACCGCCTCCATGAGCCGCTCCAGCACGCCGTCGAGCAGCGCCCGGGCGTCCTCGGGATCGCGGTCGGCCAGCAGCTCGAGCGAGCCCTTGAGGTCGGCGAACAGGACGGTCACCTTCTTGCGCTCGCCGGGCAGGGAGGCGCGCGCGGTGAGGATCTTCCGGGCGAGGTGGCTCGGGGTATAGGCGTCGGGGGAGGCGAAGCGAGCGTCACCGCTGGCGGCGCCGCCGAGGGCGGTGCCGCACTCGTGGCAGAACTTGTTACCCGACGGGTTGACGGTGCCGCAGACCGCACAGGCCGTCTCCAGCCGCGCGCCGCACTCGCCGCAGAACTTCGCGCCGGCCGCGTTGTCGTGATGGCACCGCGAGCACTCCATTCAGGTGGTCTCCCGCCCGGTGTCGGCGTGATTCGCCGAGCCGGCCCAGCATATGGCGAGGGAAGCGGGAGGGTCAAGCGCCCCAGGATCGTGCGCCGGGCACTCTACGTTCGTGATGTTGACCACCGCTGTGATCCAATAGAGCGATGCTTGGAGCCAGGACGGCGTCCAGTGCTCCGGCGGCCGATCCGATGGTGACCGGCGCCGAGGACGTGGCCGACGTCACGGTGGTCATCCCCGCCTGGAACGAGTGCGACAACCTCGACTTGCTCCTGCCCGCGGTCAAGGAGGTCCTCGTCGGTCTCGGGCTGCGGGCGCAGATCGTCGTCGCCGACGGCGGCTCGACGGACCGTACTAGGGAGACGGCCGCCCGGTGGGGGGCCCAGGTCGTCACGCAGACCGAGCCCGGGTACGGCGGCGCGCTGCTCGCCGGCTTCGCGGTCGCCGCCGCTCCCTACGTCCTGACCATGGACGCCGATCTCTCGCATCGCCCGTCGTTCCTCGAGGCGTTCTGGCGTCACCGGCACGAGGCCGAGATCCTGATCGCGTCGCGCTACGTGCCGGGCGCGCGGGCGGACATGGGCGTCGTCCGGCGCGGGCTGAGCATCATCCTGAACCGGGTCTACGCGCGTGCGCTCTCCACGCCCTTCCGCGACCTCTCGAGCGGGTTCCGCATGTATCGCCGTGACGTCCTGGCGGGCCTCCCGGTCGTCTCCCGCAGCTTCGACATGCTCGAGGAGATCCTGATCCGGGTCGACGCCGACGGGTGGCGGATCCGCGAGATTCCGTTCCACTACATGTCCCGCGGGTCCGGGCGCTCGCACGTGCGCCTCCTGCGCTTCGGCTGGGCCTATCTCACGACGCTGGTCCGCATGTGGAAGTTCCGCAACTCGATCGACTCGGCCGACTACGACGCCCGTGCCTACGACAGTCCGATCTGGCTGCAGCGCTACTGGCAGCGGGCGCGCCATCGGATCGTGCTCGACCTGATCCGCGGCTGCCAGCAGGTGCTCGACGTCGGCTGTGGCTCGAGCCGCATCGTGCTCGATCTGCCGAACGCGGTCGGCCTGGACATCCGCCAGAACAAGCTGCGCTGGCTGTCGTGGCGCCGCCGGCGCCTCGTCCGCGCCTCGTGCGAGCGCCTGCCGTTCGCCGACGGCAGCTTCGACGGCCTCATCCATTCGGAGGTCATCGAGCACATCCCCGACGATCCGGCGATCCTCGCCGAGTGCCATCGCGTGCTGCGCCCCGGCGGCACCCTGGTGCTCGGCACGCCCGACTACGGTCGGGTGCTGTGGTCGGTGCTCGAGTGGGTCCACTCGCGCGTCCTGCCGGGTGGCTACGCGCACGAGCACATCACGCGCTTCACCCGCCGAACGCTCGCCGACCGGCTGGCGCGTGTGGGCTTCGAGGTCCTCGAGTGCCGCTACGTCGGGGGCTGCGAGATGATCTTCAAGGCCCGGAAGCGCTAGGTCTCGCCGTCGCTCCCGCCCACCACACCAGGGCGACCGCCCCGGCGGCGGCGACGCCCAGCAGCGCCAACGTCGTGACCGCCGGTACCGCGCTCTCGGAGCGCAGCGGCGCGATGCGAAACCACGTGATCGCGGGCCGGTAACGCCACTCGGCGCGGGAGAGGGGATCTCCTGACGGTGGCACGACGACCAGGCCGAGCGCGTAGCGGCCGGGCGGCCAGACTTTCGGCCACGGACGGACGAGTGGAGGATCGGTCGTCGAGACGGAGCGGGCGTAGGGGACGGGACGCGGGGCCCACGTGCCCTCGGGCGTGAGGAAGGCGGCCTCCTCGACGGAGGCGAGCAGAAGGTAGAGGTCGTACCGTTCGTGAGCGGTGCCGCCCGGCCGGGCGGTCACGTGCACGGTGACGGTCTCGCCCTCGATCAGCGACGTCGAGGAGAGCGCCAGGTCGAACGGCGGCCCGGGCAGTGCCGCCTCGGTGGGCGCGGCCACGAGCATCAGAAGTCCCGCGAGCACGAGCATGAGGCGGATCACGAGCGCCCCGTCGCCAGCATGACGCTGACGCCCGCGAGGCTCAGCCCCGAGATCGCGAGCCCGATCGTCAGCCAGGTGGGCTCGTAGTGGAACTCCACGCGATGCTCGCCCGGCGACAGGCTGACGGCGCGAAACGCGTGATTGGCCCGCCACAGTCGCGTGGCGCGGCCGTCCACCCACGCCGTCCATCCCGGGTACCAGGTGTCGGTCAGCACGAGGTAGGCGGGTCGGTCCGTCACGGCGCGGATCTCGACGGCGTGGGGCCCCTGGCCAGTGATGCGCGCGGAGGCTCCGGAACCCGGCGGCCCCGCCGACCCCGCCGACCCGGCGCAATCCGCCAGGAGGACTTCGGTGCGGAAGTCCACGGAGCGCCCCGCGATGAGGCGACGCGCCTCCGCATCGTCCACGCACCGGCCGTGGCCCACCAGGAACGCGCGCGGCAACGCGGTCTCGTTGCGGAAGATCCGTCCGTCGGGCGCGTCGTACACCACCGTGAGCCCCGCGCGGAGTGTCGGCGTGCCGGGCGGCAGGAGGATGTAGCGGATGCCGACGAGGTCGAGGACCGGCGAGGTCCACAGCCGCGCCCCGCTGAGCGGCTCGCTCCCGTTCAGGGCGAGGATGTTCTCGAGGAGTCCGGCGTGCGGCGCCCGGCCGGTGCCGACCGGGCCCGTCACCTCCTCGATCCGGCGGGGCGTCAACCCGTCGTATCCGTGCGCCTCGAACAGGCCGTACACGAGGCCGACGTGGCCCGGCATCAGCACGCGGCTGCCGTCGGCGGTCGCGCGTTGCAAGTGCTCGATCGCCGGTGTCGATGGATAGAACGACCGGCGGTCGATGCTCGGATTGTAGGTGGCCGCCAGCGGCAACAGGGTCGCGAGCTGGATCAGCGCGAAGACCAGGGTCGCCTGTCCGGGCGCGACGCGGCCGGCCAGCACGCGCGCGATGAGCACGGTCGCGAGCGTCAGCGCGGCCAGCGCGATCGCATACTGCGCCGTCAGCGGGAGCGACAACGCTCGCGCCCGGGGCTCGCCCTGATGGGCGAGCACGGCGGCGAAGGTCAGCACGACGACGAGGACGAACCAGATGCGCAGGGCCCGGCGCAGCCCGGGGTGCGGCGCCCCGAGATCGCGCAGCCACTCCACCCCGAAGGCGACCAGGGCCGCGAACGCGAACGCGACGAGCGGCATCAGCCGGAGGTTCGTGCCCAGCGAGAGGCCGGGCAACTCCGCCAGCGCGGCGAGCCCGGGCGCGCCGTAGTGCACCGCGAGCGCGAGCACCGCCAGCCCGAGGATGAACCGGCCGCCCGGCCGCCGCCACGCGGCGAGCACGGCGATCGGGAGGATGGCCACCGGCAGGATCCCGACGTAGCCGGTGAGGATGTTGAACTGCCACCGGCCCCACGATTCCGCCCCGGTCCCGTAGAAGTACGGCATCACGAACGTCACCGCCGACGTCGCCGGCGCGTACAGCGGCAGCGTCCACTGGCCGCGGTAGGCGAAGACCAGGCTCTCGCGCACGTACTCCACGAACGGCAGGAGCTGCACGGCCGTGAGGGCCAGCCCCAGCGCCACGGCCGCCGCGTAGGACGCGACGAACTCGAGGGCGGCGGCGCCCGCGCATCGGGTGAGGGCCCACGCCGTCGCCACGATCAGCCCCTGCAGCGTCCCCTGCGGATATCCGGCGAACAGGTCGAAGGCGACGATGAGCGACAGCACCGCCATGGCCCGGCGTCCCGGCGCTCGCCGCAGTCGCTCCGTCGCCGCCAGCAGTGCCGGCAGAAATATCAGGGTCGTGGCGAGCGTCCACTGCAGCCAGCCGATCACGGTCGCGCTCAGCATGAACGTCCAGGCGCCGGTCAGGGCGGGCACGGGCGAGAGGCCGAGCGTACGGAGGAACCAGTAGGTCGCCAGCCCGATGCCGAAGAGCTTGAGCCAGGAGATGATCGTCACGGCGATCGCCGCCGGCATGACGACCGGCAGCCACGTCAAGGGGAAGAGGAGCGCGGTCTGGCCGTTGCCGAAGAAGGGCGCGCCGGTGTACGCGTGAGGATTCCAGAGCGGAACGATGCCATGGCGCACCTGCTCGCCGATCCAGATCAGCCACGGATGGAAGACCTGGGCGATGTCGCCGAGTGCGGCGTTCGGTGGTGGCTCCCGTGCCACGACGGCGCGCCACGGGAAGGTGTCGGCCAGCACGGTCATGGGCGTGACCGTCATGCCGAGCATGAGTGGGGGGGCGAAGATGAGCGCGGCGGTCAGGAACAAGCAGGCCGTTGCGATCAAATCCGGGTACGCCCGCCACCACGGCCTCTCCGTCACCGAGCCATTTCACCGCATCGCCCCTCGCGCATCGCCACAAATTCGCCCGACGCCAAGAGCCGCGGAATCGCGGCGATTCTGTGGCGATCGTCGCCCGGGCCGGTTGCGTGCGCGCGGGGGCGGTGATAGCGTGGCGCAGCGCTCAACGACGGCAAGGAGGCGGTATGGCTGCCACGCTGACATCGAAGCGATTCACGGCCCGGGACGACGCCGACGCCATCGAGATGGCGTTCGACAAGGGCTGGTCGGACGGCTTGCCGGTCGTGCCGCCCACGGAGCCGCGGGTGCGGGCCATGCTGGAGGCCGCCGGCCTGGAGCCGAGCCAGCCGGTCGGCTTCGTGGCCCATCGCGCCGTGTCGATCACGGCCGAGAAGGTCGCGATCAACGCGGTGATGGCGGGCTGCCGGCCGGAGTACATGCCGGTGGTCGTGGCGGCGGTCGAGGGCATCGCCGATCCGCGCTGGAGCTACCACGGGCCCGGCACCTCGACGGGCGGCGCCGCCGTGCTGATGATCGTCAACGGCCCGATCGCCAAGGAGCTGGACGTCAACGCCGGCGACAACCTGTTCGGGCCCGGCTGGCGCTCCAACCTCACCATCGGCCGCGCGGTGCGGCTGGTCATGCGCAACGTGTGCGGCTCGCTGCCCGGCCTGCTCGACCGCGGCACGCTCGGCCATCCCGGCAAGCTGTCCTACGTGATCGCCGAGAACGAGGCCGAGAGCCCGTGGACGCCGCTGCACGTCGAGCGCGGGTTCCGGCCGGAGCAGAGCGCGGTCACCGTGATCGCCTCCGACGCGCCCCATCAGTTCTACAACCAGCTCTCGCCCACGGCCGACGGCGTCCTCACGACGTGCGCCGACGACATGCGCATCTCCGGCACCGTGATGGGCCAGTCGACCTACGTGGTGTGCCTGGCCGGCGAGCACACGCAGACGATCGCCCGCGACGGCTGGGACAAGAAGCGCATCCGGGAATTCCTGTTCGAGAAGACGCACAACTCGTACGCGCACCTCAAGCGCACCGGCCGGATGTCGAACGCGATCGCGGAGGGCGACGAGCAGCGGATGCGTCCGCTGGTGGCCTCGCCCGACGACATCCTGATCGTCGCCGCCGGCGGCCGCGCCGGCGCGTTTTCCTGCTACATCCCCGGCTGGGGCAGCGCCAAGTCCTCGCAGGCGGTTACCAAGGAAGTGCGACGCAGCACAGGGGAGGTCAAGCGATGATCGAGATCTTCGATCCCACCACGGAGGCGGCCACGCAGAGCATCGCGTACGCGCCCCGGCCGACGGCGCTGCAGGGCAAGCGCGTCGCGCTGATCGAGAACACGAAGTTCAACTCCGACCGGCTGCTGGAGAAGATCGGCGACATCCTCAAGGCCGAGTACGGCGTCGCCGAGTGGCGCCTGTACCACAAGCACAACGCCAGCGTGCCGGCCCACGCCGAGATCGTCGAGGAGGTCAAGAAGTCGGCGGACGTCATGGTCGCCGGCATCGGCGATTGAGGGTCGTGCTCGTCGGGCAGTGTGCTCGACGGAATCCTGCTGGAGAAGCACGGGGTGCCCTCGGCCTCCATCATCACCGACGTGTTCCAGGCCACCGGCCGCGCGATGGCCGAGCAGTGGGGCCAGCCGCACTACCGGTTCCTCGCCATGCCGCATCCCATCGCGAACCTCACTGAGGTGGAGCTGGACCGACGCGCACGCGAGATCGTGCCCGAGATCGTGAAGCTGCTGCTGACCGGCCAGGAGTAGACGCCGGCTCTCCCTACGCGCCCCCGTGGTGGTGCCGCAACCGCCACGTCCAGACACTCTGGGCGGTGGCGAGGCGGCAGCGCCTCGGGGGCGTCAGGCGCGAGCGCTTCGACACTCCGGACGGTGACTTCGTCGACGTCGACTGGTTCGGCGGGGCGCCCGGCGCGCCGCTGCTGCTGGTCCTGCACGGCCTCGAGGGCAGCATCCGCTCGCACTACATCGGCGGCTTGTTCCGCCTGGCCGCCGCCCGCGGCTGGCGTTCGGCCGTGATGTACTTCCGCTCCTGCAGCGGCGAGCTGAACCGGCTGCCGCGCTTCTACCACTCCGGCGAGACCGGCGACTTCGACCACGTCCTGCGCGTCCTGGCCGAGCGGGAGCCGGCCCTGCGGGTCGGCGCCGTTGGCATCTCCATCGGCGGCAACGTGCTGCTCAAGTGGCTGGGCGAACAGGGGGAGGCCGCGCCGAAGGCCCTGGCCGGCGCGGTGGCGATCTCGGTGCCGTTCGACCTCGCCGCCTGCGCGCGTCTCATGGACCAGGGACTGCAAAAGTCCCTCTACACCGCGAGCTTCATGCGCTCGTTCCGCCAGAAGACGCGGGCCAAGGCGCGCGTGCACCCGGGCTTCGTCGACGTGCAGGCCGCGCTGCGCGCCCAGACCTTCGCCGCCTACGATCGCGCGGTGACGGCGCCGTTGCACGGCTTCGCCGACGAGGAAGACTACTGGCGGCGGTCGAGCAGCGGTCCCTACCTGGCGCGCGTCCGGCGCCCGACCCTGCTCATCAACGCGCTCGACGATCCGTTCATCCCACCCACGAGCCTGCCCGATCCGCGCGGGCTGCCCCCGGCCGTGCGGGCCGAGTTCGTGCCGCACGGCGGCCACGTGGGCTTCGTGGAGGGGCGGCCGTGGCGGGCGACCTCGTGGGCCGAGCGGCGCGCCCTGGACTTCCTGGCGTCCGCGCTCGACGGCCGCGGCGTCTGCTAGCATGGGCGCCATGCGCGACGACGCCTACGGCCTGCCCGTCACCACCGCCTCCACCGCCGCCCTCACCACCTACGATCGCGCGGTGCGCGCGCTGCTAGGCTGGCAGGCCGACGCGCCGGCGCTGTTCCGCGAGGCGGCCGCGCACGACCCGGGGCTCGCGCTGGCCCACGCCGGCGTCGCCGTGTGCATGTTCCTCGAGGAGCGCTTCGCCGAGACGAAGGAGGCGACCGAGGCCGCGCGCGCGGCGGCCGCCACCCAGTCGGAGCGCGAGCGCGGTCACGTCGAGGCGCTGACGCTGTGGACGTCCGGCAAGGTCGACGACGCCGCCCGGGCGATGCGCGCGCACCTCGAGCGGTTTCCGCGCGACGTGATGGTGTTCCAGCGGCTCTACTACGTGTACTTCTGGCAGGGCCGCTTCCCGGAGATGCTCGAGCTGACGACGGCGACGGCTCCGCACTACCCGGGCGAGTCGTTCGCGCTCGGCCTGCACGCCTTCGCGCTGGAGGAGGCCGATCGCTGCGACGAGGCGGTGCGCGTGGCCGACGCGGCGCTGACCCTCAACCCCCGCGACGCCTGGGGCGTGCACGCGCTCGCCCACGCGCTCTACGAGTCGGCCGACTTCGACACCGGGGTGACGCGGCTGCCGCCGGCGATCCATCCGTGCCGCGGCCTCAACTGGTTCCGCAACCATCTGCTGTGGCACCTGGCGCTGCTGCACTTCGCCCGCGGCGACTACGCGCGGGCGGCCGCGATGTCGCGCACCGTCTTCGAGCGGGCGCCCTCGTCGATCGCCGGCGATCTGCACGACTCCATCTCGCTGCTGTGGCGGATGGAGCTGGCCGGCCGGCCGATGGCGGAGCGCTGGCAGCCGTTCACGGCGATCGGGCGCGAGCGCGTGAACCGGCAGGGTCTGTACTTCCACGTCGCCCACATCGCCATGGCGCTGGTCGGCGGCGGGGACTGGCCCGCCGCCGAGCGCCACCTGGCCATCGTGCGGGAGCGGGCGCCGAAGGATCGCACGGGGGTCGTCGGTGACGTGCTGGTGCCGCTGGTGGAGGGCCTGCACGCCTTCGCGGGCGGCGACTACGCCCGCACGGTGGCGAAGCTCGAGCCGCTGCGGCCGCGCATCATCGAGCTGGGCGGCAGCCGTGCCCAGCGCGACGTATTCCACGACACGCTGTTCGAGGCGGCGTTTCGGGCCGGCGACGCCGAGCGCGCCGGCCGCTTCCTGGCCGAGCGCCTCGCCCGCCGTCCCGACCACTTCTGGCGCGGCCGCGCCGCGTGAGGCGTCCGCTCGCCCGGGTGCGGTCCTCGCACCCGTTCCGTCTCGTCCTCGTCGCGCTGCTGCTGGTCGCCGCCTGCGCCACGCCGCTGCGACCGATCGGCCCGCTGGCCGAGCCCACGGTCCGCATCACCCTGCTCCAGGTCAACGACGTCTATACGCTGGAGCCGGTGGACGAGGGCCGCCGCGGGGGGTTGGCGCGGCTGGCCACGCTGGTCAAGCGCATCCGGCACGAGAATCCGGCGACGCTGTTCGCCCTGGGCGGCGACGCGATCTCGCCCTCGGTGGCCTCCACGCTGCTACGCGGCGAGCAGATGATCGCCGGCCTCAACGCGATCGGCCTGGACCTGGCCACCTTCGGCAACCACGAGTTCGACTTCGGCCCCTCCGTGCTGGCCGACCGCATGCGCGAGTCGGCGTTCACGTGGCTCTCGGCCAACGTGCTCGATCGCCGCTCGGGCCGTCCGTTCGGCGGCGCCCAGGCGGACGTGTTTCTCACGCTCGGCGGCGTGCGCATCGGTGTGTTCGGTCTCACGACGCCCGCGACGGCGGCCACCTCGAGCCCGGGGCCCGACGTCGAGATCCGCGAACCGATCGGCGTGGCCCGCGCGCTGACGGCGGACCTGCGCGGCCGGGGCGCCCAGCTGATCGTCGCCGTCACCCACCAGGAGATGGCGGAGGATCGCGCGCTGGCGGCGGCCCCCGGCGTCGAGGTCGACGTCATCCTCGGCGGCCACGAGCACGAGCCGCTGATCGCCGAGGAGGGCCGCACGCTCATCACCAAGGGCGGCGCCGACGCGCGCTACCTGGTGCAGGTGGATCTGTGGATCGGCAGCGACGGCCGACTGCGCGAGCGCTCGTGGACGTTCCACGAGGTGAGCGCGCGGATCCCGCCCGATCCCGACACCGAGAAGGTCGTGCGCGCCTGGGGCGAGCGGGTGGGGCGCGAGCTGGACGTGGTGGTGGGACAGACGGCGGTCCCGCTGGAGGGCCGGCGCGGGCGCCTGCGGACCGAGGAGACGAATCTCGGTGACTTCATCGCCGACGCCATGCGAGCTCGCTTGAAGACGGACGTGGCGCTGATCAACGGGGGCGGCATCCGCAGCGACCGGATCATCCCACCCGGGGCGCTGACCCGGCGGGACCTCGCCGCCATGTCGCCGTTCGGCAACGTGGTCATGGCGCTGGAGCTCACCGGCAAGACGCTGCGCGAGGTCCTCGAGCAGGCGCTGCCCCAGCGCGAGCATGAGGCCGGCGGCTTCCTGCAGGTGTCCGGGCTGACGGTGACCTACGATCCCGCGAAGCCGGCCGGCCAGCGCGTCGTGGCCATGACGGTGGGCGGCGCCCCGCTCGACCCCGCCCGCCGCTACACCGCCGCCGTCATCGACTACATCGCCGCCGGCAAGGACGGCCTCACCGCGTTGCGCGACGGTCGCGTGCTGATCGAGGCGATGAACGCCCCGCTCCTCGCCGACATCCTGCTGCAGGCGGTCACCACGCAGGCCAGGATCGCCCCCCAGGCCGACGGCCGCATCCGCGCGATCAGCCGCTGACGCGCGGCGAGGTGCTGCCGTACGGCGCCCCGCCGGACGCGGGCGCGGCGCGCGGCGAACCGGTCCGCCGCGGTTCCGCGAGAGACTTCCGTCGGACGCCTGCCGAGGATTGGCGCGGTCGTACGCGGGGCGTTACACGATCGAAGCCAACGGAACCGCGGCAGACCGGTTCGCCTCGCGTCGCGCCCGCAGCTCAGGCGGTTGGTGGTCGCAGGTGAGCCCAGGGGGCGACCCGTTCGAAGGCGGCCGCGGCGCGGAGGACGCCGGCTTCGTCGTGCCAGCGGCCGGCGATCTGTAAACCAACTGGTAACCCGTCACGCGTGAAGCCGCAGGGGACCGAGATGGCGGGGGCGTTGATCACCGTGAACGCGTAGGTCAGCAGCGCCCACTGGATGTAGTGCTGCATCTCGACGCCGTTGATCTGACGCGGCCCCGACGTCATCTCGACGGGGAACGGCGGGACCGCGGCGGTCGGCGTCACGATCAGGTCGTAGCGCTCCATGAAGGTGCGGACGCGGTGGAAGAGGTCCGTCCGCATCCGTTCGCCCTGGCCGATCTCGGCCGGAGTCAACGCGAGTCCCTGCTCGATGTTGCGGACGAGGTTCTCCTGCATCACCGGCTTCCACTGGGCCAGCTTGTCGTGGTGACGGGCGGCCATCGAGGCGCCCCGGCTGGTGCGCACGATCTCGCCCACCTCGGTGAAGTCGGGGTGGGCCGCCTCCACCCGCGCGCCGAGCTTGCGGAGGACGTCGAGCGTGGCCTCGCACACGCGCCGCACCTCGTGGTCCAGCGGCGTGATGCCGAGGTCGCCGCCCCAGGCGATGCGTAGCCCCTTGACGCTGGGCTTGCGCGTCGCCGCCAGCAGGGCGGGCGCGTCGACCGGGTAGGAGATCGGCACCCGCGGATCGGGACCGACGATCGTCGACAGCATGAGCGCGATGTCGCCGACGGTCCGCGCCATCGGGCCCTGCACGCTCAGATTGTCCCAGGCCGTCGCGATCGGCCACACCGGCACGCACCCCGGCGAGGTGCGGAACCCGACGACGCCACAGAACGCGGCGGGCAAGCGCAGCGAGCCGCCGAGGTCGGAGCCCTGGGCGAGGGGACCGAGCCCCGTCGCCAGCGCGACGGCGCCGCCGCCGGTCGAGCCTCCCGACGTCAGCGCCGGATTCCACGGATTGCGCGTCGCTCCGAACACCGCGTTGAACGTGTTGGCGCCCGCCCCGAACTCCGGCGTGTTCGTCTTCCCGATGACGATCGCCCCCGCCGCCTTCAACCGCTCGACCACCAGCGCGTCAGCATCGGGCACGTGGTGCTCATAGATCTTCGACCCGAACGTCGTCCGGATCCCCTTCGTCACCGTCAAATCCTTGATCGACACCGGCACCCCATGCAACGCCCCGAGCTTCGCCCCCTTCTTCGCAACCGCCGCGGTCGCCCGCCGCGCCGCCGCGATCGCCTGCTCCCCCGCCACCGTGCAGTACGCATTCAGCCTCGGATTGACCTTCTCGATCCGACCGAGAACCGCCCGCACAACCTCGAGCGGCGACACCTTCCGCCGCTTGTAGAGCGAGACCAGCTCCGACGCCCGTGCGAAGCAGAGCTCTTCCTCGTTCATGTCGCGTCCTGTCTCATGAGTTGATCATCACGCGAGCGCTGGCGGGCGGGCCGGGGCCCCGGTGGGGTCTCGAGGAGCCCGTTTCCCTCCCAACCCAGACCGCGCCGCCCCCCAGCCGGATGGAGCCCAGCCACCCCGGATCCGAGTCGGTTGCCAACCTCGTGGTCGCCGAGACCCCACCGGGGCCCCGGCCCGCCCGCCAGCGCGGGGAGAGAGGGGCGATCAGTGCGAGAGGACTTTGCGAGGATCGAGCGCGTCCCGCAACCCATCGCCGATGTAGTTGATCGACAGCACCGTCAGGAAGATCGCCGTCCCGGGAAAGATCGCCCAGTGCGGCGCAAAGTCCAGGTTGTCCTTGGCATCGAACAGGATCCGTCCCCACGTCGGAATGTCCGGCGGGAAGCCCAGCCCCAGGAACGACAGCGACGACTCGGCGATGATGGCGGCCGCCACGTCGATCGTCCCCGCCACGATCACAGGGCCCATCGCGTTGGGCAGGATGTGGCGGATCACCTGGCGGAAGGGCGGGGCACCGAGGCCACGGGCCGCCTCCACGAACTGCTGCTCGCGCAGTGACAGGAACTGGGCGCGGACCAGCCGGGCCACCGGCATCCAGCGCAGACCGCCGATCACCACGACGATCATCACGAACACGCCGAGCTCGGGACCCAGGATCTTCTTCAGGCTGTCGCGGAAGAGGTAGACGATCAACAGCAGCAGGGGCAGCTGGGGCAGGGACAGGAACAGGTCGGTGACCCGCATGAGCGAGTGGTCGATGACGCCGGCAAAGTGGCCGGCGGTGGCACCGACCGTGATCCCGATCGTCAGCGCGATCAGCATGGCCGCGATGCCGACCGCCAGCGAGATACGGCCGCCGTAGAGCATGCGGGCCAGGACGTCCTGGCCGAGGTCGTCGGTGCCGAGCGGATGCGCGATGGACGGCCCGCGCAGCTTGGCCTTGAAGTCGATCTCGTCGATCGGCACCCGGTAGACGAGCGGGCCGGCCAGCACCGCGACGACCATCGTGAGGAGCACGACGGCGCCGAACGAGGCCAGCTTGTGCTTGCGGAAGCGGCGGAACGCCTCGCTCCAGAGGGAGGGGGTGGTGCGGCGGGCGGGGACCGGCAGCTCCGTGGCCAGCGACTCGGACGGTACGGCGCGAGCCATCGTCAGCGGTAACTGATGCGGGGGTCGAGCCAGCCGTAGAGCAGGTCGGCCACCAGGTTGAACGTCACCACCAGGCACGAGAACACGAAGGTGATCGCCATGATCACCGGCGTGTCGTTGGCGAGGATCGCGCTGATCAGGAGCGAGCCGACGCCCGGCACCCGGAAGATCTGCTCCGTGATGACGGCCCCGGTGAAGATCGTGGGGATCTGCAGGGCCATGAGCGTGACGACCGGGATGAGCGCGTTGCGCACGGCGTGCTTGGTGATCGTGACCTGCTCGGACAGCCCCTTGGCGCGCGCGGTGTTGATGTAGTCCAGGCGGATGACGTCGAGCACGGCCGAGCGCACGAAGCGCGTGAGGGCGGCCCCCTGGAAGAGGCCGAGCACGGCCACCGGCATGATCGCCTGGCGGAGGTGCTCCCAGTAGAACCGCCAGCCGGTGGCGCTGATGTCGGCCCGGTAGATGAATGGCAGCCAGTCGAGATAGATCGAGAAGAACAGGATGAACAGCAGCCCGGTGAAGAACGTCGGCAGCGAGAAGCCGATGAAGGCCAGCGTCGTCGCGATCTGGTCGAAGATCGAGTAGGGACGCACGGCCGACAGCGTGCCGACCGGCAGCGCGACCAGGACGGCCAGCAGCTGCGCCGAGCCGAGCACGATGAGCGTCGTCGGCAGCCTCTGTAGGATCAGGGTATCGACGTTCACCCGGCTGGTGAACGAGAACCCCCAGTCGCCGCGCAGCATCGAGCTGAACCACCGGACGTAGCGCACGCCGATCGGATCGTCGAGCCCGAACTTGGCGCGCAGGTTCAGGCGGACCTCGGCGGGGACGTTGGGGTTGGTGGCGAGCTCCTCGAACGGGTCGCCCGGCGCCATGGCCAGGATCGTGAAGAGGATCAGACTGATCCCGGCCAGGACCGGGATGGAGATCAGGAGGCGGCGGAGCAGGTACCTCGACATGCCGTGCGCTCCGCCGCCCCCGGGCTCTCCTCAGGCCTCCTTGTACCAGTTCTGCAGGTTCCAGAAGTCCGAGTCCCAGCCGCTCTGCTCCACGCGGAGCGCGTTGCTGACCGCGGCCACGCGCGGGCGGAAGACGACGGGGATGACGACGACGTGCTGGATGACCATCTCGTTCATCTTGATGAACATCGCGCCGCGCTTGACCGGGTCCAGCTCGGACTCGGCCTGGCGATAGAGCTTGTCGTACTCCTCGTTCTTCCAGCGCGTGATGTTGCGGCCCTGCCACTTGTTGTCCTTGGAGGCGACCTCCCACGACGTGAACTGGTTCATGAACAGCTCGGGGTCGGGCTGGGTCATGGTCGTCGTGTACATCTGGAGATCGCAGTAGAAGTGCGAGTAGGTGTCCGGGTTGGCCACGTCGGAGGAGAAGAACACCGAGGCCGTCACCGACTTCAGCTCGAGCTCGACCCCCGCCTTGGCCGCCGCCTGCTTGACGATGGCCTGGTTCTTCTGGCGGGGTGCGTTGATCGAGGTCTGGTACAGGAACTTCAGCTTCTTGCCGTCCTTGGCCCGGATGCCGTCGGCGCCCTTCTTCCAGCCGGCCGCCTCGAGGATCTGGTTGGCCTTGTCGACGTTGAACTCCCACTTCGTGGCCTTGGAGACGAACTTCGAGGGGGCGTTCAGGAAGTTGGCGGTGGCGATGCCGGTGCGGCCGTAGATCTGCTCCTGCACCGAGCCCCGATCGACGAGGAGGTTCAGGGCCTGCCGTACGGCCGGGTCGGTGAGCACCGGATGCATCGTCTTGACGCTGGAGCGCTCGCCGTCCACTTCCTTGCTGGGGTCGGTGAAGTTGCACTGGATGTGCTCGATGTTGCCGCCGGCCACGATGTCGGCCTTGCCCTTGCCGCCCTGCTCCATGCGCTTGAGGATCTCGTCCTCGACCTGCATGTTCCAGGCGTAGTCGAACTCCCCCGTCTGGATGACGGCCCGCGCCGCCGAGACGGCGTCGCCGCCGCCCTTCATCTCGATCGTGTCGAAGTGCGGGCGGTTGGGCATGTGGTAGCTCGGGTTCAGCTCGCCGCGCACGATGTCGCCGGGCTTGAAGTCGACGAAGCGATAGGGGCCGGTGCCGATCGGCTTGAGGTTGGTCGGCGCCTCGCGCGACTTGTCGCCCTTGAAGGCCGCGAACAGGTGCTTGGGGATGATCATGCCGCGTACACCCACGAAGGCGTCGGCCCAGAACGGCGTCGGCTTGGCGAAGGTGACCTTGATCGTGTGGCTGTCGACCTTGTCGACCTTGACGTCCTTGTAGGTGGCGATGGACACCGAGGCGGTGGCGGGGTCGGCGCAGTACTCCCA